>Ga0134126_10009498_pt1 | contig 12250 bp, 9 predicted proteins | sample KB31752_FD_96881 | JGI IMG/M metagenome (GOLD analysis project Ga0134126, IMG submission 96881) | Terrestrial soil microbial communities with excess Nitrogen fertilizer from Kellogg Biological Station, Michigan, USA - KB3-175-2 | ecosystem: Environmental > Terrestrial > Soil > Unclassified ...
CGCCGGCGGCACGCGTTGCCCGGTGTACCGCACGCTCTTTCGCGAGCTCAATCCGCGCGCGAGCGACCTGCAGACCGTCACCCTGGAGCACGAGATCGAGTACGACTGGCGCGAGCCGGACTGCCATCTCTGGTTCTTCGACAACGGCCTGCCGGGATATGCTTGGTATGTGCCGAAGCAGAACGGCTGGCTCAATGTCGGCATCGGCGGCATGGCGGACCGCATCAAGGGCAGCGGCCGCTCCATACATGATCATTGGTCGCTCTTCACCCGGATGCTGGGCGCGAGGCTGGCCAAGGGCGCGCAGTACGAGCCGACGGGCTACAGCTACTATCTGCGGGGTAGAGTGGATGTGGCGCGGCAAGGGAACGCCTTCATCGTCGGCGACGCCGCGGGCCTCGCGACGCGCGACATGGCCGAGGGGATAGGCCCGGCGATCCGTAGCGGCCTCGAGGCCGCGGAAGCCATCCTGCACGGTAAGGAGTACCGTCTCGATGATGTGACCGGGGCCAGCCTGGGCGGCGGGCTCGCGAGCCGCCTGCTCGACTGGGCGATGACCCGGGGAGCAGGACGCTCGCCGCAGGCTGCCGCCGCCTGAGGGTCCGGCGGGGCCTGGCTCGCAACCTCGAGGCGGGCCTGGGAGTTACTGTTGCACGGCCCGGCGCGGGGTCCGGGTGGGCCGGGCCTGACCCGGTCCCGGGCAACCGACCCCCATGCAGCTCCTCCTCTCATCGCTCTGGCTCATCCTCGTAACCTGGCTCATCACGCGAGCCGTGCGCCAGCGCAGCGTCCTGGCGAGCGTCCCTGTCAGCACCGGGGACCCCGACGACAATGCGCCCCGGGTGGCGGTGATCGTCCCTGCGCGCGACGAGGCGGCGAATATCGGTCCGTGTGTCGAATCGCTGTCGGCGCAGCAGTATTCGCCGGACCGTCTCAGCGTCATCGTGGTCGATGATGACTCGAGCGACGATACCGCGGCCATCGTCGCGAAACTGGCGCAGCGCGACCACCGCATCACGCTCCTTCATACGCCACCCCTGCCGCCTGGCTGGAAAGGAAAAGTGCACGCCTGCTGTGCAGGGGCGGCTGCCGCGCCGCGCGATGCGGAGTGGCTTTGTTTTCTCGATGCCGACATGCGGGCGGCTCCGCGCGCGGTCACGAGTGCGGTGGTGGCAGCGGCCGATCGCAACCTGGATCTCTTGACGCTTGCGCCGCGGCACCAGCTCGAGAGCTTCGCCGAGCGTCTGATGCTGCCCTGTGGGCTGTATCTGCTCGGCTTCTACCAGAATCTCGCCCGGATCCAGGCACCTGACAGCGATCAGGTGGTGGCGACCGGCCAATTCATGTTGATCCGGCGCACCGCCTACGATGCCGTGGGCGGTCATGCCCCGGTGCACGCTGAGATCTGCGAGGACCTCGAGCTCGCGCTCCTCATGAAACGTCAGGGGCACCGCGTCCTGCTCATGGATGGCAATAGCCTCCTCAGCACGCGGATGTATACGGGATGGGCGACTCTGTGGCCCGGCTTTGCGAAGAACCTGGTTCAGCTCCTGGGCGGTGCCGGGCGCACTCTGCTCGCCGCACCCATCATCGTGTTGCTTGCGTGGGTTGCCGTGTGGCTGCCGCTCCTCGATCTTGCGGCGGTGCTCCATGGCACGAGCGGTGCGGCGGTGGCGCTCGCTCTCGCAGGTCTGGGTACGGGCGCTCTGCTCGGCCTGCATGTCGGAGGTGCGGTGCACTTTCGGATCCCCTGGTGGTACGGGCTCCTCTTTCCGCTCGGCTACACCGCCGGCGCCGTCATGGCGCTCGACAGCATCCGTTGGCGTCTCACCCGGCGGGTCCACTGGAAAGGGCGCGTCTACACCTCATGAGACCCGACAAGCGCTCCCGGCACGAAATGCCCGACGCCTCACCGCCGGGTGCGACCCACGGCCGCGTCGAGCGGTTCTCCAACCTGACGACGATCACGGTCGTGGTCGGACTCGTCGTCTTCCTCTATCTCATCAAAGAGATTCTGCTGCCCTTCGTGGTGGCGGCCATCGTGGCCTTCGTGGCAACGCCGCTGGTCGATCGGCTGGCCGTGAGGACCGGGCTGCCACGCTCGCTCTATGCGCTTGCAATCCTGCTCACGCTCATCGGGCTCGGAGCGCTCCTCGGCTGGCTCGGCGCACCGCCGCTCGTACACGAGTTGGGGCGGATTGGCGGCAATCTCGAGGGAACGGTGACGGGCTTCGCCCGGGCGTTGCTCGGGGATCACACGCTCGACCTGATGGGCAAGCGTCTCGATGCCGCCGCCATCGGCGCCATGATTGCGCAACAGGCACAATCGTGGCTGTCCCAGGGCCGGATCCTCGAAGTGGCCGCGCTCGGCGTCGCGAGCTTCTTCGGCGCCATCCTGACACTGGTCCTCCTCGGTTACTTCCTGCTCGATGCCCACCGTATCGGCCGCGGGCTCGCCTGGCTCATCCCGCCGCGTTACCGCCCCTTCACCACCCGGGTGGGCCGGGACCTCGAGCCGGTGCTGCGTCGCTACTTCATCGGCGTCGGGCTCGTGGTCGTCTATGCCTCGACCGCGGCTTATATCGGGCTCGGCCTCGTGCTCCACATTCAGCACGCGGTCTTTCTCGCGCTCATCACGGGTCTCCTCGAGCTCATCCCGTTCGTCGGGCCGGCCGCCTCGGCGATCATCGCGGGCCTCGTGGCGGTGCAGCAGGCCTCCTCGGCCTGGAGCATCATCGCTTACATCGTCTACGCCACCGCGTTACGAATCTCCATCGATCAGTTCTTCGGCCCGCTGGTGCTCGGGCGCGCCGCCGCCGTCCGGCCCGTACTCGTGATCTTCTGTTTTCTCGCCGGCGGACTGCTCTTCGGCATCGTCGGTGTCATCCTCTCCGTTCCCGTCGCGCTCAGCATCAAGGTGCTGCTCGAGGTCATCTATCAGGAGCCGGAAGGCGGTGCCTCCTGAGGGCCAGCCGCAGATCACGCCGGAACTTTTGTGAGCTGTCGGAGTTCTGGTCCTGTCGCCGGCATGCAAGGAGCATTTCCCGTGTCCGTCGAGCTTTCCGAGAAGCGCGGCCTGCGCGCGATTCATCCCGAGCAGTGGGTATTCAGCCTGGACCGTTGGCTGCGCCGATGGTTGGGCATCTACGAGTTCACCGCACACCGCGACTGCCTGTTCCGCGTGGAGCATTGTCTGGCAGAGGAGAGTCTGCTGCTCTCTGACGGCGTGCGCGTGCGCCGCGGCGATCCGGTCCTCAAGATTCATCTCTGGAACGAGCACGTTCCCATCATGGGCCAGCAGGGACCGACCATCGCCTGGGCACGCCGGGTGAGCCGCGCCATCGAAGCCTCACTGCGCGAGCTCGCACGTCATGTCGCGCAATCTGACCATCTCAACAGCGTGGTGGCCGTCTGCGCCGACATGCGGCTGGCGCCTGCGAAACAATGCTCGCAGCTCACGCGCATCGTGTCGCGGTTCGGCTTCGAGACTCCGACAGACCCCCGCGCCGGCCGGCCGGGGTTCCTGCGCCTCATCGGCGAGAACATCCTGATGGTGATGTTGGTTCTGGCGACCAACCCGATCGCCTTTCGCGCTGCCGTGCTGCGCCGCGATCACGCGCGGGTCGTCATCTCGCGCGCCAAGCTCTTGCGCCTGTACCGCCCCTAGGCGCCGCCCGGCCTTCGCCGGCGAGCCCCCCGAGGGATCCCCGCGGGGGAGGGCACGCTGGCGGCCGCACGCGTTGCGCCACCGCAACAGCAGCGCCCCGGCCACCGCACGATACGCCTCTCGCGGAGACAGTGTATGCTTCCCGCCACGATACAGGGGTCTGCGAGTCAAGACTGCGAGGGGCAATCGCGGCCGCAGGGCCTGAACGGGAGGGGAGCATGTTGCGGAAGATTGGCGTGCTCTGGGTGGCGGTGGCCACCCTCGGTCTCGCTGCCTGCGGTGGCACCAACAGCCCGACCGGCAAGGTGGCGAGCTCCAATCAGCGAGGCACCCTCATCGACAATCCGGCGTTGCGCATCGCCTCGGTGAATGCGACCGACTTCGCCGCGCAGCTCAGTGCGACCGCCTCAGGCCCGCAGCTGCTGCAGCTCGCCGGCACACCGGCGTGCGGCGTCGACTTCTACTACTTCAAGTATTGGACCGTTGGGCCCGACAACTCCGCGCAGATCGCCTCCGGCGCGCTGATGGTGCCGACCGGCTCCGCGGCTCCCTGCACCGGACCGCGGCCCATCGTCCTCTACGCCCACGGCACGACGACCGACTCGGCCTACAACATCGCCAATATCAGCGACACCTCGAACTCCGCCAACTCCGAGGCGGCGACCATCGCTGCGGTGTTCGCCGCCCAGGGCTATATCGTGGTGGCGCCGAATGATCTCGGCTATGACATTTCGACGCTGGGCTATCACCCCTACCTCAACGGCTCGGAGAATGCCACGGTCATGATGGACGCGCTGACGGCGGCCCGGGCCGCCTTGCTCACCACCTTCACCCCGAATACCAGCGACAACGCCAAGCTCTATATCACCGGATATTCGGAAGGCGGCTACGCTGCGATGGCGACGGTAAAGGCGATGCAGGCGGCAGGTGCTCCCGTCACCGCATCCGCGCCTGCGTCCGGACCCTACGCGCTCGAGGCATTCGCTGATGCGATTTTCTTCGGTCAGGTGAATATCGGCTCGACGGAATTCGGACCGCTCGTGACCACGAGTTACCAGCATGCCTACAGCAACGTCTACGCACAGACATCGGACGTCTATTCCCCGACCTTCGCGAGCGGCATCGACACGTTGCTGCCGAGCAGGACTCCGATCGACACCTTGTTCCAGAGTGGCAAGCTGCCGCAGACGGCGTTTTTCAACAGCACCACGCCGACCTCCCAAACGGGCATTGGCGCTGTAGATGCGGCGGCAGACCAGCTTCTCGCCCTCCCCGCGAGTCCGCCCTACAGCCCCTCCGAGGCGACCCTGTTCGACCTGGGGTTCGGCAATCCTTACCTCGTGAACGACACTTATCGCGTGGCCTACGTGGACGATGCGGTGATCAATTCAGATCAGGCGGAGATGACGCTGATCGGGGGTGGAACGCTCAATTCGGGCAACGTGGGGCTCGCCGCGACGCCGATGATCGGGTTCCGCAAGGACCTCGCGTTGAATGACATGCGCTCCGGCGGCTGGTCGCCGCAGGAGCCGATGCTGATGTGCGGTGGGGACCAGGATCCGACCGTCGCCTTCCAGAATGCGCAAATCATGGCTGCGCTGTGGACGCCTTTCGTCACAGGTGGCCTCGTGAGCGTGCTCGACCTCAACGGGGCGCCGCTGGCGGGCAGCCCCTTTGCGCCGCTGCAGATCGCACTGCAGGAGGCCGAGGCGCAGCTCCTCGCCGCGGGCGGCCTCAACGCGATCGCCTCCTTCCACGCCACAGAGGCGCCGTTCTGTCTGGTGGCGGCACGCGGCTTCTTTGCGCAGGTTCCGTAAGCGGCGAGGGACGATCATGCAGAAGAAAATCGTGACTCTGGCGATCGGGGCTGCTCTCGCGCTCGCCACGACCGGAGCATTTGCCGAGGAGGGCGGCGCGAACACCGTCCGCCTCGGCGTGTACTTCGTGCACTTCGACGCCAGCGCGGACGACATCACGGGTCCTTACGTGCCCCCGGGTCTCAATGTTCACCTGGACGATGTCCAGACGCTGTATTTCGCGTACGTCCGCACGCTCTCGACTCACTTCAACGCCGAGTTTGCATTCGGCTATCCGCCGCTCACCAAGACGGAGGGCAGGGGACCTGCGACACTCGGCTCGGTGCGCTACAACGGCCAGGTCATTTCCACCGCGCGCTGGTTCTCGCCGTCGCTGGTCATCAATTATGTCTTTGGTGATGAGAACACTCGGCTGCGGCCTTACGTAGGCGTCGGCGTGAATTACACGAAGTTCCTCGCGCGTCAGTCGACGGCGGCGGGCAATGCGGCGAGCGGCGGTCCCACTTCGATAGCGCTGCCCTCATCGGTAGGACCGACCGTGACGGCGGGCCTGGACTATGCGCTCGCGGAGCATTGGCATCTCTTCGCCTCCTACTCCGTCGCGCGAGTGAACTCCAAGCTGACGGCGACCACGGCCGGCCTGGTGCGCACCTCGAACGTCCATTTCTGGCCGAATACGCTCGTCATCTCGGCAGGCTATTCCTTCTGAGCGGCGAGCGCGCCGCCATCCGGATTGTAGTCGGGATGCAGGCGCGATAGTCTGGCCGGATGGGCCGCGTACGCCATCCCAGCACTCCGTTACTGCTCACCTTGTCGGGGCGCAGGAGCCGGACTCGGCTGCTGCCCGTCATCCTGCTGGTGTTTGCGTTACGCGCGCTCATTCCGCTCGGCTTCATGCCGGCTTCGGACGGAACGCTGTCGCTGATGATCTGTCCGGGCGGCCTGCCGCTCGCACTCCTGCCGCAGGAGAAGACGATGCAGGACGGCATGGGGACGCCCGTGCCGCAACCGCATCACCACGGGCACGGAGTCATGGAGGACGGGTTCTGCGCCTTCACTACGGGATGCAGCCCGGCGCCGCCTCCGCTGCCTCTGTTTGCGGTGCTCGCACTCCTTGCTGCGAGCCTCGGTGTTGCCCTCACGCACTTGGCCGCGCCCGGCGGCATCCGTCTCGTCCACGTTCCCCAGGCCCGCGCTCCTCCTGCCGCGGCCTGATCGCGACTCAACGATGAGCCGTACTGGTGCCCGGGGCTGACCCCCGGCGGTCGCCTGCGCGTGCGCTGCAGGCGTGATCGGGTCCTCGCGGCCCGCGGGAGAATGTAATTGGCAGGAGACTCGGCTGGCAGTGCGCGAGCGGCGCATTGCCGTATCTATTGGGCTCGGACGTTGTCGCCGACATCAAGGCGGCGTATCGGAGCGATCGGGCCCGTACTCATCGCTGCGCTCCTGCTCTTCGTGCCCGTAAGCAGCCACGCTGCAGCGTTCGGCAGCGTCACGGGGACGGTTCAGGATGCGCAGTCCAAGGCCGTCGCCGGAGCCTGCGTGCGGCTTCAGTCCACTGCCTCCGATGCCGTGCTCATGGCAAGAACCGACGCCCAGGGCCATTTCAACTTCCCGAACGTGGAGCTCGGTACCTATCAGCTCTCCGTGTTGCACGAGGGGTTCATCACCTCGAGGCAGCCGGTGACCGTCGAGTCCGGGTATTTCCCGAATCCTCACATCCTGCTGCTGCGCAGCACCCGGTTGACCGAAGTCACGGTGAGCGCCCCCGCTGAGACGCCCCAGATCGTGACCGCGATAACGCCGATCACGCTCGTGAGCCAGGAGGACATTCGCGGCACACCCGGAGCGGATCGCACCAACAGCCTCGCCATGATCACCGACTATGTGCCGGGCGCCTATGTGGTCCACGATCAGCTGCACGTGCGCGGCGGACATCAGACGGCATGGCTCGTCGACGGCGTCGAGATCCCGAATACCAACATCGGCAGCAACCTCGGTCCGCAGATCGATCCGAAGGACGTTCAGGTGCTCGGCGCCGAGGGCGGGAGCTATCAGGCTGACGAGGGCGATCGCACCTACGGCATCTTCAACGTGATCCCGAAGAGTGGCTTTGGCCTCGAGAATCAGGGGGTGCTCGATGTCAGTGCCGGCAACTTCTTCCAGACCAACGACTATCTGGGCATCGGCAGCCATACGGGCAAATTCGCCTATTACGCCAGCATCAACGGCAACCGCAGCGACCTCGGAGTCGAGACTCCGGTCTCACAGGTGATCCATGACGCCCAGCAGGGCTACGGCGGTTTCACCAGTCTCATCTATCAACCGGGCGATGAGAACGAGATCCGCCTGGTTGCCCAGGCGCGCGCTGACCAGTACGAAGTGCCGGACGCGCCGGGAGATGCGTTGGCTGACGTGCAGCGCGAGGCTGATACGTTTGCCGTGCTCTCCTGGGTGCATACCTTCCCGAGCCAGGGCGTGCTCACGAGCTCGCTTCTCTATCACTACAACCGGGCCAACTACGACGGCGGCCCCGACGACCGCCCGATCAGTACCACGGACCGGCGCTCATCGGTCTACGAGGGTGCGCAGGAGGATCTGCGCCTGAGCTTCAGCCGCAATCACTTCGATGTGGGCGTGTTCGGCTTTGCGCAGCAGGACCGGGAGGACTTCCATCTGCTCTTCAATGACCCCACCGCCTCGCCGCTGCCGCCGATCGCCGAGTCGATCCACCCTGGCGGCGGCCTCGCGGCCGCCTACCTGCAGGATACGTTTCAGGCTGCCCACTGGCTGTCGCTCTCGGCCGGCGTGCGCCAGACCCATTTCCAAGGCAACGTCACCGAGAATGCGACGGACCCGCGGCTCGGCGTGGCCGTGATCCTGCCGCGGCTCGATTGGGTGCTGACCGCCTTCTGGGGCAAGTACTACCAGGCGCCGCCGCTCGCGACGCTCTCGGGGCCCCTCATTCCGTTCGCGAGCAGCAGCGATACCGGTTTCCTGCCGCTGCACGGCGAGCGCGACCGGGAGCGGCGGTTCGGCTTGAGGATTCCGCTCGAGGGCTGGAGCCTCGAGGCGGACTACTTCGTCAACGAGGCGAGGAACTTCTTCGACCACGATGCCATCGGCAACTCCAATGTCTTCTTCCCGCTCACCATCCAGGGAGCGCTGATCAAGGCGTATGAGCTCTCGGTGCGCTCGCCGGTTTTCTGGCGCGACACGCGCCTGCACCTCGCCTTCTCCAACCAGACGGCCGACGGCTTCGGCGGCATTACGGGCGGGCTCACCGATTTCGAGCCGGGCGCCGGCTATTTTGCCCTCGATCACGACCAGCGCAACACCCTCAACGCCGGCATCGACACCAATCTGCCAGCGCACTTCTACGCGTCGCTGAGCTTCTATTACGGATCAGGGTTCGCCAATGGCGAGGCGCCGCCGAGCCATCTGCCGAGCCATGCCGAGCTCGACCTCGCCGTCGGCAGGATGCTGACGCGCGACCTGACTCTCTCCGTCACGGCGCTCAACATCACCAATCGCCATCTGCTCACCGACAACAGCCTGACCTTCGGCGGCGTGCACTGGAACGATCCGCTCCAGATCTACGCGCAGTTACGTTACCGGTTCCACTACTGAGCCGATACGCTGCTGCTCCGGCGCCGCGGCGGCAGCCGCGCCACGCTCGATGATCATCCGGGCGGTGAGGCCCGGATGGTTGTCGGCGAGCTCGAGCGAGCCGCCGTGAAGTCTCGCGATGGCCTCGACCAGGCTCAGCCCGAGTCCGACCCCGGGCGTGCCGCGGCTGGCATCGCCGCGGAAGAAGCGCTGGGCCGCTCTCGGCCGGTCGGCCTCCGGGATCCCGGGACCGTCGTCGGCAACGGTGACGGCCACGAGGCCATGGGTCAGGCGCGCGACCTCGAGCTCGATGTGGCCGCCGGGAGCCACGAACTTGAGAGCATTGTCGATGAGGTTGTTGATCGCCTGGGCGAGGAGCACGGGGTCGCAGCGGGCTCCGGTCGGACCGTGATCGCGCAAGGAGAGGCTGAGGCCTTTGAGCTCCGCCGCCGGGAGATAGAACTCCACCGCCTTGGCGACGAGCTCGCCGAGATCGGTCTCGACGAAGTTGGAGCGACGCAGGCCGGCGTCGATCTCCGCGAGGCGCAGCAAGGCATTGAAGATGCGGATCACTCCGTCGACGTCGGCCACGGCGGCATCGATCTCGGCGAAGGTCTCCTGCAACGGCGGCCGTGTGAGCGAGAGCTCCTCCAGGCGTGAGCGCAGCTCGGCGAGCGGCGTGCGCAGATCGTGAGCGATCGAGTTGGAGACGTTGGCGATGCCGTGCACGAGCTGCTCGATCTGCTCTAGCAGGCGGTTGATCGTCTGCGCGAGCGTGTCGAGCTCATCGCCGCTCGAGCGAACCTTGAGCCGGTGGCTGAGATCGCCGCGCATGATCGCGGCGACGGTCTGTTGCGTGCTCTGCACGCGTGCGAGCAGTGCGCGGCGGATGAGGAGCGCGCCGATGAGCCCGGCGACCGTCAGAACCGCCACCGCGCCGGCGAGGCCGTACCAGAAGCGCCGCTCGATGGGCGCGAAGCGATCGACATCGCGGCCGACCAGCAGGCGGTAGCCGCCCGGCAGGGTCGCCAGCACCATGGCGACCATCGTGTGCCGCCCGTCGAGCGTGACGGGGAGCGTGTAGCTGCCCGCATGCGCGGGGATGCTCTGCGGCCAGGCAGGCAGGTTGCCGGCGAGCGGACGGCCGGCGGCATCGGAGAGCAACAGCATCCGCTCGCCGGCGATCTGCATCCCGACGCGCTCATCGATGAAGGCCTTGAGACCCGCCGCACCCCGCAGTTCAAAGACGTGTACCAGCCGTTGGGAGTCTTCCTGCAGGATCTCGAAGCGAAAGTCCTTGATGGTTTCCTGCCAGGCATAGAGGAGCGGCGCGGCGAAGAGAACGAGCGCGGTGAATGCCAGCAGGACATAGCCGGTGGCGAGGGTGACGGCAGAGGAGCGGATGACGCGGGTCATGTGATGTGCTGGCGCCGAGTGGTGCTCAGCCCGCGCCGGCAACCGGCGGCGGCTCGGCGCTGATCATGTAGCCGGCGTTGCGGACGGTTCGCAGCAACTGCCGCTCCTCATCCGCATCGATCTTCTGCCTGAGCTTGCTGATGTGCACATCGACGACATTGGTCTCCGGGTCGAAGTGATAGTCCCACACGTTCTCGAGCAGCATGGTCCGGGTAACGACCTGGCCGGCGTGGCGCACGAGGTACTCGAGCAGCTTGAACTCCCGCGGCTGCAGCTGGATCGCGCGCGCGCCGCGCCAGACCTTGCGGCCGAGCAGATCTATGCGCAGATCCCCGACTTCCAGCGCGGTCTGCGCGGCGTCCTGCCGCCGCCGCCGGCTGAGCACATCGATGCGCGCGAGCAGCTCGCCGAAGGCGAACGGCTTGGTGAGGTAGTCATCGCCGCCCGCGCGCAGACCCTTGATCCGCTCATCCACATCGCCGAGCGCGCTCAGGATGAGGATGGGCGTGGGGTTGTCCGCCTTGCGCAGCGCATCGATGATGGTGAGCCCGTCGATGTTGCCTGGGAGCATGCGGTCCATGATGATGACGTCGTAGCGCTCGCTGACCGCGAGGAACAGGCCGTCGCGGCCGTTCTCGGCGTGATCGGTGGTGTGGCCGGCCTCCTTCAGCCCCTTGGTGACGAATCTCGCCATCCGCTCGTTGTCCTCGACGACGAGGATCTTCATGACTGTGACTCGATGGCCTCGATGGCCGCGCGGGTGCCCGGAACGTCCTCATGATGGTGGCCGTGCCACCAGGTCGTCAAACGCTCATTGAGCCGATCCAGATAGAGATAGATCACCGGAGTCGTAAAGAGCGTCAGGGTCTGGCTGAGAAGGAGGCCACCCACCATGGTGTAGCCGAGCGGCTGGCGCAGCTCCGAGCCGGTGCCGTGGCCGAGCATCAGCGGCAGTGCGCCGAGCAGGGCCGACATGGTCGTCATCATGATCGGCCGGAAGCGCAGCAGGCAGGCCTTGCGGATCGAGTCGCGCGGCGAGAGGTGCTCCTCGCGCTCGGCCTGGATCGCGAAGTCCACCATCATGATGCCGTTTTTCTTGACGATGCCGATGAGGAGGATGATGCCGACGAGCGCGATGATCGACAGGTCGAAGTGGAAGGCCATCAGCATGAGCAGCGCCCCGACCCCCGCCGACGGCAGTGTCGAGAGAATCGTGAGAGGGTGGATGTAGCTCTCGTACAACATGCCGAGAATGATGTACACGACCACGATGGCCGCGAGGATCAGGTAAGGCTCGCTCGCGAGGGAGGCCTGGAAGGCCTGGGCGGTCCCCTGGAAGGTAGCCGTGATCGTGCCGGGGAGATGCAGCGCGTCGGACGCCTTCTGGATGGCGGTCACCGCCTGACCGAGCGAGGCGCCCGGGGCGAGATTGAACGACAGGGTCACGCACGGAAACTGGTTCTGGTGATTGATCGACAGCACCGAGGCGTGATGGGTATCGAACTTCACCATCGTCGAGAGCGGCACCATCTGCCCATTGAGGGGCGAGCGGATATAGAGCTCGTGGAGAGTGTTCGGGTCCTGCTGCAACTTCGGAGGAACCTCCAGGATGACGTGATAGGCGTTGAGCTGGGTGAAATACTGGGCCACCTGAGCCTGCCCGAACGCATCGTATAGCGTCTGATCGATCAGCGAGATCGGAATGCCGAACCGCGCAGCCTGGTCGCGGTCGATATCGACC
>Ga0134126_10009499_pt1 | contig 12250 bp, 7 predicted proteins | sample KB31752_FD_96881 | JGI IMG/M metagenome (GOLD analysis project Ga0134126, IMG submission 96881) | Terrestrial soil microbial communities with excess Nitrogen fertilizer from Kellogg Biological Station, Michigan, USA - KB3-175-2 | ecosystem: Environmental > Terrestrial > Soil > Unclassified ...
GGTCCGGTTCATTCCCTACCCGGTCATTGCCGGATTCCTTGGTGCCTCCGGCTGGCTGCTCATAACCGGAGGCGTCGAGGTGGTGACCCAGTCCAACCTCACGCTCGCGCCGGCAAGCTGGGCCATACTCTACTCGTCGGTCTATGGGCCACAGATCCTTGTCGGCCTTGTCTTCGCCGCCGCCATCGTCTTTTTGCGGCGACTGGTGCCCGTGTATCTCGCGCTGCCGGTTGCCTTCGTCGGTTTCCTCGTGATCGTGAACATTGTCCTGTTCGGCTTCATCCATGACGAGATGGTGCGCAACGCTTGGTTCCTACCGAGCCTCGGCAAGCTCACTTTGTGGTGGCCGATCTCGGCGGTGATGCAGCACGAGGTCGATTGGGGCGTGCTCGCCGCGAGCAGCGCCGAAATTGGCGCGGTGTGCGGCATCACCGCCATCTCGATGTTGCTCGACGTGTCGAGCCTTGAGGTGGCGCGGCAAAAATCCGCCGACCTCGACAGGGAGTTCCGCACCAACGGCTTTGCCAACATCATCGCCGCGGTGTTGGGCGGAGCGGGCGGCAATCTTTCGCTCAACGGTGCCATCCTGCTCGAGGAGTCGGGAGCGGCGGGGCGGCTCGCGGGCGTCTTCGTGGCGTTGGTCTGCGCCGTGGTGCTGTTCGCAGGGGCCGATGTCGGCAGCATGGTGCCGAAGGCGATCCTGATGGGGATGCTTGCCTATCTCGGCGTGACCATCCTCGCCGAGACGCTGCACTCGCCGGCACAAAGCTCGTGGGCCGACTGGGCCTTGGCCGGCGGCATCATGCTCGTGATCGTCAATTTCGGCTACCTTATGGGCGTGGTGCTCGGCGTGATCGGCGCCTGCCTGATGTTCGCGCTGAGCTATAGCCGCATCGGCGTGATAAGGCGTCACCTTACCCGCGGCGAATTTTCCAGCAACGTGGAACGCGCGCCGGAGCAGTCGCGCATCCTGCGGGAAGAGGGCGTGCGGCTGCATGTGTTCTGGCTTTCCGGATTCATCTTCTTCGGCTCATCAAATGGGTTGTTCGAACGGATCAGGCGGGCGATCGACGCTCAGGTCGAGAAACCTGTCGGGTATGTCGTACTCGATTTCGGTGCGGTGCCGGGGCTCGACACCTCGGCGGTGTTGAGCCTCATCAAGCTCCGCAATTATTGCAATGAGCATGGCGTCACCATCGTTTTTTCCGGCCTCAGCGAGGTGATGCGCGGAAGCTTCCAGAAAGCAGGCTTCTTCGCAGGCGGCCAACCGCATCAGGTCTTTGCCACGCGCAACGAGGCGGTCGAGTGGTGCGAGGATGTGCTCCTCATGTATCACGAGGTCGGCGAGGCCTCGGCGCACAGCTTCGAGAGCTGGCTCACCAAGGAATTCGGCGGCGCCGCCGACATGTCCCGCATCGCGCCTTACCTTGAGCGCCATGAGCTGAAAGTTGGGGAGGCGTTGTTCAAGCAGGGCGAGCCACCCGACTCCGTTGAGCTCCTCGCTTCAGGCTGTGTCGCCATCACCATCGAGGACCAGCAGGGCCGTCCGATCAGGCTTCGCCGCATGATGGGCTACACGATCGTCGGCGAGATGGGCTTCTACCGGCAGGTTCCGCGCACCGCGACTGTGATCGCCGAGGAGCCGAGCGTCGTCTACCGGCTGACGCGGGAGTCCTTCGACAGGATGCAGGCGCAGGACCCCACCGCGGCTTCGGTGTTCCACAAGCTGATCATCCGACTGCTCTCCGACCGGCTCGAATTCGCCAATCGCGAGATCTCGGCGCTACTCTGAACGCTTCCGCCCGGCTCACACGGCGTAAGCGATAAGCACGCCGACGATCACGAGATAAGTGAGGCCGTGCAGGAGCTGATCGGTGCCGAGCGCGTACCAGAAGCCTCGATCCTTCGCGGTCCAACCGTTGCGGTGGGTCACCTGCTCCTTGAGCCAGTCGATGTGGTAGTGGAGCAGAAACTCGCTGATGGCGATGATGAGCGCGAGCAGGAGAGAAGCAGGCGCGATCACAAGATACACGAGAGGCGTCAGCGCGACGTGGATGGCGCTGTGCTCGATGCCGCCGGGATGCCCGTAGCTTCCCTTGTTCAAATATTGATAGGCGCTCTGCAGGTAGAAATCGGCGACCGCATGCTTGCACATGAGGACCGCGACCGCGGCAAGAACAATCAGGACGGGCTGAGGCATGGGCTATTTGCTGAGGGCTTCTGTGCTGCCGTCCCAATCGCGCGGGGGAGGGTTTTGCTTAAAGAAGGCGATGCGTTCGCGGTAGAGCGCATAGAGGCGGTGGAGGCCCGACCCGTCCATTCTGTCGCATTCGCGGCGGAGCTGGTCTGCAGCGTCCCAGTCTCCGGCTCGGTACGTTCTCAAGAACTCGCCGTGACGCGCCGTAAGATCGATGAAGCCACGGGTCTCTTTGAGGGCATCGTCGCCGAGCAGCGCGAAGATGCGCGTGGCTTCGGTCTTGCCTTTGACCTTCAATAGATCGAGCTCGAGAAAGGCAAAGTCCGGCGCCCGCGCCGCGGTGGATTCGCCGACGATGGTGCCGACGTCATACGTCTTCGACTGACCCTCAAGCCGCGAGGCGACGTTGACGTTGTCGCCGATCACCGAATAGTCGAAGCGCGTTTCCGAGCCGAGATTGCCTACGCAACAGACGCCGGTGTTCAGTCCGATGCCGATTTTAACCGGGTCGAACGAGCGGCCCTTAAGCGCAGCCTCGTTGCGCCAATGCTCGTTGAGCCCCGGCATCTCTTGCATGATGCGCAGCGCCGCCTGGCAGGCGTGTTTTGCGTGCTCGGAGTCGTCGAGCGGCGCATTCCAGAAGGCCATCACGGCGTCGCCCATGAACTTGTCGATGGTGCCTTGCTCCTCGAGGATAATCTTGCTTAACGGCGTGAACAGGCTGTTGAGAAATGCGGTGAGCTCCTCGGCGTCAAGGCCCTCTGAAATCGCGGTAAAGCCGCGCACGTCGCTGAACAGGAGGGTCATGTCCCGCGTCTCGCCGCCGAGCTTGAGACGCGAAGGGTCGTCGGCGAGGCGCTCGACCAGCGCCGGCGCCATATAGTGGCCGAAGGCGTGGCGCACGCGGTTCCGCTCGCGCTCGGTGCGCAGGAACACGAAGAGAGTTCCGGCGAGGTAGATGGCGGTGAGCGCGATCGCCGGGTAGATCGGATCCACCAGCCAGCCAAAGGCATCGAATGTGTACCAGGACACGCCGATGACCGTGGCGACGGCGATGCCGCCGAGTACGGCGCTGCCGGCCGCACCGAGGCGATAGATCAGGAGGGCGATGAGGAGGCCGAGCACCAGGATATAGAGCAGCTCCGCCGGCGTGGCGAAGTCCGGCCGCTGCAGGAAGGAGCCTTGCAGGATCTGCTCGATGGCCTGTGCGTGCAGCTCGACGCCCGGCACCGAGGCCTCAAGCGGCGTGGCGCGGAGATCGAGCAGGCCGGCCGCGCTTGTGCCGATGATGGCCAGACGGCCCTCGATATCCTCCTTGCCGATATCACCGTTCAGCACTTTCCAGGCCGGCAGATAGCGTTCCTTGGCCTGTTTGGTGAACCTGATCCACATCTGGCCGTCGGCCTCGGTCGGAACCTCGTAGTCGCCGATGCGGACCTCGACGATGCCCGTCTTCTCGCCGAACGCCTTCTCGCCGCTCGCGCCCGAGGATTTGACCACATAGGTCGAGGCGCCTTGTGCAAGCCGCAGCATGTCGGCGGCAAAGGAGGGGTAGAGCTTGTCGCCGACCTGCACCACCATGGGCACGCGGCGAATGATCTGATCGTACTCGGGCAGCCAATTGAGCGAGCCGGCGCCGGACGCCTTGTCTTGCAGCTCGGGCAGGCTTGCGGCGGCGCCGGGATAAGACGGCGCGAACAGTGCCGGATCGTCGCCGCCATGGGCAAAACCCGCTTTCGATTGCGGCGTGGAACCGCCTTGTGGCGTGGCGATGAAGCCGAGCACGACGGGGCCTTGTCCGATGGCCTCGGCGAAGACGTGATCGTTGGAGGGGAGCTTCTCGACCTCTTCGCGCAAGCCCGCAAGCGCGTCGGACTGAGGCCAGAAGCGCAAAGCGTTTGCCGGCGACATGCGGTCGGGCTCGGGGAAGACCATGTCGAAGCCGATCGCCGCGGCGCCGTTGTCGGAGAGCTTCTTCACGAGGTCGGCGAGCGCCGTGCGCGGCCAAGGCCATTGTCCGATCCGCTTCAGCGACTCCTCGTCGATATCGATGATGCGCAAAGGCAGCCCTGGATCGAAGTGGCGCGGGTTGATCTGCTGGTAGGTGTCGAACACCACCGCGCGCAACCGCGCCACCGGGCTCGGGTCCCAGATCCGTAAAGCGAGCGCGCCTGCAATCACGGCCCCTACGATAAGGGCGTAGAGGAGACGAGGACCCATCTCTGCCAAAAACCCCGCGGCACTTGCATACGCCGGAAGGCGCCGGTCCCGGCGCTGCGGCTCGGCCTAGTCGATGGCGTCCACCCGCTCCAATGTCAACTGCGCATTGGAGGACAGGCAATAGCGCGGTTTTTACCGGGCAAGGCGGCATTGAACGGAAGGGCAGAATGAACTACGAAGCGCTGACACTCTCAAGCCCAAAACGTCAATCCGGGAGCCTCGTTTCGTGAACATTACGATGATTGGGGCAGGCTATGTCGGCCTGGTCTCCGCCGCTTGCTTTTCGGAATTCGGCTGGACGGTCACTTGCATCGACAAGGATCCGAGCAAGATCGAGCACCTTCGTCAGGGCGGCGTGCCGATCTACGAGCCACGCCTCGACGAGCTCCTGCATCGCAATCTGCGCATGGGGCGCGTCGCATTTTCGTCCGATCTCGCACCCTCGGTCGGCGGTGCCGACCTCGTGTTCCTCGCGGTCGGCACGCCGATGCGGCGGGGTGACGGCCACGCCGATTTGAGCTTCGTGTTTCAAGCGGTCGAAGAGCTTGCTCCGCATCTTGAGGGCTTCACCGTCATCTGCACCAAATCGACGGTACCGGTGGGAACGAGCCGCGAGATCGAACGGCGGCTCAAGGGGCTCAGGCCGGATGCCGACTTTGCGGTCTGCTCCAATCCCGAATTCTTGCGCGAGGGCTCGGCCATCTACGATTTCATGCATCCCGACCGCGTGCTGGTCGGTTGCGACAACGACCGGGCGCAGGACCTCATGGAGCGCCTGTACAAGCCGCTCGCCTTGCGCAATGCGCCGGTGATGTTCGTGAGCCGGGAGTCGGCGGAGCTCGCCAAATATGCCGCCAACGCCTTCCTCGCCATGAAGATCAGCTTCATCAACGAGATCGCCGATCTGTGCGAGGCGGCCGGCGCCAATGTGCAGGAGGTGGCGACGGCCATCGGCGCCGACCGGCGCATCGGCGACAAGTTCCTGCATCCGGGCCCCGGTTATGGCGGCTCCTGCTTCCCCAAGGACGTGGCCGCGCTGATCCGCACCGCGCGCGAGGCACGCTCGCCGCTGTCGCTGATCGAGCAGGTGCAGACGGTGAACACCGAGCGTAAGATCGCCATGGCAAGCCGTATCGAGCGCGCCGCGGGCGGCAAGCTCGCCGGCAAATCGGTCGCGGTGCTCGGCGTCACCTTCAAGCCCGATACCGACGACGTGCGCGACGCGCCGAGCCTCACCCTCATTCCCATGTTGCAGGAAAAGGGAGCGTCGGTGCGGGCCTACGACCCGCATGCCAGGGAGAATGCCGAGGAGCTTCTGCCGGGGGTGATCTGGTGCGGCAGCGCGCTCGAGGCCGCCGAGAAGGCAGACATCGCCGTGGTGGTCACCGAATGGAACGAGTTCCGCGCGCTCGATCTCAACACACTGAAGGGGCGTATGCGCGGCGACGTTCTTGTCGACCTCCGCAATATCTATCTGCCGGCGCAGGCACGCGCCGCCGGTTTCAACTACACGAGCGTTGGGCGCTAGGCTTACTGGCCTGGCCAGGAGCTCGACGGGAAGGCGCGCTGTAGCTCGCGCTGCTCGTCGCTCCCCTGCTGTTGGGGCCGCGGGCGAGGCTGGAAGGCTTGCACAGGAGGAGGTTTGGGCGGGCCCGCCCGGACCGCCTTGCGCGGAGGCGGCGTTTTCCTCGGAGGAGCGACCACCACCGGGCGCTGCTTGAAACGCGGGGGCACGGCTTGTTCAATCGGGCAGTGGGGGCCCTTCCAGCCTCTCAAGGCGTCAAGGCTTGCCTGCTGCGGCTCATCGAGCGGAAGCTCGAGCTTTGCCAGCCTGTTGAATCTGTCCAGCGCCAGCTGTGAGCGCGCAGCCCAATTGCCGTTGATGCTGCCGAAGTAGCAGCCGATCCTCTTGAGCTCGGCCAGCATGTCTTGCGCGAGTTCTTGGCGCGTGGCGCCTTGCGGCAACGGCGCTTCGGTCGTCTTGCCAGCTTCAGGCGTCGTCTGCTCGTCGCCCTTGCTTTCGGTCGCGGCAAGCTTGGTGGTTTCTTCCGGAGTCACAGTATTCCCCGCTTGCGCAGCATTCGGTGCGGCGGCTGTTGCCGGTGGGGAATTCGTGGTGCTCCCGGCTGGCTCGACCGCGATCACGCGGCTGGGGGTGCCGGAGGCGGTAACGCTCGGCTGCGGCGCCGGCGCTTCGGCCGGCTTGGTCTCCTCGGCGAGCTTCTTCTGCAAAAGCGCAAGCTGCTCCTGCTGCGACTTCAACAGCGCTCCTTGGTCGGCCTGGAGCCGCGCGATTTCCTGCCGCAGCGCGGCGAGCTCGGCATCGGTGGATGAGGATTTCGCCGCGGTCTGCTGAGGAGCGGGCTTGAAGAAGAATTGACCTGTGAGCTGGGTGCTTTCAATCGGCTGCTGCTGGTTGCCTGTTTCCTTCCGCACGTCGTTGCGCACCTCGATCATCAGGTCGCTTATGCTCTCGCCTTCCTCGCCGATGTGACGGAGCAGGGCTTCGGTGAAGGGACTGTTGCGGCCGGTCCCGTCCAAGGCCACTTTGCCGAATTCGGCCGAGTAGACGATCATCATGCTGGAGACGGGCTCGACCCTGGCTAGCCCACGGCCGATATTGAGCGATCGGCCCGACTGCGCGAGTTTCTGGACGAGCGGATTGTCGCGGCAAGCGTCAAGGAAGACGAGGCTCGTGCCGGCGCTGCGCAGCATCTGCTTCAGCACGAGGTCGAGCTCGACCGCCTCGAAGTCGAGATCGGTTTCGGATTTCAGCTCGGCGTCGATCGGAGCCAGGTAGTTCTTCTGGTTCACCTGCAAGCCATGGCCGGCGTAGTAGAACAAGCCCACATCGGCGCCGTTCAGCTGCTCGGCGAAAGCCCTGATCCGCTTTTCCATGTCGCGCTTGCCAAGGTCGATCCCCTCGACCACGTCGAAGCCGAGCTCGCGCAACTTGGCGGCAATGTCGGTGGCGTCGTTGCTCGGATTGCGCAGAGGCGGGGCGTTCTGGTATGCGGCGTTGCCGATGACGAGCGCCACGCGCTTCTCGGCGGCCGCCGGCGCGAGCGCGGCGACGAGCGCCGCAAGAGCGAGGAGACAGGCGGCGAAGTGCTTGAGCATGGAGGCCTCCATGAACTCGAACGGCGCGACGGGCGAAAGTCCAGTCACCGGTCTATGCGGTGTCCCCTGAATGGCGACTGAACGGCACGGTCCTCCGCCGCGCCGCCTAAATTACGTCAGCGCGCGGTCGCGCGAAAGGGGCGCCAATGAGATCGATGGCGGAGGCCTAGCTCGAGGTCATTGACAGCGCCTTCGCGCGTGCCCCAGCCGACCCGGTACGGCCTGCGGCTTTGCTCTTCCGCCAGGATTTCAACTCGGCCTTGCCCATCTCGCCGAAGCGCCGCAACAGGCGGCGCGCCTGCCGGCGGTAGGCGTAGTAATTGGCCTCAAGCCGGTGCCGCTCGCTTTGCACATAGGGGGCTTGCGCCAAGTGGTCGTGCCCCTGCGCCTTGAGCGAACGGAACCAATCGGCGCGCTCATGGCCTTCTGCCGCGGCGACGAGGAAGCTCGCCACGAGCTTCGCCTGGTCCTCGGCGAGGCGCCAGATGCTGCCATTGGCTTGGATGAGCCCGATGGCGAAAAGATCGTCGAGCTCTGGGTGAAAGACATTGAAATAGAGGCGCAGGCGCCCGTCGTCATCGAAGATCAGATCATTGTCGATGAGTGGAAGAGCAATTTCGTAGCCCGTGGCATAGACGAGAAGGTCGGCCTCGACTTGGGTCCCATCGGCGAAGCGGACCATGCGGCCCTTGAGCTCGGTGACCTCCGGCTTGATGCCGATGCGGCCGTGGGCGGCGAGCTGCGGCAGCACAGTGTTCATGGTGGGGTGGGTGTCCATGATGCGATGCTCAGGCTCGGGCAGGCCGTAGCGGGCATTGGAGCCGACCATGAGCTTGTGCCAGATCGTGTAGATGCGGTTCCGAAGCCCGCGCGGCATCGGCATCTTCTCGCAGAAATTGACGATGCCGTCGGTTGGGCGCCCCAGCATGAATTTCGGCACGAAATAGGTGCCGCGGCGCATGCTTTGATACACGGCGCGCGCTACGCTCGTGGCATCGACGACGATGTCGCAGGCCGAATTGCCGGCGCCGACCACGACGACGCGCTTATCGACGAGCTGCTTGACGCTGCGATAGTCGCGCGAATGCATGACTTCGCCGGTGAAGTTGCCGGGGATCTTGGGAAAGCGCGGGACGTCGTGATGGCCGGTCGCGATCACCAGCGCCCGGTAGAGGTGGGGCCGCGACTTGCCGGCGATGGTGACGAGCCAACCCTCATCGGTCCGCTCGAGGCGCTCGACGGTGGTGTTGAACTGGATACGGTCGAGGATGCCGAAATTTTGGGCGTAGTCGCGCAAGTAGGCGAGCGCTTCCCGATGCGAGGGGTAGGTGGGATACTCCTCTGGCATCGGGTAATCCTCGAAGCCCGTGTATTTGCGGGATGAGACGAGATAGGTGGTGTCGTAGACGACGCCGGTACCGGTCGTCTCGTTCCAAAGTCCTCCGATGTCGTCCTCCCGCTCGAGGCAGTCAAACGGGATACCCCGCTCGGCGAATGTCTTGGCGGCCGCCAATCCAGACGATCCCGCGCCGATAATGCAGACTTTGTCGGTTTCGTTTTTGGTGTCGGTCGATTGCATGTCCATCGATGCGGAATCCTGTCTTGCCTCGATTTTTTTGGTCAAATGCCTACTAAACGGCCCGGGTGCCGCGAGCGTAATCCACCACTAATCCACTGTGGGAACTCGGGCACATATAACGGCTTTCATGCGTTCTACTCGTAAAAACCTTTGGACGTGGTCGATCATGAGTTTAGATTCTTTAGGGAAAACGACTCAGTGCGGCGGGGGGCCCACTATGCGTCGTATAGTCCTAATCTTGGCAGCTATCCTCAGTATCGGGCTGTTTTGCGGCAACGCCTCGGCCCGCCAGCTTTGGCTTCCCACCATCGACAATCCGTTTTGCGCGATCACGACCTACCTTTTGCCGGAATTGCCGGAGCAGGCGATGTCCACGATCGATGAAAACGGCCAACCGATTATCGTCGTCAGCGCCATGACCATGGCCGAATCCATGCCTTATGGGCGCTTCCTCATGGCGCATGAGTGCAGCCATCATACGCTTGGCCATGTCGCCGCCTACCACCGTGAACTCGGCCACCTCGGCCCGCAGCCCTTTTTCTACATCGCACCCCAGTTGAAGCACATGGAGCTCGATGCCGATTGCAATGCTGTAAGGATGCTTAAGCTCAAAAACGAGCCCGAGACCATCGAGGCCGCGCGGCAGATGATGCTGAAATTCGGCGGCAAGCCTACCGGAGCCTACTATCCGACCGGCATCGAACGGGCCGATAACATCGCCAAGTGCGCCGCCCAATATTAGGGGCTTTTCCAAAAATCCCTGCCAGTAATCCTCTCATGGCCTTGAGCTAGGGCAAGTTTCTGCCGATGCGCGGGAGGTGCTGGAACCCTTGCCCCTCCCATGTGCTATGCTCGCGGTCCCTGTGCCCTCGTGACCCAAATGACCACATCGAACCCGACGAGAAGTCGAGCCGCACGCTGGCTCGGACTGCGATGCTCAAGAGCGCTGGCAACGGTTTTGCTTGCTCTCCTCGCCGGCGCCGCGACAGTGACCGCCACGGCGGCCTCCACCGACGGCACGCTTCGCGTCTGTGCCGATCCGCAAAATATGCCGTTCTCCAACGAGAAGGGTGAGGGGTTCGAGAACAAGCTCGTCGACCTCATCGCCGACAAACTCGATCTGCACGTCGTCTACACCTGGCTGCCTCAGGTCGTCGGCCACGTCGCCACGCTGCCGGACGACACCGATTGCGACATCCTCATGGGCTATGCCCAAGGCACCGGGCTGATCGAGGACACCAATCTCTACTACCGGACCTCCTATGTGCTGCTTTACCGGCAGAACGATAAGAGCCTCGCAGGCGTCGAAAGCCTTGCCGATGAGCGCCTCAAGAAGAAGACGATCGGCATCCTCGCCCGCACGCCGCCGGTCAGCATCATGGCGATGAACGGACTGATGCCGAATGCCCGGTCCTTTGAGGTCATGGGCGACCGCAGCTCGAGCGAAGCCGCGGCGGCGGTGATCGCGGCAATCGCCTCCGGCGAGATCGATGCCGGCATTTTGTGGGGGCCGCTCGGAGGTTACTACGCGCAAGGCGCCAAGGTGCCGCTCGCTCTCGTTCCCCTGGTGAAGGAGAAGGCGGGACCCGCCGCGATCTACGGCATCACCATGGGCGTGCGCCCCAACGAGCCTGAGTGGAAGCACAAGCTGAACAAGCTGATCGCCGCAAATCAGGCTGACATCAATGCCATGCTCGGCGAATACAACGTGCCGCTGTTGGACGAGAACGGCAACCTGATCAAGACATCGACCGCGGAGCGCTAGACCCTACATCTTGCAGGTGCTCTCCGGCTCGTCGATGCCGAGAGTGTCCATCTCGATCTCGGGATGGCTTGCGTGGGGGAAGCCACGCTGCGGCGAGAGCGAAACCGGGACCTTGTCGGTGGCGATGAGGATCGGCTGGCGGAACTGACCATCCCAGGGCCGGTACTGCTGCTTGACGCCCTTGAAGGGGGCGAGCTGAAGCTCGCTGCCGTGAATGAAGGCGGCGACCTTGGCAAAGGGCTCGCCGTGGTTCCGTGTCACGGCTTCGCCCACCGTCCTTGCCGCCACGTAGCCCTGATAATCGATCGGCAAGATCAGGCGTTTGAAGTCCTTTTCGAAGTGGTTGTTCATCTGCGTGGCGCCCCACTTCTCGTGGCCCGGGCTCCAGGTGGTGGCGACGAGGCCGGTCGTTCCCGCGACCGGCCTCGGCTTGCCGCCGCCGCGATAGGGCATGTACGGACCGAACAGCTGGTCTTCGTCGGCGACGATGATGACGTCGTAGTTGGGGTCGGCGGCGAAGGTGGCATCGACGCTCGCCTGCTTGCCCGGAGGGATGACGCCGACATCGTCGCGTCGGCCGCCGGAGACGTCCTTGTACTCGCGTTGATCGACGATCGTGGCGCCGAACCGCCCGGCGGCGCGCCTGATCGCGTCGGCATAAGCGAGATCGCCCGGCGTCGAGCCGTGCACCAAGAGCCAGCTCGTCCACTTCTTCAGCACGAGATATTGGGCGAGCGCGTCGGCCAGCATGTAGCGGTCGGGCACGACATGCATGACATTGGCGCGGCAATTCTCCTGCCTGAGCGATACGTCGGTGGCGCGGATGTTGAAGAGGAGAATGTCCTTGCCCTTGGCCCAGTCGGACAGCTTGAGCAGCGTGTCGGCCGATGCGTCCACGATGATGTAGTGATGGCCGGTATCGTAGAATTTCTGCATGGCGCCAAGAGCGGCGTCGGGAGAGGCGATGGACCTCACATCGAGCGAGTAAAGGTCGCCGGTAAATTGCCCGCCGGCGTTGTTTTCTTGAATGGCGAGCTTGGCGCCGGCAATGCCGGCGTCGTCGGGCTCGTTGTCCATGCGCGAGGCAGGCCGCGGACTATCTGGAATCTCGCGAAGATAGCCGATGGAAACCGGCGTCATGGCCGGCGATTCCGGCACCTGAACCTGGACACCGCCGGGCTTTGCCTCTGGGGCTGCCGCCGGAGCAGGCGCTCCCGCCGTAGGCTGCTCGTCGGCTGCGATCGCCGCGGCGTGCCACAGCGGCATGACGCCGGCGGCAAGGATAAGGCTTAAGGTGACGCTTAAGGATGTTCGCCGTGGGCGGGCGAGGGGAGGGAGATGCATGATGGACCGACCGACGCCTTCAAAA
>Ga0134126_10009500_pt1 | contig 12250 bp, 12 predicted proteins | sample KB31752_FD_96881 | JGI IMG/M metagenome (GOLD analysis project Ga0134126, IMG submission 96881) | Terrestrial soil microbial communities with excess Nitrogen fertilizer from Kellogg Biological Station, Michigan, USA - KB3-175-2 | ecosystem: Environmental > Terrestrial > Soil > Unclassified ...
CGCATCGCCAGCTAAGCCAGCGACAAGGAGAACAAAGACCATGAAACCTCACTCGAAAATCGCAACCCTCCTGATCGGGCTGGCCGTCGCGTGCCTGCCGTGGGCTCTCCACGCTCAGGCCACCATCACCCAAACCACCCTCAGCGCCGCCGTTAGCGGTCCGTCGTCCGGCATTGCCCCTTCGCAGGGCACCGTCACGCTCGCCTCCGGCACCGGCGTGAACGTCGGATCCAACGGGCCGCTGACCGAGCTGTACGTTGACGGCGAAGTGATGGCCGTCAACTCGCTGGTGTCGGGCACCACCTACCAGGTGACCCGTGGCCAGATGAGCACTCCGGTCGAGGCGCACGCTTCCGGGGCCATCGTGTTTGTGGTGACCGGATCCCCGTCCAGCGGCGGGGTCGGCTACGGCGGCCTCCAGCAGCAGGACCCGCCGGTCGGGGACAACTGCACCCCGTCGGCGCAGGCTTACAACCTCTGGATCAACGTGGTGACCGGCCAGCAGTGGCAGTGCCAGGCCCAGACCAATGCGCTCGGCACCTCCATCAACACGTGGACGCCGGTAACGCTCGCCCGGTCCAGCGCCATCAACTCGCCGATTGCGCTGTGGACCACCGGCACCTATACCAACGCCACCACCAGCTATACCGCCGTGCCGGGGCTGTCGTTCTACGCTCAGCCCTACCACAACTACTATGTGGACTGCACGGTGGTGTGGAAGGGCAGCGCCGCGACTGCGGGCCCCAACTACAAATTCACCGGCCCCGCGTCGCCGACCGCCAGCCAGACGGGCGTCCGTTTCGTGGTGACGGCGACCACATTCAGCACGGCGACGGCAGCAATGGGTACGGCGGTCACGAACAGCGGGACCGTCACCGCATCTACCGACTTCCCCGATCACCTGACGCTCACGGTCGTGAACGGAGCCAACCCCGGAACCGTGCAACTCAATGCAGCGGCCAACGGCACCGGCACCCTCACGATTGAAAAAGGTTCGAGCTGCATCGTGCAGTAAGGAGGCCGCGTGGCCGTTTCTCGATTCAGTCAAACCGAAGTAGACCAGCAAAAGGCTGTACTTGCCGGACCGCATCGCTACGATGCGGCTTCCGGCAAGTACATTTCGACCGGCGACGCCCCGAAGGTAAGCGCGGCCGCCGGCAATGACCAGGCAGCAATTCTCGCCGGTCCCCATCATTGGGAACCGGGCCAGGGTAGCGACCCGGGCCGCTACGTCAGGGATGTGGCCCCCACAGAACCCGAGCGGCCACCGGCAAAGCCCGCCAAGAAATGACCGATGCCAGCCCCTCCAGCACCACCGGCAGCACCCGCCGGGTTGTCGGCGTCCGCCGGTGACCTGATTCGGGATGCCCTGCTTGAAATTCAGGCGATTGCGGTTGGTGAACTGCCGACAAACGCCGAGTCTCAGGATGGCCTCCGGACCCTGAACCGGATGCTGGATGCGTGGCAAGCGCAGCGGCTCAACGTGTTTGCCACCCAGAGGCTGCTGCTGCCGCTCCAGAGCGGCGTGCAGACGTATCAGCTTGGCTCCAGTTCGACCACTGCGGGATGGAACATCGCGCGTCCCGCCCGAATTGACTACGGCGGAGTGGTGGTGACCACCGAGCAGCCGCAGCCGCTCGAAGTCGCCCTGACCGCCTATACGGAAAGCGACTGGCTACAGATTCCGGTGAAGACCATCGAGTCGGCGCTTCCGCAGGGGTACTGGGACGATCAAGGGTTCCCATTCCGCAACATCAGCTTCTGGCCGATCCCGAACGTGAGCGGGCTTCAGTTCGCCTGCTATTCGTGGGTGGCGCTCCAGCAGTTCAGTGACCTGCTGACGCCCTACGGATGGCCACCGGGCTATATGGAGGCCATCGTCAAGAACCTGGCGCTGCGGCTCGCTCCCCAGTACCCCGGCAATGCGTCCCAGTTGCTGCTCGTGCAGGCCCAACAGGCTCTGGCGGTACTGAAGAGCAGCAACCAGCAGCCCGTGTTGGCCAATACCGACCCGGCGCTCGTACCCGCGCGCGGCGGCTACAACTGGATTACCGACAACGCGAACCTGCGGGGAGGCTACTGATGGCACGCTTCGGCTTCCCCGGCGGCTCCTACACGCTCCAGAGCGTGAACGCGAACTGCCAGAAGACCCAGAACTGGATACCGGAGGCGGACGAGTCCGGCTTCGGCGTCAGTGCCATGCACCTGAACCCTACGCCTGGCCTTGCGCTCTTCGCGGCGCTTCCGCACGGCATGGTCCGGGCCGTATTCGAGTTCAAGGGCGTCCTGTATGCGGTTGCCGACTCCGGCTTCTACGTGGTCAAGCAGGATGGAACGTTCACGCAGGCGGGTGTCGTGGCAGATGACGGCAAGCCCGCGCAGATCTCGGCCAACGCCTCCCAGATCCTGATCGTGAGCGGCGGCAGCGCCTACTACTACCAGGTGAGCGGCAAGAGCGTCTCGGGCGTTGCGGCCGGCGGATTCGCCCAGATTGACACGACCAGCGGCAACGCCATCCAAGGGCCGGTCGTACAGTGCGGCGGCACTGACGGCTACCTGATCGTGCTGATCGCCAACAGTCAGAGCATCCAGATCAGCAATCTGGAGGACGCGACCACCTGGGCGCTTTCGGGCGTCCCTACCGTCGTGACGGTAAACGACTTCCCCGACAACGTTCTGGCCATGCTGGTTGACCACCGGCAGGTATGGCTGTTCGGGCAGAAAGCCACGCTTCCCTATTACGACAGCGGGAGCGCCAACATCTTCGATCCGGTGCCCAGTGGCTACGTTGAACAGGGCATCGTCGCGCCGTTCTCGCCGGTCAAGATGAACAACAGCATCTTCCTGCTGGGCGGGAGTGACCGCGGCGCCGGTATCGCGTGGAACATCCAGGGCTATCAGCCGATCCGGGTCAGCAATTACGCAGTGGAGCAGGAGTGGAACACCTACCCCACCATTGCCGACGCCGAAGGGTACGCCTATGAAGACGGCGGCCACACATTCTGGATGCTGCGTTTCCCCACGGCCAACAAGACCTGGTGCTTTGACGCCGCCACCGGCCTTTGGCATGAGCGTTCCACGTGGAATCCCGCGCAGGGTGCCGCTGGCGCGCACGCCTCCCGCTGCCACGCCTACTGCTACGGCAAGCATCTGGTGGGCGACCCGAACAGCGGCAACGTCTACTGGATGGCCGCGCCCCAGCAGTCGGCGTCTGGCGCGTGGCAGTTCTGCACCGACAACGGCGCCCAGATCATCCGGATCCGGCGCGCCCCCCATATCTCCACGGAGAAGCAGTGGATTTTCCATCAGCAGCTTCAGGTGGACTTGCAGGCAGGTGTCGGGCCGGTGCCACCGCTGGTGGACGGCAACAATGCCCCGCGCGACCCGCAGTTGATGCTGCGATGGTCGGACGATGGCGGCCATGCTTGGAGCCAATACCTCAACTGTGGCTTCGGGCAGGCGGGCAATTATACAGCCCGCGCCATCTGGCGGAGGCTTGGCAAGTCGCGCGACCGCGTGTACGAGGTTTCGTGCGCTGACCCGGTTGGCGTCTGGCTGATTGACGCCTATCTCGAAGCCAACCCGGGCTTTGGCCCGCAGGAGCGCATGTCCGCGCAGCTTGGGAAGATCGCATGAGCCTGCAACCCGTAGGATCGCCGCCGGTGCCGACGCCCTTTTTGGAGGGCCGGTCCAACACGCCGTCGCGCGGCTGGATCGTGTGGTTCCAGTCGTTGGTGAACGCGCTCCAGACCGTGCTCGGGGCGGTGGCGCCGACTGGCCCGGCGAATCCGGCGCAGGTGGCCGGATGGCTGCCGGTCACGCAGGGGAAGGAAACGTATTACGTGGCGGTATACAGGTAATGGAAATCAGACGCCTCAAACCGGAAGAATACGCCATCCTGAAGGGCATCGCGGACGGGATTGTGCCGGACCCGCGCTCCAGCATTGCGCTGGTGGCGGAGGACGGCGGCGAGCCGGTGGGCCGCATGTTTGTGGTGTGCCCAGCCCACATGGAGGGGACGTGGGTGTTGGGCGGCCAGCGCCTCGGCGTCATCGGGAAACGCCTGTTTGAGCGGTTGCAGGCGGAAGTCGTGGCCAGCGGCCTGACGCAGCTCATGGCGTACAGCACGACCGGCGCACACGATTCCTACCTGCATCGCCTCGGCTTTGAGCGGATGCCGTGGACCGTGTGGAGGCGGCAACTCTAATGCCTCTTGCAGGAATTGCGGCCGCAAGCATCGGCGGATCCCTGGTCGGCGGCCTGTTTGGCAAATCCGCCGCCGACACGCAGGCGCAGGCGGCCCAGCAGGCCGCCGCCTTGGAGGCGCAGGACCAGCAAAAGGCGCTTCAGTTCCAGCAGCAGGTATTCGACACCCAGCAGGCCGAGCAGCAGCCGTGGATGAACGCCGGGAAAGGCGCGCTCACGAGCCTTCAGGGGTTGTTGGCGCCCGGCGGCCAACTTACCCAGCAGTTCGGGCAGTTCCAGGCCCCGACGCTGGCGGAAGCCGAGCAAAACCCCGGCTACCAGTTCGCCCTCCAGCAGGGCGAGCAGGCTTTGCAGGCGGGTGCGGCCGCTCAAGGGAACCTGCTGTCGGCTGGCACGCAGAAGGGTTTGGTCAACTACGGCCAGCAGGCAGGACAGCAGGACTACCAGCAGGTCTATAACAACGCCCTGAACGCCTACCAGCAGAACTTCAACACGTTTAACACCAACCAGCAAAATATGTTCAACCGCTACGCCTCGCTCGCCGGTCTCGGTCAACAGGCGGCGAGTACGGCGGGCGCGCAGGCCGGGCAGGCGGCCAACAATTACGGCAACCTCCTGCTGACCGGCGGCCAGCAAATCGGTCAGGCCCAGCAGGCGGCCGCATACCAGACAGGCTCCGGCTATGCGGCGTTGGGCAACGCGCTTAGCAACGGTCTCGGCAACCTGGCCGGGCTGCTCTCGCTCAAGGGCATCCTTAGCCCCCAAGCCTCCGTGAGTGGCGGCAATCTTGCGGCCCCGTCTCTTCAGGGCCTGACGCCCAGCGACACGCTTGCCGGAACCTAACATGGCCACTTTCCCCAGCGCCGCCCTTCAGATTCAGCAGCCGCCCAGCGTGGTTGACCAGACGGCCAAGCTGATGTCGCTGAAAAGCATGTTGCAGCAGCAGCAGTTGCAGCAGGCGCAGTTGACCGGGGAGCAGCAGCGGCAGGGAATTGCCGCGCAACTCGCGCCATCGCAGATTCAGGAGGCCCAGACGCAGGCCCAAATGGGCCAGATCAACCTCCAGAACCAGCAGCGGCTCCAGCGTGCGCTCTCTGCTGGCCAGATTGACTTTGGGCAGCCGGGCGCGCTGAACGGGTTCATTCAGGCTGGCGGCCCGGCGGCAATCCCGCTGGTGGCGCAGCTCACCGACATCGCCAGCAAGCAGGCTTCAACATCCAACACGCTGCTGGGCGAGCACATCAAGAAGCTGGACCAGTACCGTGGCCAGCTCATGGGCGTCATCTCTGGCGACCAGGCGGCCAAGGCGGCGTCGTGGAAGCGGATCGTTGACGGGGCTGTGGCCAGTGGCGACCTGCAACAGGGGCAGGTGCCGGACGTCTACCCCGGTGACCAGCAGGCAATGGCGCTGGCGAACACTCTTGCGCTCGGCAGCGCGCTCGCAACCGAACAGGCCCAGCAGACACGGGCGAATGCGGCACAGTCGGAGGCCAATACGGCGGCGACGCGCCTAAACACTGAGGCACCCGGCATTGTGGCGGCGGCCCAGATCAACCAGCAGAAGGCGTCGGCGGGCCTTCAGGGAACGGCTGCCGCGCAGGCGGCAGGGCAGGCGCAGGGTGCCGTCCAGGGCGCGACCGCTGCCGCCGGTGGCAACACTGGAATGCAGGACAGCATTGACCAAGCGGCCCAAATATACGCCACCACCGGCCAGCTTCCGCGTTTCTACGGCTCCAGCGGCGCGGCAATGCAGATGGCTGTCATCAAGCGCGCGGCCGAGCTGTTCCCCAATCAGAACTTCGCCATCAACGCGGCCAACTATACCGCGAATAAGGCGTCCCTCGACCAGCTCACAAAGCAGTACAACGCGGTAAACGCCTTCGAGAGCACGGCGGGCAAGAATCTCGACCTGTTCATCCAGAAGGCGCAGAAAGTCGCCGACAGTGGGTCGCCGTGGCTCAACCGGCCTGTGCGCGCGACGATGACGGGCGCGGCGGGCAGCCCCGACATCACCGCGTACAATGCGGCGCGCCAGACCGCCCTGAACGAAATCGCCAAGGTGCTGAACAACCCTACGTCCTCCGCCGCCCTGACGGATACGGCCCGCAAGGAAGTAGAGACGATCCTCTCGCCGAACGCAACGCTGGGCCAGGCTCTCGCCGCCGCCCAGGTGCTGCGTCAGGACATGGGCAACCGGATGGGTGCCTACGAGCAACAGATCCAGGCGCTTCAGGGCAAGCTGGGAGAAATCGCCCCGATGAAGGGGCAGGGCGGCGGGAAGCCGAACCCCGGAGCGGTGCAGCGCCCGACCATCATCGGCCCAGACGGTCACACGATGGTTTTGAGCGCCGACGGCAAATCGTGGGTTGACGCGGGAGGTGGTCAGTAATGGGCCAGACCGCCCAAGGGTTGCCGCCGATTCCGGCCGGATACCGGCTACAAGGGGCGGCACCGTCCGGGCTGCCGCCAATCCCCGCCGGATACGCGCTGCAACGCGCAGCCGCAAGCGCGCCCTCGGGCGGCGCTGCGCCATCCATGGCGTCCACCTTTTCCGGCATGGACTTGGTTCATGCCACGGCCCCGGAGTTCTCGCAGGCGCATCCCCACGTGGCCGCCGCCGCCGGGGCGCTGCTCGACGTTCTGCAGGGTGGTGGCCGGGAAGCTCTCGCCCAAGCGGTGAGGCTTGCGAAATACGTCAGCCCCAAAGGCGGGGCGGCGCTGGAAAACGCTATCGGCGACTATACGACGCCAATTGACGCGCCGGGCGAGGGAACTGGGCGCGTTGGACTCGACGCCTTGGAGTTTGCGGCCACGCCGGAGTCGGAAGGTGGACTGGCCGCACGCGCAGCACAGACGGGACTAAAGGGCGCCGGGATCACGGCGCTTCAGGGAGGCAGCCCCGCAGCCGGGGCGGCATTGGGTGCAGTTGGCGAGCCGGTGGCGGTCGCGCTGAAGAGCATGGCCCCCGGACTCGCGGAAGGGGCAATCGGTATTCGGCGTGCCGAACGGGCTTACGGCAAAACGCCGGGCGCTGCCATCCTTAACGACACCATCGGGGTGACGCCGGAGTCGGTATCGGCGTCGGCCAAGTTGCAGGCGCAGTCGTTGTTGCGGCGCGTTAATTCCATGGCGGCGTCGCACGCGGGAACGATCAACCTGGACGCCGCCCGGCAGGCGATTCTCGATGCAATCACCAACACGCCGCGCAACGCGACCGACAAAATCAACGCCCTTCAGGCAGTGTACGACAACCTTGACAGGTTCGGTTCGGACGTGTCCGCCGCTGATGCGCTGGAAGCAAAGCGCGGACTGCGCCAGCAGTTTTCGTCGTTTAAGCGGGAGCCTCAATTCGACAGCGATGAGGCGAGCCGCGCCGCTAAGAGCGCGGCTTCGCAGATTGACGCCGCCCTCGACAACGCGCTCGGCCCGGCGTTCGCACAGGCGAACCAACGGCTGTCGAGCCTGATTGACGTTGCAGACCGGGCGCAGTCAACCGCCCGGGGAGCCACGACGGCTAGCAGCATTGCTCATCGCGTGGCCGCCCATACGGGTGCGTTGACGGCTGCCGCAGGAGGCGGCGCATTGGGCTACGAACAAGGTGGCGTCCCCGGCGCGGTTGCTGGGGCACTCGCCGGAGCGGTTATCCCCGATCTAATCACGTCGCCAACCGCGCGGATCATAGCCGCACGCGGCCTCAATGCGGCTCCCGGCGTTCAGCGCGCCGCGCAGCCAGCGGCGCAGGCCGCAATCTCTGCGTTTACGCGAAAGCCAGGCTACGCGCGAGATCCCAAAACAGGCAAGCTCGTGAGGATTCAACCACAATGACCCGACCTCAACGCAAAGCATGGTTCCGGCGTCTCTTGATCGGCGCGGCAGTCGCGATTGGTTGCGCCGCGCAGGTGCCGGTGCAGCTCGCGCCGACGCCCCGCCTCCAGTTCTTCACCGCGAACGGTACGCCGTGCGCGGGCTGCTCGCTCTATACGTATGCCGCCGGTTCCAGCACGCCTCAGGCGACCTACGTTGACTCCAGCGGCACCACGCCCAACGCCAACCCGATCATCCTGGACTCCATGGGGTCCGCGTCTGTCTGGTTGGCGGACCTGTCCTACAAGCTGGTGCTGGTGGACACCAACGCTGTCCAGATTTTCTCCGTGGACAACATCAAACCGAACGACAACACGTATTTGCGGCTGGACTTCGCCAACGGTCCGGTCACCGGCAATGGGGAGTTCTCTGGCGCGGTCACACTGAGCGGCGGGGGATCACTGGCCGGTACATTTGGCGGCCAGCCGGCCATCACGGGCAACTGGTCCTTTAGCGGAAGCCCGACCTTCACCGGCGCACCCACGTTTGGCAAGCTGACATCCCTGACCACCAGTCCAGCGCTGTCGGGCTTCATGCGGCTGGCGGCACTCGACCAGATATGCTTCCGCAATACTGCCAACACGGCGGATGACTGCCTGAAGCAAGGCTCCAGCGACCAGTGGATTTTCCCGACCGCACTGCAATCGCCGACATCGAACCCGGCGCAGAGCGGGAAAATCCAGTTGGCCTCTGGCGATGCGATCAACTGGCGCAATGCCGCCAACTCCGCCGACATCGGGCTGTCGAAAGACTCCAGCGACAACCTGCTTTACAACGGCAACATCGTGGCGCAGGCGAGCGGCGGCGGTTCACCGCTCCGGTATAGCGCAGTCACGCCAGTCACGGTGAGCAATGCCACGTCGGCGACGCTCCAGAGTGTAACCACCGGCTCCGGCGTGCTGAACACGACCGGCCGCACATTTCACATCGTCGCGGCGTTTGCGATCCCGAACACCAGCGGAGGCACGCTGAGCGCCGACCTCACGGTGAGCGTGGGGGGCGTGGCCCTCGTGTCGGGGATAGCGGTAGGTGTTACCAACCTCAGCACGTGTTCGCAGACCATTTACATTGACGGCGTGGTTTCGTCGCCCGGCAGCGGCGGCAGCGTCAACTATACGTGGGAGATGGTCGGGAACTGCGGAAGCATCCTTGGAACCAACAGCGGCAATGGTGGCCCGGCCACGATCAACACGCTCGGCACCGTAGCCTTTGCCGCGAGCGCCACCCTCAGCGCGGCAAGCCCTAATTTCTCGATTACCCAACCGATCATGAATGTGACAATCCAATGAAGAAGCTGCTCGCAATCATTGCGCTCTGCATCGCGGCGTCCGCGCAGGGCGCATTGCTTCGCGTCCCCGGAGGGGCCGTCACCACAACCGCAATCATCGGGGGCCAAGCCGCCGTTGTGCCGGTCGCAAACGCGACTGTTACGTGGTGTACGTACCAGGGCAACGGCGTACCGTGCTCGCCCGCCGCGACCGTGTACGCGAATCAGGCCCTCACCGGTACCCCCACAACCAACGTCGGCACCACCAACAGCGAAGGCGTCCCGGTCTACGATGGCCAGCAGAATATTTACGCGGCAGCCGGGACCTACGTCGGAACCGAGACTGGCTCCGGCATCACCCCCACCACGTTTATTGAAACGATTGGGCCGCAGTGCGCGGCCTCGGTCTCGGGCTGCCCGGTCACGCTGGTGGACAGCACCATGACCGGCACCACCACAATTGGGGGCGTTTCCGCCGTGCCACGCAACTTCTTTGAAGGCACAAAGTCGGGCAGTAATCCCGCCGCCGTCGCTACAGTGGACTCGGCTGCCGACATCGGCAACGGGGACCGCCACTTCTTCGGCCTGCGCGATTCGTCGGACTTCGACCAGGAAGGCGGCTTCGCCCCTGTGTTCGACAGCGGCCTGTGGCACTCGGCGGGCGCGGGCGCGTCCTACATGGCCCGGGCGTTCGGCGCAAAGCAAGAGCAGTGCAACTACACGGTGCAGGCGTACATGTACTACACGAGCGCCAACGTCGTGAACTACATCGGCGTCACCCCAACAGCGACTCCAGCCGGGCAGATTGATTCCTCCAGCTACTATGCGGTCGGCTTTGTCGCGGGCAACTTCGTCTACACGACGCCCGGGGGTTCCACGACCCTGATTGCCTCGACCGGTCTCACCAATAACACCTGGTATCTGGTTTCGATGATGGGGATCTGCACGACCGATGGCGCGCAGGTGAAGGCAGTCGTTTCGCTTGCCCAGCCGGGCGCGGCATTCGGCTTTGCCCAGATTATGACGACCGATCTGGAGTCGAGCTGGAATGTGCAGGTCGAGAGTGACAGCATTTACGACATCCAGTCCGGCGTGCGCTATGCGGCGGGCACGATCCCGCTCCCGAGCACAACCGTCACGCCCACTGGCGACACCTACCAGACCATCAACGTTCCGCAATCGGCGTCTGCCGTTAGTTCCGCGTGGCCCATTACGGTCAGCGTCAACTCCAACCCGGCCGGGGGCGCCGTCAACATCTACGCGATCTTGCCCCCGAACTACAGCCCGAGCAGTCAACACCCTTGGGTGTTCTATTCGCACGGCTCCGGGCAGTCCGGCGCGACGGCGTTCTTTTCCGGCTACGAATCGCAGGTCATCTGGGCGCTTGCCAATGCGGGCTACGTCGTGGTCACGACCGACGAAACACCCGCGTCACTGAAGTGCTGGGGCACGCCGGACTGCGTGGCGGATGTGAGCTATGCGGTGCAGGCGTGGCGCGCGTACCTCAACTTGGCACCCCGTCCCTATGCAATCGGCGAATCCATGGGCGGCGTGGTGCTGCTCAACGCGATTGCGCATGGCGCGATTCCGCAGCCGCTGGCGGTTGTGGGAATTTACCCGACCTATAACCTCGCCAACAACTACACCTACAACAGCGGCTTGGCAACGGAGATTGACACGGCATGGGGCTGTTCGTCGCTCTCGACCTGCGAGAGCGCATGGTCTGGCTACAACCCCGCACTTGACTCGATCTCCGCATTCGCTTCGATTCCGGTAGACGTGTGGTGTTCGCCGACCGATACGGTCGTGCAGTGCTCCGCCAACGGGCAAGCGCTCGTGAACGCGATCAACGCGACTCCCGGCGGCAGCGCCACGTACAACGCGAGTAGCGGTGACCATGGCGACGCCTCCAACTTCAACCCGGCGGCGGTGGTCGCGTTCTTCAACTCCCACTGAGTACCAATATGAAGCGAAAAGCCATCCTCATTGTCCCCATCGCGGCCGCCGTTTGGCTGTGCGGCAGCCTCGCCGCCACCTCCACTTTCAAAGCGCTATTCGGGTACAGTGTCGTGGAACTGCGGAGCGGCACAAACGTCTCAAACCTGGCACTCGATTCCGCCACCAACACGGTAGACTGCGGCGCCCATATCCAAGGCAATGACTGCACGTTTGAGGCTGGAACGGTCAATGCCGCCACGGCGTTAGAGCAGGGCGGCGTGGGAGTATTCAGCGCTGACGTAAACACGTCGGCTCAGGTTGTCGCAACCCACCTGGGCAGCCCCCTGCCGCTCGCACAGGGCGGAACGGGCGCTGCCTCATTGGCGGCGGCCGGAATCGCCACGACCGCGCAGCTCACCGGCTCCGGCAGCGTCACCACCACTGCCGCAACCAGCGACAGCATGGCAATCGCATGGCCTGACGGTGGCAGCCGCACGCCGGGGCACTGTGCGCTCTCCGCGACAAACGCCAGCGCCGCAACCAACGTCGCAACCAGCTACATCAGCGCCAAGGCCGCGAACGCCGTCACCCTTACCCACACGGCCACCAGCGGCATGACCTACGACGTGGTCTGCACGGTGAACTGACCATGTACAGCTATTCGCAGTCCACGGGAGGCTTGACGGACGCCAGCGGCAGGCTGGTTGCCGTCGGCTACAGCGGCCACGGCGACGGCCTCAACAACCCGGCCATGCAGGACGTTTCCGATGTCGGGCCGATCCCGCAGGGCGTCTATTCTCTCGGCGCGCCCATTGACCATCCGAAGCTCGGGCCTTTCGCCATCCCGCTGATTCCGCACGCGAGCGATGAGCTATTTGGGCGTAGCGGCTTCTACCTTCACGGCGATGAGGCTGGGCACGTTGGCGAGCACCTGGCCAGCCACGGGTGCATTGTGGCGGGTCGGCCGGCCCGCGA
>Ga0134126_10009501_pt1 | contig 12249 bp, 15 predicted proteins | sample KB31752_FD_96881 | JGI IMG/M metagenome (GOLD analysis project Ga0134126, IMG submission 96881) | Terrestrial soil microbial communities with excess Nitrogen fertilizer from Kellogg Biological Station, Michigan, USA - KB3-175-2 | ecosystem: Environmental > Terrestrial > Soil > Unclassified ...
CGCCGGAAAGACATCTAGGGCTTCATATGGAACTGGCCGACATCCTCTCCGAGGAGTCCGTGCTCGTTTGCACGGACATCTCGAGCAAGCACGACGTTCTCCTTCGCCTGGCCGAACAGGTCGGACGGCAGACGGGTCACCCTGCTGCGGAAATCTTCGAAGCGCTCAACGATCGCGAGTCGCTCGGCTCGACCGGCCTGGGCAACGGCATCGCCGTGCCGCACGGCAAGTATGCGGCGCTCAAGGGCGTGATGGCAGTATTCATGAAGCTGACCAGACCCGTCGACTTCGAAGCGGTCGACGACCATCCGGTCGACATCGTGATGATGCTGCTGGCGCCGATGGGCGCCGGCGCCGATCACCTCAAGGCGCTGGCGCGCGTGGCGCGGATCTTGCGGACCGATTCGATTGCCGAAGCGCTGCGCCGCACCGACGATCCGGCGCGGCTCTATGCCATCCTGACCCAGCCGCTGGCGGCGGTGCAGGCGGCGTAAGTTTCTCGTCGCGCTGCGACTCAACACCTCAGTGCAGCGCGACGATCCCGTAATTCTTGTCGGCGAGCCAGTCTTCCACGGCTTCCTCGCTGTCGGCCACGAGCAGGGGCTGGCCGTCGGCCGAGACCACCAACTGGAATTCTTCTTCCTCGTCGGCGTTCTCGATCTCGCCCTCGTCCATCATTTCCGACAGCTTCTTGCCCTTGATCGGCCGGATGTAGACCACCGCATTGCCGCCGAGCGCCATGAATTGCGCCGGGGTCAAATGCCGGAGTGGGTTGTCCACCTGGTCTTGTTCTGGTCTTCCTTGCATGCTGTTCCCCTTTCTAGGCAGAACGTATTTGTATTTGGCGGGCGAGCTTCTCTACCTTTGGCCGAACCACCGAGATGACCAGCATGCCGTGCTGGAGTACGGCATCTTTTACCTCAACGCCGTCAGCCAGCAGGAAGCTCCGCTGAAACTGCCGTGCGGCAATGCCGCGGTGCAGGAACTGCCGGTTGGCATCGTCCTTCTGCCGGCCGCGCACCACGAGCTGGTTGTCTTCCTGCATGATCTCGAGCTCGGCCTGGGCAAAGCCCGCAACCGCGATCGAAATCAGGAAGCGCTCGGTGCCGTCGGCATCCAGGGTGCGTTCGATGTTGTAGGGCGGATAGCCGTCCGCAGCCCGGCTGAGCCGGTCGATACTCTCTTCGTAGGCGTCGAAACCCAGAAGAAACGGGGCCGAGAATACAGAAACGCGGGACATGTTGTCCGTCCTTCAAGAAGCAACGCGACCTGCCGGCCCAAGTTTCAGCGGCACCGGCGGTCGGCCCAAATATGGGGCAGCGCCCCTTGCGCTTCAAGGCGTTGCCATGGCTGAGGGGCGGGTGAGCGTCGTCACGCCGGCGTACCGGGCCGAACGCTGGATCGAGACCTGCGTGCGCTCGATTTTGAGTCAGACATATGCCCTTTGGGACCACATTATCGTCGCCGATGACGGGGTGGATTACCAAGCGTTGCTGGCGGCGGCCGGCATCCGTGACCCGCGCCTTAAATTTCTGTCATCCGGGGCGATCGGCGGCGGTGCCTCGCGGGCCCGCAATGTCGCGCTCGATCAAATTGAAACCGAATATGTCGCGATCCTCGATGCCGACGACCGCTTCAAGCCCGGCAAGCTGGAGCAGGCGGTCGCGGCCCTTCAACACCACGCGATCGTGTCGGTGGCACTCGAGGAATTCGACGAGACCGGCCGGCAGTTGCGGCTGGTCGGCGCCGGCCCCGACCGCGAGCTCAAGCCCGCGCGCTACAAATGGACGTGCCTGTCGATGGACTCGATGATCCTGTGGGACCGGCGAAAGACGGACGCCCGTTACGATCTCGAGCTCACCAACATGACCGATCTCGAGCTGTTGCTGCAGCTCTACCGCACGGTGCCGGCAAGCTGGCACCTCGGCACGCCGCTGCACGACTACCTCAAGCTGTCGGTGTCGATGAGCAACGGACCGGGCGTGACCGACAAGATGATCCGGAGCAAGCGCGAGATGCTGCGCCGGCTTGAAACCGGGTTCTACCCGATGGCGGATGCGAGCGGGCCGGAAGGCATGGCGGAGTTCCTGCGGATCTCGCTGCGCGCCGAGGAAAGCTACCCGACTGCCGTGGCGGCCATGCCGGGGCTGCTGTTCGAGGATCACCTCGAGCCGATGCTGCGGGCGGCGTCGGCCGTCTAGCACGGCGTCATGCCCGCTCGATTATCCGGCGAGCGCCTTATCCACCTCGGCCGCGGTCGGCACCGACGGCTGGGCGCCAGGCTTGAGGCAGGCGAGGCTGGCGGCGACGGCGGCGCGGCGCATGGCGGCTTCGAGGTCGAGGCCCTTGTCGAGGCCGGCGGCGAGATAGCCGACAAACGTGTCGCCGGCGCCCACGGTATCGACCGGCTGCACCGGAAGCGCCGGAACGCGGATGATCTCGTCCGGGGTCGCGGCCATCGCGCCGTCGGCGCCCAGGGTGACGATGATGGTCTGCCGGCGGCTCGCGGCCCAGAGGTTCATCGCCGTCGGCAGGTCGCCGGTGGCCCCCCCGGCGAGCAGCGCGAACTCGCTCTCGTTGGCGACGACGATCGACGCCGTGCCGGCAACCGCCGCGGTGGTGTCGAGGAAGGGCGCGGTGTTGAGGATCGACACCGAACCGTTGAGGCGAGCGAGCCCGAGGGCACGCATCGTCGCGGCCTGCGGGATCTCCTGCTGCACCACGACGACGTCGCCCTTGCTCAGATGGCCGACGGCCTTGTCGGCGTCGTCGGGGGTCATGGTGGCATTGGTGCCCGGCACGATGCCGATGATGTTCTCGCCGTCGTCCCCCACCATGATCATGGCGATGCCCTGCTGCACGTCGAGCCGCCTGACCGCGCTCAGATCGACATTGTCGGCCTTGAGCAGCACCAGCGCCTGCTCGGCCATGCTGTCGTTACCCGCGGCGCCCACCAGCCTGACCATGCCGCCGGCGCGCTTGGCCGCCAGCGCCTGGTTGGCGCCCTTGCCGCCCGGGGCCGTGGCAAAGCTCGTTCCGGGCACCGTCTCGCCCGGAGCGGGAATACGGGTCACCCGGGCGATGAGGTCAAGGTTGATGGAGCCGAAGACGGTAATCATGCGATGGCTTTCAGAATTGTATTCCAGTTGCGGGAAGTGACGAGCGTACCCTTGGGCATCTGTTTTTCGAGCGCGACGAGGCCGCCGCTGTTGCCGGCATAGGTGCCGTCGGGCTTGCGCCAAAGGACGAGGAAGAGCTCGCGTTCCGTCAGCTTCGGCACGTCGAAATCGCCGGGAACGCGTTTCGGCTTGAACGCCGCCGGGAGCGGCTCGGCAAACAGCATGACGTACAGCTTGGCGTCGTCGCCTTCCGCGCGCTTGAACGGATCGGCGGCGGCCATCGCCTCGAGCTCATCCAGGGTGCGCAGCACAGTGCCGACGGCGAAGCCGAACTGCCGTTCGAGGCCGGCCTCGATCTGGTCCTTGAGGCCTTTGCCGGGGCGCGCGTCGAACAGCACATTGCCGCTCGCGAGCAGGGTTTTCACATTCTCAAATCCCATGGCCTCGAACGCCGCCTTGAGCTCGGCGCTCTTGACCGTGCGCTTGCCGAGGTTGACCCCGCGCAGGAAGGCGACGTAGCGCGTCATTTCTTCTTGCCGTTCGGGTAGATGGTCTCGCCCTGCTTCAGCATCTCGACGAAGCCGGCGATCTTCCTGGCCCGGCCGGCCGGCGTCTTCATATTGTGGGTGCGGAAGGCGAGGGAGAAGCGGTTCTGCGCGTTGAGCGTCTCGAACAGCGCCAGCGCCTTCGGCTCGGCCTCGATCGCGGCGAGGAGATCAGGCGGGAACTCCATGGTCTTCGAGCCGCCATAGGCGCGGTCCCAGCGGCCATCGGCCTTGGCGCGGTCGATCTCGGCCTGCCCTTCGGGCTGCATGCGGCCTGCTTTGATCAGCCGGGCCACATGGTCCTGGTTGCGCGTCGACCAGATGCTCTTCGGCCCGCGTGGTGTGAAGCGCTGCAGGAAGCTCCTGTCGTCGAACGATTTCTTGATCGCATCGATCCAGCCCCAGCAGAGCGCCACGTCGAGCGCCTCGGCATAGGTGACCGACGGCAGGCCCGAGTCCTTCTTGTGCGTCTTGATCCAGAGCTCGGAGGCCTTGGCGTGGTTTCTGGCGAACCACTTTTCGAGCGCGGCCTGGTCCTTGAACTCGCGGACCGCCTCTTCATTGACGACAAAGGGAGCCATTCAGGCGGCGGCCTCGTGGCGCAGCACTTTTTCGATGGCCGGGTCGAGCCTGTCGCTGTCGGGCAGCGCGATGAGGAAGATGCTGGCCAGCACGTCGCGGATCTCGCCGACGGTTGCAAGCATCCGGGTCGTGGTTTCACCGTTCCGATGCGTCTTGAGGCGGCCATTGAAGAGGCCGTAGCGCATTTCGCCATCGGTCCGCGCGGCCATCAGGATGTCGCGGAACATCACCATCGTTCCGTCGTTCATCGCCACGTAATCGTCGAGCGTCTGCGGCGCGAGGGTAAACTCGTACATCGGCCGCCAGTCGCCCCCGATCCTGGTCTCGAGCCGCCATTTCGGGTGGCCGCCCGTGAGCCGATAGGTCTCGCCGCCGACGGTCTGTTCGATATCGGCGCGCAGCCGCAACGGTCCCGCCATCACCTGGCCACCGAACCCGACATCGGCGAGGTATGCGGTGCCGCCCACCTCGACCGTCATCGCCATGTGGTTGAGCGTCGCCTCGCCGGCCTCGTCGGGGCTGCGGCCCCAGAGCACGCCGGCGGCCAGCGGCGTCACCGCGTAGTCCATCGCTTCGAGCACCGCCTTGAACAGCAGGTTGTGCTCGAAGCAATAGCCGCCGCGCCGCTCGTTGAGCAGCTTCTGCTCGATATCGCTGAGCTGCAGCCGCACCGGCCGCTCCATCAGCGGATCGAGATTTTCGAACGCGATCGCCGCCGGGTGCTGCCGGTGCAGCATCTGCAGCGTCTCCAGGGTCGGTGCGATCGACCCCGAATAGTTGATCCGCCTGAGATAGGCGTCGAGATTGGCTTCTTCGCTCACCGAAAATCCCCGCCGCCGATTCCGGGACGGCCATAATGGTCAAGGCCGCCCCGTTTGTCACCAGACCAGCGACATCGCCGGCTCGAGCCCCAGGATCTCGGGCGTGTAGCGCAGCATGTTGCGCATTTCGGGCGGCAGTTCCGGGGTTTTCTCGTGCCCGCGGACCAGGGCGACGTGGAAGCAGCGGTGACGGACCACCGGCACCGCCGGCACGTCGTTGACCGCCTCGAGCGTGGCGAAGGCGGCGAACGGATCCATCCCCGCCTTGCGCAGCAGCAGGCGCAGCCAGAGATGGTAGTTGCCGATCTGCTCGGGGAAGCGGACTTCCGAGATCAGCGCACTGAGCCGCTCGCCGGCCCTAATGCTGCGGACGCCTTCGCTCGGCCGCACGGTGCGCAGCAGCAGCGTTTGCGCGTCGCGCGTGAGGGCGGCGGCCTCGGCCCGGCTCTGCGTCCAGTCCTTGCCGGCATGGAAGGCGGCCAGGGTTCGCCGCCGCGCCGGCATGCTCGGATAGCCGCGCAAAACCAGAAGGCGGTCGGGATGGTTGTCGACGCGGAACTCGCCGAGCGCATGTCCGCCGGCCGCGAGGAACGGCCCGGTCAGCCGGTCTTCGACCAGCGTCAGATATTTCTCCGACCTGAATTTCTCCGTCCGGATGTCGTGCAGCTCGATGATCGGGCAGGCCGCTGCCTGGTCGGTCCATTGGAAGTTCATGACGCCTCTCCTTCCGCTCTTTCCCACGGTGCGCCGAGACGGTACAACGCGATGCCTGACACCGACTGTCAGCCTTTCGGGAGAGGGGCAAAAAATGCGTGCGAGCCGGCTCCTGTCGATCATGATGCTGCTGCAGGCCAAGGGCCGGATGAGCGCCGAGGCGCTCGCCGCCGAGCTCGAGGTTTCGGTGCGCACGATCTACCGCGATATCGACCAGCTCAGCGCTGCCGGCGTGCCGGTCTATGCCGACATCGGCCGCAACGGCGGCTTCGCACTGCTCGACGGCTGGCGCACCCGATTGACCGGCCTCACGGCGCCGGAAGCGCGTGCCCTGTTCCTCTCCGGCCTGCCGGGACCGGCGAGCGAGCTCGGGCTCGGCGACGAGGTGGCGGCGGCGGAACTGAAGCTGCTGGCGGCGCTCCCCGCCGACTGGCAGAGCGAGGCGACGCGCATGTCGTCGCGCTTCCACCTCGACCCCAAGGGCTGGTTTTCGACCGGGCCGCGGCCCGAGTTCCTCAAGGCGGTCGCCGAAGCGGTGTGGACCGAGACGCGCATCACCATCCGCTACGACAGCTGGACGCAGATCAGCGAGCGCACCGTCGAGCCGCTCGGGCTCGTGCTCAAGGGCGGCATCTGGTACCTCGTGGCGCGCCGCGAGACCGGCATGCGGACCTACCGGCTGAGCCAGATCCAGGCGCTGACCATCACCCAAGAGCGCTTCACCCGGCCCGACGATTTCGACCTGCCGCGGCACTGGCAGGACTCGACCGCCGCGTTCGAGCGCGAAGTCTATGTCGGCGTCGCGCGGGTGCGGGCGACGCGCGCCGGCGTGTCGCGCCTCAAGGACATCAGCCAGCGCTGCAAGGAAGAGATCGAGGACCAGGTCGTCGTCTTCGGCGACGACGGCTGGGCCGAGCTCGACGTGCCGATCGAAGAGGAGCGCTGGGCCGCCCGCGAGATGACGCGCGCCGGCGCCGAGGTGGAGGTCCTGGCGCCGGACTCGCTGCGCGTGCGCATGGTCGAGATCGCGACGCGCCTGGCGCAATCCTATGGCCTGCTGCCGCGCGCCGGCCGGCCGGCGCTCGTCGATGCAACCCTCGATGCAACCGCCTTCGACATCGGACGTTGAGCAAGCGGCTCGTATAAGGGCTGGCGCCACGTAGCGCCCCAAACGACCCCGCGGCCTTGATCGGCGCGGGGTCTTTTGTTTGAAACTGAAGACTCCCTGACAGCGAAAAGGCTGCAAAGGCAAGCGATCGAAATTGCCGCTCCGCGCCGGGCACTTTACAGATTTGTAAAGCCGGCAGGTTAGGCCGATGCGCTACACCGGCGGCGCCATTTCTGGGGGAGTTTCCATTGGGCAGACCTATCGTGCTGATCGCGGCGTTGCTGGGCGTCATCTGTCTTGTCGTCGCCATCGTGTATTTCGCGCTGCCGGCCGAATCGCTGCCGTCCTTCTTCCCCGGCCAGGCCGCCGGCGATGCCGGCCATCACTACAAGCACGGCATCGGCGCGCTGGTGGTGGCGCTGGTGCTGTTCGCCTTCGCCTGGTTCCAGAGCAAGCCGAAGGCCGCGGCGTAAAGGAAGACTCTGCACGGTGATATCCTACCTCCAGGCCATCCTGCTCGGCGCGCTGCAGGGCGTCGCCGAGCTGTTCCCGGTCTCGAGCCTTGGGCACACGGTGCTGATCCCGGCGATCCTGCACTGGCAGATCGACACCGGCAGCGACACCTATCTGTCGTTCCTGGTGCTGACGCATCTCGCCACCGCGCTGGTGCTGGTGGTGTTCTTCTGGCGCGACTGGATCAAGATCATCACCGGCGTGCTGCGCTCGCTGGCGCGCCGTGAGATCGCGGCCGACGACACCTATGCCAAGCTCGGCTGGCTGCTGATCGTCGGCACCATTCCGGCCGGCATCCTCGGGCTGCTGTTCGAGGAGGAGCTGAAGACCATCTTCGCCTCGGCAACCGTGGTGGCCATCGCGCTGATGCTCAACGGCATCGTGCTGGGGCTGGCGGAGCTCATGCGGCGTCGCGCCGCCGAAGGGGCGGGAGATGACCAGAAGCTTGCCGAGATGAGCTACGTGAAGGCCGTCGGCATCGGTATCGCACAATGCCTCGCGCTGATCCCCGGCTTCTCGCGCACCGGCCTCACCATCGGCGGGGGGCTGCTGAGCGGCCTCAGCCACGAGAACGCGGCGCGCTTCTCGTTCCTGCTCGCGACCCCGATCATCCTTGCCGCGGCAGTGCTGAAGGTGCCGACGCTGGTGCTCTCGGGGAACGATGTCGGCGAGGCGTTCGTCGGCGCCGCGTGCGCCGCGGTCAGCGCCTGGCTGTCGGTGCGGTTCCTGGTCAGGCATTTCGAGACCCACACCATGCGGCCGTTTGCCATCTACTGTGCGGCGGCAGGGCTGATTGCGCTGATCCTTCTCCACTGAGCGAAGTCGAAAAATCGAATGCGATGCCGTCCATCCGGCTTTTCAAACGTTTTAAATCGCTGTAGGTCACGGCCACGGAGGATTTTCCATGACTGCGCTGGTCCTGGCCGCGGCCAAAACGCTTGCGTTCGAGCCGCTGGAGCACCGTGAACTTCTGCCCGGCGAAGTGCGCATCCGAACGCTCCTTTCCGGCATCAGCGCCGGCACCGAGCTGTCGCAATATCGCGGCACCTCGCCCTTCATGAGCCGGCAGTGGGACGAACGGCTGCGGCTGTTCCGTCCGTCCGACACGCCGAGCTGGACCTATCCGGTGCGCAACCTCGGCTACGAGGAGGTGGGTGAGATCGTCGAGACCGGCCGCGACGTGACCGCTCTCAAGATCGGCGACCGGGTGTTCGGCACCTGGGGCCACCGGACCGAGCACGTCTGGGCGGCGACCGACGCGGCGCAGCGCCGGATGCCGGACGGCGCCGATCCGCGCATCGGCATCTTTTCCCATATCGGCGCGGTCGCGCTGAACGGGGTGCACGACGCGCACATCCGCATGGGCGACCTCGTGGTGGTGTTCGGCCTCGGCGTGCCGGGACAGATCGTGCTGCAGGCGGCGCGCGCTTCGGGCGCGACGGTGATCGGCGTCGACCCGGTCGCGAGCCGCCGCGCGATGGCGGAGCGGCTCGGCGCCGACCGCACGCTCGACCCGACGGCCGGCCCGGTCGGCGAGCTGGTCAAATCCGAGACCGGCGGCCGCGGCGCCGATGTGTGCATCGAGGTCTCGGGCGTGCCCTCGGCCCTGGCCGAGGCGATGCGCACCGTGGCCTATGCGAGCCGCGTGGTGGCGATGGGATTCTTCCAGGGCGAGGCGCGCGGGCTGCAGCTCGGCGACGAGTTCCATCACAACCGCATCGAGCTGATCTCGAGCCAGATCTCGGGCGTGGCGCCGGAGGCAAGCCACCGCTGGAACAAGCCGCGGCTGTGGCAGGCGGCGGTGCGGCTGCAGCATGAGGGCCGCTTGAACCTTGTTCCACTCATCACCGACACCGTGCCCTTCGGCAACGCTCCGGCGCTGTTTGAACGGCTCGACAAGGGCGATCCGGCCATCCTGCAATCGGTCCTGAGCTTCGAGGGGGCGGCATGACCCTGCGCGTCGGCCTGCTCGGCACCGGCGGCATCGGCGCGCGCCACGCGGCCGCGGTACAGAAGGCCACCGGGCTGGCGCTGGTCGCTGCCTGCGGCCGCGAGCTGAGCCGCGCCGAGGACTTTGCCAAGCGCTTCGGCGTAACCGCCTATGACGATTTCGAGCGCATGCTGGAGGCCGAGCGGCTCGACCTGCTGATCGTGGCGCTGCCGCCATTTGCCCACACCGGGCAGGTGGAGCGGGCCGCAGCGCTGGGCGTGAACCTGCTGGTCGAAAAGCCGATCGCGCTCGATCTGGGGCGGGCGGCGGCGATGGTCGAAGCGAGCCGCGACGTCATCGCCGCGTGCGGCTTCATGTACCGCTTCGGCGGCGCGGTAGAGCGCTGGACTGCGATGGCGGAGGCGGGCGAGACCGGAACGATCGGGCACTTCTCTGGCGCGTTCCACTGCAATGCGCTGCATGCGCCCTGGTGGCGCGACCGCGACAAGTCCGGCGGTCAGATGGTGGAGCAGTTGATCCATATTGTGGATTTGGCGCGCTGCTCGCTGGGAATGCCGCAGACGGTTTACGCCCGTGCCGCCAATCTCTTTCACCGCGACGTACCGGGCTACAGCGCCGAGGACGTAAGCGCCATTCTGCTCGGCTACGACGACGGCCGTATCGGCGTGCTGCACGCCTCGAACGCGGCGGTGCCCGGCCGCTGGATGAAGGGCTGGCAGGTGGTCGCCGAGAAGGCCACCGGCATCTTCGCCGACTGGAACAACGCCGAGATCGTGCACACCGCCGGCGAGCCGGTGAGCGAACGGATCGCCTCGACCGCCGATCCGTTCGTCGCCCAGCTCGAGGATGTCCGCGACGCGATCGTCGACAAGCGGCCGCCGCGCGTGCCGCTCCGCGATGGGCTCGAGACGCTGCGCCTCGTGCTCGCGGCGCGGCAATCGGCGGACGAGCGGCGGGAAGTATCGCTGTGACCATGGCGCTGGGCGGCATCCGGCTCGCGGACATCGAGCCGATCGTCGATGGGGCGCCGAGCCCGGAGGCGCGCATCGAAACGCGCGTGCTCGACGGCCGCACCGAGCTGACCGTGGTGCTGCCGCGCGGCGGACGGCTTGCCTCGATCGGGGTGCGGCTCCAGGCGCATGGCGTCCGGCAATACCTCCGCAACGGATATATGAGCTGGGACGGCAGCTTCTTCGTCGAGCCGGCGACGGCGCGCGAGGTGGCGAAGGCCGATGCTCGGCTCACCGCCGGCTATGCCATGACGGCGCTGCTGCCGGCAGAGGGCGAAGGCGCAGTGGTCCTCGGGTTCCTGCGCCACGATCGCTTCCAGTCGCGGGTGAGCTTTGCGCTGGGCGAGCCGCTCGGGATCGATCTCGAGACCCTGATCGACGGCGTGCCGCACGAGGGCGAAGTGCGCAGCGAAACGCTGACGATCTTTGCCGGCGACGCCGTCGAGCCGGCCTTGCGGCAATGGGCCGAGCTGGTGGCCGCGGCCTCGCCGCGCCGGCCGCGATTGCCGAAGCGGCGGCTCACCGGCTGGTGCTCGTGGTACAATCTCTATGCCTCGCTGAGTGAGCCCGTGCTGCTCGAGCATCTCGCCGCCGTGCAGCGGTTTCGCGACGAGACCCAGACGCCCTTCGACATCTTCCTGGTCGATGATGGCTTCACGCCCGAGATGGGCGACTGGCTGGAGACCAAGCCGCAGTTTCCCAATGGCATGCGGCCGGTGCTCGACGCGGCGCGCGACGCCGGGTTCATTCCCGGCCTGTGGATCGCCCCCTTCATGGTCGGCAACCGCTCGACGCTCTATGCCGAGCATCCGGACTGGGTGGTGAAGGACCGGGCCACGGGCGCACCGCTGGCACCGATGAAATTCTACGGCGAATTCCGCTGGCACAAGCGCAGCGAGGAATATTACGTCCTCGACGTGACGCATCCGGACGCCGAGGCCTACATCAGAACGGTGTTCCGTACCTGGGCGCGCGACTGGGGCGTCGGCTATTTCAAGACCGATTTCATGCATCTCGGCGCGACCTACGGACCGGAGGAGGCGCGCTGGCACGAGGAGGGGTTGTCGCGCGTCGCCATCTGGATGCGCATGGCCAACCTGATCCGCGAGGAGATCGGCGAGGCGCTGTGGCTGTGCTGCGGCGCGCCGCTGCTGCCGCCGGTCGGGCTCTGCGACGCGATGCGTATCGGACGTGATATCGGCGTCACCTGGACGGGCAATTATTCGGCGGAGTCGCTGCTGCGCGACCAGACCTCGCGCAACTTCATGCATGGCGTTTTCTGGCAGGCCGACCCCGACTGCATTCTGCTGCGCGACCGCTTCCACGAGCTGAGCGACGACCAGGTGAACGCGCTGGCCGCGTTCGCGGGCCTGGCGGGCGGCGTGCTGATGACCAGCGATCAGCTCGACGAGGTGCCGGAGACGCGGCGTCAGATGCTGCATGCGCTGGCCGGCGACGGCGCGCCGTTCGCGTGTGAATTTCCCGAGCTCGGGCAAAGCGGCCTGACCTATCGGCTGGGGACGGGGCCCAACGGCCGGCCGATGGCGGTGAGCGAGGCCCGCGACCCGGTGCTGGTGCAGCGCGTGCGGCGACCGGACGGCAGCGTGCTGCTCAACCTGTTCAACACCGGCGATACCGCGGCGGAAAAGTCGATCGATGCACGGCTCGCCGGCCTGGCGTTCGCGACCGCGCGCGAGGGCGACGCGGCCTTCGCGGGTCCGGTGGTCGGGGTGACGCTGCGGCCGCATCAATCGCGGCAATTCCTCCTCAGTGCTGCGCGCTCAGGAACTCGACCACCATCGCGGCCGTCCAGGTGAAGCGGCCGCCGCCGCAGGGCTCGCCGGTCAGCGGATCGTAGTATTCGGCAAAGCCCGACTGCGTGATGA
>Ga0134126_10009502_pt1 | contig 12249 bp, 11 predicted proteins | sample KB31752_FD_96881 | JGI IMG/M metagenome (GOLD analysis project Ga0134126, IMG submission 96881) | Terrestrial soil microbial communities with excess Nitrogen fertilizer from Kellogg Biological Station, Michigan, USA - KB3-175-2 | ecosystem: Environmental > Terrestrial > Soil > Unclassified ...
AGCATAGGAGTCGAAAAGGAGCTGGTTTGCTTCGGCGCGCGCCGCTTTCACTCTAGGTTTTGTTCGGCGCGCGATCTAAAATTCTTCATGAAGCTCAATATCTCCGTTGTCGGTAATCTTTCACTCTAGGTTTTGTTCGGCGCGCGATCTGCAACTTACCTCACAACGAGTTTCTCTTTCACTCTAGGTTTTGGTCGGCGCGCGATCTAAAATTCCGCGTGCAGGGCGTGGACAGCGGCAACCTCGGCGTCTTTCACTCTAGGTTTTGTTCGGCGCGCGATCTAAAATAGGGCCACAAAGACGCGAAGAGGGGCCAGAAGCTCGACTTTCACTCTAGGTTTTGTTCGGCGCGCGATCTAAAATGACGGATGTGGCAACTTACCTCACAACGAGTTTCTCTTTCACTCTAGGTTTTGGTCGGCGTATCAACTGATCTGCCCAAGCGCCTTCGAGGTCTGGACAGCGAGGTTCACAGAAGGCTTTTACAATCCGCCGTAAGTCATCTTCTATGAAGCTGCGGTGCTGCGGGGTTCGTGGCAGTCTAGGTCGGGTCAGCGCTCCTCGTAAAAGTTCATCAAAGTCCGGTATTCCCCCCTCATATCCTGCTTCCGGCTCCTTTTTCCGGCGATCTACTTCCGCCCGAATCATCTGCGCCAGGTTGTCCGTCAGATGAACTCTCTCCAGTTCCTCTCTCAGTTCGTCATCGGTCAAGTCACGGAGGTCACTGCCGTCCCAGCGAAAGCCCCTCTTTTGGAATAGCTGCGTCAGGGCAATTACGAAGCTTTCTTGATCACTGGCTCGCCCCGAACCGACGGCATCCACCCACGATCCGAGTTGCGCTTTCTCCCTTCCGGTTGCTCGTTTCAGCATCCTTTGCCCGATGCCGTATTCACCGGGCTGGCACTGAAACCTCTTGCGGTGCATCAGATCGTACGGATCAGGAAGCCTTCTGCCGCCGGCCTTTTGCCGAAGAATCCACGAACGCAAGCGAGCGAGCCGAATTCTCTTAGCCTGACGAGTCCGTCGTCCGCGCCGGAGGCGGCGCCGGTCCTCGAGAGTGGTGTTATGGTAGTCGGTGTAAGTCTCTGCGTGGAGAATCTTGTTCCCTTCCACAATCGCAATCCCGCCGGCACTTTGGCCGATATCCAACCCTAGACGCAACTGAGGAAGAAACGTGCGAATTTTATCTTGAAGGTCCCTCCGATCGTCGTTCACCGGTCACCTCGGCAAAAAAAAGGGCCGCGCCCGTGCGGTGACGCAGCCCCACCCTTACCCTCATCTTCGCCCTGTGGGCGTTAACGCCAAGGCCAGCCGACCTCCCTGGTGAGGCCGTCCCGAGGCTGTTAACCTGCGGAGCAAGACGCTGGGCTACGTCTTGGCGCTCTTGCGGAACGGCGTCTGGGCTTCTTTCACTCTAGGGCGCGGAGCATACTGAGGGTTACTCGGTACAATCCACGATAAACCCCGGCCAGCCCACGAGGGCCCCCGCGGCCTGCCGTTATCCGCACAAATCTATTGACTTTCTACGTAACATATGATATGCTGATTCGGGGTCTTAAAGGGGCGCGGCAGCTTGTAACAGCCCGCCCGCGGCAGCGGCGGCACACAATTCTAATCTACGGTACGGGGATTAGAACTCGATCTAACCCCTTCCATATCAACACAAAATCGTTTCTAATATACGGTAAACCAGCCAAAAGGGAGTTCACCAATGAACCCGGAATCCACGAAGACGGAACTAACCATCCTCGGAATCGCAGGCAGCCTCCGCAAGGCCTCCTATAACCGCGCCGCCCTCCGCGAAGCCCAGAAGCTAGCTCCCCCCGGCGCGCGCCTGGAAATTTTCGATCTCGACGGCATCCCCCTATTCAACGAGGACGATGAAAAAAATCCCCCGCGGCAGGTCACCGAGTTCAAGCGCCGCATTCGCGCGGCAGACGCAATCCTGATCGTCACCCCGGAATACAATTATTCCATCCCCGGCCCCCTGAAGAACGCGATCGACTGGGCCTCCCGCCCCTATGGCGATAGCGCATGGAACGGCAAGCCGGTCGCCGTGATGGGCGCCTCGGTCGGCGCAACCGGCACGGCGCGCGCCCAATATCATCTCCGCCAGTCGTTCGTCTTCCTTAATATGCACGCCGTGAACCAGCCCGAAGTGATGATCGGCAATGCCGCCCAAAAATTCGACGCGAGCGGCAATTTGACCGACGAAACTACGAAGGCACTCATCCGGAAGCTTCTCGAGTCGCTCGTGGATTTTGCCCGCCGCCATGCCGTGGCCGAGCTCGCGCGGAAAGCCTGATCCGCACAGCCCCCATGATGATTGGCACACTGAGGAACAACGCAAGAAGTGGTAGGCCCGTGCGGGCTCGAACCGCAGACCTCCACCGTGTCAAGGTGGCGCTCTAGCCAACTGAGCTACGGGCCTGATGACACGGCCATCTTAGCACAGCCCATTCAGCCCAGCGGAATCCGCCGCAATCCGGAGCGGGAAAACGCTTGACACGCGCCAAAAACGGCCTGTATGATTATGCATAGTTTTGCATAAACACGCAGCGACGATACGGCACACACGGATGGGCGCGCACAAGCGATTCCGGCAAGGGCAAATCCTGAAGCTGCTCTCGGGGCAGCCCGTCGCGAGCCAGGACGAGCTGCGCCGCCAATTGACGCACCTCGGCGTGCGGGTGACGCAAGCCACCCTCTCTCGCGACCTGCGCGAACTGCGCCTCGTGAAGACCGCCGAGGGCTATCGCCCGCTCGCCGCTGCCGCCGCGGAGGATGCCGCCCCCGTAGCGGCGCTGGCCCGCGCACTCAAGGAGTTCTTGCTCGATATCCGCCCCGCGCAAAACATGATCGTGCTGAAGACGCCTCCGGGCGGGGCGCAGCCGCTGGCCGCCGCGGTGGATTCCGAACGGTGGAAGGAAGTGGCGGGGACTCTGGCCGGCGACGACACGGTGCTGATCATCACTCCGTCGCGCGGCGCGGCAACAGCCGTTCGCAAGCGCATCGAGGAGATCCTGCGATGAGCGGCAAGGCGCGAGTTGCCGTGGTGGGCGCGACGGGCTACGCGGGTTACGAACTCGCGCGGCTGCTGCTGCGCCATCCGCAGGTCGAAACGCCAACCTTTTACCTGCGCGAAAATCACGCGAACGTGCGCTGCCTCACCGAGCTTTATCCGCAGCTTCGCGGGTGGGGCGAAGCGCCATGCAAGCTGCTGGCGGCGGAGGCCATCGCGAAGAGCGGCGCCGAAACCGTGTTCCTTTCGACGCCGCACGAAGCATCCCTCGACCTCGTGCCGGCGCTGCGGACGGCGAATCCCAACCTGCGGATTGTGGACCTGAGCGGGGCATTTCGCTTTCGCGACGGCGAGACCTTCGCCAATTGGTACAAGCTGCCGCCGCCCAATGCGGATCTGCTGAGCGAGGCGGTCTATGGCTTGCCGGAGATTTACGGCGAGAAGCTGCCCGCGGCGCGAATCGTGGCGAATCCGGGATGCTACCCAACGTCGGTGATCCTGGGCCTTAAGCCGCTGATCGGAGCGGGTTGGGTCAGCCTTGAGCGCGGCATCGTGTGCGACTGCAAGTCTGGCGCGAGCGGCGCGGGCAAGGAGCCGAAGCGCGAGACGCAGTTCGTGGAAGTGAACGAGAACTTTCGCGCCTATAACTTGTTTCGGCACCGGCACACGCCGGAGGTGCGCGATCATCTGGGCCTTGGGCTCTTTGATTTTGTGTTCAGCACGCATCTGCTGCCCATTGAGCGCGGCATTCTTTCAACGATGTATGTGTGGCTCAAGGGCAAGCGCGAGGCGGGAGAAATCGAGAGCCTGTACCGGAAATTCTACGATGGGCGTCGCATGGTGCGGATTCTGACGGCGGGGGATTTGCCGGAATTGCAGCATGTGGCGCGCACGAATTTCTGCGATATCGGATTTGCGCTCTGCCCTTCCGGGGAGCGGGTGGCGATCGTCGCGTGCCTCGATAACCTTGGCAAGGGCGCGGCGGGACAAGCGGTGCAAAACTTCAATGGGATGAACGGCTATCCCGAAACGGCGGGCTTGCTATGAGAATGGTGGTGAAAATCGCTGGGGCGCTGCTCGATCAGCCGGAGAACGTGCAATCCATCGCGCGGCAGATCGCGGAACTGGCGCACGCCGGGCACGAACTGCTGGTGATTCACGGCGGCGGCAAGCTTTTCACCGCGACGCTGGCGCGCATGGGCATCGAAAGCAGGTTCGTCAACGGATTGCGCGTCACCGACCGCGAGACGCGCGATGCGGCCATCATGGTGTTTGCGGGCCTGCTCAATAAGCGGCTTTCGGGCGCAATTTCGCTCGCCGGACAGCCTGCCGCGGGCATCGGAGCAACCGACGCCGCCTGTTTCCTGGCGGAGCCGATGCAAGTGAATGAAGTGGAAGGCGGCCTAGGCTACGTCGGCTATCTGACCGGCGTGAACCTGGATTTCCTGCGTTCGCTGTGGCGCGAAGGGATCGTGCCGGTGGCCTCCTGCATGGGGCTTGGGGCCGATGGCGAGCTCTATAACATTAATGCCGACCACATGGCGGCCGCGGCGGCGGAATTCATCCACGCCGACCGGCTGATTTATCTCACGGACGTCGCGGGCGTGCTGGACGGTAAGAAGGTGCTGCGCGCCGTGAGCGGCACGGAAATCGAAAACCTGATTCGCGAGCACAAGGTTTCCGGCGGCATGATTTTGAAGCTGGAAGCGGCGCGACGCGCCCTGGCCGGAGGAATCGCGGAGGTGCGCATCGTGGGGGGGACGCTGCCGCGGGCGCTGCTGGCGGCCGCGAATGGAGGGCGCTGCCCGGGAACGCGCGTGCTGCCCGCCTTTCACACGCTTGCGAAGACCACGGCCCACGGGGCGGCGCAATAATGCGGAAGAAGAAAAAATCCGCCGGGCTGGGTGTTTCCGCCGGAAGGGTTCGGTCCGACGCCGATCGTTTCCTGATGAATACGTATCGCCGTCCCGCGGCGGTGCTGACGCACGGGCGCGGTTGCCGCGTTTATGACGCGCAGGGCCGAGCGTATCTCGATTTTCTCGCCGGAATCGCCGTGAACGCGCTCGGATACGCGCATCCGCGGATCGCGCGCGTGATTCGCTGCGAAGCGGGGCGCGCGACGCACGTCTCGAACCTGTTTCACAATCCTTATCAGGGCCCTCTCGCGCGGAAACTCGCGAAATGGTCGGGCCTCGACCGCGTGTTCTTCACCAATAGCGGCACCGAGGCGGTGGATGGCGCGCTGAAGCTCGCGCGCGCCTATGCGCGAACAAAATCGCCCGGTGGGGCCGCGGGATCGAAGATACGTATCCTGGCGCTCGAGAATTCGTTTCATGGGCGCACGTTCGGCGCGCTTTCGATCACGCACACGGCGAAATACCGCGAGCCTTTCGCGCCGTTAGTGCCCGGCGTGGAATTCGTACGATTCAACGATACCGCCGATCTCGAGGCGAAATTCGACGACGCGGTGTGCGCAATCGTAATCGAGCCTATTCAGGGCGAAGGCGGAATCTTCTCCGTGAGCGAGGAATTTTGGGAGGCGGCGCGGGCGCTGGCCACTCGGCACGGCGCGGCGCTGATCGCGGACGAAATTCAGTGCGGGCTTGGCCGGACCGGGCGGTACTTCGGTTATCAGAGATTCGCGTCCCTTCCCGACGTGGTGACGGTGGCGAAGCCGCTCGCCGCCGGGCTGCCGCTGGGCGCGATTCTGGCGAGCGAGGAGTTTGCTTCCGCATTTTCGCCGGGCATGCATGGGACCACCTTCGGCGGCGGACCGCTAGTGTGCGCGGCGGCGCTCGAATTTTTGGCCGTAGTCGAACAGGAAAAGCTGCTGGCGAACGTCCGCGAGCGCGGTGCCGAACTGCGCGCCGGGCTGGTAAAGCTGGCGGCTCGCTTCGATTTCATCCGCGAGGTGCGCGGCGAAGGATTGATGCTCGGCGTGGACCTTGCGGTGGAAGGCGCACCCTTTGTGCAGGATGCGTTCCGGCGCGGGCTGCTGATCAATTGCACGCACGAGCACATCCTGCGGCTGCTGCCGCCTTTTATTCTGCGCACGAAAGACGTGTCGGAATTTCTGGATACATTCGAGGGCGTGCTGGCCGCGGCGGCGAAGGCGGCCGGCGCGAGCCGGGCGCCTTCGCGGTCTTCCGATGAAAAGGCTCCTGCGCTGCCGCTCGCCGCGGCGGCGACGAGGTGATTATGAGCGCTATTGCCGCACCGATTGCAGCCAAGCACGACCTGCTCACCGGAATGGAGTGGAGCCCCGCGCGGCTGCGCGAATTCTTCCAGCTTGCGGCGGAGATGAAGGCGCGCCCGCACGAATTCCGCGGCGCGCTCGCCGGGCGATTTATCGCGATGATTTTCGAAAAGCCGTCGCTGCGCACGCGGGTTACGTTCGAGGCGGGCATGGCAAGCCTGGGTGGCCACGCGATTTTTCTGGATCACACCACCGCGCACTTGGGCGAGCGCGAGTGCATTCACGACGTGGCCAAGAATCTCGAGCGGTGGGTACACGGAATCGTGGCGCGCGTTTTCGCGCAGAAGTCGCTCGAGGCGCTCGCCGAAAGCGCCGGCATTCCGGTGATTAATGCGCTTTCGGACAGGTTTCATCCGTGCCAGGCGTTTGCCGATTTTTTCACTCTCGAAGAGCGTTTCGGCACGGCGCGCGGCCTGAAATTCGCGTATGTAGGCGACGGGAATAACATGTGCCATTCGCTTTTGAGCGTCGGCGCGCGTTGCGGCGCGCAGATCCGCCTCGCCACGCCGGCAGGCTATGAGCCGGACGCGGCGGTGGTAGCCGACGCGAAGCGCGCGGCGCGCGAGACGAAAGGCAAAATCGAAATCCTGCGTTCGCCGCAAGAGGCGGTCGAAGGCGCGCAGGCCATCTACACGGACGTGTGGGCCAGCATGGGCCAGGAAAGCGAAACCGCCGAACGCGAAGCCGCTTTTGCCGGGTACCAGGTGAACGAAAAGCTTTTCGCGCTCGCCGCGCCGGACGCCATCTTCATGCACTGTCTGCCCGCGCATCGCGGGTCCGAGGTGAGTGCCGGCGTGATGGACTCGCCGCGGTCGATCGTGTTCGATCAGGCGGAAAACCGGCTGCACGTGCAAAAGGCCGTGCTGCACTCGCTGCTCAGTTAATCTTGTTTCATCCAGACAAGGAGACTCCATTGCCGAAGAAAGTGGTACTCGCCTATTCCGGGGGCCTCGACACCTCCATCATTATTCCGTGGCTCAAGGAGCATTACGGCGGCTGCGAAGTGATCGCCATGATCGGAGACCTGGGCCAGCAGGAGGACTTGGAGGCGGCGCGCAAAAAGGCGCTGGCAACTGGCGCCAGCAGCGCGTTCATCGAGGACTTGCGCGAGGAATTCGTCACCGGATACATCTGGCCCACGCTGCGCGCGGGCGCGGTGTACGAGCACAAATACCTGCTGGGCACATCGTTCGCGCGCCCATTGCTCGCGAAGCGGCAGGTGGAAATCGCCAAGCAGACCGGCGCGGACGCGCTGGCGCATGGCTGCACGGGCAAGGGCAACGACCAGGTTCGCTTCGAGCTGGCGGCCAAGGCGCTCGCACCGGAACTGCAAATCATTGCGCCCTGGCGCGAATGGAGCATCGCTTCGCGCGAAGAGGCCATCGCCTACGCGCGCGCGCACAACGTTCCGGTCGAGCAGACCACGAAAAATATTTATAGCCGAGATCGCAACGTGTGGCACCTGAGCCATGAGGGCGGCGTGCTCGAAGACCCGGCAAATGCGCCGGAAGAGGCGATGTGGCAGTGGGTTGTTTCGCCCGCTGATGCGCCGGATAAACCCACGACCGTCGAGATCGGATTTGAGGCAGGCACGCCGGTTTCCGTGAATGGCGAAAAGCTCGGCGCACTGGCGCTGATCGAAACGCTGAACGAGATTGCGGCGAAAAACGGCGTGGGGCGCACGGAACTGGTCGAAAACCGGCTGGTGGGAATCAAATCGCGCGGCGCATACGAAACACCGGGCGGAACGCTGCTGATCGCGGCGCATCGCGAACTGGAATCGCTGTGCCTGGATCGCGAGACGGCGCACTACCAGCAGATTCTCTCGCTGCGCTATGCGGAGATGGTCTACTACGGCATGTGGTTCACGCCGTTGCGCGAGGCGCTCGACGCGTTTTTCACGAGCGCGCAGAGCCGCGTGACCGGTTCGGTGGGGCTCACGCTCTTCAAAGGCAACATCAGCGTAGCGTCGCGCAAGTCGCCCTATTCCCTCTACCGCACCAATCTGGCGAGCTTCACGATGACCGGCTATAACCCGAAGGATGCGGAGGGCTTCATCAATCTCTTCGCCCTGCCGATTACCGTGCCGAAGGAGGCGTCGCAGGAGGCAAAGGCGAGCCGATGACCGACGCCGGTCAAAAAATGTGGGGCGGGCGGTTCGAGCGCGCGCCGGACGCTTCGTTTTACGAATTCGAGCGTTCGTGGCAATTCGACCGCCGGCTGCTGCCGCAGGAATTCGCGCTGGACCGCGCCTGGGCCCGTGCGATTGCGGCCGCGGGGCTGCTCTCCGCGGATGAATGCCGCCAGATCGTCGCGGCGCTCGATGAACTCGACACGCGCTCGAAAGCGGACGCGGCATGGCTCGATTCCTCGCAGGCCGAGGACGTACATCACTTTGCGGAAAGCGCGCTGATCGAAAAGCTGGGGCCGCTCGGCGCGAAGCTTCACACCGGACGCAGCCGCAACGAGATGGTCGCCACGGAGTTTCGCATGTACGTGCGGGAGCGCGCCCGCGCAATGCGCGGCGCCGTTGCGGGCCTCTGCGGCGCGATTGGCGGCCAAGCCGGGCGCGGCGTTCTGGTGCCGATGCCGGGTGCTACCCACATGCAGCACGCGCAGCCGCTTGTGCTGGCGCACTGGCTGCTCGCGCACGGCGAAGCATTTCTCCGCGACGCGGAGCGCATCGCCGGTGCCGCGCAGCGCGCGGACGCCTGCCCGCTCGGCTCGGGCGCCCTGGCCGGGTGCGCCTTCCCGCTTGACCGCGCCGCGCTGGCGCGCGATCTAGGCTTTTCACGCACGACGCCAAACAGCTTGGACGCCGTGAGCGACCGCGACTTCGCACTGGAATACCTTTTCGCGCTGGCCACGCTGGCGATGCATCTTTCACGGCTGGCCGAGGACATGATTCTTTTCGCCTCGCCGGAATTCGGCTTTCTCGATCTGCCAGACGAATACTCCACGGGCAGCAGCTTGATGCCGCAGAAGAAAAATCCGGACGCATGGGAGCTGATCCGCGGAAAAACGGGCCGGACTTATGGCGCCCTTTTTGCGGTGCTGACGACCTGCAAGGGCCTGCCCTCGGGCTATCAGCGCGATTTGCAGGAGGATAAGGAGCCTTTGTTCGCGTCGGACGATCAAGTGCTGGCGATGACGCAAATCGCGGCGGCCACGCTCGCGGCCACGCGGTTTCGCGAGCAGCGCCTGCGCGACGCGGCCCAGGATCCCGGGCTTGTGGCTACCGAATTGGCCGATTATTTGGTTGCCGCGGGAGTTCCCTTCCGCTCCGCACACGAAATCACGGGCAAGGTGTTGCGCGCTGCGGAAGCGGCAGGCACCACGATTCGCGATCTGCCGTTCGAACGCCTGCGCGAGTTTTCACCTTTATTCGGGCCGGATGTGCGGAAGGCACTCACGTTGGAATCGGCGCTCGCGCGCCGTTCGGTTTCAGGCGGCACGGCGCCCGAAGCAGTTCGCGCGGCGCTGGAAGAATTCAGATCCCGCACCGCGCAACTCGAGGAGAATCCATGAAGAACGGCGCCGCATTCCACGCGGCCGCGCCATGAACGCGCCCCTTTCGCCTTCGGACGTGCCGCGGGGCTTTTCGTTTGCCGCCGCGCACTGCGGAATCAAGCGCGCGCGGCCGGACCTGGCCATTCTGGTGAGCGAGACGCCGGCGGCAGCCGCGGCGATGTTCACCACGAACCGCGTGCAGGCTGCGCCGGTGCACGTGTCGCGCGCGCACGTGCGGCAAGCGGCGGACCGGATGCGCGGCATCGTCGTAAATTCCGGCAATGCGAATTGCTGCACCGGCCCCGCAGGCTTTGCCGCATCGCGAGAGACGGTGCGCGCCTTCGCGCGGGAATTGGGCACCGAGCCATCGCAGGTGATGGTCTGCTCGACGGGAGTGATCGGCGCGCCGCTGCGCGTGGAGAAAATTCTGCGCGCCCTGCCGGAGCTTGCGCGCTCGCGCCGCCCCGATGGGGATGCCTTTGCGGACGTGGCGCGCGCCATCATGACCACGGACACGCGCCCGAAATGGGCCGCCGCCAAATGCCGCATCGGCGGCAAGCAGGTGCGCATTCTTGGCTGTGCCAAGGGCTCCGGCATGATCCAGCCGAACATGGCCACGATGCTGGCGTTTCTTTGCACCGACGCCGCCATTTCGCCAGCCGTGCTCGCGCGGGCCTTGCAGAGCGCAGCGGGCGGAACGTTTCACGCGATCACCGTGGATGGAGACACCTCGACGAACGATTCCGTGATGCTGCTCGCCAACGGCGAATCCGGCGCGCCGAAAATCCGCCGGGTCGAAGAATCCGGCTATCGCAAATTCTACGCGGCGCTTGAAACGGTTTGCCGTTCGCTCGCGCTGGCCGTGGTCGAAGATGGAGAAGGCGCGCAGCGGGTGATCGAGATCGAAGTGCGCGGTGCGCCATCGGATCGCGCAGCGGATCAGGTGGCGCGCACGATCGCGAATTCCCCGCTTGTGAAGACCGCCTTCGCAGGCGCCGATCCGAATTGGGGCCGCGTGCTCGCGGCCGCCTGGCGTTCGGGCGTGGCCTTCGATTTCCAGCGCGTGGATATCTGGCTGGCGGGAATTCTGGTGTGCCGACGCGGCGTGGAGCATAAATTCAGCGAACGCGCCGTGCATGAAAAAATGCTGGCAAAGCACGTTCACGTGCTGGTGGACCTGCGCTCCGGCCGCAGCCGCGCGCGCATCTGGACCTGCGATTTCACCGGCGAATACGTGCACATCAATGCGAGCTACAGAACGTAAGCTGTGCGCCGTTATTGTGCTCGGCCCGATCCGCCGCGTCACAGGCTCACCTGGCCCTGGCAAGGTTGACCTTCTGCTGCGCTTGCCTCACTATTAACTCTAGAGTTGCTGGAGCGCCTAGCTCCAGCCGGGAGCGGCCCGCATCGGAGCTGCCCGCGGCGGGAATGCCTCTTCAGCCCTCGGATGCGCGCCGGCGCGCTTGTGCCGGGCACAAGGAGAACGGCCGTGAAGAAACTGTACGTGGGCAATTTGTCGTTCAAGGCTACGGAAGAGGATTTGCAGGGACTGTTCGCTGAAATTGGAGTGCAACCCGATTCGTTGACGCTGCTTCGCGACCGTTTCACGGGCCAACCGCGCGGATTCGGCTTTGCCGAGCTTCGAGATGATGCCGAAGCAGAAAAAACGATCGCAGCCTTGAATGGCAAGGAGTTCATGGGTCGCGCCTTGGTGGTGAACGAAGCGCGCCCGCAGCGCGAAGGCGGCGGGCCGCGCGAAGGCCGCGGCGGATACGGCGGCGGCCATCAGGGCGGAGGCGGGAGCGGTGGACGCGGCGGCCACGGCGGCGGTGGCGGCGGCCGCGACCGCGGCGGGCGCGGCGGATATGGCGGACGCGATCGCTAACGCCACGTTCGATTGTTGGCCCTCGATGCCTCAACGCTGTTACAATGCTTCGCCATGAGTGATTGGCGCCAGATACAAGCGCGCATCCGAAAAGCCAAGAATAGCCAGGATCCTTCCGCCAAGCTTTCCGAGCTGTTCCAGCGCACGCGCGACGGCATGGTCGCTTGGGAATTGGGTGCGCTCGAGGAAAAGAATGAACGCATGGAGGAAGCCGTGAAGTGGTATTCGGCCGCCGCGCAGCGATTCCGGCGCGCGGACTGGAAAAAGAAAGCGGAAGAGGCGCTGGCGCGCCTGGGTGTTGCCCCGCCGCCTGCGGAGAATACAGAACAACCGGCCCAGCGTTCTATGGAAGTCGAAGAGAGAGCCGAGCCTGGTATGGCTGACGAACGGCACGATGCGGGCCTTGCGCCAGGAGAAATCCCGGAACCAATGCCAAGCGATGAAACATCAGTGGTCCGCGCCAAGCCTTCGGCAGTAAATGGAAATGTGCGTCCGGCGGACGATGCCGCGCACAGGCGCCGCGCTCGAGGACGCCGTGGCGGCCGCGGCAGAAGGCGCAAGGGAGCCGCAGGAGAG
>Ga0134126_10009504_pt1 | contig 12248 bp, 10 predicted proteins | sample KB31752_FD_96881 | JGI IMG/M metagenome (GOLD analysis project Ga0134126, IMG submission 96881) | Terrestrial soil microbial communities with excess Nitrogen fertilizer from Kellogg Biological Station, Michigan, USA - KB3-175-2 | ecosystem: Environmental > Terrestrial > Soil > Unclassified ...
AAACATCGACGGCTGCGGATCGGATGTACCCATCATCGGTGTGGCCCTCCTGATGGAGGCCTCTCTTATCACAAGCACGACGGGCCGAGGAGAGGTTTGTCAACACACTGCTAGACAGACCAATCGTTATTGAGCAAGCCTCTTAGCTTTCCGGTGCACGAATGACTTAAGATGTTCGTGCACCGAATACGAGCGACTAAGCGATCTCACACCGCTACCGCAACCTCCCGTAATTCGAAGGACAGCATAAAAGGTAAGCATGGTGGGTTCCCCTCCAAGGAACAATGCCCCACAACTACTTGAGCAGATTGCAATTTAGGAATAGACTCGCGCCCATGAACGTAGACACTATTTACGCACCCGACCTCACCACCCGCTATAAGCTGCCCATTTCTTAGGGCGGCTCCCCGCTGGCTTTCCTTCGCCTGCCGATGATTATATGGAAGGCAAGCTCGATATTACCAAGCACCTGGTCAAACACCCGGCGGCAACATTTTATGTCCGCGTGTCCGGCGATTCGATGATCGGAGCGGGAATCCATTCCGGCGATTTGCTGTGGTGGATCGCTCATTGGAACCCAAGAACGGCAACGTCATCGTGGCCGCCCTCGATGGCGATTTGACGGTCAAATGCCTCTACCAGCGCGATGGTGCTATCTTCCTGCTGCCGGAAAATCAGGCGTACCAGGCCATTGAGATCCAGGACGGCCAGTCATTCGAGATCTGGGGAGTAGCCACCAATGTTATTCACCCGCTGTAGTCATGCCTCCCGCCTCCCCCCGGGGTATGCCCTCCTCGATTGCAATAATTCTACGCAAGCTAGTCGCTTTGGAAAGGAGTAACTTCGATTTCCGCAAGTACGCCGCGATGATCAGACGGCCATAGCACGGCGCCGCTCGGAAGACGACCCGGCCGGTCAAATGCCAGGCGACTTGAACGCACGATCGGACCTTCGACCTTTCTCCCACCCAGCAAGAAAATAAAATCGACGCGGCGATCGGCGGTGGACCGTTCGACGTGGATGTCTTGCCAGACGGTCCCTCCGGATACTCCTGGGTTGGCGAGCCGAAATACATCGATGAATCCCGGTTCCTTCTGCCATCCGGCGAGGACCGAAGATTGCTCGCCGGTATTCAAGTCGCCCATCAGGATGGCTTGTCCCGTTCCTCGATGCGCTTGGAACAGTTCGCCGACTCGCTGTAGTTGGCATTCGTCGCCTTTCGAGGTATGGGCCGAAAAGACCTGGACCGGCCCGGCGGGTATGTCGATCTCGGCACGAAGCAGAATGCGAGGGTCGAGCCGATATCGGCAGCGGGGCAAGTCATAGACCTCCGAGTCAACGATCGGATACCGGCTCAAGATGGCGGGTCCCTCTTTGAACCCTAAGATCGAGATGATCAGTCGATTCAAGCGGCCGATGCCGAAGATACGCTCGGTCGCGGGGGCGAACACCATGTGATACCCAAGCGCATCGGCGATCCGTTGCGGTACGTTGCCATGCCTCCGGCTGTCCGACGCTTCCTGAAAGGCAATGATATCAGGCTGTAAACGCCGCAGTTCTTGAATGGTCATGTCGAGCCGCTCTTCGAGGTGCGTGCCGTTCTCGAAGAATCCCGACCATGGCCCGTCGTGCAGGAGGTTGTAAGTCAAGATACGGAGTTCGGCAGGTCGGTATTGAGTTGCTGCTGCCGCTGGTTCATTCGTCAGGTAGGTCAGCAGAAAACAAATGATCAACAACGACATGAGGATCGATCGCATTGTAGGACAAGCAAAATGGTCATAAGGATCTAACAAGTGAGCGTTTCACGAAGAACCTACCTATTCATAGACATCAGGGGTATCTCCGAGTAGGCAGAATGCATGTCATCCGATATCGTTAAATCATGCGGCGATGGCTCTTCATTATAATGCTGCTCACTGTAAGTGGTTCACCTGTGCTGGCGGCCGATATCACTCCGCCGTCCCAATCGCCTCCGCCAAAAGATCCCTCGACCGAGAAATCAGTTCCGGACAGTCCTCCCAGTACTCGTGATCCTGGTATGGTGAAACAGCCCCAGACGGCTCCTCACCCGGATTCTGTCGTGACGCCGCCTGTGATCGATCCCAAAATGGCCGTTGATCCGGAGGCAAAAACAGAAGAGGAACGGCATCCGACACTTCCGCCTGAACAGACCGAACCGCCGAAACAATAACGGTCGAGAGACGGCAATGCCCATCATTCCTGATGCCAAGAAAGATATCAAGGACCTGATAGTAGCCGGCTGCCGCGTGCAGCTCTTCTTCCGTGCAATTGAGCGAGGACAATGGACCGTCCAGGGCACCGTGAGATGCGGAGTTGACGACCATGCCGCCGAACAATCTTTTTGTACAGCTTCTTACCCTACGCGCGAGGAAGCTGAACAGGAAGCTCTGAAACAAGCGGCTGATCTGTTGGGAAACAACGTGGATAGAAATACCAGCCGAATCATCAACTGGAACTAAGAAGAGGAGCAGGGCTGCATGCCGATGATCGGACAAGCGATTCCGGAAGGGACGTATCAAACCTATCATCAAAATGAGATTCAATCGGTGACGCTACAGAGCTATCGCGGCCGTTGGATGGTTCTGGTGTTCTATCCGGGTGACTTCACCTTCATCTGTCCGACGGAATTGGAAGATCTAGGGATGCTGTATCCGGAATTTCAGAAGTTGAATGCTGAAGTGCTGGGCATCAGCACCGATTCCGTCTACGTTCATAAAGCGTGGCGTGACACTTCTCCGTCAGTTAAGGATCTGCCTTTTCCATTGGCGGCTGACCCAGGAGGGCAGTTGGCCAAGAAGCTTGGCTTGTATCTGCCGCAGGATGGCGTGGCTCTGCGTGGCAGTTTTGTGTTCGACCCGGACGGAACACTTTGCGCGTATGAAGTCCACAACAATTCCATTGGACGTAACATGAAAGAGTTGTTACGCAAGATACAAGCGGCTGTCTTCGTTCGTGAGAATGGGGGAATCGAAGTCTGTCCCGCAGGATGGAAGCCTGGCGAAAGGACGTTGAAACCAGGCCTCGACCTGGTCGGGAAGATTTAATCGCGATGAAGAAATTAGAGGTGATCTTATGGACTCCTTGTCAAAATGCGGCTGCGGACGATTATCCGGTTTCCTTTGTTGCGTGATGCTGATGGCATGTATGGGTTGCATACCGAAGGAAACTCTAAACGCTCTATCCCAGAATACCGGAGAGCCGGGAAGCACCATCCCTCGATCCCACGCTCCCTATTATGCTAATAGTGCCGGGAACATTGTCGCCCCGCCGGGAAATCCAGCTGGAAATCCCGCCGGCTCTCCGCCCATCATCAATGGCACGGAAAATTCGTCCGACGGATGGCCGTCAGGGAGATAAATTCTCTCGCGATTATCCGATCCAACGGCGTGTCATTGGGCAAGCGCTCCTTGCGCCGGCTTTTCAGCCGATGTTAAGATCGAATAGGAAAGGCTGAGGGGACTTGTCCGACGATGCCGAACATCACCTTGCTTGTGTCGCCCAGTTGCGGAGCCTGTCCGTCAGCCAAGAGTCTGTGGAAGCAGCTGAGAGTTAAATACAGCTTCTCTTATCGGGAAGTTGATATTACGACGAAAGACGGCCAGGAACTGGCCGATCGGCATTCTGTCCGTGCCGTGCCCGCAACCATCATCGACGGACGGTTGACGTTTGTCGGAGTGCCGAGTCGAGAGAGTGCGGAAAAGGCCATTCAATTGAAAATTAAACAACGGGAAGAGTAGGGAGTCCATGGACGAAGACGATATCGAACTACCGGTCCTTCCTAAACTCGATAGACCTCCTCCCGATTGTCCGATCTGCGGCGACCCCATGTCTTTCATCGACGGCGATTGGGCCTGTGTCGATTGCAACGGGGAGCTCTTGGGGCCGGAGACCGGGTAGCGTACAATGACCCGCTATGTTGCGGGTCATCACCGGTCGGTTTCATCCTGATCTTGAGTCTGCTCTCGTTGATCACCTCACGCACGTCAAGGCAACCGATCCGCTCGCGGCCATCGCGATCTTCGTTCCGTCCAAGCCGTTAGCCGATCGTATTCGCACCCTGCTTGCCGTCGAACACCGGCTGTCGCTCCTGAACCTACACATCTTGACCTTCCATCAATTGGCCCTGCGTCTGGCTAGTGAGGTACCTCCTGCTCACTCGCTGCCTCGAGTCGTCGACGAACTGTTCTTCGAACAATTGGTCCGTCATATTGTTCGCAGTAAGCTCTCCAGCCTGGCTCCATTACAACGAATCGGGCAATCCGCTGGGACGTGGGGGGCACTCTGGGCGACGATTCGTGACTTGAAGGATGCCGATGTCGATCCAGTGCAAGCCCTGCAAGGCCTCCGGGAAGGCTATTTCGAAGAGGACGACAGAGAGTGGCTCGGCGCGCTCATTTCTCTCTACGCGGCAGTGAAGGAAGGGGGTAAGACGCTCGGGGTTGGAACGCGAGACGATCTGGCTGAGGCGCTCATCCCCTTTGTCCCGACGGCCTCGTTCTTCCAGCCGTTGAGCGAAGTGTTTTATTACGGGTTCTATGACCTGACGCAGGTGCAGCTGTCTCTCTTTGAAGCCGTCAGCCGAACGAAGGAGACAATGCTGTTTTTTCCGCTGGAGGATGATCCGGCCTATGGATTCGCCGGGCGTTTTTTCGATCGATACATCCGGCCTCTGATGATGCCGGATGAGGCGATGATCCGATTGGAACAGAAATCGTCTATCATGGCCCCGACCCCTGTCCGACTCACCGTGAGGAGTGTGATCGGCGCGGAAGAAGAATTGGCGACAACTTGCCGCACGATCCTCGATCTGGTCGAAACGCACGGCTATCGATTCGACGAGATCGGCGTCATTGCCCGTACGCTTGATCCCTACAACCCGCATCTCCGGTTGATCTTCGATCGCCATCGCATCCCCTTTTGTACGACCGCGTCGCAGCCGTTGATTCAGGAACCGATCTGCAAACTCGTCTTGCAGCTGGCCTCCTTGCCGTTGAACGATTTGTATCGCGCGTCGGTGCTCGATGTCGTGACGTCTCCGCTCTACGTCATCGATTTGCATGACGAGCTGTCGGAGTCATACCGGCCCGAACAGTGGAAGCTGCTCGTCCAAGCCCTGCACATCACTCACGGAGTTGAGGAGTGGAAACGATTGGAACAGGCGAGCCGAGCTTCATTGATTCTCGATGACGACGAGAGTGTCGTCGGTTCTCCGGCCATAGCGCCGGAGGTAATTAAATTGCTCTGGCAGGTGGTCTCACAGCTTACGCAAGGCTGTGCGGCCCTTCCATCGCGAGGTACGATCGACCGGCTGGTCACGGCTTGCCGAGTACTCGTCGATCGACGCCTGCGTCGGCCCGAGACTGCCGCATCGAATGCCGAGGAAGTTCAGCTCGCCCGCCAAGCGATGACATGGGACGCCATCGATCGAATATGGGTGACCCTCACGGAATTGGAGCCGCTCAATGAGGAGATGACGTGGGCCGAATTCGTCGAATTGCTGACACATACCTTCGAGCGGACGACGAAGCCCCTACACGATGGCTCACCACAGGGAGTGATGGTGTGCGACGTCATGGCGGCTCGCGGGGTGCCGTTCAAAGCCCTGTTCGTCCTCGGTTTGAACGAAAAAGTATTTCCGCGTTATATCCGAGAGGACGCGTTTCTGCGGGATAGCCATCGGCTGGTGCTCGACGCCACGCTCGGATTCAAGATCGACGAGAAGCTGACAGCGTATGGAGAAGAGACGTTGCTCTTTCACCTGTGCCGTCAGGCTGCCTCTCAGCGGCTGTACCTATCCTATCAACGGGCCGATGAATCGGGGCACATGCTGGCCGTCTCTCCCTATCTCGGAGAAGCCCGCCGCCGGTTCGGCCATGGTGAACAACCGATAGATATGGTGCCGCGCCGCCTGACGGATCGGGTCTTGCAGCGGCCCACGATCAAACTGTTCCTGTCACCGGCTGAACTGACTCAGTGGTCGGCCATCAATGGACAAGATCCGACCGATCTCGTGCAGGCGTTCGGGCGTGATGCGGATACATTCCGCCATGCGGCAGCGGCGCTCGATCGAATCGAAGAGGACGGCTCACTGCTGAATCTTTTCGATGGGATCACAGGGACGGCCGAATCTCATTGGGCGCGGATTATCGAGCGGGGTCTCGCTCCGACGCCGCTCGAACGGTATGCGCGTTGTCCGTTTCAATATTTTGCCGCTGATGTGCTGCGACTCGAACCGAGCCGAATTGCGATTGAACAGGAACCGGAGGTGGCGTTGGTCGGTACGCTCTGCCACGCGACGTTACGTCGTTGCTATGAACAGCTTGTACAGGCCGGGTGGCCGACCGCACCAATGGCAGACAATATGGTGGATCAGACGGTCCATGCGTCGGTGGAACAGGCGGCGGCAGACTTGGAGTCACAACATCGGACAGGCCACTATCTGCTGTGGGAGTTGGCGAAAGAACGGATTGCGGCACTGGTGATTGCGGCGGTGAAGGCGGATGAAACGGAACAGGCCGAGCATCCCTACGAGCCTATTGCCTTTGAAGTGGACGGAGAAGGAACGGTTCCCGGCGTCCTGGAGGAGGGATTGTTGAAGATCCGTGGTCGCATCGATCGGCTCGACCGGAACCGGATCTCCGGCGCATTACGCGTGGTCGATTACAAGTTTAAGATCGGCTCATCCATGAAACCGGAAGACCGTAATCTGGTCCAGTCGGCGGTCCGTGGGTATCGGCTGCAACCGCCGCTCTACAGTTGCCTCAGCGTTCCCGGACAACCCACACCGAACCTGGTGCAATTCCTGTTTCTCGCCCCTCAGTGGTCGACAACAATCAGTCGCTCAACGTTTGAGACGATGTCATGGTCATCCGATACCGGTGCACGCATTCAGAACACGATCAGAACCTTGGTGGACGGTATACGTACCGGACGATTTTTCATTCTTCCGGACGGCTATTGCGACGGATGTGACTTTCGTGTGGTCTGCCGGCGGGAACATGCTCCGACTTGGTGGAGAGCTCATCGTGCGACCGAACCCAAGACGCTGAAAATGCTTCGCGCGCAGAAGGTTGCCGATGAATGATGATCTCCTGATATCCGATCGCATGGCGCGGGAGTCGGCTGAGACGACGTTCGATCGCAACGTGGTCGTCGTGGCCGGGGCGGGGACGGGCAAGACGACCTTGCTTGTGAATCGTCTCGTGTATCTGCTCATGAAAGAGCCCAATCCGGTCCCGATTACGCAGGTCGTCGCCTTGACGTTCACTAACAAGGCGGCGACCGAAATGAAAGTGCGACTGCGCGAGCGGCTTGCCGTTCTCGCCCGTCCGGAGGCCGATTCGGTGCAATCGAGCGATGGGGGGGCTGTCTCGTGCAGCGACCTTCAAGCACGTTATAGGCTGAGCGTCGACGCGATTACCGCACGGGCTCAGGCGGCATTCAACGACATTGAAAAGGCCCAAATCGGCACCCTCCACAGTTTCGCTGCACACTTGCTGCGGCTTCATCCGCTGGAGAGCGGAGTCGATCCTGATTTCAAAGAAGACGACGGCTTGCGATTTGAAGAGCAGTTCACCGCTGCGTGGGATTGCTGGCTCGATCAGGAATTGAGCCGAGCCGGACAACATCATCACCTATGGCGATCGGTTTTATCGCTGACCACTCTCGATGCGGTCAGAGTCTTGAGTCGGTCCCTGTGCAGCGAATTGGTCGATCTCAACACGCTGCAACAACAACTTGCGTCGATAGCGGTGACTCCGGCCGTCTCGAGCTGGATTCGGCACATGGGAGACCGGGCGAATCAGCTCATGAAAACGTATGACAGGCCGAAGCGCCGCAAGGTCGAGCACATGCTCGCCGCGGCGTCGTCTTTGATGCGGCTCGTGGCGGCAAAAGGGTTGCCGGGCCGGCAAGACTTGACGACGGCAGAACGAGGATGGCTCGACAAGGATCTCGGAAACGCTGTGGGTGAATGGGAGAAGGGCGATTTCAAAGAGGCCGCTGCGCTCATCCAAACGGCGCAGCACCTACAGTCGGTCGATCATGGATTCTTGAACGATCTCTTGACCCTGCTCCTTCCGTTGGTGCGGAACATTCGCGAAACCTTTTCTCGGCAAGGCTGGCTTTCGTTTGATGGGTTGCTGGCACGGGCACGGATGCTCCTCTTCGAACATCCGTCTGTTCGTGAACGGATCAAGCGGGACTATCGAGCCGTGCTGGTCGATGAGTTTCAGGACACGGACCCGGTGCAGTACGAAATCATCCTTGCGGTCTCGGAGCGGCAAGGGAGCCAGGCGGTCGACTGGCGAGACATGCTCCTCGAACCGGGGAAACTCTTTATTGTCGGAGATCCCAAGCAGTCGATCTATGCCTTTCGCCGCGCCGACATCGAAGCCTTTGATCGGGTTATGGAGAAAGTCACGGCTGACGGTGGCCTGGAACGAACGTTGACGACGAACTTTCGAAGCGACGCGGCCGTCCTGGAGCCGGTGAATGAGGTCTTCGATCGGCTGTTCGAGCGACAGCCGCTGGTCCAGCCGGCGAATGTCCGCCTGGAGGTGCGCCCTCAACGACGCCCCGCGTCGATCGAACCGGGCGTTCGTCTCAACGTGACGGTGCCGGATGGTGAAGACGAGGCATTCGATGCAGCAGGGGCGACGAGAGCCGAGAGCGAAGTGTTGGCTCGTTGGCTGGCCGACGAGGTCTTGAGTCATTCTTCAATGAAGCCGGGCCACGTGGCGCTGCTGTTTAGAAAGCTCACGCAAGCCGACTCCTATCTCGATGCCCTGCGCCGGCATGACATTCCCTACGTCATCGAAGGGGAAAAGCATTTCTATCGCCGCCAAGAGGTGATCGACCTCGCCAATCTGCTGCGGGTCTTGGATCATCCTCATGACGAGATCGCCTTGACCGGCCTCCTCCGTTCACCGCTTGGGGGTCTGACGGATCGGGAACTCTATGAGCTTAAGCAGGCGGGGCATTTCAATTATCTCCGCGCGGCGCGTCTAGAGGGATGGTCCCATGCCCGTGCCGCTGCTGTTCGGCGGCTGTACGAACACCTGGCTTGGCTCCGTCGGGCCATCCCTGTGCTGCCATTGGCCGATGCCATCGAGCTGCTGTTTGACCGATTGCCCATTCTGGACTTGGTTGCTGCATCACTCCATGGCGAACAGGCCGTGGCGAATCTCATGAAGGTGAAACAGACGGCTGCGTCATTGGCCGACCGGCCCCACATGACCTTGAGTGGGTTTGTGGAACTCATGATCGCCCGACTTGAAGAACAACCGGACGAATCGGAGAGTCCTCTCGCCGAGGAGTCCCTCGAAGCCGTGCATGTTTTAACGATTCATAAGGCCAAGGGGTTGGAATTTCCCATTGTTGTGCTGCCGGGCCTCCATCAGGGGAGCGGACGAGAGCGCAGTGTGCCGCAGGTCTCTTATGACTGGTCGAGCGGAACCTACGGGCTTTCCCTGGACCGTCATTGGTCCCTCGGCTCGCTGCTGGTTCGACACAAGCTGCGGCTGCGAGAAGAGGCGGAACGGCGACGTGTGCTCTATGTGGGGATGACCAGAGCCAAAGAGTTGTTGCTATTGTCTGGGGGGACCACCACTCGCTCCGTCGGTGAAACGGTTTTCGACCTGCTGGGGAATATCGGTACGGGGGACATCGGGACAGCCTCGACCGAGGCCTTGAAGGTCGGCGGCAGCGAGATTCCTCATCGAGTGATCAGAGCACCGGAACGAAAGCGGCCTCGCCGACGAGTGGACAGAATGGCCAATGCGGCATTGATTGATCCGAAAGAGATTGCCGAGCGGTGGGAAATAAGGACCGCTCGATGGACGGAGATTCGTGAGACCCCGCATCATCTGACGCCCACGACGCTGGGCAAACGAACGGCGTCCGTCATACGTGAGCCGATTCCGGTTCGACAGGATGCGGAGATTGGACGGTTAGCTGGTGTAGTGGCTCATCGTCTGCTTGAACGATGGGACTTTTCACATGATCCTTCCGAATTATTTGTTCAGGTTGTCTTAGCCGTTCAGGCAACTCTTGGACCGGATGACCAGTCTCGTGCCGGAGCGGTCGTTGAATCCGTGCACGATCTCCTTGCAACTTTCAGTCGATCGGAAGCCTATGCACGCCTCCGGTCATCCAAGATCCTTGGCCGTGAAGTTCCGTTCATCATGCCGTGGGAAGATCGGCGGGTCATGGAAGGAGTCATCGACCTCATCTACCGGCTGAATGGAGAGCTGTGGATCGCCGACTATAAGACAGATGCTATCTCGGCCGATGAAGCAGTGCTTCGTGCAGAGCGGTACCGAATGCAAAGCCATGTGTACAAGGCCGCTGTAAAACAGAGCCTAAGAATTGAGCCGCGGTTTCACTGTCTGTTCCTTCGTTGTGCGATGACGGTAGAATTATAAGGGTAGGCGATAATGGAGATGGCTAAGCGAGACCATATCTCCTCTGAAGCCTTTGCACAGCTGGTTCAACAGGCGATCGCTGATCTGCCTCCCCCTTATGCCAAGCTGATGGAATCGATCGCCGTCGTGGTGGAGGAAGAACCGCCGGAAGACGTGCTCGAGGACCTTGATCTCGACAGTGAGGACGACTTGCTCGGCCTGTATCAGGGCCGGTCTCTGGCGGCTGATTCGTTCTTCGGGTCGGGAGGAGAACCACCGCCTCAGATTTCCATCTATCGGGGGCCGATCCTCCGATTGTGTGAGAGTCCGGAGGAGGTGGTGCAGGAAGTGTACGATACCGTCGTTCACGAATTGGGCCACCATGTCGGCCTGGACGATGACGAGATGCCGTACTAAATTCAGTGCTGAAAATCGAGTGCTCGCCTCGCTGGGTCGAAGCGGGCTGTGTGCTGAGTTGAAAAACGCCCGGAAACTCCGCTCAGCACTCGGGATTCAGCGCTCATCACTGTCAAGAGTGCGCGACCTTCTGTCTTTCTCGTTGGTAGCCCCAGACAAGCATGGCTGTTCCGATCAACACCATGGGCAAGGAGAGAATTTGACCCATGGTGATCGGTCCCAAGATAAATCCCAAGTGCTGATCCGGTTCACGGAAGAGTTCAACGATCAGTCGGCTGATTCCGTAACCGGTGATGAAACTCCAAAAGACCGTGCCGGGCGGGGTCGGACGTCGATCGATCCACCATAAAGTTGTGAATAAGACAAGACCTTCCAGCGTGGCCTCATACAATTGCGAGGGATGGCGGCAAGCAGGCCCTCCCGCTGGAAAGACCATACACCAGTCCACGTCGGTTGACCGACCGAAGAGTTCACCGTTGATGAAGTTCCCGATCCGACCGAACCCTAAGCCGATCGGCGTGACGCAGGCAGCCAAATCGGCGATGGTATAGGCAGGAATTCCTTGCCGACGACTGAACCAGATCAGCGCAATGATAGTTCCAAGGAGCCCGCCGTGGAAGGACATGCCTCCTTCCCAGACTGCAAGGAGTTTCAGCGGGTTTTGGCTGTAGTAGGAAAAGTTGTAAAAGAGGGTGTAACCGATCCGTCCACCGAGAAACACGCCGAAGGCAGCGTAGACGACCATGTCGTAGATCTGGTCCCTTCTGATCGCCAGCCCCTTACGGGTAACTTTGTGTTGAATAAGGAAGTAGGCCATGGTTAGGCCGATCAGGTACATCAGCCCATACCAGCGGAGCTGGATGGGGCCCAGCGCCACAAGAACCGGGTCGATGTTGGGGTAGGGGATGGCGGCTGGGGGACCCATTACTGTGCTTTCAGCATCGTCCTTCGCGAGATGGCATTCATAACGTGAAGGGAACACGAATCTTGAATCATACGCAGTACTCGTTGCGACCTGCGGCAAAACTTGCCGCAGGATCATACGGGGGCTCACCTGTCAATGCAAGCGCGCCAAAGGTTAGAAACGGTTAAAGTTTGACCACGGCAAATCGGCTTCCATGGCTGATTCACCAGCACGTATGAGTCGAAAGTGTTGGCTTTCTGAAACGACTGTGTCTCAGTCTGTCGAGAAAAAGAGACCAAAAATTAGTCACTCTTAATTGCCAAAAAACGCCCCCTACGGTTTTTCGCGGGAATCGTCTCTCCTACGAATATTCTTGTCTTGGCACAGAGCATGCTCACAGACCTCGGCATAGGAAGAGTTTTTAAACAGTCTTCCGGCTCATTCACCATCATGAGGAGGTTCACCATGTCGGAGCAGGGGAATCAGGTCGCCAAGGCAGCAGC
>Ga0134126_10009506_pt1 | contig 12246 bp, 10 predicted proteins | sample KB31752_FD_96881 | JGI IMG/M metagenome (GOLD analysis project Ga0134126, IMG submission 96881) | Terrestrial soil microbial communities with excess Nitrogen fertilizer from Kellogg Biological Station, Michigan, USA - KB3-175-2 | ecosystem: Environmental > Terrestrial > Soil > Unclassified ...
GCAAGACGCTGCATCCGTTGCAGAGCGCCTTCATGGCGCATCACGGCCTGCAATGCGGCTTCTGCACGCCGGGCTTCCTGATGCTGGCGGCGCACACGCTGGAGACCAATCCGAATATCGGCGACGAGGATCTGATCGACGTGCTGTCGTCGAACCTGTGCCGTTGCACCGGCTATCAGAACATCATCAAGGCCGTGCGGTCGGTCGCCGCGGACATGAGGGCGGCGCGTTGAGTCGAACGCGGACGCCTTGGGTTGGCCAATCCGTAAGGCGGCTCGAAGATCCGCCGTTGGTGACCGGCAACGGGCGCTTCGCCGGCGACATCGATTTCCCGCATCAACTGCATATGCGCATCGTCCGCTCGCCCCATGCGCACGGGCGCCTGCGCGCGATCGACGTTTCGCAGGCGCTGGCGATGGACGGCGTGCGCGCGGTGTGGACGGCAGCCGATATCGCCGATGTACCGCCCATCGACTTCCGCGAAGGCGCGATCGAGAAGCTCGCTGCCTATCGCCAGCCGGTGCTGGCGACGGACACGGTGCGTTATGTCGGCGAACCGGTGGCCGCGGTTTTCGCCGATGATCCGTACATCGCCGAAGACGCCGCCGACAGCGTGATCATCACGGTCGATGAATTGCCGCCCGTGCTGGACGCTGCCTCCGCGCCGGCCGAATTCGGCCCGAACCGCTCCAGCGAAGCGGCGGTTTGCCGACAGGGCTATGGCGAGGTCGATGCCGCCTTCGCCGGCGCCACAATCGTCGAGATCGATGTCGCGGTCGGGCGGCATTCCGGCGTGCCGCTGGAAACGCGCGGCGCCATCGGCCGCTACGACGCGGCGCGCGACGTGCTCGAACTGCATGGTGCAGCCAAGGTGCCGCACCGCAATCGTGAGTCGCTGGCCAAGATGTTCGGTCGCAGCACGGCAACGCTGCATCTCTTCGAGGCGCATGTCGGCGGCGGCTTCGGCATCCGCGGCGAAATCTATCCCGAGGACGTGCTGGTCCTGCTCGCCGCGCTGCGGCTCAAGCGGCCGGTCAAATGGATCGAGGACCGCCGCGAACACCTGATGGCGGCCAACCAGTCACGGCAGCAGCGGCACCGCATCCGCGCGGCCGTCGGCGCCGACGGCACGCTGATCGCGCTCGACGACGACTTCTTTCACGATCAGGGCGCCTATCTGCGCACGCACGGCACGCGCGTCGTCGACACGACCTGCGGCATCCTACCCGGGCCGTATCGCCTGCCGCATTTCCGCGTCGCCGGCCATGTGCGGCTGACCAACAAGACGCCGTGCGCGACCTACCGCGCGCCCGGCCGCTTCGAGACGAATTTTGCCCGCGAGCGGCTGATGGACGCCATCGCCGCCAAGCTCGGCCTGTCGCGGATCGAGGTGCGCCGGCGCAATCTCATTGCGGCGCGGGACATGCCGTTCAGCCGCGGGCTCGTCGCGCTCAACGACGACGTCGAATACGACACCGGCGACTACGCGCTGCTGCTCGACAAGGCGCTCAAGCATTTCGACTGGGATCGCCTCGAACGCGAGGCCGCCGTGCGCCGCGCCGCCGGCGAATTCATCGGCCTCGGGCTCGCCTGTTACGTCGAGAAGAGCGGACTCGGCCCGACCGATGGCGCGCGCGTGAATATCGATACCGGCGGCGGCATCGAGGTGATCACGGGCGGCGCGTCCGTCGGCCAGGGCTTCGAGACGGTGATCGCGCAGGTCTGTGCTGACGTGCTCGGCAGCGATTACCGCAAAGTGCGCGTGGTACATGGCCGCACCGATCGTATCGAATACGGCATCGGCGCGCACGCGACTCGCGCCACCGTCATGACCGCCAACGCCGCTGCCGTTGCCGCGCGCAAGACCCGCGACAAGGCGCTGGAGATGGCCGCGCATCTCATGCAGTCCCGCGCCGAAGACCTCGACATCGTCAACGGCACGATCATCCGCAAGGGTGAGGCGCAAGGCCCCGGCATTTCCCTCGGCGACATCGCCGCGCATTTGAAGCCGCTGTCGAAGACGCGCGGCGAGCGCGAGCCCGGACTGACCGCCGAAGGCTGGTTCACGGTCGGTCACATGACCTACCCTTACGGCGTGCAACTGGCGGTGGCGGCGATCGATGCCGGCACCGGCGCCGTCAAGATCGAGAAGATGCTGATCGCCTTCGACGTCGGCCGCGCCATCAATCCGATGCTGGTCGAAGGCCAACTGGTCGGCGGCTTCGCGCAAGGACTCGGCGGCAGCCTGCTCGAGGAATTCCGCTACGATCAGCGCGGCCAACCTTTGTCCGTCACGCTCGCCGATTATCTCTTGCCGACAGCGCTGGACGTGCCGCATGTCGATGTGCTGATCACCGAAGACGCGCCCACCAACCTCAATCCGCTCGGCATCAAGGGCGCGGGCGAAGGCGGCATCGCCGCCGTCGGCGCCGTCATTGCCTCGGCGATCGACGACGCGCTCGGCGCTCCCGGGACGGTGACGAAGCTTCCCGTCACCCCCCAGGAGCTGAAGGCGATCATCGACGCACTGAGAGCGCCCACCACGCTTGCGAATCAGATGTAGCGCGCGACCGTTGCGCGGAAGGATTCGATGTGGCGCCGCATGGCCGCTTCGGCCGCGTCGCTGTCGCGCTCGCGCACGGCGCGCAGGATGGCGCCGTGCTCGTCCTGCACGTCGTTATGATGGCCGACGTCGGTCAGCGAGATGAACCAGAAGCGCAGCGAGCGTTCGTGCAGGCGGCGCAGGATGTCGGCGAGGACATCGTTGCGCGTCGCACGCGCCAGCACCAGATGGAACTCGCGGTCGAGCAGCATCATCTGCTCGACATTGCGCACGGCGGACCATTGCTGCGCGCGGCCGAGAATATCGCCGAGGGCGCTGATCTCGCCGTCGTCCGCCCGCGCCGTGGCAAGCCGGATCGCCGCCGGCTCGATCATCAGGCGCGCCTCGATGATGTGCAGAACCTCGTCGAGGCTGACCGGCTTGACGATGACGCCCTTGCGCGGAATCACCTCGACCATGCCGTCGAGCATCAAGCGATCGATCGCCTGGTGCACCGGCGTGCGACCGAGCCCAAGCACGGCCGAGACCTGCGCTTCGTTGATGTATTCGCCCGGCCGGAAGGCGCAGGTGATGATGCGGTGCTTGATCGTCTCGTAGGCGAGATCGCGCAGCGACTGCGGCGTCGTATGGCGCTCGGCGACGGTCATCGCCGCGCGCCCGCGTTGCATCGGCTTGCGCCTATGGTCGACGGTTGCGGACACAGGCTTTCTCATGCCGATCGCCAAGCGGGAGCCGGACGGTGAGCCCGGTCGGGCGGCACGACGACGCCCACGGGTGAGCCTTGTTCAGGCCGCCCATCGTGATGTTCTGAGTCCGACCACGTTGTCAAACAACGCTCCTCCGGGCGTGCCCTAGACGCGCCCTGCCGGCGCGACGATCGTCTCATACGGCACGTCGCCCGCGAGAATGCCCATTTTGCGTGCGAAGGCATTCATGCCGGCGACGAAGTCGCGTGAAATGCCAGCCGTGTAATAGGGCAGATCGCGGCGGATCAGTTCGGCAATAAGCTCGGCTTCCGCCGGCGGAAACAGCTTGCGGCCGATCTTGGTGGCGAGCGACACGTCCTGCTTCAGCGCGGCATGCGTCTTGTTCATTGCGCGCACGGTGGCGGCCCCGACATGCGGCGCCTTGTCAAGCACGCGATCCGAGGTGGCGATCGACGCCATCGTGTAGTTGAAGCAGGGCTTGGGTCCATCGCCGCGTCGCACGTCGAGCACCATGGTGCCAACGCCATTGCGTAGTGCGACCTCTGCGCCCATGCCGTTCGCCCAGAAGCCGTCGATCTTGCCCTCTTCCAGCGCCTTGGCGGCAGTGAGACCGAAATTGACGGTGGCGCCGACCGCACCCGGTACCGGCGCGATCTGCACCTTGTCGCGCACAAGATCGATTCCAGCTTCCATGAGCAGCGCGCGCAGGCCCATCTCGACCCAAGGCGCCGCGCCGATGCGGCGGCCTTTGACCGCGTCGATATCGCCGCGCCTGGCACCGAGATCCTTGCGCATGATGAGGAACCAGTACATGCCCTGCGCCTGCGCGCAGAGCAGCTTCACGCCCTTCCAGTCCGGGAAGGCCGCGAGCGCCGAGTGCGCCGAGCCCGCGACGAAGTCGATCGTGCCGTCACGCAAGGCCGCATAGGTCTTGTCGACTGGAAACAGCAGCTCGAGCTCGACGTCGAGCCCCTCCTCCTTGAAGAACCCGAGTTCGATCGCGGCAATTGCCGGGAAATACGAGTTCGAAATCATGTCCGGCACGGCGAGCTTCATCGTCTGTCGACCTTCCATCATTCTTTAATCGCGCGAGGCGATCTCAACCTGCCACGGCGCGACCCAGCGTTCGATACGCCCGACCAGCGCGTTGAGCAAGGTCGCCAGCACCATCAGCACGATGATCGGCACGAACATGCGCGCCGTGTCGAAATTGTTCGCGGAGTTGATGATGATGCCGCCGAGGCCGGAAATCGCGGTGAAGAATTCGGCGATCACCATCGCCACCACGCCGCGACCGACCGACAATTTCACGCCCGCCATGATGTAGGGCAAGGTCGCCGGCAGCACGATGCGCCGCAGGATCACCGAATTCGGCGCAACAAAGGCGTGGCCGACCTCGATCAAGGTCTTGGGCACCACCTTCACGCCGAGCCACGTGTTGATGGCGATCGGGAAGATGCACATCAGGAAGATGACCGCTGCCTTCACAGCAAAACCGAGGCCGAGCCACAGCACCAGCAGCGGCACCAGCGCGACCAGCGGCATGGCATAGCCGCCGGTGACGAACAGGCCTACGGCAGCTTCGAAGATGCGGAATCGGCCGAGCAGCAGGCCGAGCGGAATGCCGATCACCAACGAAACGACGAAGCCGACCAGGAACGGTTTGATGCTCTCGAGCAGAGCCGAACCGAGCTCGCCGCTGCGCGTCAAGTCCCAGGCGGCTTCCGCGATGGCGGTCGGATAGGAGCCGAACACCGGATTGACGTTGCGCCCGAAGTATTGCCACAGCAGCAAAACCAGCACGACCGCAGCGGTCGTGATGACCCAAGACGGCACGCCGCTCAGCCCGCCGAAGCGCCGGCTCCCGGCCGCGTCGGCGCGATTGACGGTCATGTCCTGGCTGGTGATATCGACCATATTCGTGTCCCTCTATGCCGCGCCGCTCACTGGACCGTCGCCGCGGGCCTGTGCAGCGCCTGCCAGATGCTGTAGCGCGCACTGGCGAATTCCGCCGTACCGCGCAACGCTCCGAGATCGCCGCGCGGACGCGGTAGTGGCACCTCGATAATCTCCTGCAGTTCACCGCCGCGCATGACGAAGACGCGGTCGGCGAGCAGCACCGCCTCGTCCAGATCGTGGGTGACGAAGATGATGGTCTTGCCGGTGCGCGCGTGCACGTCGAGCAATTCACCTTGCAGCGACTCGCGCGTCTGCGCATCGAGCGCGCCGAACGGCTCGTCCATGAGCAGCACCTTGGGATCGATGGCGAGCGCGCGGGCAATGCCGACGCGCTGCTTCATGCCGCCGGAGAGCTGGTGCGGCCTGCGGTCAGCAGCGCTCTTCAAACCGACGAGATCAAGATAGTGCATGGCGGTGTCGCGCAGCTTCTGCCCGCGCACGCCCTTCATCTCGAGGCCGAACATCACGTTCTGCAACGCGGTCAGCCACGGCAGCAGCTCGGCATGCTGGAATACCATGCCGCGGTCATAGCCGCAGCCATGCACTTCATGACCGTCGACCATGACTCGGCCCGAGCTCGCGTAGTCGAGCCCCATGGCGATACGCAAGGCCGTGGTCTTGCCGCAGCCGCTCGGCCCGATCAGGACGGCGATCTCGCCGTCGCGGATCGTGAAACCGACGTCCTGCAAGGCGCGCACGGTGTGCGTCTCCGCGCCAATGCGGATGTTGAACGACCGCGAGACGTCGACGAGGCTGACTTCACCCATACTTCACTCCATCGGGACCCCGCCCTGGCGGGGTCCCTACCCTGATCAGACGTTACTTTCCGAGAAGCTTGAGCGCCGCTTCGCGCGGCCCCGGCGCCACCAGCTTGTTGACGTCGACCGTGGTCTTGAGATTGCCGGTCTTCAACAGCAGATCCCGCATCCAGGCCAACTTATCCATCGGCAGCGGCATGGTGGGGTCGATCGCCGAAATGCGCTTGACCTCGTCGTAAATGTACGGCGCACGCGGATCGTCCGCCTTTGCGTGCGTAATCTTGTTCGTCAGCGCCACTTCTTTGTCCCGGTTGTCCAGCGCGTACTGCCAGGCCTGCATCTCGGCAGCGAGAAACTTGGCGAGATCGGCGCCGCGCTCGTTGATCGACTTGTCGCTGACCTGGACGCAGAAGCGCAGATATTGCGGCAGGTCGTCGTGCGCGTTCACGAGAAGCTTGAGATTGTTCTTCTTGGCCAGCGGCAGGAAGCCGGTCGAGGCCGCGGCGGCATCGACAATGCCGGCCGCGACGGCCTTGAACCGATCGCTGTCGCTTCCCATGACGCTGAAATGCACTTCGTTGAGCGGCACGTGGCTTTTCTCGAGCGCAGCGCGGGCCAGCAGATCCGGCAACGCACCGGGCGCAGAGATCGCCAGGGTTTTACCCTTGAGGTCAGCCACGGTCTTGATGTCCGGCTTGCTGTAGATACCGTAAGTGAGGCCCGGCCAGTAGCAGCCGGCGATCTTCACGTTACCACCATGTGCAGCAGCGATGATCGGCGCGCCCGGGCTGCCCTCGTAGCTGTCGAGTTCACCGGCAAGCAGCGCACGCAGCGCGATCGCATCGCCCTTGAACTGGATCATCTTGATGTCGAGACCCTCTTTCTTTCCGAAGCCGCCTTCCGCCGCCATGAAGACGAAACCGGCGTCGCTCTTCGCCTCGACGACGCCATGGCGCCAGACTTTCAATTCTTCAGCATGACCATTGGTTGTGAACAGCACCGGAGCGACACAGACCGCAAGCAGCGCGGCCGACTGGAGCCAGCGAGCAATAGATGAACTGCGCATAAGGGCCTCCTCTGGTTACGTTTCGGCCGGCGGACGCACGAACTGCGCCGGCACGTTTTGTGGCTATGCGTCGCGATCCAACGGCGCGTTCATCGCGACATCCGAACGCCGTTGGCGTGCAATCTCCGTGCCAATAGAGAAATATTCGCTGCGCGTTGCGAGCTCGGCTTGTCGCGCAAGCTCGGCCGGCCAATAGCCGAGATCGTAGCCGTGCCACGGCGATTCCGCCTTCAGCGGCGGCAGCCCGAGGCGATTCCATATCTCGCGCGCATTCTCCATGAACTCGCGCTTCGGCAAAGCCACCGGCGCGGTGCGGCTCTTGAGCAGCGCGTTGATCAGGACCGAGGCGCTCTCGCCGTTGTCGCGCGGCCCACGCGGACCGTGGCCTGCATCCTTGTGCGGAACGACTTGCATGTCGTGTTGCGGCTGGCAGCGGTAGGACATCGCCCAGAACAGGGCGTCGGCATTGTCCGGATCGATATCTTCGTCGACCGCAATCACCCACTTGCCGGCGAAGCGATGCAACGTCGAGGCCCCGGCGAGCGCGCGCCAGACTTCCGTCTCGGGTACGCCACGCTCGAACTGGATGGCGATGACCGCATAAAGATTGGTCAGCGGCTCGTGCATCGAGACGCGTTTGACGCCCTTGATCGACAGCGCCGTGCGCAGGTGATTCAGGAATACCGGCTCCATGGCGACGCGGCGGATGACGCTCGATTCGCTCGGCGCCACCTGGCTGATGAACGAGGTGAGCACCGGATGACGCCGCCGCGTGATCGCGGTCACGTCCATGAAGGCGTTGTATTCCTGCAGGTTGACGTAGCCGTGCGACTCGCCAAACGGCGCTTCCGGCTCGAGCTCACGCGTATCGATGAAGCCTTCGATGACGATCTCGGATTCCGCCGGCACGAGCAGGTCGACCGTCTTGCAGCGCACGACATTGATCGGGCTGCCGGCGAGACCGCCGGCAACAGCGAGCTCGTCGAGCTGCTCCGGCATCTTCTGCACGGAGGCGTAGGAGACCGCCGGCGGACAGCCGACCACGACCGCGCACGGCATCGGCTCGCCGCGCGCCTTATATTTCAGCCAATGCGTATAGATGCCGGCGCGCAGTTCGACCGAGGGATTCATGCCGAGCCGCCGCGGCGCCTTCAGCTGCCCGCGATAATTGCCGACATTCTGGATGCCGGTCTCGGGATCCCTGGTGATGTAATGGCCGGCGGAAAGGTAGGGCGCATTGTCCCAGCCAGGCGTGGAGATCGGCACCGGCAAGCCGTCGAGTGCAGCGCCGTCGCGATTCAAGTCGTCGCCGAGCGTCACGATGTCGTGGCACGGTGCATTCGTCACTTCGCGCGGCGGCAGCGGCGAGACGATCGCCTTCACCCAGGTGCCGGCGATGTCATCGAGCGGGCGGCCGAAGCCGATGCGATAGACATCGCGATTGGCGGCGAGGCCGGCGACCAGCACCGAGCAATCGTATTTCCGGCCTTTCGAGTCGGTGGGATGCGTGAAGAGAAACGCCTTGCGCTCCGCCTCCGGAATGCCGCCACGGTACTGCCACCGCACCAGCGGATGCATTTCGGTGTCCTTGTTGATCGGCTCGTCGACGACCACCAGCAGGCCGGCGCGCGCCAGCGCCAGAACGTGCTGATGCAGATCCGGATAGTCGCGCGGATTGGCCGGCGGAGCGTCGAGATAACGCGCAAGCGAGGGAGGAAGCGAACTGGCGTCGTTCATCCCTCGCCTCCCAGCGTCTGCACGAGCCACGCCGCAATGCCGATGGCCGCAGCGTCGCTGCCGGCGAAGCCGGTGTGCTGCAGGCCGAGCGGCAGGTTCTGCTCGCGCAGCAGCGGCAGCGAGATCGCGGGCACGCCGAGCATCGAGCCCGGCACCGCGAAAACGGCATTGCCGGTCGATCCCAGTCCGACCGGCGCGGCTGCCGGCGCGGTCAGAGTCAGCCCGCCGTCGCAGATGCCGGCGAGTTTCGCATAGACGGCGCGGGCGCGCGCCCGCTCCGTCAGGGCGGCGCGATAGTCATCGGGACGCATCGTCGCAGTACGCGCCATGCGGTCGAGCATCACCCGGCTGAGCTTGCTGGCGTCGCGCTCGTGGAAGGAATTCAGCGGCCATCGCCATTCCCAATCGTTGATGCGCACCGACACTGACACGGCCTCGGCGATCGCCTGTTCCGCCGCCTCGACGTCGGGATGGCTGCCGCGGGTGACGATCTTGACGCCGGCCGCCTTCAAGCGCTCGACCGCTTTTTCAAGCGCGGCCTTAGCTTCGGCGGACGCGATGCGCCAGCCGGCAGTTTCGAGCAAAGCGAGCGTGCGCGGCTTGACCGGCGCGGGCGGCTGCATCGGCCCCTCGAGGCCGGGCAAGCCCGGATCGCCGCCGACGCGCGCCGCGATCTCGATCGCCACCTGCCAGGCGTCCTGCACGGTCGCGGCGAGCACGCCGGTGCAACTCTGGCTGAGATAATCGAGGCTGCCGCCGCGGTTGATGGCGCCGACCGTCGGCTTGTAGCCCACGCAACCGCAAAAGCCCGCGGGGCGAACGATCGAGCCGATCACCTGCGTGCCGAGGCCGGCGCTGATCACGCCGGCGCCGACCGCCGCGGCCGAGCCGCTGCTGGAGCCGCCCGGGGTACGCTTGACGTCGTGCGGATTGCGTGTGCCGCGCGGATGCGATGCCGCGAATTCCGTCGTCACCGTCTTGCCGACGATGACCGCGCCAGCTTCGCGCAGGGCCGTCACCGAGGCCGCGTCCCAGCCCGAACGCCAGCCGGCGAACAGCGGCGAGCCCATCTCGGTGGGCATGTCCTCGGTCTGGATGATGTCCTTGACGCCGACCGGCATGCCGTCGATCCCCGACAGTGGCTTGCCGCCTTGCCAGCGCGCCGTCGCGGCGTCGGCCGCCGCACGCGCCGCGGCGAAGTTGGTGTGCACGAAGGCGCCGATCTGCGGCTCCCACGCCGCATGGGCTTCGAGGCAGCGCTCCAGGAAGGCGCGCGGCGTATCGTCGCCCGCAGCGAAACTCGCGCTGCTGCTCAGGAATGGCCTCACCGATGGTGTCCGTCCCGAGCCGGTCATGTCAGACCTCTTCCAGTGTCATTGCCGCGACGCGCTGCTGGCTGGCGATCATCGACGTGCGCAGCAGAAACTGCCGCGCGCGTACCGGGTCGGCCGCCATCTCGCGCAACTCGCCGAGATTGCGGCGGCGTGTTTCCCCGTCGCTTGCTTCCAGACGCTTCTTGTTGGCGATCGATTGCTCCTGCACGAACTCGGTCGCCACCACGCGCCGCTGCCGGCTGTAGAGATCGAGCAGCGCCTCCGGCGCGGCATCGAGCAGCACCTTCGACAGCTTCTCCGCCAGATTGGCGGCGTCCTGGATGCCGCCGTTGAGGCCCATACCGCCGATCGGGTTGTTGATGTGCGCGGAGTCGCCGGCGAGCAGCACCCTTCCCTTGCGGAACATCTCGGCCACGCGCTGGTGCGTGACGTAGAGATTGCGATGGACGATCTCGTAGGGCCGTGACGAGGGAAAGAATTTCTGCATGCGCGCCTGCACGGCGGCGTCGCTCATCAGTTCCTCTTCGGAGAGGTCCGGGCTCGCCGGATAGACGGTGCGCCACAGCCCGGGCGGGCCGTCGGCCGATACCTTGAAGCAATTGCACCACTCGTCTGGGTCGGCGAAATAGCTGCGGAAGCTGTAGCCGCTCGAAGCCTGGAAATCGAACGGCGTGGTGAGCACGATGAACCGCTCCGGCCAGGTGAAGCCGTCGAACGGAATGTCGGCCTGCTTGCGCACGACGCTGCGGCCGCCGTCGGCACCGATCACATAGGCGCCGGCGTGCGACTGCTGGCCATTCGGCCCCTGCACATCCAAAGTGACGCGGTTTGCGCCATGGCTGACGCCGGTCACCTCGTGGCCGAACAGGATGTCGACGTTCGGCAGCTTTTGCGCCCGCTCCAGCAGCAGCTTCGCCGTCTTGAACTGCTCGCACTGGACGACGAAGGGATGCGCGGTATCGTTCTTCAGGATGGCGTGATCGAATTCGGCCATCTTCTGCCCGCTCGGCCGATCCCAGAACTGGAAGATCGGTGCGACCAGACCGACGCGCGCCATGTCGTCGGCAAGACCGTCGTCCGCCAGCAGATCGAGCGTGGCCGGGTGCGTCGTCGCGGCGCGCGGGTCGGCTTGCGGCGCGTCGTTGAGATCGAACAGCCGCACCGGGATTCCCTGGCGGCCCAGGAGCCACGCACACAGCAGACCCACCGGGCCGCCGCCAACAATCAGCACACGTCGATCTTCGTCAGCCATTTCCAACCTTCTTCGCCACCCCGCAACCGGCGTCCGTTATTTCTTCTTGCTCTCGTCGTAATAATGAATCTCGTAGAGCATGCAGCCCTGCTCCGACTTGAATGGGCCGTGATAGGCGCCCGGCGGGCGGCAGGCATAGGTCGGCGCCGTAAAAGACTCGCCGCCCTTGCCCTGCGCGTCGTTGCCGACGATGAGATCGCCCTGCAGCAGGAACACTTCTTCCCAATGGTCGTGCACGAAGGGCGCTGTGGTGTAGACGCCGGGGTCGAAACGCAGCAGTCGCGTGCGGCTGCCCATCTTGCCGGTCTCGTCGAGATCGCTGGCGAGAATCTTCTGCTTGATGCCGGACGGATAGCCCGGCGGCGTCGCCCAACCGGCATTCATATCGAGTTGATGGAATTCGAGGTGCGGCTTGTTCATCGGCATTGCGGAGTTCCTCTTGCTGCGCGGCAGCGTCCCGGCGGCCGCAAGTTCAATTCTTCAGCCTAGAACAGGCAGGCTGATGACCCGATAGCCATGGCTGATCTTCCGCCCGAGGACGGGGTCTTCGAGCTCGAATTCAAAATTCGGCGTGGCGCGGACGCCGCCACGCGCAGCCAGCGTGCCACAGAACATCAGCGTGCCGTCCGTCATCTTATCTGCGCCGTAGCGCGCGAGCAGGTCCTGCGGCGGCAGCATGGCCGCAACCGTGCCGTCCTGATAGGTACTGCGCTTGCCGCCCTCGGTCACGTAGGAGCGGAGCATCAGCCGGTCCCAATGCGGCGCCACCTCGTCGTAGGCCCAGAACTGCGCTGCCATCGGCTTGTCGCACATCTGCTTCGACACCGTGACCCCGTAGGTCTCCACCTGCCGGTCCGTATGATCGGAGCC
>Ga0134126_10009508_pt1 | contig 12245 bp, 16 predicted proteins | sample KB31752_FD_96881 | JGI IMG/M metagenome (GOLD analysis project Ga0134126, IMG submission 96881) | Terrestrial soil microbial communities with excess Nitrogen fertilizer from Kellogg Biological Station, Michigan, USA - KB3-175-2 | ecosystem: Environmental > Terrestrial > Soil > Unclassified ...
GGCCAAGTTCCGTGAGTTCCGTTTTCGGCCCGAGTTCCGTTTTCAGTCCTTGACCACCCTCGAGGCGGACCTTGAACCTCGAAAACGGAACTCGGGCCGAAAACGGAACTCACGGAACTTGGCCCGAAATCTGGGCCAAATCTTTCGTAAAGATTATAAACGGAACTTGCGGAACTCGGCCCAGTCACGTGTCTCTAGTTTGGCCCGAACTACACTTTGAGCCCCTGGCGTCGCCAAATGGGAATTTAAAGTTTTATTCGTTTTATTATTTGGTTGCAGGATCCACAAATCTCGATTTTATATGCTTCTCCTTCTCCTGAGACATACATACGTCTCCATTCTTCATTGTCTCTGTCATAGATTCTTTTCCATCTTCTATCTTCTGTTGTTTTGATTCTGTTGGCATGAATAAGACATTCGGAACAAAAGAATCGATTCGTTTTCCCGCAGATCATCCTACAATTAATACAAAAAGAAAGATATTCAAAAATAAAAGGAATAATAACAGATGGTGTGAGTGTTCGAAATAATAGAAATTGAATTTGTAGACGTGATGCCATGGTGAATTCACTTCAGAAGTGGTAAAACAGAATCATACAGGAACTTTCTAAGTTTCTTTGATCTAATAATCCATTTCTTTAAATAATGTTCTAATCCTTCCCTTGTCATAACATATTTCCCACCTGGTAAAAACGAAGCTGGAAAATAATGATTTGTCCAAAAAGCAATACAATTGATTAATGGAGCTTGAAGAATTGATTCTAAATCATCAACCAAAACATAACGATTTAAATGATCATTGGAACTACCAAAAGTCGATACAATTCGTACTGGATATTGATTTTGATACCATAAACAATTTTCAACGAATCTTGCAGGCTTAACACAAGTGGGTGAACAAAACCATTCACAAGATTCTTTTTGAACACAAAGATCATTTCCAGATACATTGAAGCATTTAGCATGTACCCAACTATTGCATGTGTTGCATTGAACCATTAATTCCCCATTATCCACATTTTGATTACAACGACAATTAATCATGGTCTTAAATGAAGTATTATGGAATTATATTTATACTAACTTCTTAGCTCCCGCTACTCTTGTCAGTATAAAAACAATCAGTCTTTCGAAAAATGGGAAACAGTTTTTCGTTTCGTCTCCTCCAATCGCTTTTGTATTTCTTGGAACTTCGAATTATGATAATAACAAGAAAAAATTAAGGAAACGACAGAAAACCTTTTTAACGCGAGTATATAGAAAAGCGACAGACCTATATAAACATGCTCTTCTTCCCTTTGTAGCAGATGAATTAGAAACGATTTTCGATAAAAAAGGATATTTGCTTTCGCATCGAGATTGGTTTGATATTATCGTAGGGACGAAAATAGATGTGTGTATCGATGGAAGGACAAAGTTTCTATATCAACTAAGTTATCGATTAAAACCAGAACATTATAATTTAAGGCATATCAAATTCTTATTAAAGTTGTGTAAAAAATATGTCGATTTTGAATATGAAATCATTCCAGAAATCATAAGATGACTGCATTATCCGGGATGACCACGGTCATTCTACCCGATGAATTGTGGCAATCTATTTATCAACAGTTTTTAGATCCTTCTGATCTTGTTTCAATGAAAATGGTTTCTAAATCTTTTCCCAAACCTCCTGTTGTTTTTCTCGCTGCAATAGTAGAAGTATCTTCAAACATACCATGTATCCTTACGAGTGTTCATAAGAGTTTATATTCTATTTATACTGATTTTATAATTTCTACCTTTGTGGCAGATATTGAAGCCTACTATCGAAATACGCATCAAGCATTTGCATATAGATATTGGTTTGATAACAATTGTCGATTAAAAAAACAACATTATAATACGAAAGATTTATTGGAAGTGATAAACTCCGAGACACCGTTGCGATACTATTTTACAGTGTCGCCTCAAATATTACGATAAAATGTATAACCGATTACCCAATATAGTTGCGACTAAGGAGAAAGACGATTCCTATTCCCTTTCTTTCCTCCAAATTGATCTATGGATTCTTAACACTTCGATCACCACCCTAATTCTTCTTCTTAGTCTTGCCTATGGCACAACATCCTCTTGTTCCGAAAAGAATTTATTACTCCACTATCTTGAAATTGTATCGAATTATTTTTTTACCATTGTTGTATTCTATGCCGTCATAAAAAAGGCATATTTTGTTGCGGTTATCTTCTTTGGTATTTTTCTCGCTTCAACCTTCTATCATCTTTGTAATCAAACCGATAATCTTCAATGTCCATCCTACTGCGGCTGGGCTATCAATAGTCTATCGGATATAGATTTATCCTTAGCTGCTTTATCTATTCCTGTGCTTGGATTTTATCATCTACCTGAAGTTTCAGCGATCGCCGAAACTTCCGCGACAGTAGAACGAATCTTACTAGTCTTCATTCCCGTTTTTATCGGTGGTCTCTATTCTGCTGAAAATGAATTTTTAGCGGGGTTTGATTTAACACAAATTATGGTCTATGTCATACTTGGAATATTAGCCGTATCTGTATTTATTTATCGTATACACTTTTATAACGATGATAAGATTGTGATTGGTCGAACAATTCGATCGAAGATCTTTTTAGGACTAACACTTAGTTTAGGCGTCATTGCATTTGTCATCTTTGGAACAGAAGATTTAATCGGGTATGTTTATAGTCACTTCATTTGGCATTTACTTGCTAGTCTTTCTAGTTTGTTCTTTCTACTCTATATCGATGAACGAATAGAAGAAGAAACAGGAGGGGGAGGACGATGATAGACCGTTATTGAAATAATCGACGAGAACACGGTCGAGTTGATTTTCTGACATGATTCTGGCTGACTGTTTTGGGAGACGGAGTAGATAAGGAAGATGGTGGCGTTAATAAAACCTCATTCAATTTCTTCATAAATGCCGGATTGGGATTTGCGATAGGCCTGACGGTTTGAATCAACTTCAACGCACCTTCCACTGACGAGACCTTTTTTGACTTTAACAAAAAGTAGATAATAACTGAAATAGAACGTGATATACCGGCTGCACAGTGAATAATCACAGGCGGTTTCAAATAACTAAGGAGATAATCCGCGATAGTGATCATTTGTGATGCTGCTTGATCTTCATCGTTGAACGGTAACCAAACTTGTTCGATGGAAGCATTGAACTGCGATTTGACTTGTCTTCGATTCGATACATTGATAATTTGTTTGAATCGACCCAATTGGTTGATTTCATCAAAATTCTTGGTTAACCCTTGTAACGAAGTGACATAGATCCCGGTCCCGGGAATTTGATGCAAAGTATCATGAATGATATAACCATTTTCTTCGTCTTCTACTGCGATTTTACTAGGATCAAGCATTTGCGACACAAATAGGGCACGTGTGATGTTTTAAATCAATCCAGCTTTGAATACATGAGGTGTGAAAGAAATGAGGCTTGCTGCATTGACTTGGATATGAAACTGTTTCATCCTTTTTAAACTCAACCAAACAAATAGAACAGGCGAAGGCTCCGCCTTCGCTGCCTATGACCTTATACTGTTTTAATATCATATCGATTCGAAACTTCACAAACGGGAAGAAAAGATAATGAAGTCGAAACAAGATAATGAAATAGATTAACAAACCTTTTCGTCCATATTGATATAAAATGAAGGTGAATGTAAAAGGCATCAAAGATGAGGAATACGCGGGATAACAGAAGACATAAAAAAGAAAACAGAAATAAAAGATTCCTTCCAAGGCATACAATTTACATCTAGCATCATAATTTTTATCGGGCCATTTATATCGATAACACGACAATCGTTCTACCTCTAATATTGTATAACTTGCATAGATAAGATACACAACAGTCCAAAAAATCAACAACGAATAAATACGTTCCACTCCGGTTTCAACGACGAGAACAGCAGAAAGAAATAAAATAAAAATCGAAATACAAACCGATATCAAATCAACACAGGTGAGAATATAACGTTTCATTCCCTGTTACTCTTTTCTTAAGGTATCATAGATATTGCTGGATTCCGTATAATATATATTATCTGTTTTTATTCCTTCTACAATAACTTCAAGACATCCATGTGCACCCTGATTACCTTCAGCATTTGGATGCAGGGTGTCTGGACATAGACTTGTATCAATTGCATGAATAGGACCATTCACCACATATCCCGCATCTCGTAATAATTCAGCAAAATAACTCCACAAAATATAATCATGTCCAGGTTTTCGATAAAATTGCTGTGATTCACGAATCACGATGGGGAACGATTCAGTAAATACTGCCAATTCGTTGAATTCTTCAATTAAGCCGGTTATTAAAAGCAATCGGTTATTAATCTTGGTTTTATCGGGAAACGCGAGTGAAGTAAAGAAAGGATCTAGAATCTCATCTTCTAATTCTTCCTTAGAGATAGAATAGACTGGATCGAGGAACAAGACAAGTAGACAAAGAGCAACAGCGGTACGCTGGAACATGCCTCGTCGACGAATTGGAAATCCACCGGTAGATAATCCTCCTCTTTGTGACAATACAAGTTGTAAAGCAAATATTCGAGAAAAGGGTTTATATATGACTTTAAACTTTAATATTGATGAATACTTGCCGCCTACAAGATTTTGTACAAGAGAGTGTTTTCGTCAATGGATTCAAACAGTCAATCGATTGATTAATGAAGGAAAAGAAGAAGAGTTAAAACAAATTCTTCCTACCAAAGACTAGACCTTATTGACTCCCTTGACTTTCATTTCAAAACACTCTAGATGGATTCTTCTTGTTTTTAATATTTGATCTGGACAATTTATAGTTACTAATTTAGGTTGATCAATATCATATCCCCTCTCATCCAATCGTTTTGCAAATTGATTCCATAATGATTCATCGTGAGAATCATCATAAGGCGTAGAATCATTATATAACGTTTGACTTTCTCGAATATAAACAGGAAATCCCCTCGAAGATAACATTATTTTATTAAAGTCACTGATTAATATATTCATTTGATTTAGTTTTTCTAATCTGATTTCATAAGGAAGTGAAATTAGGTACGGATCGATTATTTCTTCTTGCAGCTGCTGCGCAGCAATGAACGAGACTGTGATAATTATCAGAAAACTCAATTGCAGTGTGTTAGATAATAGAATACCTCTAAACATTTTGCAATATGGAGTATTACCTTTTCTTTCGTTGGAATATATATTAGGTAATTTATCAACGCGTCTGTGTAAATCAGATACTTTAATTCAATTAAATTGGGAGTGTTCTTATGAGTCAAATTGGAGCAGTTTATCTTGGAGACCTGATCAATATGATGTGGATCCAAAAGAATGCGCTCGAATGAATCTAATCAACTCAAGAGAAAAAGGATTATATATTAAACCTACAGACGATGAAAAGTGGATTCGGGGTCGTTGGGAACAGTGGGGATTGACTATCAAACGATATATCACAATAGAAAATCTATCCGAGGTAAATAAACATATGATTGAATGTCTTTATGATTTGGCAACAATGAAAACAATGGTTCTTTTAGATGAAATTGAATTTGATTTTATGATAGATGCATATCAATGGATTCATATGTATGGATTACCAAATGGTGATGATCGTCGTAATGATTATCATATTGATTATGAGAAATATGAATTTCTTCAAGAAGAAGCATAATAGTCTATTTGCACAGGAGAGGATAATTAGAACGGAAAGATGAAGTAGAGTTGGTCTGGGAAATCCATAGAGCTTGGTGGCCATTCCACGGGAATGGCCGGTTGTTTTTGAAAGATAGAAAAGAGTTTAGTTGTGATATTTCCTTCTGTCTTAGTTCGTTCAATTAGATTCTCCTGTCGCTTTAATGCAATGTCGCGCAGCGTTTGATTTTTGACAGAAAAACTCTCATTATTAAAGAAAACTTGAAGAGTTGGATATATATCATACGGTTGTACTAGGCATGTACTTGTTAATACATCCATATAACCCAACGTATCGTCACATAATTGTTTGAGTGGTATGATATTTTGGTTACCTAGTCCCGTGTAATTCTGCCAATACGTATTGAGTATGGTTCTCATTTCATGTGTTAACACTAGGGATTGATCCGATGGAATGTATGGGGAAGCGTTGCACAACCAATTCATTTCATCTGCGGTTAAATTCGCCGTTGGTTTCATATAGAAATAATCCGAATAGTAGTAGTTTTGGCCATTATTACCAATGAGCACCGAGGCGGATTGATAAAAGGCCATGCCCTGCAGGTCAGTATTAACTGTTGCCACGCAAATCACATATCAACTACAATTGCTACTTGTCGGTTAGAAATCTTTGTTGGAAAAGGATTCGAGTTGTCTGATGTGGTTGTTTTTGGATTTTGACCTGGACAATAAGGGAAGCGTCCCTCTGGAAACGAGATCGGATCATGAAAATAAGTAGAATAGTGCTTATTTCCGTTAAAATTGGATATATTCGGTTGAAATGTTCGTTGTTGATAGTATGATGGAGTCGCGCTAATCATGAGGTTATTTTCAATAATAAATCCACCGCCACCTACAATACAACAGACAGCCGAGGCGATTGTGAGCGAGCCGTCTGATTTTTCGTAAATTAGACAAATCAATTGGCTTGTGTGTTTTCGTACCCGAGTAAATAGAACCTCCTGTTGAATTTGCGATAATATTATCACGAATTATCGTATACGTATTTAAAAAAAGCGGAGCATCGTTGTTCGATGTCATTAAATTGTAACCAGATGCGGTGTAAGGACAAAATTGATCCAGGATAATTCCTTGTTTATTGTGGCTGAACTCATTCCGTTGGATGATAATTCCTGGATTCGATTCTTGGCTCCTATACACTCGCATACATATTCAGACACGCGATTATGAATAAAAGGCAAACGATCGCCTACATCAACGCTTGATGATGTAAATCGTATTTTACCCTTGGTATTCCACGTCTCCATCGCCCTGGAGGCTGCAGTTATTATATTCGAAGATAATCGAATAAGGACCCGGGCAATTAATACAATATTGTTGTACAGTAAAATCGACACTGCATCCTGAACCAGCAGCTAATCCAACCGGACATCCCAAGTACGTAGTACAGGCTACCGTGATTGCATCGCAATCACTTTGACTCGACGCATAAGATTGAATATGTGCACAATAGTAGCATGTAGTGGAATAAGCAGAATTACAAGCACTTTGACTACTGTAAGTCGTCAAAGTGTAACTATGTAATCCTAATAGTTGAAATCCAGCATTCGGTGCATTAGAAATCGTATTACCACGTAATAATAAATCTTGATCACCAATAAAATTTAATCCTGTAAAACTACAAGTATTATTAATGAAATATAAATATTGTCCTTGCAATGGTGTATTACCAAGACCAGGACCAATACTGCCACCCCAAAAAATATTATTCCAGATTTGTACCCAATAAGGTTTAGTTCCAGTTGTATCGAGGGTCGATAAAAACATATAGTTATGATGGAACGAATTGATTTGATGTTGGAGATTCACATATCCGGATAACTGCAAATCTTGTATTTCAAGATGGAATAGGGAGTTAGAATACCAGACGGTGTTCAACAATGTAGGTGAACCCGTCAGGGTTTGGATTAGGGGTATTCCGTCAATGGAGTATGGATTAGTCTGCCCTGCTAATAGGCTATTATAGTCATTATTATCACATGGGAGTAAGTAGATGTAATAGTTGGCTTCGTCGATCCAATATTGACATGGAGAATTGAGCCACGTCTTGAAAACTTGATAATTGTATGCATTCATTTGCATGTAACAGCCGTTTGTCCAATAACTTGTTTGAAACGCAGATTGATTCCAAGACGACAAGTTTGTCCCTTGTGGAGGTAAAAACGTACTACCTCGCAGGGTTGGATCGCCATAGCTTTGTAATCTGGCATAATCATATCCACCCATTGGATTGCCAAACGAATTACAGAAAACTCCCATTTCACCGTGCGACGCTATAATTTGGGGAACAATACAATAGTTATTATAATCAGAAATTGTCAACGGTACTCTGTCAATCACGGGATCATCCATTGTAACACTGCTTCCAAATGCTGGATGAATATACTTCGCTAGGAACCAATCACAGCTGCAATTTCCTGCACTGAAGAATTCATCATTCGCTGTTGCTACGTTCGGATGTTCAAAATCTGTGAAACGCGAATAATTAGACAGACAACAGAACGGGGAATATCTTATTAGTATATATCTCTTAATAAAGCTAAATCATCGCGTGTTTATTGTGGTTTGACCATAAGGTCCCCATAATGAAGCCTGATGCCATGGATTTGGAAAGGGTGCATTTTTTCCAAGGATTAAATCGTGCAAAGTTTGGTTTTTATTAAATAATCCTGCAACTACTTGACGACAATAATTTCCTAACGAGAATTTTGCGGCCCACGGCGTTTGTTGGTTAGCTTGTTGTGCAGCATAAGATGAAAACCCCAACGCTGGACAACTACAAAAAGGGGAGAAACAGACACGAGCAAACCAAATGAGAAACGTTCATTTTAGGCACGATTGTTTTCTAAGTAAGATAAAAATGAAGTCATTTTTTCACAAGTCCATTGAGTACTGATAGTATCCTCGTCTGTCACATGACAAATTGAATTGAATTCAAGGCAAATCACAACCCAATTGCCATCAACGTAGTCCTTTCTCGTATCGAGTCGTTCAATAGACGCTCGCCAATGCGAATTCGGTTTAAAGACTAACGGAATACCGCTATAATAACACTTGCCCTTTTGGAGAAGAATTTGATTAAGGATTTTCTCGGCCGTGATCGTGCACTCGCTCTTGTTTGGAGATTTGTCACTGCGTCTTTTCGAACGACGGTTAGCAGCTTTCGCGAGACTTGAAATATAACTGCGGATATGGCTTCGATTTTCCAGACGTTGCTTATTCTCGCACTCTTTACATTTAGAGTGTTTCTTTTTCTTTTTGCCGAATGTTTCTACCAGTTTCCAATTCGAACAATAATTACAAAATCGCGTCCCTTCTATTAAATTTTCTTTGAATGCTAAACGGGCTTTTACCGGAGCTTTATAATTATAATCGTTTGTGATTTCTAAAATATTTACTTGTGTCTTTTTCAGTTCCAGAATCGTATTAATTTTATCAATAGACCATGGCGCGCCAGTATTGAATTCGAGGCAACACAGGACGATGTTATCTTTGGTATGGCCTTTCTTTGGGTTAATTCTGCCGACACTCATCATCCAAGAACCGCGAATGTTCATTTTCTGCGACTTAAAATAATAACAATAACCATTTTGTTGTTCATATATTTCATGTAAATCTTCGATTGTCACTGTACAGATTCCAGCCTCGTCTCGTCCTTGTTCTTTTCTGAGCGCGCTAGTAAGTTTCATATGATGAAGCAAAGAACGTAATTTTGCGTTTAACGTCTCGTCATAAGCAAGACGCAATTTTTTCTTGCATTCATTGCATATAAAAGAATTGAAACAGTCAATTAATTTCTTTTCGACGCGGCAATGAGTGCATATATGAGTAATATCAGGATTCTCCAATTTACGAATTTTAAATTGTTTATGACGATCAGTGTTCCGTTTTCGTTCGCATTCGTGACATCTTCTACTATCAGCACATTCTTTTAAGGGTTTTGCGGTATTGCATTTAGTACAAACTTGAAGAAGATCGGGGTTCTTAGATTTTCGGAGTTTGAATTCTTGAGGTGTTTCACTCTTTTTTTCGCGACTTCTTTTTTTCGGGTTTATCTCTGACATTTTCGACAAATGAATTATAAGGCGAATGAATGAATATGTGTCTGTTCGTGTTTTTATATTTTTTACCCTTGCGAGAATGAACATACATTGTCGCTGAACAACCACACAGTTATTGAATCTCCTCCCCAATTCGCCCCTCCTGGAAAATGAGCAAGACTATATGAATTATTATTCACTAAGAATTGATTGAAGTATTTATCAATTCCACCACCATAAGTAACCATTGCAGGGTTTACAATTCCGAGGTCAGGGTAGTAGTAGTATCGTAATGCTGTGTAATTCACTGTTTGATTAAAGCTCAACCAGTTGACTGGTGTCCATGGATTGCGAAGCAATCTCCATTGCGGTGCGTACAACCTTGGTAATGGATGACCTGAAAATTCTTGAGGATTTCCACATGAATAAGATCCAATTCGAAAAGAACAATTGAACGGGTTAACCAATCCATATGCATTTGGCGTTAACACTAAACTTGTTTGAAGGAATATATCACCTTTGCAGAAGAGCAGGGTATCGCCAGGTGTGAAGTAGTTGAGAGATTGCAGCATCGAGCTCAAATGAGTTGTCGTTTGCCAGGCCAACTCCGGGCTTCTCCCAGAGTTCAGATCTGATCCAGTGGTGTTGCTGATGTAGAAGGTTCTGTTTTGCGATGGGCACTGCCCTACTGAACCAATCGTGGTTAGGTTATAACTTGTCGCAGTTTGTGAGATGGTAATATTATTATTTTGATTTAAATTCCAGAAAATCGTTGAATTGGCTAATCTTGAACAACTAACGGTCATACCATTGACAGGAAAAGACATGTAGGATACATATGTCCATCCAGTCCATCCACTTTGAGCGGGAGGAGTTCGTTGATATAGAAAGATATAGGATATACTTAATCCAGTAGAAGGTGTAATCGTTGCATCAAAATTCGTAGAATATTGGTAGAAGAATACAGTGTCAAATGTAGCCGTAGAAGGACTTGGACCAGGAAAAGACGAACTAATAGTTGCACCATCGGTTGAAGGTGCGGAAACGTATAACAGAGTTCCATTTGCTGCTATACAAACTTGTTTACCAAACATAGAATAAGGCGGTAAAGGAAAAGGCGGTCCAAAGGGAACGGATCGATTGTAATAAGGCGCAGTTGTATCACCAGTAATTGGATTACCAATGACAAATTCATATCCAACTACACTGCCGATATAATTGTTATATTCGGGTATACCGATCACAAAGTAGGTGTTACTGCCTGCTCCACCGTACGCAATGGATGTTGGTGGATATTGTCCATTAAATGGATATTGTAAACCCGATCTTCCTTGAAACTCATAGGTGTTGGAACCACCGCCGCCTATATACATAGAGACACACAAACACCGATCGAAGGGCTCTATATTAAATCGTGGATTAGAGTTCTTGGTCGAGTTAACAAATGCGAGTCGGTGATGTATACTGACAACCGCAACAGTTAAACGGATAATAGATATCCCAATTCGAATTGATATTGTTCCAATTATACCATTGCACCCCATAACCAGAGAATGTGGTCTGACTCCCTATATACAGACACTCATAGGACATATCAAACGTTATATCACGGGAAGTGCTTATCGACACTCTGATTGTTCTGTGTATGTATACGTATATTTCTGACCACACCCTTGTGCTAAATAACCGGTAATCATATACAGCGTTTGACTATCCGAGGTCATAGTCGCACCTGTTGGATAAACAGGAAATCCACCTCCTTGTTGATTACCAGCAAGAGCGGTTTTCACAATCGTCGCTGGATTCCACGGTCTTTGAATCGTATAAATATTAGTGGACCCTCTGCAGTTGTTGTTACATCCCAAATAAACCAACTTATTCCCATTTTCTGACAAGATGAAAATCAAGGGATAAGTAGGATAGTAATTACCATCATACATATTTGACAAGGTATCAATGACGTAGGATCCACCTGATTGGGGTACCAACTGGGGAACCCAATTATTTGAACCTACAGAAGTCTCATCAAAGATATATATCCCGGATGTTGTGCCTGAGCCACCACATCCGTATGAACCAGCCGCAATGGTTGTACCGTTGCTACTTATGGCCAATAATCCAAAAGAACCCAAGTTGTATGACAATCCAGGATTTAAGACACTTGTGATGGATGTAACGACGATGTTGTTACGATAGATGTTACAAAGGGAAAAAGAACAATTGCTGTTGCAACAAATGGCCGTGCCACCATCACTACTGATAGCACAGGCTTGATATTGTAGGGCAGAATTCTTCGAATTCTGCAATGTATAATATAGCGGATTTAACAATAGAGAGGATTGGACCATAGGAGTATTACTGCTACTACCGCCACCGCTGTCACCTACAGCGGATGAAGAAACAGCAGAAGAAGAGGAAAGAGAGAAAGGAAGAGAAGAAAATGACGACGAAAAGGGAGGA
>Ga0134126_10009509_pt1 | contig 12245 bp, 6 predicted proteins | sample KB31752_FD_96881 | JGI IMG/M metagenome (GOLD analysis project Ga0134126, IMG submission 96881) | Terrestrial soil microbial communities with excess Nitrogen fertilizer from Kellogg Biological Station, Michigan, USA - KB3-175-2 | ecosystem: Environmental > Terrestrial > Soil > Unclassified ...
GGCGCCGCGGAGGTGGAAGCCGAGGTCCTCGAGTCCGCGGTGCCCCGCGAACCCTCGTAAGTCGCCTTACGAGACCGTTTCAATTCACTGACAGATCTTGACAAATTTCCCGCTCCACCCGGGATGCCGGGAGGGCGAGAGATGGTACCCTGCGCGCCCGGAACACACGCTGAAACCGGCGGTCAAAGGTCCGACCCGCATGACTCCCGACGCCTTCGAACACCACACTCTTGACCGCGAATCGGCGACGGCCGACGCGCCTCACGGGCATTCGCCGCAGGTGGTTCGCCGCCGGCGCATCGCCTGGCTCGTGGGGCTCGCCCTTCTCGTCGTTCTGGTCGTATGGGTGATCCATCATCGTTTGACCTCCCCGGCGACCCAGCTCTCCCGGGCCGAGATGATGAGCGGACCGCTGCCGGTGAGCGTGGCGAAGGTAGCGACGGCCGATGTCCCGGTGCTGATCGATGCTCTTGGCACGGTGACGCCACTCGCGACGGTTACCGTGCGGCCGCAGGTGACCGGCCCGATCGTCAAGATCGCTTTCACGGAAGGGCAGAAGGTCAAGAAGGGGGAACTCCTCGCGGAGGTCGATCCGCGTCCCTACCAGGCGGCGCTCGATCAGGCGCTGGGCCAGCTCGGCCGCGATCAGGCCGGCCTCGCCGGCGCGCGCACGGACCTCGTGCGCTACAAGAAGCTCCTGGAGCAGAACTCGGTGGCGGAGCAGACGTACTCCGATGAGCTGGCCACGGTCCATCAGAACGAGGCCGCGGTCGCGGCCGACCAGGCGGCGATCGAGGCCGCCCGGCTGAACCTCAGCTATTGCCGCATCACCTCGCCCGTGGACGGGCTCGTGGGATTGCGCCAGGTCGATCTCGGCAATCTCGTGCAAGCCAATCAGAGCACGCCCATCGTGACCGTGACGCAGATGCAGCCGATGTCGGTGCTCTTCACAGTGCCGGAGAACGACCTCAGCCAGGTATTCGAGCACGCGAGCGGCGGCCAGAAGCTGACGGTGCAGGCGTACGACCGCAACATGAAGAACCTCATCGCCAGCGGCTCGCTGGCGAGTATCGACAACCAGATCAACACCAGCACGGGCACGCTGCAGTTGCGGGGTCTCTTCGACAACTCCGACTCGAAGCTCTTCCCGAACGAGTTCGTGAACGTGAAGCTGGTGCTGAGCACGCTGCAGAACCAGGTCGTGGTGCCGGGCGCGGCGGTGCAGAACGGACCGTCGAGCAACTTCGTCTACATCGTCAACCCAGATCACACGGTCAGCATGCGCACCGTCACGACGGGTCCAACCGACGGCAACGACATTGCCATCGCGAAGGGACTGACACCGGGGGAGACAGTCGTGACCGACGGTGCCGATCAGCTTCGTGACGGCGCGCAGGTGCTGTTGCCGGGCGAGAAGCCCGCGGGCGCGGGTCCCGGCGTCGCCGGAGGATCGGCCGATTCCCGCTGCACGCGCATCGCCGCCTACATGAAGAAGGCAACGGGCGAGAGAGCGGCGCGTCTGGCGAAGATGTCCGCGCGCCTCAACTGCAGCGGCGGGCAAGCAGGCGCGAAAGCCGGCACTAGACCATGAATCCCTCCCGGCCTTATATCCTGAGGCCGGTCGCCACCTCCCTGCTGATGGTGGCCATCGTCATCCTCGGGGCAATCGGCTACCTGCTGCTGCCGGTCTCGACGCTGCCCGAGGTGGACTACCCGACCATCGAGGTCACGACGTTCCTCCCGGGGGCGAGCCCGGACGTCATGGCCTCGACGGTGACGGGACCGCTGGAGCGAGAGTTCGGCCAGATGCCGGGCTTGAACGAGATGTCCTCCAGCAGCTCGGCGGGCGCCTCGGTGGTCACGCTGCAGTTTGACCTCAATCTGAGCCTCGACGTCGCCGAGGCCGAGGTGCAGGCCGCGATCAGCGCCTCCAACAGCCTGCTGCCGCAGAGCCTGCCGGCCCCGCCGATCTATGCCAAGGTGAATCCCGCCGATGCGCCGGTACTGACGCTCGCCGTCACCTCGAGCACCATGCCGATCACGCAGGTCGAGGACCTGGCCGATACGCGCATCGCGGAGAAGATCTCGCAGGTCTCGGGCGTGGGTCTCGTGAGCCTGAACGGCGCGCCGCGGCCGGCGGTGCGCGTGCTCGCGAACCTGCAGCAGCTCGCGGCCTACGGGCTGAACCTCGATGACCTGCGCACGACCATCGCCAACTCCAACACCGATGCGCCCAAGGGAAACTTCGACGGCACGGCTCACGCCTACACCATCGATGCCAATGACCAGATCCAGAGTCCGGCCGAGTACGCCGATCTGGTCGTTGCGTACAAGAACGGCGCGCCGGTGTATCTCAAGAACGTCGCCCAGGTGGTCGAGAGCGCCGAGAATACGCAGCTCGCCAGCTGGGTGAACGACGTCCCGGCGGTACTCGTCAACGTGCAGCGCCAGCCGGGCGCGAACGTGATCCAGGTCGTGAACAACGTGCGGGCGCTGCTGCCGGAGCTGCGCGCGTCACTGCCCACCAACGTCAGTCTTACCGTTGTAACCGATCGCACCAACACTATTCGCGCGTCCGTCAATGACGTGCAATTCGAGCTCACGCTCGCCGTGGCGCTGGTCGTGATGGTGATCTTCCTCTTCCTGAGAAGCGTTCCGGCGACGATCATTCCCAGCTTATCCGTGCCGGTGTCCCTCATCGGCACCTTCGCGGTGATGTATCTGGCCGGTTTCAGCCTGGACAACCTTTCGCTGATGGCGCTCACGATCGCCTCCGGGTTCGTGGTCGACGATGCGATCGTGATGATCGAGAACATCTCGCGCCACATCGAGAAAGGGGAGAAGCCGCTCGCGGCGGCACTCAAGGGCTCGGGCGAGATCGCCTTCACCATCGTATCGCTCACCATCTCCCTGATCGCGGTGCTGATCCCGCTCCTCTTCATGCGCGAGGTGGTGGGCCGGCTCTTCCGCGAGTTCGCGATCACGCTTGCCATCTCCATCCTCATCTCCGCCGTCGTGTCACTGACCCTGGTTCCGATGCTGTGCGCAAAGATGCTGCGCACGCACGAGGAGACCGAGCAGGCGCAGGGAAAGTTCGTCCGCCGGGCAGAGGAGTGGTTCAACCGGCTGATCCAGAGCTATGGCCGCGCGCTCAATCTGACACTGGAGCATCAGACCCTGGTGCTGTGGATCGCGGCCGGCACGCTGGTGCTGACGGTGCTGCTCTACATCGTGATCCCGAAGGGCTTCTTCCCGCTGCAGGACACGGGGCTCCTGCAGGCGACGACGCAGGCGCCGCCCGCGATCTCCTTCGCCGAGATGACCCGCCGCCAGCAGGCCCTGGCCGCCGTCATCCGCAAGGATCCCGATGTCGAGAGTCTGACGTCCTACGTGGGCGTGGATGGCACCAACTCCACCCTCAACAATGGGCGCATGCTGATCAACCTGCAGCCGAAGGAAAATCGCAGCGACGACATCCAGACGGTGATGCAGCGTCTGCGGCAGGAGGCGGCGCAGGTCCCCGGCATCACGCTCGCGCTGCAGCCGGTCCAGGACCTGACGATCAGCTCCATCCAGGGCAGCGCTCAGTACCAGTTCATCCTGGGCGCCGCGAGCCGATCCCTGCTCGATCCCTGGGTACCGAAGCTGCTTACCGAGCTGCAGCGCTCGCCCGCGCTGGCGCATGTCGCGACGACATACCTCGACAAGGGCCTGACGGCCGAGGTCGACGTCGACCACGCCACCGCGGCGCGGTTTGGCATCACGGATGCGACGATCGATAACGCGCTCTACGATGCCTTCGGTCAGCGCATCATCTCGACCATCTACACGCAGTCGAACGACTACCGGGTCATCCTCACCGCCAACCCGGCGCTCAACAATACCGTCAACTCGCTCAATTACATCTATCTGCCTTCCGCGGGCGGCGGACAGGTGCCGCTGGGCTCGATCGCGCGCATCGGCGTGCGTCAGGCGCCGCTCTCGATCCAGCATCTGGGGCAGTTCCCGGCCGCCATGTTCTCGTTCGATATCGGCCCCGGTGCTTCGTTGGGCGAGGCCGTAGGCGCGATCCGCCAGGCCGAGAAGGATGTCGGATTGCCGGTGAGCATCAGTACCACTTTCGAAGGCGAGGCGCTCGCCTTCGAGTCCTCGCTCACCAGCGAGGTGCTGCTCCTGCTCGCCGCCATCGCCACGGTGTACATCGTCCTCGGGGTGCTCTACGAGAGCTACATCCACCCGATCACCATCCTCTCGACGCTGCCTTCGGCGGGCATCGGCGCGCTGCTCGCCCTGATGATCGCAGGACAGAGTCTCAACATCATCTCCATCATCGGCATCGTGCTGCTCATCGGCATCGTGAAGAAGAACGCGATCATGATGATCGACTTCGCGCTCACGGCCGAGCGCGAGGGCGGCCAGCCGCCCCGCCAGGCGATCTATGAGGCATCGCTGCTGCGCTTCCGGCCGATTCTCATGACCACGGTGGCGGCGCTCTTCGCGGCCCTGCCGCTGGTGCTGGGCACGGGCACCGGGTCGGAGCTGCGCTCGCCGCTGGGGCTCTCGATCATCGGCGGCCTGCTGGTCAGCCAGCTGCTGACGCTCTTCACCACGCCGGTGATCTATCTTTTCTTCGATCGGCTGGCGAAGCGCGCGAAGGCCTGGGCGGGCACCCGCTCGCCGTCGGCGGGTGGCGGACATCCGCCTCTGCCGCCGCAGCCGGCGGGCTCGCGGTAACTCACCTTGGCCGCGATCAATATTTCCCGGCCTTTCGTGACGCGCCCAGTCGCGACGACACTGCTGTCGATCGGGCTCGCGTTGGCCGGGATCATGGCCTACTTCCTCCTGCCGGTCGCCTCCATGCCGACCGTCGACTTTCCGGCCATCGTCGTGAACGCTTCGCTTCCCGGGGCGAGCCCGGAGACGGTGGCGACAAGCGTCACGACACCGCTCGAGCGCCATCTCAGCGCGATCGCCGGCGTCGACGAAATGACCTCGCAGAGCTCGGACGGGGGCTCACGCGTCATTCTCGTGTTCGATCTGAATCGCGACATCCACGGCGCCGAGAGCGACGTCGAGGCGGCTATCGAGGCGGCCCGGCAGGACCTTCCGGGATCACTGCGTCAGAATCCCACCTACAACGCCTTCAACCCCTCGGACGCGCCGATCCTCATTCTGGCGCTCACTTCGGACACACTGCCGATCGGGGACCTCTACGATGCCGCTTCCACCGTCATCCAGCAGAAGCTGCTGCAGACGGAGGGAGTGGGCGATGTGGAGATCGGGGGCAGCTCACTGCCTGCGGTGCGCATCGACCTCAACCCGCAGGCGCTCTTCAATTACGGTATCGGACTGGAGGATGTGCGTGCCGCGATCGCGGCAGCGAACGCGAACGCGCCCAAGGGCGCGCTCGATGACCCGCAGCATCGCTACCAGATCTACGTCAATGACAGCGCCACCAGCCCGGCGCAATACCGCTCGCTGATCGTCGCTTACCGCAAAGGCGCAGCGGTGCGGCTGGGAGACATTGCAACGATAGGCGAGGGCGTCGAGGACGTCCGTAATCTCGGCTTGGCCGACGGCAAGCGCGGGGTCCTGATGCTCATCCGCAAGCAGCCGGGTGCCAACGTCATCGACACCGTGAACAGCATCAGGGAGGTGCTGCCGCAGATCCAAGCCTCCATTCCGGCGGGCATCACTCTCATTGCGACCAACGACCGCACGGCAAGCATCCGCGGCTCCCTGCACGATGTCGAGGTGACGCTGCTCATCGCGATGATCCTCGTCGTGACGGTGGTGGTGGTGATGCTGCGCAACCCGCGCGCCGCGCTCGTGCCGGCCGTGGTCGTGCCGCTGTCACTGGTCGGCACCTTCGGGGTGATGTATCTCCTCGGCTTCAGTCTGAACAACCTTTCCCTCATGGCGCTCACGGTTGCCACGGGGTTCGTCGTCGACGATGCGATCGTCGTGATTGAAAATATCAGCCGACATGTCGAGGCGGGCATGCCGCGCTTGCAGGCGACGCTCCAGGGGGCGCGTGAGGTCGGCTTCACCGTCCTCGCCATGAGCAGCGCGCTCATCGCGGTATTCATTCCGATTCTCCTCATGGGTGGCCTCGTGGGGCGCGTGCTGCGCGAGTTCGCGATGACGCTCGCGGTGACCGTGGCGCTGTCGCTCGTCATCTCGCTCACGACGACCCCCATGCTCTGCGGCCGGATCCTGCGTCCGCCGGCCCACCTGGGGCGCTTCCTGCACGCGGTGGAGCGCGGCTTCAACGGCCTGCGCGAGTTCTATGGCCGTACGCTGGCCGATGCGATCCGCCATCCGCGCGCGGTGATGCTCGTGCTGCTCGGCGTGGTCGCGCTCAATTTCTATCTCTTCCACATCGTACCGAAGGGCTTCTTCCCGCAGCAGAGCTCGGGCTCTCTGATGGGATTCGTGCGCGCCGACCAGAGCATCTCCTTCCAGGCGATGCAGCAGAAGATGCTGCAGGTCGTGAACATCGTGCGGGGGGATCCGGCGATCGCGCACGTGGTCGCCTTCACCGGCGGTGGCGGCGGCCATGGTGGCGGCTCGACCAACTCCGGGTTCCTCTTCTCGGAGCTCAAGCCGCTCTCGCAGCGCAAGATCAGCGATGATGCGGTCATCGCGCGGCTGCGCAACGCGCTCGCGGGCGTCACCGGCGCGCGGCTCTTCCTGCAGTCCGCGCAGGACATCCACTTCGGCGGCCGGCAGGGATATGCGCAATACCAGTACACGCTCCTGTCGGACAACCTCGAGACGCTGAGCGCCTGGGCACCGAAGATCACGCAAGCCCTGGAGAACAATCCGGCACTCGAGGACGTGAACTCGGACCGCCAGCAGAGCGGCCTCGACGTGCGGCTGCAGATCGACCGGGCCACCGCATCGCGCCTGGGCGTCAACATGTCAGAGATCGACAGCACGCTCTACGATGCTTTCGGGCAGCGGCTCGTCTCCACGATCTATCAGGACATGAATCAGTACCATGTCGTCATGGAGGTCGATCCGCGCTTCTGGCAGAGCCCGGAGACGTTGAAGGACATCTATGTCAGTACCTCCGGCGGCGCGCTGAGCGGCACGGAAACGAGCGCGGCCGCCGCGGGCGCCTTCCAGATTTCCGGTGGCTCGAGCACGAGCGGTAGCTCATCGGGTGCGACGGCGACAGCGACACCTGCCGCGACATCGGTCTTCGCCGCGACGTCCACAGCGGGGACTTCCACCAGCGCGTCGTCCACGACGACGAGTGCCGTGCAGAACTACCAGCTCAACCAGCTGACCAACAGCACGGGCAAGGCCTCCACCGGCGCGGCGCTCAGCACCAGCCAGGAGACGATGGTGCCGCTGTCGGCCTTCAGCCACTACGGCCCGGGCACGACACCGCTCGCGGTCAACCACCAGGGGCCGTTCGTCGCCGCGACGCTCTCATTCAATCTGCCCGAGGGCGAGTCGCTCGGCACGGCCGTGGCGGCCATCAAGCGCAGCATGCAGGAGCTGCACGTGCCGATCTCGATCCATGGAGAGTTCGCGGGCACCGCGAAAGTCTACCAGCAGACCATCGCAGAGGAGCCGCTGCTCATCCTCGCCTCGCTGGTGGCGGTGTACATCGTGCTCGGGGTGCTCTATGAGAGCCTGACCCAGCCGCTCACCATTCTCTCGACACTGCCCTCGAGCGGTGTGGGCGCGGTGCTGGCGCTGCTGCTGTGCGGCCAATCGTTCACGCTCATCGCGCTCATCGCGGTGATCCTCCTGATCGGCATCGTTCTCAAGAACGCCATCATGATGGTGGACGTTGCCCTGGAGACGCAGCGCCAGGACAGGGAGAGCGCCGCGCAGGCGATCCACGCAGCCTGCATGCTGCGCTTCCGGCCGATCATGATGACCACGCTGGCGGCGATGCTGGGCGCGCTGCCGCTGGCGGTCATGAGCGGACAGGGCTCCGAGATGCGCCAGCCGCTCGGCATCGCGATCGTCGGCGGCCTCTTCATCAGCCAGATCCTGACGCTCTACACCACACCCGTCGTCTACATCTATCTCGATCGCTTCCACCTATGGGTCAAAAGAACGTTCCGCCGCCGCCAGACACCTCTGTCATCTCCCGCAAGCGGAGCGCAACCCTTATGAGGCGGGAACCGGTATCGGCCGCGGTCGCGGCGGCCTGTGTCCTCGCCCTGAGCGGCTGCGCCGTGGGACCCAACTATCACCGGCCCGCGGCGCCGCCGGCGAAGGTGTTCAAGGAGGGACAGGGCTGGACACCGGCGGCACCCGCGCAGATCGCGAACGCGCGCTGGTGGTCGATCTACAACGACCCGGCCTTGTCCGCGCTCGAGGAGCAGGTGGAGGTCTCCAACCAGAACCTCAAGGCGGCCGTGGCTTCCTACTATGCCGCGCGGGAGGCCGTCGGGGTCACACGCGGGAGCTTCTTTCCGAGCCTCGGCGTGGGAGCGAGCGGAACGCGGTCCGGGGGCTCGGGCAGCCGCAACGGAACGCTGACCAGCCTGCCGTCGGGCTTCGTGTCGTCCGGCTCAGGCACCCGCACGTTGTACGATGCCAGCGCCAACGGGAGTTGGGATCTCGACATCTGGGGCAAGATCCGCCGCCAGCTGGAGAGCGATGTGTCCAGGGCGCAGGCGAGCGCGGCGGATGTCGCCGCGGCGCGCCTCTCCGCGCAGGCAACCCTGGCTGAAGATTACTTTCAACTGCGGGCCGCGGAGGAGGAGCTGCGGCTGTTGAAAACGTCAGTGCAGGATTACCAGGTGTCGCTGCAAATCGCGCAAAACCGGGTCAATGCCGGGGTCACGACGCTGGCCGATGTCTACACGGCGCGCACCCAGCTCGAGAACACGGTGGCGCAGGAGAACACGGTCGAGCTGACGCGCGCCAAGCTGGAGCATGCCATTGCGGTGCTGATCGGCAAGGCACCCGCGGAGCTGACTCTGACGCAGGCCGAGTTTGCCCGGACGGTGCCGGTCGTGCCGGCCGGCGTGCCCTCGCAGCTGCTGCTGCGCCGGCCCGATGTGGCCGCGGCGGAGCGTGACGTCGAGAGCGCCAATGCGCAGATCGGCGTCGCGGAGTCCGCATGGTTTCCCAGCCTGACGTTGTCGGGCTCCTTTGGCTATGACTCTTCTACGCTCTCGACGCTCATTCGCGCGAGCAACTCCGTGTGGTCCTTCGGCCCGTCGCTCGCCGAGACGCTCTTCAACGGCGGCGCGACTGTGGCGCAGATACGCGAGGAGCGTGCGCTGTACGATTCTGCGGTGGCGACTTACAGGCAAACAGTGCTCACCGCCTTCCAGCAGGTCGAGGATGACCTGGCGACGCTTCGGTTCCTGCAGACGCAGTACAGCCAGGAGCAGCAGGCCGTCGCCGATGCCGAGAAATCCGAGACGCTGACTCTCAATCAGTACAAGGCCGGAGTCGCCGACTATGCCAGCGTGCTGACCGCTCAGACGGCGCGGCTGAACAGCCAGATCACTGCTCTCAACGTTCAGAGTCAACGGCTGGTGGCGAGCGCTGACCTGATCGACGCCATCGGCGGCGGCTGGGACAGCGCGCAGCTTCGCACGCACAATGATGGTGTCAGCGAGCCGCTCAGGACCACCGTGCAAGCGCCGTGAGGGGTCAGTCCACTATCGCGCTGACCTCGGAGGAGAATGGACTCTCCGTGCCGGTCGCGTTGTAGGCCGTCACCGAGAAGTAATAAGTGCCTGCCGGCAGGCTGCTGATGACATAGGTCGCCAGGCCGGGATTGCTCACGGTGATGGTCTGGGTGTACTTCTTCGACGCGGTGCCGTAGTGGATCTTGTATCCGGCGAGGTTCTCCAGCGTCGTCCCGTCCGTGTTCTCCGTCGGTGGAGTCCAGTTGATCGTGACGGTGGCGGCGTGCGCGGCCGGCGGATTGTCGTCAATGACTCCGGAGCCCGACTCCTGAGCAGGTGCGGAGCTCTGGGAAGGCGCGGAGCTCTGGGAAGGCGCGGAGTCCTGAGTCGGGGCAACCCCTGGAGGGGTTGCCGACCCCTGGGCCGGCAGTGAGCCCGGTACCGGACTCTCGGACGCCACTGCGACGTCCGAAGAGCTTCCGATACCGTCGCCGCAGGCCGAGAGTGCGAGTCCCAGCGCCGCGACAGCGGCCATCCGCACGACACGCCCCCGTTTGGCGCTCGTCATGGTACAGCCTGCTCAGTTCACTGTCAGGCTGACTTCGCTCGAGAGTGGGCTTTCGGTCCCCGCGGAATTCACCGCGGCGACGGAAAAGTAGTAGGTGCCGGGCGTCAGGTTGTCCACCACGTAGGTGGCGAGCCCAGGGTTGGTGATCGAAATCGACTGTGTGTAGTCGCCGGATGCCGGGCCGTAGTGAATGTCGTAGCCGGCGAGGTTGGTGAGCGGCGTGCCGTCTGTGTTCTCGGTCGGTGGCGTCCAGTTGAGCGTGATGGCTCCGCTGCTCGCCGTCGGCAGATTCGCGGAGCTGCCCGAATTGGCGGCAGCCTGCGATGTCGCGGCGCCCACAGCCCCCGAGCCGCCGCCGCAGGCCGAGAGTGCGAGCCCCAGCCCTGCGACGGCACCCAGATAAACCCCGCGGTGTAATCCGCGTCCCCGTTTGGCATTCCTCATTGCGTCCCCCGAACTGTGCGACCCGTTGCCGGCATGCCGGGCGAGACCCAGATCGGGAGATTGCTCGAAGCCTTCAGCCGCAGCGCGGCTGTTTCTTCACGAGGCTGCCCCTCGCGCCGCGCGCGCTCACGCGCGCCCAGTGCGTTGGACCACCCCGGCAACCCCGCTGTCGTAGGCTTCGCGCCGTTAGACCGGAAGTTTTGCGACGCCCGCCTTTCGGCGGGTTGTGCCCTTGTGTCCTTTGCTGAAAAACGCCTCGGGGCCGTCTTCAGCGATCTTTAGCGTTCCCTGTGCGTGCCGAGTGCGAGTCGGCGGCACGGCGGGACTGGTGCAATGGGTATGCCAGAGGGGCTAAACCGCCGAATCACGAGGTTAATGTTGCGTGAGCGCAAGCGTGGCGGGAGTCGGGTCCGTAACTTGCGTCTGCCGCCGCCGACAGCGGGCTTCTCCTTCAGCGCGGCGATTTGACTAAATATCTGAATCGCCGCGAGAAACTGCTCGTCGCCGATAGCCGACAAAGGGCTCGCGAGGTGTCGGTGAGCGTCACGCCTGGCAGATGCGCGACGCGGGCACTGGTTTTGCTCAGCCCACGCATCTTCCCATTGAGAAAGCCATGTGTGGAATAGCAGGCTATCTGGCAACCGGAGATCATGCCGGGCTCGACTCCTCGCTGCGGGACATGGCCGCGGCGCTGGCGCACCGAGGTCCCGATGACGAGGGCTTCTTCCAAGCCGTGATGCGCGACGGCTCGCGGCGTGTCGGGCTGGCGCATCGGCGGCTATCCATCATCGATCTCTCTACAGGTCATCAGCCGATGGCCAACGACGACGGCTCCGTGCAGATCGTCTTCAACGGCGAAATCTACAACTTCCCCGCTCTGCGGGACGAGCTCGCCGCGAGGGGATACGTCTTCCACACCCGCTCCGATACCGAGGCGATCTTGCGGGCGTACGAGGAGTGGGGGCCGGAGTGCGTCACGCGCTTTCGCGGCATGTTCGCCTTCGCGATCTGGGATGCCAATCGGGAGCGTCTGCTGCTCGCCCGCGACCGGTACGGCAAGAAGCCCTTGTTCCTCTATGAGGTGGACGGCCTGATGCTCTTCGCCTCCGAGATCAAGGCCATCCTCGCGGTCCCGGGGGTCCCGCGGCGCGTCGACCGCGGTGCGCTGTGGGATTACTTCGCCTACCGCTATGTGCCCGCGCCAGCCACGCTGCTCGCCGGCATCCGCAAGCTCATGCCGGGGAGCTACCTGGTCGCCGAGCGCGGCAAGGTGACCGAGACACCGTACTTCGTGCCGGACGACGGCAAGCCTGCCACCGCCAAGCCGGCGGAGGGCGATCCGGTGTCAGCTTTCCTGGAGCAGCTCGATGAGGCCGTGCGGATCCGGATGATCTCAGACGTTCCGTTCGGGGCGTTTCTGTCCGGGGGCATCGACTCCTCGGCGGTCGTGGCGATGATGTCGCGCCACTCGCAGCAGCCCGTCAAGACGTTCTCGGTTGGATTCGCCGAGTCCGCCTACAGCGAGCTCGCCTACGCTCGCGCCATCGCTTCCCGATTCCACACGGATCATCACGAGCTGACGGTGTCGCAGGAGCACCTGATGGAGCACCTGCCCGCCC
>Ga0134126_10009512_pt1 | contig 12244 bp, 11 predicted proteins | sample KB31752_FD_96881 | JGI IMG/M metagenome (GOLD analysis project Ga0134126, IMG submission 96881) | Terrestrial soil microbial communities with excess Nitrogen fertilizer from Kellogg Biological Station, Michigan, USA - KB3-175-2 | ecosystem: Environmental > Terrestrial > Soil > Unclassified ...
AGAGTTTGGTGCAGCGGCACCGAGATACAGTATCGCAGAAGAGGGCCGGCATGCGACTAGTGCCCGCTGCCAAAAGCGAGCGCGATGCCAGCACCGATGGCTAGAACCACGAATGATATCGCAGCCATGACCCACACCGGCGGGGAGGGCGAATGAATCGCGGACCCGCTTGACGCGGCCATCGCCATTTTCTGCTCGATCCCGGGCCTGCCCTTCATCCCGGCGATGGCGCTCGCTTCTTCCTTCGGCCTGATCGTCATCATGCCGTGCTTCAGATGATGGGCGATGAGCCACCAATTCATCGGATAGGCGATGACAGCGCCAAACATGAGCGCGAGCGACATGCGGAACCAGAACAGCGGCTGCGAGGGATCATGAGCGCCTGGCGTATGAGCAAAGGCGATCACCGACACCGGCATCATGCCGCCCATGAGACAGTTCATGGAGAGAAGCTCGGAGGTGAAGGTGCCTTTGAGCGAGCGGAGATATGAGCCGAACATTTCTCCCATGAACAGGGCCTGGAAGATGGTCCAGCCGAAGGCGAAGCCGAGCACGTATTCGAGCACCATGTCGGCGGCCATGGGCAGAGCAACAAGCGCGCCGATCACCGCGCCGACGAGAATGCCGATACCGTCGCCGGCGACGCAATGCATGGTCGAGCCGAGCGCTTGGCGCCAGCGGGCGGAGACATATTGCTCGTGCAGGCCGGGCAGAGGCTCGCGGCAGCCGAGCACGTAGAGAAAGGCGCCGAACGGACCGGAGTAGAGGGTGAAGAGCACGAAGGCCCATTTCATCACCGGATGCTCGGGCGTGCCACGGATGTCGAGGACCACGAACACCACGGAAAGCGCCGTCAGCAGGAACCACAACAGCATGACGCCGTCGATCAGCATTGGAACTGCGGCCTCCAGTTGTGAAGGTGGTTCTAGCAGTCCACGGCCACCGCCAGATCCTTATCCGGCTTGGGCGGGAGCGGCGGGGGGCAGAGCGGGCGCGCGCGCCTTGCGCCAGCGCCACAGACCATAGCCGACGGCAAGCGCAAGCAGGATCAGCGCCCCGCCGATCAGGGGCCGGAAGGCGAGCCAGGCGAAGGCAATGACGAGAATGCTCAGGGGCACGGCGAGGGCGAGCGCCACGAGGCCGACGGCACCCCGCACAACGCCGCCGAGAAGCGGAATGACGGCCGCCATGGTGGAAAGCGGTGCGAGGAAAACGGCAAAGCCGACAAACATCACTAGCGTGCCGACGCCGCGCAGGATCCAGGTCAGCACCGCCTCTGCCTTGCGTTTGTTCTCGATCAGCTCAGCAGCAGTGTGATCGCCGACCGCGGCAAGCTCGAGCTGATATCCGTTCTTGGTGGTGAATACCGAAAAGCCCTCGCCGGTCTGCATGGCGAGAACGGAGATGGTCGCGCCAGAGGGCAAGCCGACATAGCGGACGCGCATGTCGCCGACCTTGGGCGAGGAGGCATCGCCACGATAATAATTGTCGCCATTCAGCGTCCAGCCTGTGGGCGCGCTTGGCATCAGAGCCTGTGAATAGTTGATGCGAGCGAGCGTGCCCGCATCGAGCTGCCAACCGCCTAATTTCGCGTCGCTTGCAGCGAAGCGCTTGCTGCGGAACGGCATCTCGGGATTCTCATGACCGTCGGGGTGTTTGAACTCCGAGGATTTGATCGGTTCGTCCGACCATTCGCGCGAGTAGTCGTAGGTCGTGGTGGTGGTCGTTCCGCCCCCCAAATTCTCGTTTGTCTCCTCCTTCTTGGTCTCCTTCCACTGATACATCTCGACGGTACGCGCCACGCCGACCTGATCGGTGAAGGTAATGCCGACATCGGTATCCTGGATGGGCGCTTGCGCAGTCGCGGCGCCGACAACGTGGATGAGCTTGTTCGCGTTGGCGGGAGACGGTCCTGAGGCTTCAGCTTCGACGACCTGGCTTGCCGCATCCTTCAAGCCGACGATGGCTTGAACCGCGCGGCCCTCGTTCCACCAGAGCAGCACGATCGCGCCGATCACCAGCAACGGTCCGATCAGAAGGCCTGCGAAGGAGTTTGCCAGCCGCGAGCCGAATCCCTGGCTCGACGTTTCGGTAAAGTGGTCCGTCATGTCAGCCCCCAAGATTCAACGAACCGCGAAAACCGGTAATGCGCATGCGACAGTTCAATGAGTGCCGCGTGATCTCAAGCCAAAGACGGCAATCGCTCCCTTGCCCTTGACGTTGAGCTCTCCAAGCGCCTCGCCTTCGAACGCCGAAGAGATCTGCTCCCAAATCTCCTTGGTGGCGGCGACGCTGCCTGGCGCGCTCATGCCCACCATGCGCGCCGCGACATTGACGGTGTCTCCCCAGATGTCGAACTGGTAGCGCTCCTGGCCGACCACGCCCGCGACCACGGGACCCGAATGGACTCCGACTCTGACTTCCCAACCGAGATGGGCATCAATCAGGGTCGAGGTCATCTCGAGCCCGCAACGGACCGCGGCAATGAGAGGGTCGTTGACCTTGTGCAGCAGCCCCGCCGCCGCCATGAAGCCGTCGCCGATGGTCTTGATTTTCTCGAGCCCATGTTTGGCGGCAATGCGCTCGAAAATCACGAACAGAGCGTCCAGCCGCGACACCACCTCTTCCGGCTCGTGCTTGTCGCAATAGGCGGTGAAGTTGGTCACGTCGCAGAACAACACGGCCACGTTCTCGTAGCGGCGCGGGATCACGGTGCCGATGCTCCTGATTTCGTCGGCGGCCTTTTTCGGCAGAAGTGCATGCAGTAGCGTGTCGGCCTGGTTGCGCGCCTCTTTTGCCTCGCTCAGAGCCTCCTGCAAGGCGAGCTGGGTCCTGACGCGGGCGAGCACGATCGGCGCTGAGAACGGCTTGTGGATGTAATCGACGGCGCCGACGTCGAAGCCTTTCTCCTCGTCGACCTCGTCGGTCTTGGCGGTGAGGAAAATGATGGGAATGTCGCGTGTAGCAGGGTTGTCTTTGAGCCTGCGGCACACCTCGAAGCCGTCCATGCCCGGCATCATGACGTCGAGCAGGATGAGGTCCGGCTTCTCCGGAGCATTAGCGATGGCCAGCGCCTTCTCCCCGTTGGTGGCGACCTTGGTCCGGAAGGAATCCTTGAGCACGCCGGACACAACCGCAACGTTGGTCGGCGTGTCATCGACGATGAGGACGAGCTTCCGGTCGGCAATCGACATCATTTGCCCTCGAGGTTGATCTGGAGGCGCGAGGCAATGCCCGAGAGGCACGCCAGCGCGGCATCGAAATCGAAATTGCCGACGCGATCGGAGAGGGTCTTGATCTCGGTGGGCGTCAGCACGCCGGCAAGATTGGGTCCGGCATTGATGATGAAGTCGGCGGCCTCGCCATCGTCGGTCTCAAGCAGCCGCTTCAACCTGGCGAGAGGCTCCTCGACGGTGGCCGGATCGCGGGTCGGGATAGAGCCGTTGCCGCCAGACTCATCGGGGAGGGCGGTGCCAATGGCCTGGAGCACGGTTGCAAGCGAGCGCGCGAGGGAGGAAAGGGCGCTTTCGATGCCGTCTTTGGTCCTGACAGCGCTCTCGGCAATGGCGGCGGTTTCCGACAAGGAAACGGCGCCAAGCGTGCCGGCGGCGCCTTTAAGGGAATGCGCTGCGCGCTCGGCGGCGCCAGCATCGCCGATGGAGAAGGCCGCCCGCATGGTATCGATGGTGCCCGCTTGCTGATCAGCGAATTTGCGCAGCAACGCCTCGTAGCGCTTGCGGTTGCCGCCGGTGCGCCTCAAGCCCGCGCGCACGTCGATCCCGGGAATGACAAGCTCGGGTTCTGATGCTTGGTTCGCGGGCTTTGGAAGCGCGACGCCATCTAGCCGGGCAGCGGCCTCGTCACCTTCCGGGCGGTGTATCCAGCGCAGCAACACGCCGAACAACTGGTCGGGATCGATCGGCTTAGCGATGTGATCGTTCATGCCGGCGTTGAGACAGAGCTGCCGATCGGAGGCCATGGCGTTGGCGGTCATGGCGATGATGGGAAGGCTCTCATGGCGCGGGTTCGATCTGATGATACGCGTCGCCTCGATGCCGTCCATCACCGGCATCTGCATGTCCATCAGGACGACGTCGTAGTCGTTGCCGGCGATCATGCCGAGCGCAACCTCACCGTTCTCGGCGAGATCGACGAATACCTCGGCGTCCTCGAGCTGGCCGATGGCCACCCCCTGATTGCTCTCGCTCTCCTCTCCCAAGAGCACCCGGACGCCGCGCAGCCGCTCGATATCGAAGGACGGACCCGACTGTGCGGTCTCGGCCTGCTCGCGGTCAGCGCCGAGCGCTACCACCGCCGTGTCGAAGAGAATCGAGGAGGTGACGGGCTTGATAAGCACGTTCTCGAAGCCCGAATCTTCGGCTTGCTTCAGCACCTCCTCGCGGCCGTAGGCGGTCACCATCACGAGATGGGGCGGGAGCTCAAGGTCGGGCAAAGAGAGAATACGCTTGCCGGTCTCGATGCCGTTCAACCCCGGCATCTGCCAGTCGATGAAGGCAATCTCGTAGCGTTGGTCGAGATTGGCGGCTTGCCGAACCATGTTGATGGCCTCTTCGCCGGAGGCCGCTTCGTCGGCGATGAAGGTCATGTTGCTCAACATGCCGGCCAAGACGGCGCGCGCGTGCGGATTGTCGTCGATGATGATTACGCGCCGGCCGCGCAGATCCGATTGGAGCAGGCGTGGGCGCTGCGTCGCCACGCCCTTGCCGAGTCGCGCGGTAAAGCGGAACTTGCTCCCCTTGCCCGGCTTGCTCTCAACGGTGACATGGCCGCCCATCAGCTCGGTCAGCTGCTTGGAGATGGCGAGGCCGAGACCTGTCCCGCCATATTTGCGGGTGGTCGAGGCATCTGCCTGTTCGAAGGCCTGGAACAGCCGCTTGATCTGCGCTTCCGTCATGCCGATGCCGGTATCGCTGACCGAGAATTGCACGAGCTGACTGTCGGGATTGTCCTCGAGCACGCGCACCTCGACGGCGACTTCGCCCTTATCGGTGAACTTCACCGCGTTGTTGCAGAAATTGATCAGGATCTGGCCGAGCCGCAGCGGATCGCCGCGGAAGTGAGCGGAGACGGTAGGCTCGACCTCGAAGATCAGCTCAAGACCCTTAGCGGCCGCCTTCTCGCTCATCAGATTCCCAACATTCTCCAAGACCTTGTCGAGGTCGAAGTCGATATTCTCGATCGAGAGCTTGCCCGCCTCGATCTTGGAGAAGTCGAGAATGTCGTTGATGATGCCGAGCAGATGTTGGCCCGAACTTTTGATCTTGAGAACATAGTCGCGCTGACGCGGGGTGAGGTCGGTCTTCAGCGCGAGGTGCGAAAGCCCGATTACGGCGTTCATCGGTGTCCTGATCTCGTGGCTCATGTTGGCAAGGAAGACGCTCTTGGCTTCGCTCGCCTCGAGTGCCGCCCGGGTCGCTTTCTCGAGCTCCGCCTGGGACGCCTGAAGAGCAAGTTCGGCGGCTTTCCGTGCGTCGATATCGCTCCACGAGCCCACCACCTCGATGGGACGTCCCGATGCGTCCCGGATCAGGTGCTGCTCGTCGCTCACCCAGCAATAGGAGCCGTCCTTCTTGCGGAAGCGGTATTCGACGAGATGCTCGCCGTTTTCGAACAGATCGGCCTGCTTCGCCTCGATCTCCGGGAGGTCATCAGGATGGACGCGCGAGCGCCAGAAATCCGATTCCTTCAGATATTGATCGGGGCTATAGCCAAGCATGTGCGCGATATTGGTGCTGATGAAGGTCGGCGCGAAGTCGCCGCTCGCACAGAAGCTGTAGATCACAGACGGGGCGGCGCCGAGCAACAGCGTCAGCCGCGACCGAGCCTCTTCTCTTGCGGCCTCCGCCTCTTTACGCTCGGTGACGTCGGTCCATGAGCCGACGATTTCGGTAGGCACGCCTTCGGCATTGCGCACCACGTGCTGGCGGTCATGCACCCAGAAATAAGAGCCGTCCCCGCGGCGGATACGGTACTCGATCGAGCGTCGGTCGCTGTCGAACATACGATCGACCCAGGCATTGATGCGCGGGACATCGGCCGGGTGAACGCGGTCACGCCAAAGGTAAGGATTGGCGAGATATTCGGAAGGCGTGCAACCGAACAGCCTGGTGACGCTGTCGCTCACAAAAGTCGGCTCATAGTCTCCTGTCGCCTCGCGGCAATAGATCACCGCTGGCGACGCGTTCAGTAGGCGCGTCAGATGAGCGTGCGCCGATGCTTGCACGTCGGCGACGCGTTGCAGCTCATGTTTCTCGTGTTCTTGCGCGGTTTGGTAGAGCGTCTGCTCGATGATGTCGGCGACCGCTCGGGCGTCGACTTTTCCGGAGCGGGCCGCAAGGAGTTGTAGCAATGCAGCGGTCGTCGTCTCCGCTTGCTCCCTAAATCTGCGCATTGGTCGGTACCCTTGAACCGTTAGCCGATCTGCCCACGACAAATTCTAGTCTGCCCTCGGCTGGCGGGATAGGGCGGGAGATCAATTGGTATTTTGAAACGGCTAAAAGCTCAGATTCGCGTTCCACGACTTCTTGTTCAAGACTGCAACGCGTCCTCACGCGATGAAGCTGGGTCTCCACCTCCTCCCGAGGCTTCTTCCTCGGACTTCCCAAGAGGAGGAGTTTCGGTCCAGACGAGTATCCTGTGCTGCGACGCGAGTCTGAAAACGAAAGGCGGCTCATGGGCCGCCTTTTCTTGTTTTCCCGGCTCGACCCCGCTAACTGGCTGCGGCGCAACGCCTCAGGCGTCGGGGAGGTGGCCGGCTTTTTGGCGAGGACGCCGTTTCAAAGGTCGATGCCCAAATAGGTCGCACAGGCATATCTTGCTCCGAAATTGAGCAAAAAAAGCTATGTTTGACGCTTCGCCTGCCAAAAGTCTGTCAGGTGTTGCCGTCCTGCTCTATCCGGCATTCATCGTTAGGACTACCGTAACGAAGTCTTGCGAATCATATTTTGCAGTGCAACATTGCTATTGCGAAATGGTTCGGTTCGTCACTCGATCCCGCCAGGTCGCGATTGGAACCGAAAATGAGAGGCAAGCGCAGGGGCTTAGGGGTTGACTGACGAGGATCAGCAATCGCCAGCCTAGAGTAAACCAGATCTCTCCTTTCGCGTTGCAACATAGGAGGATGCGTCAAGGGCAATAGTCCAGTTCGAAGGACGGACTGGGTTCCGTAGCGTTGCTGATTTTGGCAACTCGCATAGGAGGCCCTATCGATGCTGATAAACCTCACGCTAGCCGTGCTGGGGAGCCTTGTGCTCTCAGCCGAGGCCGTCAGGCAGCCGCCGACGGCACCACCCGTGAAACTGACCACTGCGAAGGCCGAAAACCTTTCCCGCAAGCTTGAGCGGGGGGCCTAGCCATGACCGTGCACATTCCTCCCGTTCTCGTGCTCATCGTGTGCAAAGTCGCTATCGCCGGAGCTCCCGACCAGAATGCCGCCATGACCGGCGCGCAAAACCTGGAATGGGCGACTGAGAACTCCATGATGACCTGCCGCCGGAACGAGGTTCAGCTCTACGATCCCGCCGAAGGCATGCAGATCAATCCGACCGACGATCCGGCTCCGCCGCTCAATCCTGACTTCGCTCAGGGCGCTCAATGCGCGCGCGCCGGAATCCAGCTTGCGACCAGTTGGGACCAGGCGCACCGCAACACGCCCTGGCGCGTGTGGCGGGTCGGCTGCCCAGCTCCCATTGTCGATATGCGGACCGGCACGGTAATCGGCTACAAACTTCCCGAGTGCAGCCATCGCGATACCGTTGTTTGCGAGACGGATAGCGCGATCTAACTCTGGCGGAGTGGGTCGAAAACGTTCAGAGTGGGAGTGTAGCGACAGGACCGGGTCGTCGAACATGGATGCATGACGATGCCACTCTGGTCGAGAATTGTGGTTGGGTTTGCCCTTGCCGCGGCTCTGATCGGCTTCGCCGCCTTCAATGCTTATTCCAAAAGGCTTGGGCCGCTCGTCCAGGAGCACGGCACCACCTATTATAATGGAGAGGGGCCGGTCTCGCAGCCGCTCGCCTGCAAGCCGGAAAGCGAGATCTTGGCGGCGATCAAGCAGGTGCACGCCAAATACGACTATCTTGCCGGCGCCGATCTCAAAGTCTTCGAAAGCCGGGCGGCGGCGGCAAAGGGGCTTCCCCCGCTTAATGTCGACGAGCTCTACGTCATCACCGAGGACGATCAGCTCCGGAACGGAGAGATGGTTCTCTTCATCGGGCTCAGGGTTGATTGTGTGACCATGGTCTTCGGCCTGCCGGCGCGGCTCTATCACGAGCTTTCGGGCCAAGCGGAGCACACATAAGACGCGCTCTTCCCACCGTTTGCATTAGAGTGCGTTGGCCCCATGTCACTGACGACTCCGCCACCTTTGGAACAGCCGGCGCTGCCAGAAGGCCAACTGCTCTACGCGGTCGGCGATATTCACGGCAGGTCGGATCTTTTGCGCCGTCTCCTCGATGAGATCGCCGCTGACGCGGCCTCAAGCAGCTGCGCTCGGACCAAGACTCTCGTCTTTCTCGGAGACTATGTCGATCGCGGGCCCGACAGCAAAGGCGTGATCGACATTCTCCTCGGCGGATTACTGCGTGGATTCGACGCGCGTTTCCTCAAGGGGAATCACGAGGCACTTTTGCTCGGTTTTCTCTACGGTGCCACGCCGCTCGACCATTGGCGGATCAATGGAGGCGATGCGACCATGGCCTCCTATGGTGTCGACATCGAGCGGCTTTTCGGTTCAGGGGCGAGCGCTGAAGCCTGGCGAAGCGCGTTCGCGGAAGCGTTGCCTCCGGCGCATCTTGCCTTCTTCAAGAGTCTCGAGCTCACACTATCGTTCGGGGATTATCTCTTCGTGCATGCAGGCCTCCGCCCAGGAGTGCCGCTTGCGGCGCAAGGAGAGGCGGACATCATCTGGATCCGCAGCCCCTTCCTCGATCATGCCGGCTCGTTCGGCAAGATCGTGGTGCACGGCCACACCCCAGGGGACGAGCCGGTCACGCGAACGAACCGTATCGGCATCGATACCGGAGCCTGTTTCACCGGGCGGCTGACGGCTCTTCGCCTTGAAGGAAGCGACAGGCGCTTCTTGCAAACATAGGCTTGGAAGTGATCAGGCCTTAGGCTGCTCGGCGACGAGGCCGCGGAGGCGATCCCTCAAGCTTCCACCGCTGCTCGGCTTACCCGTGCGGCGCCTTTCTCTGCGCGCCGCGAAGCGCTGCGCGATCGAGGACCGCTGCGTCTCGGCTTCGGTCTCGTCGTCGGCGGGAGCTGACTCGATCGGCGCCACCATGTCCTCCGGCCGCGCTGCCATCTCGTATTCCACGGCAACCGTCTCGACTCGCGTCTCCGGCTCGGCCATCGCCACCTCCTGACCGCGACCGGCGCCGTTTCCAGCGCCATTCGTCGCGTAATGAGGAACTTCCGGCTCTTGCGGCTCTTCTGGCGCTTCGAGACCACCGAACTGAGGAAAGGCCTGCGCGACTTCCACCACCATGCGTTGCTGCGGCACCGTCGTTCCTTGGGTGCGCGCAGCGGCGAGGATGTGCTGGGCGAGCCGCGTCATCTCGCGGCGCAAAAAGGCATATTCCTCGGCGCTCGTCCTCGCGCGCTCGAGCTCTTCTTGGGTCCGTGACAACTCGGCGCTCAGGCGCTGGCTTTCATTGACAGCGCGGGCATCGACCTTGCCGGAGCCGCGCACGCCGCCGGCTTCCAGTGCCGTGCGTAAGCGCTCGATATCGGCACGCTGGCTGTGCAAGGTGCCGCGCGCGGTCTTGAGCGCCTCTGACTGGGAGGCCAGCGTATTGCGGAGCTCGGCGTTCACCGCTTCAAGCTCGGCGAGCGCTTTCTTGGCGGCCTTGAGGCGGCTGTCGAGATCGGGCAGGCGGCGCTTGATGGTCTGCTGCAGCACCCGGTTCGCGTTCTCGTTCTCCTGGAGCTGGTTCCTGACCGTGCCGAGCTCGGTGTTGAGAACCTGAATGTCGACGCGGCGCTTGTTTGCCTCGATCAGCTCGCGCGCCGCCTTGTCCTTGGCCTTATCGAGAGCGACCTCGACCTTACGCAGTTCGATGGCGAACTCCGCGCGCAGCTGGTCCTTGTCGGCCTGAATGTCGGTCAGCGACATGGGCATGGTCGCCTCGAGCCTGCGGGTGGTCAGCTTGACCGCACGATTCCACAGGGGAGGGGCGAGCATGAGCGCCAGCAGGCATCCAAGAAGGAAGCCAAGCGCCCCGAACATCAGCCACTCGATCATCGAAATCAGCGCTCCCCAGCATCACCCCTTCGCGTCGCCAAATAGCGACTGCGCTTCAGGTGAGCCTAAGCGTAACTTGGTGCCCTTTTTGCGGCGCGGCAATCCCCGAGGCCCTCCGCGACGCTTCCTTAACGCCAAACTAGAACGGATTCCAGGTCGGCTCGCGGGTATATTTCAGATAGCCCACATTGGCGCCGAGCCTCAGACCTATGCCCGAACTGATTGGCGCCAGCTTTACGTGGTCGTTGGCAAGGAAGGTGATGCCCACGCCACCGATAAAATAGGCCGATCCGTCCACCCCTGCATAGGTATTAAAGATCTCGCCCGGGCTCTGCAGATCGTAGACCAGGACCATGGTCTTGGAGCCATCGGCCCCGAAATCGTAGCCGAGCGATGGACCCTGCCAATAGACTTTAAAACTGCCCGCGTCCTTGGTGTAGAGCGTGCCTTCGCCATAGCGCAGTCCGGCGATGAAGGCGCCGCCGGCTTCCTCCCCGAGGATGTAACCATTAGGCCGTCCCGCGCGGTGAAACGCGTACTCGACAACTTCGGCGAAACCCATTGAAACCTTGCCGAAAAACCGGTGTCCGCTCTCCTTGATCTCTTCGACCGAGAAGGTGCCGTTGGTCTCGGCCTGCGGCGGCGCATAAGGCTGATAGGACGAGCCCGGGCCTGATTCGCCCTGTGGGAGCCGGCCGCCACGCGGATCCGAAGTGCCCTGTGGCGAAGCCGGCGGGGGCGATGAGGGGGGCGCGTAGCTTCGGTTAGGGTCAGGCTGTGGGGTAATGACCATGGGGCCGTCGGCCTGCGCGAGGGTGATTGGACCGGACGCCAGTGACTGGTCCTCTGCCGACGCCGCGCTGTGAGCAGCGAAGACGAGCACCAAAAACAGGGCAATGAAGGGAAATTGGGGTCGCATCACCGCGCCTCCGTCAGCGCCGAATGAAAGCCGGGATTTGAGTCAACCTGCTACCAAACTGGCTAACGAAGCGTTGACCCTCGCCGGTTGGGCCAAAGGACGTTTCTGTTTTACCCGGGCAATATTGACGCCGGGGTTTTACCCGGATAAAAACTCCTCTTTCCGCTCGAAGGGTCCACGACGATGAGTGGCGATAGGTGTACGGCATTTCAGGGGACGACGCGGATCGCCTCAGGGCCTCTCGCTGAGGTCGCGGCAAAGATCAAACGCATCGTCGATACAGACGAGCTGTCGACGATCCTCCTTTTCGACGATGTCACGGCTGAGCCGGTCGAGGTCGATTTCAGGGGCTCCGTTGAGGATGTCATCGCGCGCCTGACCGAGCGCTCCGAATCAATCCTTGCCGCGCCGTCCGTGCAACGCGGGCCGGGGCGTCCCAGGCTTGGCGTCGTCCCCCGCGAAGTCACGCTCCTGCCGCGGCATTGGGAATGGCTCGCGCGGCAGCCGGGAGGTGCGTCGGTCGCTTTGCGCAAACTCGTCGATGAGGCAAGGCGGGTCCATGGCGAAAAGGATCGAAGGCGCGAGGCACAAGCGGCCGCCTATCGATTCCTGTCGGCGCTCGCCGGCAACGAACGCGGTTTCGAGGAGGCGGCGAGGGCGCTGTTTGCCGGAAATCGCGAGCGCTTCAGCGAGGTCACTGCCGCATGGCCCCAAGATATTCGCGATCATGCCGTGAGGCTCGCCGCGGCAGCGTTCGCCGAGCGGCCGGCCGAGGCCGCTAGCCACCCCAGGCGATGAAGCCCGGATTGCGCAGGCCTGCGTCCGTCTTGCCATAGCGGAGCGGCTCGCCCTTCGTGGTCAGGACCCTACCACCCGCTGCCTCGAGCACGGCCTGACCTGCCGCGGTGTCCCACTCCATGGTGGGGCCAAAGCGCGGATAGACGTCAGCCTTGCCCCTCGCAATTTCGAGGAATTTGATCGCTGAACCAGCGCCGGAGCGCTTGGCGATCTTGAGCTTGGCAAGGAAGGCCTCGGTCTCGGGGTCGAGATGGGAGAGG
>Ga0134126_10009514_pt1 | contig 12242 bp, 11 predicted proteins | sample KB31752_FD_96881 | JGI IMG/M metagenome (GOLD analysis project Ga0134126, IMG submission 96881) | Terrestrial soil microbial communities with excess Nitrogen fertilizer from Kellogg Biological Station, Michigan, USA - KB3-175-2 | ecosystem: Environmental > Terrestrial > Soil > Unclassified ...
GCAATTCTTCATCACCGGCGTTCTCGGCCCGCATGCCAATGCCCACGGGCCGAACGAATTCCTCCATCTGGAGTACGCGGAGAAGCTCACCGCCTGCGTCTCCCTGGTGCTGGCGGATCACGCGAAGACCGTCGCCTGAAACGCGTCTACCGCATGTGCGTCATGTAGCTCGGCTTGACCGCGCCTTTGATCTTCTCCCATCCTTCGCGAAACCTCGCCATGGGTCCGTCCGTCTCATGCTCCATGGCAGGGAATTCCGCGCGCAGCGAATCGATCATCAGCGTCCATTTCGGCAGTCCCTTGGGGAACCGTCCGCGCCGGGTGAACACCACCCTGCCCTCGACCGGCACTTCCCCCGCGACCGCCTTCACCGCCGCAATGCGGTCGTAGAGGCCGCTCTGCGGATTGGTGAAGGTGAAGCGCCGCGGCCCGTCCATGACCGTCCACTCCGCCATCTGATCGCCGCCGAAGATATTGCCCTGCACGTCGCGCAGGTCGACGACGAGGACACCGCGGGAAGTCAGCAGGAGGAAATCGACGTGAAAGCCGCCTCCCATGCCATCGGGCACCAGCACATCGACGACGTGATCCGATCCGGTCGCGGTCACCGCCATGCGCAGCGACTTGCGGGCGCTGTACTGGCGATACCAGCGCCATAGCCACGAGACCCCGAATCCCAGACCCGCGGCAGCTGCGATCAGAGCCCATGCCGTGGGCGGCAGCTTCTCGATCTCATCCACGTCTACGCCCCTCCGATATTTGTCCGTCCCGCAGGGCGTCCCGGAGCGAGGCCAGCTCGGCGTCGATCTCGGTGCACTCCGTCGGTCGGGCAAACAATTTTGCCAGCGATTCCGGTACCGCGACCCCGCGGCCGATCAAAGGCTCGACGATCTCACGGAATTTGGCCGGATGAGCGGTCGACACCAACACCCAGCGGCCGCCGTCGCGCCGCTGCGCCGGGAGCCTCGCATGGGCCTCGGCGGCGGTGGCGGTGTGCGGGCACCAGATCTGGCCGAGCTCCTGGTAGCCCGCGCGGATGCGCGCCCGGATGGACTCATCGTCGATGGTGCAGGCGCTGACCGCCGAGCGGATCTCATTGAGCTCGGGATAGAGCGCGCGCAAGCGTTCCATGTTACTGGGATTGCCAACATCCATGGCGGACGCCAACGTGGCAACACTGGCGCGTGGCTGCCAGTCGCCGGTCGTGAGGAAGTCCGGTACCGTGCGATTGGCGTTGTGCGCCAACACCACGTCGGCTATCGGCAAGCCGAGCCGACGGGCCCAGATGCACGCCACCGCGTTGCCGAGATTACCGCTCGGCACAATGAAGGACGCCCGCTCGCCATGACACCTGAAGACTGCGAGGCTCGCCGCTGCGTAGTACACGGCCTGTGGGAGCAACCGCCCCAGGTTGATGCTGTTGGCCGACGAGAGCGCGCGCTCTTCCTGCCAACGGCGATCGACGAACGCCTGCTTCACGAGCCGCTGACAGTCATCGAACGTCCCGCGCACCGAAAAGGATCGCACGTTGCCGCCCCAGCAGGTGAGCTGCCGCTCCTGGGTCGGTGACACCAGCCCCTTGGGAAAGAGCACCGCCACTTCGATGCCCGGGCGGCCGTGGAATGCCGCGGCAACCGCCCCGCCGGTATCGCCGGAGGTCGCGACGAGAATCGTCAGCGGCCGCGCCGCCTCGCCGCGCAATCGGGCGAGGCAAGCAGCGAGAAACCGCGCACCGAAATCCTTGAAGGCCGCGGTCGGTCCGTGGAAGAGCTCGAGCACCGCGAGCCGCCCGCTGCTGCCGAGCGCCACGACCGGCGCCGGGAAGTCGAAGGCCTCGGCGGTGATGTCCGGTAGGGACTGCGCGAGCGGATCGCCCGTGACGAAGGGTGCGAGCAGCTTGGCGCCGATGCCAGCCAAGCTCTCTCGCATACCGAAAGAGCCGGCCTGCACGCGGGGCCACTCGGTTGGGACGTAGAGGCCGCCGTCGGGCGCGAGGCCCTGCTCCAACGCCTCGCCGAACCCGGCTGTCAGCTGCGCATCGCGCGTGCTCCTGAAGCGCATCACATTCATCATCCGGACTCGATGACCCGGGCGCCATCCGGCCCGACGTCCACCAGCCATTCATCGATACGGATGGAGGCGGCCGTGAACTCGCGCCTCATGGCCTCGAGAACGCGGTGCGCGTCCTTGGCGAGCGCCCAGGCGAAGAGCGTCGGTCCGGCTCCGGAGATCGAGCACCCGAGCGCACCCGCCTGCATGGCCGCGAGGCGCACACCCTGGAAGCCGGGTATTAACGCCTGCCGCTGCGGCTCGATGACCACGTCTTCGAACGAGGCCCGGATCATGTCGAGGTCGCTGGTGTAACAGCCCGAGATGAAGCCGGCGAGATTGGCGGTCTGCCAGACGAAATCGGACAGTTCGACGCTGCGCTTGAGGATCGCGCGGGCCTGCCGCGTCGAAAGAAACATGTGCGGGTGCACGATGACGGCGCGGATCCCAGCGGGTATCGGAATCTGCTTCACCCGCGGATGATCGATGCCGACGGTGAGCACCAGGCCGCCGAAGAGCGATGGAGAGATGTTGTCGACGTGCAGCGAGCCGCTCGCCACCGCCTCGCCCTGCATCGCGTACTTCAACAGCTCGAGCTTGCTGCAGGGCTGCGGCAGCAGCGCGTTGGCCGCCACGACCGCCCCCACGGCCGAGGCCGCAGAGCCGCCGAGGCCGGAGCCGAGCGGTATTCCCTTGTCGATGCGCATCGCGAAGCCGAAGCCCGGCTGCAGCGCTTCCTGCATCGCGAGCAGCGAGCGGCCGGCGGTATTCTGCGCCGGATCGGTCGGCAGCTTCCCGGCCACCCCCGTGATGTCAGTGATGGTGACGCCCTTCGCCTCCGTGCGGCTCACGGTGACACGATCGCCGAGCGCCGCCATGGAGAAGCCCAGAATGTCGAAACCGATTGCGACATTCCCCACCGACGCCGGTGCGAAGGCGGTGGCCCAACGCGGAGTGAGGGTCAAAGCCGCGCTCCGAGGTAGGCGGAGAGGCGCAGGAGGTCGGCGAACACACCGCCGGCCGTGACCTCGGGTCCGGCCCCGGGGCCCTGGACGATGAGCGGATTGTCGCAGTAGCGGCGCGTGGCAAAGCGCACCACGTTGTCCGTGAGAGCGATGTTGGCGAAGGGGTGCTTCGCTTCGAGCTCGACGAGACCCACGGTCGCCACACCCGATGGCGCCCGCGCACCGGCAGGCTGCGACTCGGATGGGCGCTCGCAAGTCAATCGGCCGACGTAGCGCAACACCTTGCCGCGCGCGCGGGCGGACTCCAACCGCTCGCGCATCGCCGCATCGTGGCCCGGCAGACGCGCCATGAAGTCTTCGATCGAGCCGCTCTCGAGACCCGCAGGCACGAGGCTCTCGACTCGGACATCGGCGAGCTCGAGCTCGAGGCCCATCTCGCGGCCGAGGATGATGAGCTTGCGGGCCACATCCATGCCGGAGAGGTCATCCCGCGGATCGGGCTCGGTATAGCCTCGCTGGCGCGCATCCCGAACGATGTCGGAAAACGCCGTGGGGCCGTCATAGATGTTGAAGAGGTAGGCGAGCGTTCCGGAGAAGATTCCCTCCACGCTGGTAATCTCATCGCCCGTCTCTCTGAGGTCGCGCAGCGTGTGCACCACCGGCAGCCCCGCACCGACCGTCGCTTCGTAGAGATAGTGCGCGCCGCCGGCGCGGCGGGCCTCGCGCATTGCGCGATAGTAGGCGAGATCCGCGCTATTGGCCTTCTTGTTGGGGGTCACGATGTGCATGCCGGCGCCCAGCCAGCCCGCGTATCGGGCCGCGATGTCGGCGCTGGCGGTGCAGTCGATGATGACCGAATGCGGCAGGTAATCGACGTGCACGTGCTCGACGAAGCGATCGAGGTCCGCGGGAACGCTGCGCTCCTCGTACTCCTGGCGCCAGCGCTCGAGCGGGATGCCGGTCTCGGCGAGAACCATTCGCTTGGAGCCGAGGATGCCGCGCACGCGCAGGTCGATCTTGAATTGCTCCCGTAGCCGCGCGATCTGCGAGGTGAGCTGATCCAGGAAAACCCGTCCCACGGTGCCAGGTCCAATGACGCCGATCGAGATGGTGTGAGGTGAGAGATATAGGCCCGCATGCACCGCGCGCAGGGCGCGCGTAGCGGACCGACCTTCTACCACGACGGAGATGTTACGTTCCGAGGCGCCCTGCGCGATCGCGCGCACGTTCACACTGGCCGCGCCCAGCGAGTTGAAGACTTTCGCCGCGACACCCGGCGTGCCCGCCATTCCGTCGCCGACGATCGCGAGGATCGCCAGGTCCGGATCGATCTCTACTCGCTGGATCTGTCCCTCTTTCAGCTCCCGCTCGAACGCCTGACGGACCAGCGCGGCCGCGCGCGCGCCCTGCTCGAACGGGATGGCGCAACAGATCGAGTGCTCGGAGCTGCCCTGGGAGATGAGGATGACTGAAATCCCCTCTTCGCGCAGCGCGCCGAAGAGCCGATGCGCGGTTCCCGGCACGCCGATCATGCCGGCGCCCTCGAGATTGATGAGCGCCACCTTCTCGATGCTCGCGATGCCTTTGACCGGCAGGGTCGAGGTCGGCTCCGCGCAGATGAGCGTACCGGGCTTCTCCGGCGCGAAAGTGTTGCGAATCCAGATGGGAATGGCCCCGCCCACGGCAGGCGCCATGGTTTGCGGGTGGATCACTTTCGCGCCGAAGTAAGCGAGCTCCATCGCTTCGTTGTAGGTGAGCGAGTCGATCACCGTCGCATCGGGCACCCGGCGCGGATCGGCCGACAGGACACCATCGACATCCGTCCAGATATGGATTTCGGCGGAATCGAGCAGCGCGCCGAAGATCGAGGCGGAGAAGTCGCTGCCGTTGCGCCCGAGCGTCGTCTGCACACCGCGTGGGTCCGACGCGATGAAGCCGGTGATGATCAGCGTGCCTTTGAAGTCGCGGTCGACGAGGTCCGAGAGATTCGTCCGCGATTGTCCCCACTGCACACCGGGGCCCAGCGGACCCCACTCGACCACCACCACCCGCCGGGCATCGATCCACTGCGCGGGACCGCGGTGACTGCCGCGCTCCTCATAGAAGCGCTGAAAGAGCTTGGTGGACCAGATCTCGCCGTACCCGGCAATGAGATCGCTCACGTTGCGCGCCGCCGACCGGGTCAGCTTCACGGTGTGCAGGATGCCCTCGAGGTCGTGGCAATCGCGGTCGAATCCCGCCAGGTACAGGCGAGCGGATTCCGGGCTGAGGAGCGTCTCGGCGATTTCAGCGTGCCGCGAGCGCAAGGCGCTGATCTCCACGCGGTAGCGGTCGTCCTGTCGCTCCGCGAGCGCCACGAGCCCGAGCAAGGCGTCCGTGACGCCTTTACAGGCGGAGAGCACGACGCCGACGCGCGCGGCCGGCAAGGAATCGATGATGGCCGCGACGCGGCGGAAACAGCCGGCGTCGGCGACACTCGAGCCGCCGAACTTGTGCACGACCCAGGGAGCGGAATTGAGCATGGAATTGGAATCGACCAGAGGGAAGGCGGTGCGACTCTACTGACGCGCCCGAGTGCGCGCAATGATGTTCTCATGCGCTTCGCGCAGGTCTTAACGGGGTTCGCAGAGCCGAACCCCGTACATTGAGCGGGAAGAGGGCTCGGCCGGGCATAATCCGACGGATGGACTCTGAACTTGGACCCCTCCTTCCCCTGTTCGAGCGCGAGCGGGCTGCCGGCCGTGCGATGGCGCTCGGCATTCTCGTGCATACGGTGGGCTCGACCTACCGCAAGCCCGGAGCGATGCTGCTCATTGCAGGCGACGGCCAGTACGCCGGTCTCATCTCCGGGGGATGCCTGGAAGGCGATCTCGGCGAGCGCGCCCGCGCGGTGATCGAGAACGGCCGGGCGGCGCTCGTGACCTATGACCTGCGTAACGCGGACGATCTCGTCTGGGGCCTCGGCCTGGGCTGTGAAGGCGCGATGCATATCCTTCTGCTGCGCGTCGGTCCGGGGGAAGAGTGGCAGCCGCTCGCGCATCTGGCGGCGGCGCTCGCCGCCCACCACCCGACGGCCATCGGTGTGGTGACGGAATCAAGCGATGGCGCGATTCCGGTAGGCGCGCTCCTGCTGCCCCCGCCCTGCGGCGAATCGGCGCCCGGCGCACCGCGAGCGCTCCCTTCGCAGGCAGCGGCGGCGCTCCTCGAGCCGCGCGCGCTCGCAGGGCTGGCGGCGGCGCCCCGCTCCGGGGGGATCCACCGGCTGGAGGGCGCGGACGACCGCTGGCAGCTGCTCCTGCTGCCGCTCGCCCTGCCGCCGCGGGTCCTCCTTTTGGGTGCGGGCCCCGACGTCCTGCCCGTAGTGGAGTTTGCCGCCCGCCTCCATTGGCGCCTGACCGTCGTAGATCATCGTCCGGCATACGCGGTGCGTTCGCACTTCCCCTTGGCGGAGCGCGTCCTGCTGGCGCGTCCGGAGGAGATAGCTCAGGCGCTGAACCTCAGCGAGTTCACGGCGGCGGTCGTGATGAGCCATCACCTGCCATCGGATCTGGAGTACCTGCGGGCGCTCAGCGCCAGCTCCCTGCCCTACGTCGGACTGCTCGGTCCTCCCGCACGGCGTGAGAGGCTGCTGTCAGAGCTGGGCGCCGATGCAGAACGTCTGCGGCCGCGCCTGCGCGCACCGGTCGGACTCAATCTCGGGGGGCGGACCCCCGAGGCAATCGCGCTCGCGATCGTTGCGGAAATCCACGCCTTCATACACGACATGCAGCAAGTGAGGAGCGAACAGTGAATGAGCTCGAAATCATCCGCTCTCAGCTTGCCGTAGAGCAGTCGCACGCGGCGGACGTGACTCACGCCTGCGCGGCCGTGTTTGGAGCGACAGATTCCTCACTCTCCGAGGGGACGGCGCTCTTTCGTGAAGCCTGTGTGAGCTATCTGGTGTGGGTGCTCGCGCGCTTCGAGGAGCGGGATCAGACTTTGTCGGAGCTTCTCGCCGCGCGCCAGTCGACGGCGAGCGGCGCAGCCGGTGCGAGCGCGCGTCATCTCGCGGGCCTCATCGGCCGATCCGGCACGAGCCGTGAGGCGCTCTCGCGGCTCGAGGCCGCGCTGGCGGCGGGCGAGGCGCCGGCTGCGCGCGCCGGCTGGCAGGAGTTCGCGCGCTTTTTCGACTCGGCATGGGTGCCCCGGCGTGCCGCGCTCGAGCGCGCGCTCGCTGAGCATCTCGCCGTTGCGGACTGGCGAACCGTATGCGCAATCGACGCGGATTTCATCCTCGACGAGCGCAACCGGTTTGCGCGTGTCAGCGCTCAGCTGCCCGCCGGGGTCGAATTGCGACCCACAGCCCCCACGGACATCCGGCCGTGAGTCTCGAGAGCGACACTGTCGGCCTGCATGCCCTCGTGCTCGCGGCGGGGGCCTCGACCCGCTTTGGCTCCGCGAAACAGCTCGTGCGGATCGGCGACCGGCCGCTCCTCAGCCTCGTCGCGGGCCGCGCCACCGAGGTCGTGGGCCATGCGCTCATCGTCGTGCTCGGCGCCCGGGCCGCCGAGCTCTCGCCCCTGCTGAAGCACTCACCGGGCTCCGTGGTGATCAACCGCGACTGGCGCGAGGGAATCGCGAGCTCCATCCGGGCGGGCGTCGCGCGCTTGCCGGCGTCATGCGCGGGCGTCATGTTGGTGTTGGCCGACCAGGCCTGCGTGACGGCGGAGGATCTGCGCCGGCTCGCCAGCGCGTGGCGCCGTCAACCCCTCTGCGTCGCGGCCGCGCGCTACGAGACCACTGTCGGTGTGCCTGCGATCTTCCCACAGCATCTCTTCGGCGAGCTGGGCGAGCTCAAGGGCGATACCGGTGCCAGGGCGCTCCTCAGGCGCCACACGGACCGCCTGATCAAGGTGCCGATGGCGAGCGCCGGCTTCGACCTCGATACGCCGGACGATCTGCTGGAGCTCACGTCAAAAGCAAGTCAGTGAGCCGGCCAGGGCCGCCCTTGGCCGGCGAGATCGAAAGGAGTGACTCAGCTGGCCGGTAAAAGCGCCGAAGGCGCCTTTTAGCCAGTCGACTGAGGGTGCGGGAAATTATCGGATTCGTCCTCGCCTTCCCGGGGAGCCAAGCAGGCCCAGTCCTTCTCCAGGACGATCCGCAGCTCGCCCGTCGCAGTCGCCTCGGTCGCGCTCAGAGTCACCAGGTCGGTGCCGTACCAGGGCTGCGCCAGCGACTCCGGGACTAGAATATCAATGAGATTTGACGCATAACTACTTGATATTTGGCTGTTATTCTTATCCACTCGCAGCCGGTACCTGAGCGCGGCCCCACCCGGAAAGGAGACCCGATCCTCGACCTCGCCCCGCTCCGCGAGCGCGCGCATCTCACCCTGCGAGAGGCGTAGCCGCAGCGAATCGCCTTTGATTCTGAGCTTCACGGGGACCGGCCTCGATTGCCTGACTGAACGCGATTATCGCACTCATAACCCATAGCGCGTGATACCAAACCACACGGTATTTAGTGGGCCGGCGCGCGCCGCCTATAGTCCTTCGGCATGTATCGCTACGATCAGATAGACCGCGCGCTGGTCACACAGCGCGTCGAGCAGTTCCGGGACCAGACTCGCCGGTACCTGGCGGGCCAGCTCTCGGAAGACGAGTTCCGTCACCTTAGGCTGCGCAACGGCCTCTACCAGCAGCGCCACGCGCCGATGCTGCGCATCTCCGTGCCTTACGGCCTGCTCGAGTCGGTGCAGCTGCGCAAGATGGCCCACATCGTGCGCAAGTACGACAAAGGCTACGGACACTTCACCACGCGCCAAAACATCCAACTCAACTGGCCCAAGCTCGAGCAAGTGCCGGACCTCCTGGGGGAGCTCGCGGAAGTGCAGCTCCACGGCATCCAGGCCTGCGGCAACGATACCCGTAACATCACGGCCGATTATCTGGCCGGCGTCGCAGCCGATGAGCATATCGATCCGCGGCCCTACTGCGAGCTGCTGCGCCAGTTCATCGCACTGCACCCGGAGTTCTACTGGCTGCCGCGCAAGTTCAAATTCGCCTTCACGGGCGCAACGGTGGACCGCGCCGCGAGCCGCACCAACGACACGGCAGTGCATCTGGTGCGTCGCGCGGACGGAGCGATCGGGTATCGCTTCTTCGTCGGCGGTGGACTCGGCCGGCAGCCGCTGCTGGCTCAGGAGATGAATCCGTTCGTGCCGGAGTCGGATCTGTTGCGCTACGCGACGGCGGTCCTGCGCACGTTCAACCGCTTCGGGCGACGAGACAACATCCACAAGGCGCGCATCAAGATCGTGCTGCGCGAGTGGGGCATCGAGCGCTTCCGCGCCGCGATCGAGGAGGAGTACGCGAAGATCAAGGCGAGCGTCGAGGGCGAGGAGCTGTTGCTGCTGCCGGAGGACATCGAGCGGATGCGCGGGCATTTCCCGGCGCCCGCTTATCGACCGGCCGCGGAGGTCGGCGCCGACGTTGCCGCCATCGCGGCAGGCGACGCGGGCTTTGCAGCATGGGTCAAGCGTAACGTCCGCCCGCACAAAGTGCCGGGCTATCGAGTGGTCTTCGTGTCGCTCAAGGCGCCGGACCATGTGGCGGGCGATTGCACCGCGGAGCAATTCGAGGCGCTGGCAGACATCTGCGACGCTTACAGCTTCGGGGAGATCCGCTCGACATACGATCAGAATCTCGTGCTCGCCGATGTAGCGGAGCGCGATCTGTACGAGGTCTGGCGCCGGCTGGATGCCTTCAAACTCGCGACGCCCAACATCGGACTGGTCACCGATATCGTGAGCTGCCCCGGCCTGGATTTCTGCGGCTTGGCTAATGCAGGCTCGATCGGGGTGGCGCAGGACATTTACCGGCGGTTCGATACCCTGGATGCGCAGTACGAAATTGGCGCCATCCGCATCACGATCAGCGGCTGCATGAACGGCTGCGGCCACCACAGCGTCGGCCATATAGGCATTCTCGGCGTCGATAAGCACGGCGAAGAGTGGTACCAGGTGACACTCGGTGGGAGCCCGAGCAATGACGCTGCGATTGGCGAACGCATTGGACGCGCGCTGGCGCGCGATGAGATCGCTGATGGCGTGGAGCGGTTGATCCACGCTTATCTCGAGTTGCGTTGCGATGAGGATGAGACCTTCATCGAGTGCTACCGGCGGGTCGGCATGGCTCCTTTCAAGGAGCGGCTGTATCTGAACGAATCCGAGGCGGCTGCAGCATGACAGTGACGATTCTGAGCCGCGGCGAGCTCGTCGACGACGACTGGACTCTGATCGAAGACGGGCACACGCAGATCGGGTCGGCCGGCGGCAAGGTGATCGTGACGCTCGCCCGCTGGCGGTCGGAACGGGAGGCGCTCCTTGCGGCGCATGCGGCTGTGGGTGTGCTGGTGCCCAACACGGCGGATATCGAAGTGGTCTTTGCCGAGATCTCCGATCGCGCACTGATCGCCCTGCAATTTCCGGCTTTCATCGATGGGCGGGCGTTGTCGCAGGCGGTGGTGCTGCGCAAGCGGCTCGGGTTCACGGGGGAACTGCGCGCCGTCGGGGATGTGATCCAGGATCTGGTGTTCTGGCTGGGGCGGTGCGGGTTCGACAGCATCGTGCCGCGGAAGGATCAGAACCTGGAGGCCTGCCGGGCAGCATTGCGGGAGTTCACAGTGGCGTATCAGGCGGCTGCGGATGAGCACACGCCTGTGTGGATACGGCGGCGGGGACAGGTCGCGGCCTAGTAAGATTGCCTCAGGACGTTCGCACGGGACCGGCCCAAATCGGGTTTTCCGGGAACGCCGTGACAAAATCGCAGGAGCGATTTTGGACGGCGAATGCCGGCCCGAAGGGCTCGGCGCAGGGACGAAGCCGAGCAATACGTCCATGTAGGCTGGCGCAAAAACATCCTGTTTTTGAGTCTCCCGGAAAACCCGATTTGGCCCGATCCCGCGCTATTTTACGGGTAGCTTGATGTCGGCGAACATCCCGGCGACCTCCTCTGGGGTGTTGGCGCGATGAGCGCGCTCTACCAGGCGGCGGTCGAGGTGCGGAGCGATCAGCTGCGCGAAATCGTACATGTATTTGCGCAGGAGTGTCCCGCGGCGGAAGCCTAGCCATGTGGTGTGGGCTGGCAAGAGGTGGGAGGCGTCGATGACGGCCAGGTCGGGGTCGTTTTCGTCTACGGCCATGTGGGCAACGATGCCGACGCCCATTCCCAGGCGGACGTAAGTGACGATGACGTCGGAATCACGTGCCGTGATGGCCACATTGGGTGTGAGGTTGGCTTTGGCGAAGGCGTCGATCAGCGACGAGGGGCCGGAGAAGCTGAACGTGTAGGTGATGATGGGATAGGCGGCCAACGCGCGGTAGGTGAGCTTGCCGGCGCTGGCCAGGGGGTGGTCGCGGGGGACGATGACGACGCGGTTCCAGCGGTAGCAGGGCAGGATCGTCAGGTCGGCGAAGAGACGCTCTGAGCCGGTGTTGATGGCGCAATCGATGCGGTCCTGGGCGGCCATCTCGGCGATCTGCTCGGAGGTGCCCTGGTGCAGGTTCAGGCGCACATGCGGGTACTTAGCCAGGAACGCGCGGATGACGCCGGGTAGAACGTAGCGTGCCTGCGTGTGTGTGGTGCCGATCGAGAGGCTTCCCCTGCCCTCGTCACGCAGCTCCGTGGACAGCGCACGGATGCTCTGGGCTTCCTGCAGGATGTGCAGGGCACGATCGATCACCTGCTGGCCCGCGGGGGTGATGCGGGTGAGGTTACGGCCTTCGCGGACGAATATCTGGAAGCCGAGCTCGTCCTCGAGGAGCTTGATCTGCTTGCTGACGCCCGGCTGCGACGTGTGCAGCTTCTGCGCCGCCGCCGTGATGTTGAGCCCGCTTTGGGCCACGGCGGCCAGATAACGTAACTGGTGCAGTTTCATGATGCAGAGGGTAGCGCAACCCTGGCGGTCAGGGCGACTGCCCGGAGGGGGTAGACCCATAACCGACCCGCAGTGCTTAAGAAGCAATCATTCGTTCTGCCGGGCCGGGCTCCCTGGCTATAGTCCCGACACTATGGGCGAACTACTGAACCTGGATCTGGAAAAGAAGGCGATGGACGTGCGCGAGCACCTCGCCACGGCGGTGCGCGAGCATGGCCGAGTGGTCTACTCGAACAGCCTCGGCGCCGAGGCAATGGTGCTCACCGACATCATCTGGACGCACGTGCCCGAGATCGACATGTTCAGCATCGA
>Ga0134126_10009515_pt1 | contig 12242 bp, 4 predicted proteins | sample KB31752_FD_96881 | JGI IMG/M metagenome (GOLD analysis project Ga0134126, IMG submission 96881) | Terrestrial soil microbial communities with excess Nitrogen fertilizer from Kellogg Biological Station, Michigan, USA - KB3-175-2 | ecosystem: Environmental > Terrestrial > Soil > Unclassified ...
CGTCACGACCAAGCTCAAGAACAATGAGCAGGCAATGGAAGAAGGGCAGGGTGCCACGCCGCAACTGCCGTTCCCCTTCAATCAGATGATCCCGCAGCCACATGCACGTGCGGTGGAGGCGCGTGGCTCCGGATTCATCATCGATTCGAACGGCACGATCGTTACCAACAACCACGTCGTTCGCGATGCCAGCAGCGTTTCCGTCACCCTCGACAACGGCAAGGAACTGCCGGCCAAGATCATTGGGCGCGATCCGCGCACCGATATCGCCGTGCTTAAGGTCAATGCGGACAAGCCGCTTCCGTACATCCAGCTTGGCAATTCCCGTGACGTGAAGCCCGGTGAATGGGTCGTCGCGATGGGCAATCCGTTCGGCCTCGGCGGCAGCGTGACCGCCGGCATCGTCTCCGCGGTGAGCCGTGACATCGGCGCCGGTCCTTACGATCAGTTCATCCAGGTCGATGCACCGATCAACCGGGGCAACTCGGGCGGACCGCTGTTCACCCAGGACGGCAAGGTGATCGGCATGAACACCGCCATCATCTCGCCGACCGGCGGCTCGGTTGGCATCGGCTTCGCCATTCCCTCCGACATGATCAGAACCGTCACTGCTCAATTGGAGCAGTCCGGGCATGTCACGCGCGGGTATATCGGGGTTGAAGCGCAGCAGATCACCGGGGCAACCGCGAAGGCGCTACGGCTGCCGGAAGACTCCGGCGCGCTGCTGGCCGGCATCAAGTCCGACAGTCCCGCGTCGCACGCCGGCCTGGAGCCTGGGGACGTGATCCAGTCGGTCAATGGCACCAAGGTCGGCAATCCGCGCGATCTTGCGGTCAACGTCGCCTCCATCAAGCCGGGCGATGAGGCGCATCTCCAGGTGCTGCATGACGGCAGCACCAAGACGGTTGACGTCAAGGTCGGGCAGATGCCGAACGACCAGATGGCGAGCAACGACGACAGCGGCTCCGCTCATCATGAGCGGCTCGGCCTTGCACTGGCGCCATTGTCGCCGGACATGCGCAATCAGCTCGACGTACCCGACGGCACCAAAGGCGCGGTCGTGAGGGGCGTGCAGCCCGGCTCTCCGGCCGAGGAAGCGGGCCTGCAGCCGGGTGACGTGATCGTGGGCGTGGGAACCGAGAAGGTGACTTCTCCGGCGCAGGCCGCCCACGCCATACGCTCCGCGCTCAACGGCAAGGACCATGCGCTGGCCCTGCGCATCATCCGTAACGGCGAACCGATCTTCGTCGGCATTACTGTCGGCGAACCGGGGCAGAACCAGGGCTGACCACCGCAGGCCGAGCGGCCGCTGTCGGCGAATGACGGCGGCCGTATGGCCTGAAGTACCGGAAGGCGGTGCCGGCGGGTAGCAATGCGTGCATGCTCGCCGGCATGCGCTTGACCCATCCTTCGATCAATCCCGTCGGACGCGGCGTTACCTTCCGGTTCGACGAACGGCCGATCGCCGCACTGGAAGGCGAGACGATCGGCGCTGCGCTCTCCGCAGCCGGCATCCTGGCCTTTCGCCACACCCCGCTCGGCGCACCGCGCGGCCTGCATTGCGGCATGGGCGCCTGCTTCGATTGCATCGTCACCGTCAACGGACGAATGGGCCAGCGGGCCTGTATAACGCCTGTCGAGGAGGGAATGAACGTGACGGGCGCGCTGCCCGAGCGGCCGGCCGTGATGCCGGCAGCCGGTGAAGCGCGGGAGGAAGAGTGTGACGTGCTGGTTGTCGGCGGTGGCCCGGCCGGCCTGACCGCCGCAATCGCGGCCGCCGAGTCCGGTGCGTCGGTCGTCCTGCTGGATGAGCGCGCATTGCCGGGCGGCCAGTACGCCAAGTCCCTCGCCGCCAGTCACAGGGATCGCGCGCCCGACGCGCAGTTCCGCCTTGGCGCCGACCTGCGGCGCCGGGCCGCGGGTGCGGGGGTGCGAATAGAAACGGACGCGGTCGCCTGGGGTGCCTTCGCAGCGGATGGCCCGGCCATTGCGAAGCAGGGCGAAGCATCGGAACGCCCATTTGAGATTGCCGCCGTGGTGAGAGGTGACGTCATCACCTATCGTCCGCGCCGGCTTATTCTCGCCACCGGCGCACATGAACGGCCGGTCGCGATTCCAGGCTGGACGTTGCCGGGCGTGATGACCACCGGCGCCTTGCAGACGCTGGTGCGTGCGTACCGGGTATGCCCTGCGGAGTCGGTGCTGATCGCCGGCAACGGCCCACTCAATCTGCAACTCGCGTGTGAAATGCTGGCCGCCGGCATCCGGCCCGTCGCCGTCGTCGAGTCCGCACCGCACCCGGGGTTGGCCGCTTTGCGCGAGGCCTGGCGCATGGCGCGATCGGCGCCGTCTCTGCTGCGTCAGGGGATCGGCATGCTGCTGACGCTGAAGCGTGCGGGCGTGCCGCTTCTCTGGCGCGCGCAGGTAACGCAAATCCTCGGCGAGGACCGGGTGTCCGCGGCAGTTGTCAACGGCCGCCATATTCCGGTGGAGATCGTCGCCCTCAACCTGGGATTCCAGCCTGAAACCAGCCTGGCCCGCGCGCTGGGCCTGCCGCACCACTTTATCGATACCGGTCTTGGCCATCTTGCGACGGTAACCCGTCCCGATGGCGGCACTGCGCTGAAGGCCGTGTACGCCGTTGGCGACGGCGCTGCGTTGGGCGGCGTACGGGTCGCACTGGCGCGTGGACGTCTGGCCGGCCTGGCCGCGGTGCGCGGGCTGGGCTTTGCGGCGGCACCGGATGACCCCGCGACGCACCGATCCCTCACACGCGCTCTGTCCTTTCAGGCGGCGCTGTGGCGGCTCTTCTCGCAACCAAGGGTGGACCCGAGCGCAATCGCCGACGACGCCATCGTCTGCCGTTGTGAGGAAGTCAGTGCCGGCTGCCTGCGCGCAGAACTCGCCGCCGGTCTGACGTCGCTGCCCGCTCTGAAGAAGGCCACCCGTGCCGGCATGGGACGTTGCCAGGGCCGATTTTGTTCGGCGACCATTGCGCGTCTGTGTCCCGGCCTGCCGGGCGAAGACGCGCTCGCCGCGCCACGCGCACCAGTGCGCCCGCAGTTGATTGCGCCGCTTATGCAGGAGGCACCGGAGTTCCAGGCGCCGCTGCTGCGCCACCCCGACCCGCCGTTGCACCTTCATCCGGTGCCGGACCTACCCGCGGAAACGCGGCATGCCGACGTCGTGGTCATCGGCGGTGGCCTGGCTGGCCTGTGTTCAGCCTATTTCCTGGCGCGCGGCGGTGCGGACGTGCTGCTGGTGGATCGCGACGAGATCGGCATGGCGGCCAGCACCGCGAATGCCGGCAGTCTGCATGTGCAGTTGCTGTCCTATGACTTCACCGACGAAACACCGCCGGACGGCGGACCGGCGGCGCACACCCTGCCACTGGGACCGCGCAGCATTGCATTGTGGAAGCAGATCGGTGCTGAGGTGGAGGAAGACCTGGGCGTCCGCACCGAAGGGGGCCTGATGCTCGCCGAAGATACAGCGAGCGTCGATTGGCTGCGCCGCAAGTCCGCAATGGAACGCCGTTACGGCATCGAGAGTCATATCCTTGGGCCGAATGAGCTCCGCAGCCTTTCTCCGGCCTTGTCGGACCGGATGCTCGCCGCCGACTTCGTTCCGGCCGAGGGCTACGGCGATCCGCTCCGCGGCACGCTGGCGGTGCGGACTCTGGCCCGCCGGTCGGGCACTCGGCTGGTGCCTGGGGCGGAGGTCCAGCGGATTGAGCGGGACGGTGCCCGATGGATGGTGCACACCGCAAAGGGCGTGATCACGGCGGGACGGATCGTCAATGCCGCTGGCCCTTGGGCTGCGCGGATCGCCCGCATGGCCGGATTCGACCTGCCTGTGACCGGCACGGTGCAGCAGGTCATCGTCACCGAACCGGCGCCTCCCTTGACCCGGCACCTGGTGGCAATCGCGAACCGTCACCTTTCATTGAAGCAGCAGGCGAACGGCAGCTTCCTGATCGGCGGCGGCTGGTTCGGCGATTTCGATGCCGCAAGCGGGCGCACGCGCAACCTTCGCCGCAGTATCCAGGGCAATCTCTGGGTCGCGGCCCGCGCGCTGCCGGCCCTGAAAGACCTGCACTTTATCCGCGCATGGACCGGCATCAATCCGGCAATCGACCGTGCGCCGATCCTGGGTGAGATGCCGAACCTTCCAGGGTTCTTCAATACAGTCACCGCGAACGGCTACACCCTTGGGCCGATCGTCGGAAAGCTGACGGCAGAAGCAATCCTGCACGAAGAAAAGATCGATCCGCATTACCGGATAGAGCGGTTTGACTGACCTGGCTCCAACTTGTTGTTTGATCGCGTGATTCACACCTCCGGCGATCACGCTCTGGCTGGATCGGGGTTCGGAGACTTTCATGCCGCCTGTGCGAGCGACGAAAATTCACGATCGCCCAGGAAGTCGCGCTACACTTCGGCCAATCGGAACGGCGTGGCGGTCCTGTCGTTACCCTTGCGGCAGGACGGACACTGGCCGGACCTGGCGGAGCAATGGCATGCGAATCCTGAATTATTGCGGGGTCGCGATGGCAGGTGCGATCTGCGGCACGGTGGCGGCTCAGGCCGCCCCGCCTCAGGGCGCCGATCCTACACTGGCCCCATGGTTTCAGAGCCTGAATCAACCCGGAACCAACCGGTCCTGCTGCAATATGGCCGACTGCCGAACCGTGCAGTACCGCATCAACGGCGATCACTTCCAGGCGTTCATCGGCAGCGAATTTCCTCGCTGGAGCGGTGTGCCTTACGCCTGGGTAGATGTTCCGAACGAGAATGTTTTGCACCGGCATGACAATCCAACCGGGGAGGGGGTTGCGTGCTGGTATCAAGGCCAGATCGTTTGCTTCATTGAGGCGAGCGGCACCTGAAGAGCGGCACATGGTGCTCGTAACGAGGTCTTGATCGGGCGCAGGGCACCCATGGCGGGCGACTTTTCTTAACTCGCCGTTAACCGCGCTGGCGCAGCATCGCGGCGCATATGCAACCGATGGGACATTCCGTTCCATGAGCCTGTCCCTTAGCCTCATCGCTACGCTGTACAGCAGCACATCCGGCAACAGCGCCGATTCGCTTCTGGCGACGCTCTACGGCTTTGGCGGGCAGGCCACGGGCACCGGCGGAGTGACGCCCTCGCAGGCCCTGCAATCGGCGGAGCGGAACCAGGCTCAGGACGTGAAGATGACCGCGGCTGAGCCCCAGGTGAGCCGAGCGATCCAGGCGTTCACTGCGGGGGTGAAGAGTGCGACGAGCGTGCAGCAGTTGTTGCAAAACCCGGCGGTCATGCAGGTGCTGCTGACGGCGAACGGGCTTGCCGATCAGACCTCCTATACGGCGCTGGCACAGAAGGCGTTGACGTCGGACCTCTCGGATACGCACTCCCTGGCCAATACGCTGACCGATACACGCTGGAAATCTGTAGCCCAGACTTATGATTTCACGGCCAAGGGGCTTTCGGTCATTCAGGATCCGAACGTCATCGCCACCGTGACGAATGCCTATGCGGAGGTGACCTGGCGCAACTCGCTCGATGCGGCCACGCCTGGCCTGTCGAACGCGCTGACCTTCCGCTCGGAGGCATCGACCATCACCTCGGTCGATCAGATACTCGGCGATCCGGTGATGCGCACCGTGGTGACGACTGCCCTGGGCGTTCCGGAGGAAATCGCGTTCCAGGATTTGACCGCGCAGGAAACCGCGATCAGCACGCGCCTTGACCTGAAGAATTTCCAGGACCCGAAGTTCGTCGAATCTTTTGTCCAGCGCTACCTGATCAATGCGGGCAATGCGGCAACATCAAATTCGACGCCGGACATGATGAGTCTGGCGGTCCAGGCGTCCGGGCTGGTCGTCTGAGCGGCGAAGGCCCGTCCGTGGCGTTGCTGCGCCCCTGGTTCACGGCGATATCTGGGTAGGGATCACGCTCTCGGCAGAACCGTTCTAGACCCAGCCGCGCATAGTCTTCATAGGCGGCCTGGCACAATGATGGTGCCGTCGGAAAGGATTTGTGGCTGAACGCATCTAGTATGCGTGCGTAGTGGCTCGCGGTCAGGCCGTAGGCATGCGCGACAACGGCATCGATGTCCGCCCGGAGCAGCCAGCGTGCGTCGGGCGTTTCGATGACCGGCCAGCAGGGGGCGCTGGTTTTTTCGCGCCAGGCATTGCCGAGCTGGCTGTGCCAGAGGGGCGCGTAGCCGGCGTGATTGCAGATGAGGCGCAGGGCCGCGTGGGCAAGAAAGTGGAAGGCGGAGGGTGCCAGGTCGGGCACCGGCAGGGCTTCGACGATGTAGAGGCTGAGATGGGTAGTGGCCTTCTGACGCACCAGCCAGTCGAATGGGTGGGTGTTCAGCAGTGCACAGACCGCCAGTCCTGCTGCGTTGGGGCGTCTGTCGGGACTGCGCTCGACCGTGGCGGTATGGCCGAAAACGGTCCCCGGCGGCACCATCGCGGCGATCATCGTATGTTCATTGGAGGATTGCGCGATATCGCGGAACACCGTCCGGAAATAGCCTGCTGCATGACGGACTGCCGGCTTGCCGGCAAGCGCGGCAGTGGAAACAGCATAGCGCGGCAGCGTGGTCCATCGGTCCGTATATTGATGAAACGTCTTCCCTTCATGCAGCACTGGGCAGCCGGCCGCTCGCGCCGACCCGACCGGAACCATGTTCGGCGCGTCGTCCGTCATGTGGAAATCCCGCCCGAAGCGAATGCCGAGGTCCTGCCACCATTCGCCCAGTGTCTGCCGCGATGAATACAGCCGCCGCGCAACGTTCAGATCCAGGCTGCCGCGCAGTTCGAGCGGTGTCAGGTGGGCGCCACCTGATCGGGTGAGAAAGTTCAGGTCATAGGTCACGACACGGTCCTGGTCCGCAAGCCCCTCGATCGCATCCAGATAGAACGCGCAACGGACCGCCCGTGTCGGCCCCGGCATCCGTGCGACGATGAGCGCGAACTTGAACCGGCTGTCGATGTCGAACAGCTTCCGTCGGTTTTCGAATGACAGGCAGTATTCCAAACTAGTCGCTTCCAGAAACAGTCGGCGAAGGCCGGTACTGCCCTCATTGGCGTGGAAGGCGGACGGCATCAACATGCCGATTGCCCCGTTCTGCCCAGCAAGCTGCACGGTGCGTTCGCCGAATAGCCGGTACGCGTCGAGATTCCCCGCGGTGGACCCGCTGCCGACATCGACCCGCTGATGGCGGAACAGGCGCCGCGCCAGCCGCTTCTGCCGCTCAAAGTCGCTTTTGTAGGCCGCAAAGTTCCGTGCCGCGGCCGGGTCCGACAGCACCGCATGCTCGATCCGTGCGCGGTCCATCCTGGAGGTCGTATCCAGCACCCGCAGATCATACCCGGCCACGAAGTCCTTCGTGCTGTGCTGGATCACATCCCAGGGCGGATTGCCCAGGATGGTGTCAAAGCCGAATCCGCCGCCGGATCTGAACACTTCCGGAAACGCCAGATCCCACGGCAAAGCGAGCTTTCCCGCCTCAAGCATGGCCGCCTGGTGCCTGGTCAAAGACGGCGGGAGAGTGCCCGTGTCCGCGATCGCTCGGGCCAATGCCAGCCATTCATCGTCCGCTTCCCGCGTACCCAGGGCCGCGCCACCGGCCCAGGCGCGGCCGAGGGCGAGCAGCGGGCGCAAGGCGATGTCCAGCCGAGCTTTTGCGGCGGACTTCGCCACCAGATCGGCCACGTCCTTGCCGATCGACGCTTCAAGGGCCTGAACCTCGGTCAGCGCGGCGTCGCGCACTGATTCCAGCCGCTCCTTCACGCCCCGGGCGAGCAACGGATCGAGCGGCCCGCTGCCGACCGGCAAAGTTGCGAGCTGCGCGAAGAAGGGACCGGCAATGGAATCGCCCTGGATCAGGCGATGATCGAGAAACGTCAGCGGCAATCCCTCGGCATAGGATTCCAGCCACAAAGACAGTTTCGCCAGTTCCACGGCCAGCCTGTTCCGATCAACGCCGTACAGGCAATGCACCACGACCAGGCGCCGGCAGATCGCCAAAGCCCGATGTTGCGACAAGCCAAAACCACTCGCATCGCGACACCGGCTTGGCAGGTACGCGGACAGCGTGTCGTCGGGCACCGGTAGCCGGGTGATCCGTTCGCGCAGGTCGGCCGCCTGCGCAAGTAAGGTCACGGACCGGGCGGGATCATTGGCGGCCTCTGCTTCGGCCGCTGCCGCCTCCCGATCGCAGCGTTCGCACGCGGCATACAGCGCATCACCGAGAAAGCGGCAGGCCTCGACAAGGAAATGGCCGCTGCCGACGGCCGGATCGAGGACCCGCAGTGCCAGCAAGGCGCCGGGGTCCGGATCATCATCCGGGCTGCGGGCGCGCACGGCGGGTGTAAGTGTTTCCCGAACCAGGAACCGCACGAATGCATGCGGGGTATAGAACGACCCGGTGGCCTTGCGGCCGAGGCCGGTGCGCAAGAAGAAACGGCCGGGTGGCAGGTCCTCGACCGAGTTGCCGATTGACGCGGGCGAATCGGCCTGGACGACAGCTTCCAGTCTCGCATGGCGCATGCGAACCATCGGCACATCCGCGATGCCAGGTTCCAATTCCAGCATCGTCTCATAGATGCTGCCAAGGTCTTCCACCCCCAGCGCGCCGTAATGCACGCGCGCCCGTTCGCCGGTCTGCGCTGCTCGCCACAGCAAACGGTCGAGCAGGATGGCGACAGCCTTCTCTCCCCAGGCCAGCCGATCCAGGGTCGGCGTGGTGTCCGTGCCGAACAGCGCACCCCCAAGCGGCGCAATGGACAGCTCGCTGCAGGCGAGTCCGTCGCGAAAGATGCGAAACACCGCTCGCAGCCCGCTTTCCAGCATTGTGCCGGTGTCGTGCCCCTGATCCAGGTGGCGGCGCACCAGCGGCGCGAGCGCCGTGTTGGGCGAGAATGTGGAGCGCCACAGATCGGTCGAGGCAAAGCTGAATGCGCAGGCAGGGTTGGCGGCACTTTCCAGTTTCAGAATGAACAGCAGTCGGTAGACCAGGATCAGTCCTTCGTTCCAAAGCGTCCTGGCATCGGGTCTGACGGTTTGACGGCGTCGGCGCGGATCCGCGCCATGATCCAGCAGCGATTGTATGAAGCCTTCCAGCCCCTCGCGTGCCTGGTGCCGAAGGTCGCGCGTGACACGGGCCTGGCTGAGACGGGCGGCGTCGAGGATAGCGGGCAGAAGGGCAAGTCCCGACGGGCTGGCAATGGCAGCGAGCGTGCGAAAGGAGTCAGGCGGCGCGTGCCGGCTGCGCCAGCCGCCGTCCGCGTCCAATCGAACGATGACGTGGCCATCGCTGCGCGTCGGATCGCTCAGAAGGAGGCGCAGTGTGTCGCCGTTGGTTATCAGTCCGGCCGGTTCTCCGCGTGCCAGCAGCACGCGCTGCGCCGACCGCGCCGGACTCAACCGATAGGTCCGGCTGTTGCGGCGCGGGACGTCGAGATCGGCGTTTGCCTCGACAGACCATGCGCGCAGGCATGCCCCACCGGGGCCGCTGAGCATCCAGCCGCCGTCTTCCGCGCCTTCGCGGGTGGCCACGCTTTCCTGACGCTGCGCCGCCGTGTAGCCGAGGATGGGGATGAGTGGGGCGATGACATGGTTGAACACCCGTATTGCGCCGCAGGCGTTCCCCAGGCTGTTGAGCTTGCGATGCAGGATGTCCCATCCCGCAGGCCGGTCAGCCAGCAGCCGATGCTTCGCCAGCACGGTCCCAAGTTCGTGGTGAAGAAAATGCTCGGTCAGGCCGGTGCCCTGTACCGTGCAGTCGCGCAGGTCGAGCATCAGGCGCGGAACGCGTCCGGCAGCAGCATCAGCATGCCAATCGGCCGTAACACCGGGGACGCAAGTGTCAGCCTGTCCTTGCGCTCGCTGGTCCGACGATGAAACAGAGCGACGGCGTGGCTGGCAGAACGCCTGCGGTCGGGATTGTTGGCGGGATCCGTGGCGAAGGCGGCGAGACGGTCGAGCGGCATGGGAAGAGTTCGCCACGCCGGTCCCGCCGGGCTGGCGCCGAACAGGTCATCAGTCACCGGCAGAGCCGGGCCGCAGAGCGTGTCTGCCTGGAGGCGAAGCCATTGCTCCATCTCTGCTGCGTCGCGATCGGCTTGCTCATTCAGCCTGTTGCTGAGGCTCGCATGGACAAGCGACATCGCTTCGGCCGCGACGCCCTCCGCCTCGGCGAGACGGACAGGCGCCCACATCGCGAAATGTCCCGCCCAGACATCGTCCGCCGCCAGGGAACGCTCATTGCCACCAAGCGCCAGCCAGGCATCGGGCTGGTGTATTATCGTCGCCTGTCCGTCCCGCCGCAGATAGACCGCGATAACCTGCCGCTGCGCCGGGCGAAGCGCATTGCGTATCTCGAAGCTGTAGGTCAGCAGCAATGCCGGCGCATCGCCGGCAATCGCGCGGGCCGCCGCAACGCGATGATCCCGGGATTCGGGCGAGCCGAGGCTGACGTGGCCGATGGCCCGTCGCACCAGGGGATGCGCACGCCCAAGGACCGTCCGTGCGCTGCCGCCGGAGTCACAGGGTCGGCGCGCGATATGGAGCGCGCGGTTCGCGTGGTCATAACCCGGCAGGCCGTCAAGTTCGGCAGCCCATCGCTCCGCCAGGTGCAGCACCGTGCTGGCTGCCGCACCCTGTGTCACCGCGCCGGGATGTTCGCAGGCAAGCGTGGCGGCAACGAACGAGGTCAGGTCTATCTGCCCTTGCAGGGCGACACCTCGCTTGCGCGCACCGGCCGCGGCGTTCGCCTGTTCCGTCGCGGCGTTCAATCCTTGTGCGGCCCAGCCATGCTGCACGGCCATCCGGTCGAACCCGTCGAAGGCGCGGTCGATCTCATGCAGCAGATCGCGATAGGCAGCGTGGTTGGTCTCCTCCCCGATGCGATCGAGCGAGTGGATGGGTGGCCGTTCGCTGTCGAACAGACTTGCCTGTTCCTCGGCGAACCCGGCAACCAGGCCGCGGCCCAGTGCATCGGCGTCCGCGGTGACGGCGAGCGTGTCAGGCATGAATGTCAGGCACGTACGCGCCTTCTCGTATTTGGCGATCAGGCGAAGCAGCAGGTGTTCCTCGAACGTGCCGCCGAGGTAGAGGTAGCGGATCTGCGGATCATCGCGCTGCCCATAGCGATCGATACGGCCGTTGCGCTGTTCCAGCCGGTTCGGATTGTAGGGCAGATCGAGATGAATCAGATGGCAGCACCGCTGCTGCAGATTGAGCCCTTCGGCCAGGGAGTCGGTGCTGACGAGGATGATGCCGTCTTCTGACGCACAGCGTTCTGCCGCACGCGTACGGTCCTCCTCGGAGTCGTGACCGCTGATGGTCAGAACCTCACCGGCGATACTCGAAGCCGTGCGCAAGGCACGCACGGTCGCGTCCTGGCTGTCGGCATATTCCGTATACACAAGGATATTGGCGAGCGGGGACTCTGCGCGGATCAGCCTGATTTCCTCGATCAGCGCCAGCAGCTTCGGATCCTGTGGTTCCGCCAGTCCGCCGAGATGGATCAGCCGATGCAATGCCTCGGCTGTCCCCGTGGCGCGGAGACGCGCCGCCATGTCCTCGGCCTCGAGTAAGGCCAGGTCGGATTCTTCCGCCGAACCCAGGACGCCGTATCGTTCGGCCTGGCGGTGATAGGCGCGCAGCGCCCGCGCGCGCTCCCGGGTGATAGCCGCACTCTCCTGTTCCCCCAGGGATGCATACCGTTCGGCCACGGTGCGTAACGTTCCCACGGCGGCGGCAATTGTTGAGACCGAACGCTTCAGCAGGCTGACGAAGGCGAGCGCATCCGCCAGGCCGCGTACCCTGGCACCGCGAACCAGGCGCGGTGCGACGAGGGCCGACAGGCTTTCGTGAAAGGCGCGCACGGGCGCGGCGTTGGCACCTTCCACGCCGATCCGGACCGGAATGACCCGGCGCTCGCGGAACAGCGGCGAACCGCTCGCCGCATCGCGGACGTGCGACTTCAGCCGCCGGATCACGTGCCGCCGATAGGCAAGGCCCACCAGACCGCCGGCACCGTCCGTGAGGCTCGGGTCCAGCAATTCGATCAAGGATGCGAAATGCGGATCATGCCCGTCATGCGGCGTCGCGGTCAGTAGCAGCAGCGCATCCGAGCGACGCGAAAGAACCTCCGCCAATCGCCGCCGTTGCGTGTCGTCCTGGCTGCCGACCCCGGGCGTGCCGAAGCAGTGATGGGCTTCATCGATGATCGCCAAGTC
>Ga0134126_10009516_pt1 | contig 12242 bp, 11 predicted proteins | sample KB31752_FD_96881 | JGI IMG/M metagenome (GOLD analysis project Ga0134126, IMG submission 96881) | Terrestrial soil microbial communities with excess Nitrogen fertilizer from Kellogg Biological Station, Michigan, USA - KB3-175-2 | ecosystem: Environmental > Terrestrial > Soil > Unclassified ...
GTTTGCGAATCGGAACCGCCAACATGGGCGCGATCTGGGTACGCATCACCGTGCTAGGCACCGTTGCACATTCTGCGCTCGCCCATCGACCGGGAACGGTCAACGCAATTGTGCTCGCGCGCGATCTGCAAGATGATCTTGCTACCTGGGCGCGGGACTACCAGGAGCGACACTCCTTCATGGGTGAACACGCCAACGTGACGATCGCCGGTATCCGCGGCGGCGCGCCGTGGCGACTGTCGCGCAATCCGCACGAATGTAGCCTTTATCTGGATATCCGCACAGTGCCAGGCCAAACCGCAGACGGTGTAAAACGCGAGTTGCGAGGGGTGTTGCATCGCTTCGCGGAGCGCACAAAGGCGCCAGAGCCTTCACTCTATGTTTATGTGAGTGACCCGCCCATGCTCATCGATGAGTCGCTCCCGGTAGTACAGGCGCTCGGTACGGCGCAGGAAGCGGCTGCTGGTGCGCGACAGCCTTCGATCATTCGCCGCCCAGGTGCCGACGCGGTGCATTTCACCAACTATGGCGTGCCGTGTGTGATCTTTGGGCCCGGCGGTCGGGTGCATCCGGATGCGCGAGATGGCGCGATGCACGCCCTCGGCGAGCATGTGCTCATTGACGATGTCATAATGGCTGCCCGCATCTATCTTATGACTGCTCTCGATATCTGCAGCCGACGAGCGCCCGCTAATCCGTAGAGGGCGCGAATGTTCTCCCGTGCATGAAGAGCCGATTTTGAGGCTCCTTGATGTAATAGCTGCGGCGGTTATTTTCGGGTTCGTTCGATACAACAGGAAAAAATCATGCACCGAGTTTGGACGTTATCGCGATGTGCCTTGCTCCTCGCCTTGGCCGGTAGCCTGACTGGCGTCGCGCGCGCGGCGGATTATCCCTCGTCTCCGATACACATTATCGTTCCATATTCGGCAGGCGGCTCATCCGACGTACCCATGCGAGCCATCGCAAAGCAAATGTCTGAACAGATGCATCAAAGCGTTGTGGTCGAGGACAAGCCCGGTGCCGGCTCAATGCTCGGTACGGAGTACGTCGCCCACGCGGCGCCGGATGGTTATACGCTTTTGTTATATTCCAATCCGCAGGCTTGGGGTTCGGCCCTGTTCAAGCATCTGACGTTCGATCCCGTTGGCGACTTCGAACCAATCTCGTTGTTCACGCGCGAGCCGGGGGTTCTTGTCGTGAACCCCGAGAGGATGCCGGTGCGCACGCTTTCCGAATTTATCTCCTACGTGAAAGCGCGTCCGGGTCAAATCAACTTCGCATCCTCGGGGAACGGAAGCGCGCAGCAGCTCTTCATGGAGATGTTCCTGGCGCGAGTTGGCCTCAAGATGGTGCACGTTCCTTATCGTGGAAGCGGGCCGGCCGTTCTGGACGTGATTTCGGGACAAGTGCCTGTGGTCATGCCCGGCCTGGCGGCTATGGTGTCGCATATCCGCGCGCATGAGCTGCGCGCGTTGGCGATCACCGGAGAGGCCCGATCGCCGCTACTGCCTGACGTGCCGACACTTGCAGAATCGGGCTTTCCAGGGCTTTCCGCGTACGTTTGGTCCGGGTTGGTCGCGCCGAAAGGCACGCCGCGGCCCATTATCGACGAGCTGAACAAGCAGTTACGCGAGGCGGTTCGGTCGCCTGCGATCCAAAGTTTCGTTGCGAAGCAGTCTGTCGAGGCGATCACCGATACGCCGGACGAGTTCAAGGCATTTATAAGCTCGGAGAACTCGCGGTGGGGGAACGTGATCAAGGCCGCCGGCGTCACGGTGAATTAAGTCGCGGAATTACAGCAGCGAGAAATCCTCGGTGACAATTACTCGGTATGCAACGCGCACCTATGCGGATGGGGTGGTTCACGCTCCTTTCGTGCGCGCCGGACGATGGGTGTTCGGAACCGGATTGCGAGCGAACCGCTCAGATGGCGTTCTGGATCCCGAGGTAACCCGTCCAGGGCGTCCACTGGGGGTTCCGCCCCAGGCGCAGCGCGAAGCGGCGGCGATTTTTTGCGATATGGCGGTCCAGCTCGAGGCCGCGGGGAGCGCTCTCAGCAGGGTGGCTCGTCTCGATCAGTTCTACCCATCGCCGGCCTTCGTAGATCCGTATCATGAGGTACGCAAGACCGCGCTTGCGGGGCAGGTGGCGCCGAGCACATCCATCATAGCCAGTCGGTTATTGAACTTGGACGCATCGATGGACGTGCAGGTAATGGCGGCAACCGCCGATAGCGGCTACGAATGCCGTGTCGCCGGTATCGATCGGTTAAATGTCCCCAAAACATCGGGCTACGCGCCGTGCTTACGCGTCGGGGACATGATCTTCGTGGCGGGGCAATTGGCACGCGACGAGAGTGGCAATCTCGCCCCTTCTGCAATCATGCCGAAGGGCCATCAATGGAACGGCACGCGTATCAAGCGCGAAACGGAATATCTCATCGGTGAGCGGTTGATCCCGGCATTGACTGCTGCTGGAAGCCATATGGGATTGGTGCTGAAGGCTCAGGTCTATCTGAGCCATAACGAAGACCTTCCGGTGTTCTGGCAAACTTGGTCTCAAGCATTCAAAGGTCGCGTGCCACCGACGACGGTTGTTCCGGTTTGTCATCCCGCCTTTGGCAGCCGCGATGCAACAATTGAAGTGAATCTGATTGCCGCACACGAGTCAGCTGCGGCGCGCGTGCAAGACGTGGAATGTGACGTAGCCCTCATGGCGGACGATATGCTGCCGGCCCGCAGTTTCGATGGAGTGCTATTCGTCGCTGGCCTTATGGCAGTGGAGAATGGGGGGTTATGTGACGGAGCGACCGCTCCTGTTAGCGCACCATTCTTTCACGATGCCACGTATGCGCAAATGGCGGACATCCTGGTTAAGGCAAAACGTATTTTCGCTGCTGCGGGCAGCAGCTTGAATCAGGTGGTGCGTGCGCTGCATTTCCACGCCGATTTGGCACAATTCAGAAGCGGTTTCATGGCTTGGGATGAGGATCTGCGACGGTTGGGCATTCCATTCAGTGCCATCGAGGTCGATCCAACACTTTTTGTACCCGGAGCGACGGTAATCCTGGATCTCTGGGGCCACGTGCCCGTTTAGGAGTGCTGAGGAGCGGCAATTTTTTAGAGGGTGTTGCCCACGATAAAAGTCGTTGCAACTGAGGCCGATCAAATCGGGCGGGCGGACATCGTCGATGCAATCCGAAGAGAGCCGGTCAATCATTGAACAGGGGAGGAAGCATCAATGAGGAAGTGTAAGCCTGTGCAGCGTGTGTCGGCGCTACTTATAGGTGTGATGGCGGGCGGTCTTTGCTTCGACCATTCAGGCTTCGCCGCCGATGCTGGGTGGCAAGGAAAGGCCGAGGCGCCGCAATACCAGGAACGAGTGTTTCCGCCCTGGAGCCATGGGAAGAATAATCCAGCCACAAACAAGGGTGTGGATGTTACGGTTCCGGAGGTGAACGATCTTCCAGACTTCCATGGCAGCATGGACAATCCAGAATTGGTAATATTCGTTGCCGGCAATTATTATTTTGCGATGGCGCCTTTGGTCGCGGCTTTTGAAAAGCAGAATTTAGACCTCAAAGGCCATATCTACTATGAGACCCTGCCACCGGGTATCCTCATAAAGCAGATGAAAGCCGGCGGCACGATTACCGTTGGCAACGCCACGTGGACCGTCAAGCCAGATGTTTTCGCCGCTGGGGCAAAGAAAGTCGATGACTTGGTCGCCGACAAAACGCTCGCAGCACCGTCGATCACCTATGCCTCTAACGATCTAACGATCATGGTGGCCGCGGGTAATCCTGCCCACATCGAGCGCTTACAGGATCTTGCCAAACCGGGTATTCACCTGTCCATGCCCAATCCGGCCTGGGAGGGTGTGGTACGGCAGATCAAGGCGTCGCTGATGAAGGCCGGTGGTAGCTCTCTAACCAAGGCCGTTTATGAAACAAAGGTCGCCAATGGTGAGACTATTCTGACCCACGTCCACCATAGGCAGACACCCCTATACCTGATTCAGGGGGTGGCCGACGCCGGTGTGACCTGGCAATCAGAAGCCGTTTTCCAGGAACAGGTCGGCCATCCCATTAGTCACATCGCCATTCCCGCAAACGACAACACGACCGCGGTATACGGTGCGGCGATGGTGAACGGAGCTGCGCACCCGGCGGCGGCCAAGGCGTGGCTGACCTTTCTCAAGTCGTCGACCGCCCTCCACATCTTCGAAAGCTACGGTTTTAAGGAGGCACCGCCCAAGAAGGCAATGTGAACCGTCTTGGCAACTCTTGCCTTCGACGAGAAGGGGTTGGATGTCGAAGCATCCAAACGTTTTCGTCTCGAAGCGAACAGTCGGTTTGGAGTAGGTCGGTACTCCATTGTCGCGACCTTTCGAATTGCTCGGTCTGGAAAGGCGCAAACGTCTCCGGGAGGCGTCGCAAGCGTCCTCCTCGCCAAGATTACTCGAAATCGGTATGTAGGAGCGTTCACAAACAGCGGACGCAGATTCCGCCGCGCCTGATTGGCTTGTCCTAAGCGCGGCCTTCTTCAGGCGCGCGGGCAAAGGAGCCCTTATGTCAGTTCTCTTGGAGAAACGTCGAACCGGTGTTGCGTTGGTCACGATCAATCGACCGCACGTGATGAACGCACTGGATATTCCGGCAAAGGAGCGGCTCGGCGAGATCTGGCAGGAAATTGCCGACGATTCGAGCGTCCGCGTCGCGATCCTGACCGGCACCGGCGAGAAAGCATTTTGTGCTGGCTCCGACATCAAGGAGATCAATCGCACCGGCCGGATGGTTTCGACGGAAACGCTTCGTAAGGCGCTGCCAGGTGTGGGCGTCCCGCTGATGAAACCGGTAATCGCCGCCATGCACGGATACTGCATTGGCATGGGCATGTCGCTTGCGATCCATTGCGACCTTCGGTTGGCATCCACCAATGCCGTCATCGGTTATCCGGAGGTCAAGCACGGCATGATCTCTGCGATCAGTGCGTTGCGCCTTCCGGAGCTGATCAGTAGTGCGCGGGCGATGGAATTGCTCCTTCTGGCGAAGAACATCAATGCGGAGCAGGCTGAGCGTATCGGACTAGTGAATGCCCTTGTTGCTGACGTGCACGCGGAAGCCGAACATTGGGCCACGATCCTCGCCGGCTACTCGACGGCTGCGTTGCAGGCAACGAAGCGGCTGGCTACCTTCACGCGCCGCCACTCGGAAGCCGAACGTGCCGAAGTAGAAGCGGTGCGGGCTTGGGTGGAAAGCCAGCCCGACTACAAGCGCGGGGCCGCGGCCTTCGCGCAAAAGGAATGATGTCGACCGAGATCGACAACGCAGGAGAAAAATTCGAATGTCGTCGATGAAAGCGGTGCTCTTTCGCCAGTATGGCGGCCCGGACGTGTTGCGAACCGAGGAGGTCCAGCGTCCGGAGCCGGGCGCGCGTGACGTGCTGGTCAAGATCCACGCCGCTGGAATCTGCTATCACGATATCCTCTCGCGCGCTGGAAGGATTCCGCGCGACAAGCCTGGCCAGATCCTCGGTCATGAAATCTCCGGCGAGATCGCCGAGGTCGGACCGGAGGTTGATCGTGGTCGTATCGGCCAGCGCGTGGTCATATACCAGCGCGTCTCGTGCGGGGTCTGCCGTTATTGCCTTGCCGGCCGCCACGACCTCTGCCGCGAGAGCCGCGTCATGGGCGAGGTGAGCGGCGGTTATGCCGAGTACACCTGCGTGCCCGTCCAGAATGCGATACCTGTGCCGGACGGCGTCGACCTGCTCGATGCAGCGCTGGCCGTGTGCCCGGTGGGGACGAGCGTCCGCGCGACCCTCGGTGTCGCGCAGGCGAAGCCCGGCGACGTCGTGCTCATCACGGGAGCGGGCGGCGGATTGGGTCTGCATCAGATCCAGGTCGCGAAAAGTGTTCGCGCCCACGTCATCGCGATCACCAGCTCAGAGGCGAAGGCCGAGTCGATCAGGCAGGCCGGTGCGGACGAGGTCGTCGTCAGCCCGGATCTGCAGTTCAGCCGCGAGGTGTGGCGGCTGACGCAGAAGCAGGGAGTCGACATCGTGCTGGAGAACGTCGTCACCGGCACCTTCGGCGAGAGCCTGCGGTCCACCGCGCAGAACGCAATGATCGTCGTTCTCGGCAATATCGGCACGCGTCCGGTCGAGCTCGATCCCGGCATGGTCATCGTGCGGCGAACGCGCATCGCCGGATCTGGCAACGCAACGTTCGCCGACGTTCATCGTGCGCTCCATCTTATGGCGGTGAAAGCCGTAAAGCCGGTGATCGGACGCGTCCTGCCGTTCTCCGAGGCCGCGCAAGGCCACGCGCTGGTCGAGGGTAAGTCGATGCTCGGCCGCGTCGTGATGAACGGCTGGTGACATGCATATCGGATGGAAATTGCGCCAGCTGGCGCGGTGGTATCCGGACCGTCCCGCGATCATCGATGAGGCGGGCCCTTGGACCTATGCGGTGTTTCTGGCGCGGCTGAACCGCTACGGCCATGCCATGGCCGGCATCGGCCTACAGCGCGGCGACCGCATCGCGCTGATGCTGCCGGACATTCGCGAATACCTTGAAGTCGACTACGGCACGATGTCGGCCGGCTTCGTACGCGTGCCGCTGGACCCGCGGCTGACGCGGGCGGAGATCGTGTCGCTGCTGCGTCATGCCGAGGTGCGCGCGATCGTGGCGCATGCCGACCTTGGTGAGAAGCTAGCGGGTCTGTCCGACGACGTCGAAAGCCTCCGGTATGTACTCAGTGTCGGCGGATCGCTGCCCGGCGCGGTTGAGTATGAACGCCTGCTTGAAAGTGCGTCGGACGCGGACCTGGCGGATGGCGACGATAACGATCTCGCCACTCTGAACTTCAGCGGCGGCACGACTGGCGCTCCGAAAGCGACGATGCTTCTTCATCGCAACCTTATGACGGTTGCCCAGAATACGGTGCACGGGTTCGGCATCACGCCCGCGACGACCTTCCTCAATGTCCGTCCGCTCTGGCCGATCGCCCAGGTCATCCTGATGTCATACGTGATGGCGGGCGCCACGGTTGTTCTCGGCGGGCGTTTCCAGGCAGATACCTTTGCCGATCTGGTCCGCCGCACGAATGCGAAGCGCACGTCGCTCGTGCCGACGCAGCTCGTGCGGCTCGTCGAACATCTGCGTCCGGGTGACCCGGACCTCGACGGCCTCCAGGCGATTCACGTCGGCGGCTCACGGATTCCCGAAGCGGTGTTCGAGCGCGCGCTGGACAATCTCGGACCGAAGGTCGGCGTGCTGTATGGGCTCACCGAGGCGCCGATCTGCTGCTATCTGCGGCCTGAGGATCTCGACTGCGACGATATTCTCCGCAAGCAGCGCATGGCCTCCGTCGGCCGCGAACTGTTCGGTTACGAGATTACTCTCAGCGCAGGCGACTCCGCCACGAGAGAGGTGGATCAGGAAGGCGAGGTGCTTGTCCGTGGCAGCAACGTCATGGCCGGCTACTGGAATAATGCGCATGCAACCAACGCCGCGCTCAGCGCCGGGGTGCTGCACACCGGAGACCTCGGTCGATTCGACGAGCACGGCAACTTGCACATCGTCGGACGTCTGAAGGACGTCATTCGGTCTGGCAGCAGCAGCATCGTCCCGAAAGAGGTGGAGGACGTCATTAGCTCTCACGCGGCGGTGCGCGAGGTGGCCGTGCTCGGCGTGCCCGATCCGGAGTGGGGCGAGGCCGTGACTGCGTTCGTGGTGCTGCGGCCGGGCACCTCGGCCTCGGAAAGCGAGATCATCGAGCACTGCCGTTCGCAGCTTGCGAGCTACAAGAAGCCGAAGATGGTGCGCTTCGTCGATAGCCTGCCGCGTTCGCACTATGGCAAGGTCTTGCAGAAGCAGTTGTTGTCGAGTCTGAGCGAGACGGGTTCATGAGCGCGGTCGAAGCGCGGCTTCGCGCGATGGGCCTCGAGATCCCGCCGGTCCCGAAGCCGGGCGGAAAGTATGTCTCGGCCGCTCGTGCCGAAAACTTGTTGGTTTTGTCGGGCGTGATCGGGACCGCGTATCAGGATGGCCGGTGGAGCCTGCCGCTCAAGGGCAAAGTTGGCTCGGATCTGTCGATCGAGCAGGGGTATGCGTCGGCGCGCCTTTGCGCGCTCAATCACATAGCGACTATGAAACAGGAGCTCGGCGATCTGGGCCGCGTCAAAAAGATCGTCAAGCTGGTCGGTTACGTCAACGCCGCCCCAGGGTTCACCAAGGCGCCGCTGGTGCTCGACGGAGCATCCGACCTGCTAGTGAGCGCCTTCGGGGATGAGATCGGACTTCACGCGCGCGTCGCGGTCTACCAGCACGAGATGAGTTTCAACGCGCCGGTCGAGACCGAACTGACAGTCTGGGTCGGCTAGGCGCCGGCATCACTGTTTCTGGATGTGGGCTTTCTCGACGATCTCGGCCTGTTTGGTCTGATCCGCCTTTGCGTAGTCGAGGAATTTCTGGCCGCGCAAGCCCGAATATTCCAAGCCTCTGCTCATGAACCACTTCTGCATCTCGGGCGACTTGCCGAATTTGTCGAGGGCGTCGGCCAGCTTGTTCGAAATCTCCTTTGGCATATTGGGCGGAGCCCAGAGCCCGTACCAAGTATAGAACTCGAAGCCCTTGTAGCCGAGCTCGTCAAGCGTTGGCACGTCCGGCGCGAGCGGTGACCGTTTGAGGCTGGTGATGCCGATCGCCTTGACCTTTCCGCCCTTCGCGAGCGGCAGCGATGTCGACAGGGGATCCAGTATGCCGCTGATGTGGCCACCGACGAGATCGCTGAACACCGGTCCCGTTCCTTTGTAGAGGATGACTGGAATCGAGAGCCCCGCCTTCACCTTGAAGTCCTCGGCGGCGAGATGGCCGGCCGCGCCAAAGCCGCCGGTCGCCAGATTGTATTTTTCAGGATGGGCCTTCGCTTTGGTCACGAAGTCAGAAACAGAATTAGCAACGGAGGGATGCACGATGAAAAGGAGAGGGCCCTTCGCCAGCAGACTGATGTACGACAGATCCGTCAGCGGATTGATTGGCGGCGGATTGAGGGCAATGACCGGATTTACGATCAGCGTCGAAGCGGTGACCATGAGCGTATAGCCGTCCGGCGCCGACTTTGAGACCACCTCCGCGCCGATGTTGCCCGAAGCGCCGGGCTTGTTCTCGACGAATACAGATTGTCCGAAATCTTCGGTCAATCCCTTTGCCATCACCCTGGCGAGGATATCGATGGCTCCGCCGGCCGAGAACGGCACAACGATGCGGATGGGCCGGCTCGGATAATTCTCGGCGGACGCCGACCGGGCGCCAATTGCAGTGAGGCACACCAGCACAGTCAGAACGAGGCGAGACATAATCTTTCCTTTCAAAACGTGCTCGCGAGGCATTTTGACCACCGTGTGCGAAGAGCGCAAGGAACAATCCGTACCAGCCGTGCTGAGTGTATGATCAGAGAGTGTGTACCTTCCGTACCTGAATAGGCAGCGTCGCTTCCGTCGAACCGAACGCCGAAAGTGGGCAGGGAAGCAGCGTTAAAAAAAGGCTATCATAGGCGGTCCCTACTTTAGCTCGGCAAAATAATGGAAGATGTCGGTCCTGCACATGGACACCCGCCGCTCGACCGGGCGGCCTTCCGCGGTCAGTCCAACCCGGTCGATCGATAACAGCGGCGCTCCGGCCTTCATGCCGAGAAGCTGCCCGTCATGCGACGTGGCAAGCACCGCCTTTAATTTCTCTTTTGCGCGTACAATGGTGACACCAAAGTCGGATCGGTAGAGCTGATAGAGATTGTTCGGCAGCCGGCGCTTTTCGATCCGGGGAAAGAGGCTGCAGGGCAGGATGATCCGCTCAATGATGCATGGGCGGTTTCCGATGGAGCGGAGCCGCTCAATCACGGCGACGCGACTGGTCGGCCGCATCTTGAGGGTGACGGCGTCTTCATCGTTAGCGAGTCTCGTGGCCGTAGAGACGATGCGACTGTCGGGAAATTCACTGTCGCCCTCGTCAGGAGCGACTCTGAAAAACTGGAACAGTATTCGCGCTTCGTCGTGGCGAGCGACGAAGGTCCCCTTGCCCTGACGGCGGATGACAAAATTGTCCCTTTCGAGCTCACCCAGCGCCTTGCGCATGGTGCCTTGGGAGACGTTCATCGTGGCGGCCAGTTCGTGCTCGCTCGGCAGAAGCTCGCCCGGTTGCCAGGCCCCTTCGACGATCCGCTTGATCAAGGCGTCGCGGACCTGGCGGTACAGCGGGCGGAATCCGACTGGGCTCGCATCTTCGCCTGCATCTGCGGCTGATCGTGCTGACGGGTCGCGCTGCGGACGGCCGCGCTTGAGCATGAACTGTCTCCATTGACAGGTCTTATATAAGACATACTATAGCATAGTTCATTCGATAGGAAATGTTGCTCGTGCCGGGATTCGATTATCTAGAGGTCACGACGCCGCTGCCCAAGGTGCTGCTGGTTCGCTTCAATCGCCCTGCGGTGTTGAACGCGGTGAACACGGCAATGGGCCGGGAGTTGCTCGCCCTCTTCACTGAAGTGAACGCTGCGCCTGTGGGCGAGATCGCCTGCGTCGTGTTGACCGGCAGCGGCGAGCGTGCGTTTTGTGTCGGCGGTGACCTGAAAGAGCGCAACGGAATGACCACTGAACAGTGGCAAGCGCAGCGGGTTATCTTCAAGCAATACAATCTCGCAATGGAGCGTTGCCCGGTGCCGGTCATGTGCGCGGTCAACGGTCTCGCGCTCGGTGGCGGGGCCGAAATGATCCTGCGTACGGACTTTAGCTATGCCGCCGACCACGCAAAGTTTGGATTTCCCGAGATCAAGCGCGGTTTCATGCCGGGCTCGGGCGGCACTCAGCGTTTCCCGCGGATCGTTGGCGAAGCCCGCGCCAAGGAATTCTTGCTGACGGGCGAGAACTTCTGCGCCGCTGATGCGCTGGCATGGGGCGTCGTCAACAAGGTTCTCTCAGCCTCCGAGGTGCTCCCTGCCTGTCTGGCGACGGCGGAAAAGCTGTCTCATTGCCCCTCCGACGCGGTGCGGACCGCGAAGCTGTGCATCCATTACGGTCTGCAAGCAGATATCGAGACCGGCCTCGTCATTGAGGCGCTTGGGCAACAGCGGCTCGCCGCTTCTCCCGACCGTTTGGAAGGCATCGCAGCCTTCGTTGAGAAACGCGTTCCCAATTTTAAATAGTCGCCGAGCGCATCGCTGGTGCGGCCTGTGTGAGTTCAGGAGACAAGGTTGCGGGTAACAGAAGACAAAGCAAAGGCGTGGCTTGCGGCGCGCGGCATTTCGACGCCGCGTGGCCGAGCCGCGGGCTCGCCGGCGGCGGCAGCAGCCGTCGCGCGCGACTGGGATAGCGGCGCGGTCGTGAAAGCTCTCATTCCGACGGGACGACGCGGCAAGGCGGGCGCCGTCCGGATTTGCCGAAATGGATCCGAGGTTGAAGCGGCGGCCGCCGACATTATCGGCACCGTTGTGAATGGCTATGTCGTGAAACAGGTCTATGTCGAGCAGAAAATCGATATAGCAAAGGAGCTCTACCTCGCCTTCTATCTCGAGAATTTCCCGCCGCAGATGCTGGTGAGCGCCGAAGGCGGCGTCGAGATCGAGACGGTTCATTCAGAGCGGCCGGCAGCGGTGCTCGCGAACGCGATCAATCCACTCAAGGGCGTGCCTTCTTGGGACGCCATCGCCCAGTGGGAAAAGACGCAGCTCGACAGCAGGTTCTTACCAGCGCTCGGCCAGATTACGACGCAACTCTACGAGGCCTTTGTTGCGAGCAATGCGTCGATGCTGGAGATCAACCCGCTGGTAATCGACAGCAAGGGCCAATGTCTGGCCGTTGGGGCCATGATGGCAACCGATGATTTGTCGTTCGCATCCGGCAATGAGGACTCGATGGCGGCCGAAGGCCGGCCGCTGACGGAGCTCGAGCGACGCGTCATCGGCGTACAAGCAGGCTGTTCAGAAGAGCCAGTCGGTTCCCGGATTCGAGCCGGTCCGGGTACCTAGCCTGGGCCAGCAGTCTTTCGCCGGGACGACGACCATGAACGCGGAGACGCATATCGGCCTCGGCGCGCTCGACCACAAGCTGATCGTGGCAGCGACGCTGGCCGGCTACGAGGCAACACCTGATAATGCGACCCAGCTGGTTGCTAGGAGTGATGCGCGATCCGTAACCGGCATTGGTTTGCGCCGGAAGATCAGGCACGACATGAGTTTA
>Ga0134126_10009517_pt1 | contig 12241 bp, 7 predicted proteins | sample KB31752_FD_96881 | JGI IMG/M metagenome (GOLD analysis project Ga0134126, IMG submission 96881) | Terrestrial soil microbial communities with excess Nitrogen fertilizer from Kellogg Biological Station, Michigan, USA - KB3-175-2 | ecosystem: Environmental > Terrestrial > Soil > Unclassified ...
CTGGCCCCGCTGCCTTACCAGGAAGATTATGATAATGCTGGCCTGATTGTGGGCCATCCCGAACAGGAAGTGTACCAGGCACTGATCTCGCTGGATTGCACCGAGGCCGTACTTGATGAAGCCATCGCCACCAACTGCCAGGTTATCATATCGCATCACCCCATTGTTTTTCGGGGCTTAAAAAGGTTTAACAGCAAAACGTATGTGGAGCGCGTGGTGGAGAAAGCTATCCGTAATAATATCGCGTTGTATGCCATTCATACCAACCTGGATAATATCATGAGCGGCGTAAACGCAAAAATTTGCGAAACTTTGGGTTTAAAAAACTGCCGGGTACTGGCGCCAAAGCATGGTTTGTTAAAAAAGCTGGTCACTTATGCCCCGGTCGCCAATGCTGATGAAGTGAGAAATGCGTTATTCAATGCCGGGGCTGGCAATATCGGCAATTACAGCGAAACGAGCTTTAATGCCGAAGGCACCGGAACATTTAAAGGCAACGAAAACACAAACCCCTATGTTGGCGAACCGGGCAAGCGGCATCTGGAAAATGAGGTCCGGATCGAAACAGTCTACCCGGCTATCCTTGAAAGTAAAATACTAATGGCGCTGGTGCTCGCACATCCCTACGAGGAAGTGGCTTATGACCTGTATAACTTGACCAACCAAAACCAGCAGGTTGGCTCAGGCATGATAGGCGAACTGGACGCTCCCATGCCGGAAGAGGCTTTTTTATATCACATAAAAGAAAAAATGCGCGTTCAGGTAATACGCCATACGGCATTAACGGGCCGGCATATAAAAAGAGTAGCGGTTTGCGGCGGGGCGGGCGGCTTCCTGCTAAAACAGGCCATTGCAGCCGGCGCAGACATTTTTATTACCGCCGATTACAAGTATCATGAGTTTTTTGATGCCGAGGGAAAGCTCGTGATTGCCGACATCGGGCACTTTGAAAGTGAGCAATTTACCCAGCAATTATTGTATGAAATAATCCGGAAAAAATTTACTAACTTTGCCGTCCGTTTAACAGAAGTAAATACAAACCCCGTCAAATATTTTATTTAATGGAACAAACCGTAGAACAGAAGCTTAAAGCTTTATACGAGCTACAAACCATCCACACCAAAATTGATAAAATTCGCCAGGTTAGAGGCGAATTGCCTATGGAGGTTGCCGACCTTGAAGATGATGTTGCAGGCCTGGAAACCCGTATTCAAAAAATAAAGAACGAGCTGGATGATTTGGAAGATGACATTGTAACCCGCAAAAACCTGATAAAGGATGCGCAGGCCAACATCAAAAAATACGAAACACAGCTTAACGAGGTTAAAAATAACCGTGAGTATGATGCGATCTCGAAAGAGATCGAGATACAGGGGTTAGATATCCAGGTGAGCGAAAAGAAGATCCGTGAATTCGGCTTTGAAATAACTACGAAAACTGCGATCTATGAGAAGGCCCTGGCCGATCTTGAAGCCCGCAAAGCCGATCTCGAAGCCAAAAAAGCTGAATTAGGCACCATTACCGCCGAAACCCAAAAAGAAGAAAACGAACTGAGCGCGCTTGCCGATAAAGCCACCAAAGGCATTGATGAGCGTTTACTGATCGCTTATAACCGCCTGCGCCAGAACGCAAAGAACGGCCTGGCAGTAGTAACCATCCAGCGCGATTCCTGCTCGGGATGCTTTAACCAGATCCCGCCACAGCGCCAGAGCGATATACGCCAACGTAAAAAAGTGATCGTTTGCGAACATTGCGGCCGTATTTTGGTCGATGAGCAAATGGCGATGGAGGCGGAGACAGTATAGCCCCCGGCCCCTAAAGGGGAGTAAAATATCGAAGAGGGGCCTTAGAGGGCGCCTTTTTTGTTGTAAGTCACTACGTTTTTTTAGCAAACGTTATTCCACTTAATTAAGCTGGATTTTTGCTCATAGTAAAATTTATATTCATACAGCCATCGTAATCCGTTTTTTGCAAAACAGAATCATCGATGTAATCGAATCCTTTGCATCGATGACAAATTAGCATGCCAGATTCTTTGATTTTCCAAGGCATTGCCAGGCCTTCAATAAAATAAAATCAAATATCATATTGCTTCAAAGTGAAAATGCCATTACCCAAGGCACTGCCGACTTTGCTACAAGTGATTTCGGCCATGGGCCCGAGGTGTCAATTTAAAGCATGGTTAAATTAATGGAACCTAATTTTTATAATACAGCCCGCCATAACCAAACAACAAAAACGTCCCATCCTGCCGGATAAAATAGGAGGTGATGGTTTGATTAAAGCCGAAATCAATTTTGCTCCAGGTGCTCATGCGATAAATACCGGGTTGGGGGTTGCCGTTCAGCAAAAAGTAAACATCGCCGTTATAGAAATTAATATTATTGGTGGCCTGCGTGGATGCGTTGTACTGGTAAAAACTCTTAAACGTGCCCTGGTTGGTAAGCGGAGAAATAGTAGCTAAAGTGGCGGCATCCGAGCCGATATAAATATTACCATCCGGGCCCATCTCCATATCATAAGCCGCATAATTTACCATCTGGCCCGATAGCGGGATCTCCTGCCAGGTTTTAGCCGTGTCTTTTGAAATGAGCAGGTTAGTCCAGTCGTTAAACATATAAATGCTGCCATTGGAGTGCTTTCTGATCAAATAAAAGCGTTGAGAGCCAAAGCCAACCAAAAATTTCTGCCAGAAACCGCCGTTATTACTGGTCATGTAAGGACCGTCGAAATAAAAGCTCACAAACATCAGGTCGCCGGTTACGGTAAAGGCGGTTGGGGTGCGCATATCTAGTATGCCGTTGTTAATAGCCGTCCAGGTTTTGGCGTCTTTGCTGTAATAAATGCCATTGTTGGCGGTAAGTACATACATCCAGCCCTTGCTGTTAAATTGCACGTCAATAATAGTTTGCCAATTGGGCACTCCTGTTACTTTATACCAGTTGATGCCGCCATCAGTTGAGGAAAACAAACCGTTGTTGGCCATATAAAGCGTGTTTTTATCAAAGGTTGCTATTTTAGCTGTATAGGATGGCGCGCCGCAACCACATGCCCGGCCCCAGCCGTTTGGTTTGCTTCCCGTGGCGTTAACAACCAATGAGTCGTCGGGCGGCCCTTGTGGCACACCGTTATAATTTACAAGGCTATCGGCATAAAGGTAAATAGCAAGCTTTTGGCTGGGATTATTGCAGCCCAGCTGCCATTTAATTTGCAGCAGTCCGTTAGCATCGGGTGTTCTGTTAAAATAACCGCCCGGTGTGAGGCCTTCAACAATCCCGTTTCCCTGCAGCATGTTAAAAAATATCAAATACTGTTTGGTCGCTTTTCCCGCAGGAGGCACAACCTGAACCACCAGCGAATCATGCAGGTCCTGCCCATAGGTACCTGATTGTCCGTCGCCATGCAACAGTATCAGTTTACCTTTTGGACCCGTTGTACCCGGCTTATTGCCATCCTTTTTACAGCCGGCCAGTAACAGGCCCACCATCAACACCAAAAGGCCTCCGCGGTATAAATTATTATACATGTTATTTTTGTGTAAGGTCATAAGTATAAATGGATGATTGTTGCAGGCCAAAAATGATCGTCTCATCCTTAATAACTGCTTTTCTCAAATCGCCAACGCCATAATTATCGGTATTACGACGCGCCCAGGTGAGGCCGCCATCTTTGGTTTCAGCAATTTCGCCGCCGCCGGTTACGATAAAACCATGCTGACTGTTGAAAAAGCGTATGGTAATTACAGGGAACTGTAAACCGGTTTTAATAATGCTCCAGTTTGTCCCGCCATCGGTAGTGCGTACCAGCGCGCCGTATTGCCCGCCGGCAAAACCAAAGTTATTATCAATGAAATACACCGTATTTAAATAATTATTCAACTCGATAGGTTGCTGTACCCATGTTTTGCCGGCATCGGTTGATTTTACGATTTTCCCAATGTCCCCGCAGGCGTATAAAGTATTGCTATCTGTGGCCGTGAGCCCATAAAAGTTATTCAAAAAGTTAAAACCGGTTTGGATCCATGTAATGCCGCCATCAACTGTTTTTGCAATTTGCCCGTGCCCGCCAACTGTATAGATGACATTCCGGCTGACCATATAATAGGCCGACGAACTGTGATCGCCCACAAACGGCGGTGTCCATGATGGTTGAATAGCCGTTTTACCGCCATCATAAGTAAACTCCGCGTAGTTATTGGTCACTATCATTAGCCCGGTGTCAGGGCCCGAAAACGCCATCAACTGTACTTCCTCGTATGGTCTGTAGGATGGGCCCATTGCCCAGGTTTTGCCTCCGTCGGCCGTGCGTACAATACCGGCGCCCTCGCCCATTGCCAAACCATTATTGGCATCGGTAAAATGGATATCGTTCAAAACATCTATACCACCATTGGTGGCCGAATAAACACTAACCCAGGGTTTGCGGATGGTAGCCATTATTTTAACAGAGTCGAGTGTTTTGCAGCCGCCCGCCTGGTTCAGTTGCTGTTCAGTACAGCCAGAATATGAATAAAATGTTGCCACCGGCGTAATATCATTTGGCCCCGGCGACCATACGGCTTTTACATAAACCGCGCCATTGCTGTTATAACCGCCCACTATATAAAAAGTACCGGAGTTGCCCGTATGGGTAAAATAGGAATATTTAGAAGTATCTGCGGCACTGTTAAGCGTAACTTTAATCAAAAGGGTGTCCAAAGGGTGGCCTGTATAGCCAAACTGGTTGTTGCCGCTTACTACCTCGATACTTTTGGCCTGCACGAAAACGGTTGGGGATGTTTTGCCCGGCTGATTTTTTTTACAAGCCTGCGAAAGGATTAATAATGCCAATAAAAAAAGCAGGTTTTTGATGGTTAAGGTCATCGGGGTTATTTTCAGATAAAAATATAATAATTTTTTTAATTACACCTGGAAGCTGTTAACTAAAATGAAAGTTCGCTAGGGGGCTGCGCCCGAGGAGCCCTGTAGCGGACCAGCCTGCGCAGCTTGAACCCCCTTTTCTATATTTAATTTGCTAACTTAGTATCACTTAGGCTAATATCACCGTAATGATAGCTAAACCCAATTGACCTATGAACCGTTTTATTGTCACACTTTGCTGCTTAACCGTTTTATCAGCCTGCAAAAAACATACTGATAATAGTAATTTACCAGGAATAACATCAACACCACACCAATGGCAGCCGATCAGCAGCCCGGTGACTGGCTATAACAGCGATATTTATTTTACCCCGAGAGATACGGGTTATATATTCGGATACTCCGGCAGTCCTTATATCCTTCGGTCTGCTGATGCAGGCGCTACCTGGCAGTTGCTCATTAATTTCGGCCATAATGTTCCGGTATTCAACTGTTTTTACCCCTTAGCCGCTAATGTGCTGTTTGCCGCCAGGGACTCCTTGTATACATCAGTTGACGGCGGCGCTACCTGGCATAAAAACAATGCCTGGAATGGAACAACTGCATCCCAGGTAACATTCGTTAACCGTAAAACAGGTTTTATATTAACTAATGATAAAATATACAGCAGCCGCAACGGAGGAAACTCATGGTGCCTCCAGGCTTCTTTAAGCGGCGGCTATAATACCCTGGTTTTCCCCGACAGCCTTCATGGTTTTGCAAGCGGCGGCGCACCGGTTGAGGAAAATGCTTCTAAGTATATCGCCAGCATAGGTGTGCTATCCAGAACTATCGATGGCGGCAATCATTGGACCCGGCTTGACACCGGTTCATGGCTCCCCAAAACACAGCGGTTCCAGCAGATCTACGCCATTGATTTTTCGGATAATAACCATGGCCTGATCGCCTTGAACGATGGCACATTGGAAGGCACATCCGACGGAGGCGTTCATTGGCAGGTGGTCAGTAAAATTCTTCCCGGCGCACTCACACAGCTCAAATATGACAGGACAGGAAAAGTTTATTTCGTCTGCAGTAATAAAGTATTCAGCTCAGATGATAACGGGAAAACAATAGGGTTGGAATTTACAGGCCCTGATGATTTTATGAAAATTACGGTGACAACCGATAACCAGATTTTTTTAGTTGGCCGGAGTGCGCAAATTTATAAACGGATGTAAAAAGGAATTGATTAGCTATTGGCGCGGCGTACCTTCCCGAACCGGTACAACCGCGTACAGGCCATCTCACTACTCCCCCCGATCATATTAAATAGGTATCCTTTTCATAATCAAGCCCCACTCACCCCATTACCACCATCCGTCGTAGGCGCAGTATTCCCCCCAGGCGGCGCAGTATTCCCCCCAACCGTATTTTCCTGTGCACTTTCAACGCTAGGTTTATTTTCGGTGGCGCGCATAGTTAAAAAGGTAACACCGCTTATGCCTGTGAGGGCCAGCAGGGTGTCGCTCAGCTCAGGCATTACGCAACCGTTTTGTACATGGGCCACTTTGCTTACGTATACGATCATGGCAATGGCCGTCCATACAAGGTTTTGGAAACGGTGTATGCTGACGCCGTACTCATCCGATAAAATGTCTACAAAAAATCCTTCCGAGGGCTTGTTTTGGTGCCGCGGCCTGTGGTCCTGCATTTCGCGTTTATCAATAATTGCCGAGGCGGTGAGGATGCCCGTGCCGATACCCATTAATACCAGCGCGGTTTTATTGATGGCTGCATCGGCACAGTCGCCCTTGGTTAATGACAAATAAATATAGGCCGATGCGATGATCACCGTCCATCCGGCAAACTGCGTTTTTGCCAGGCTATAAGGGCTTGCTTTTTTCACCGTTTTATTTTTAATGCGGCGCTGCATTTTAGCGGCGTTTGCATCAAACTGTTCACAGTCGCTAACCTCGGCCCTTAGCATATTAGTGTATTTTCCCAGCACAAAACATAGGATCACAATAGCGGCTATGATAGTAAAGGCTTGCGCGTAATGGTCGTCATAAGTACGATGATCATGCGTTTCGCATCCGGCCAACGCGCAAATCGCCGCCGCTGCCACTAAGACGGTTAAAAATCTTTTCATAATAAAATATCGATTGCTTATTTGCCGGCTTGCCCGGGATTTGTTTGGTTTTAGGTTTATTACGCTATCGTCCGGTAGTGTCTGAATTAAGATTCAGGATTAACATATCTTGCCCTAAGATAGCAAAAGTTTTAAAAAAGCAAATTATCTGGTTCGTGTTCATTTCCCATTTTTCAAACAGTGTAAAATTCAGCACGTTGATTATCAGGAGCTAATGATGTAATTATTGCATGTGCTATCGCGAAGTGACCGTGACCGCGAGCGTTTTTCGTGCAGGGGCGCCTCAAGACAACCTCCCGGATGGTTCCTTATAATGACGTGACTGGCTGCCGGTCCCGGAAGTTGCTGCAAAGCGTTCATTTCCCGTTTCTCAAACGGTGCAAAATTCAACATGTTGATTATCAGGAGCTAATGATGTAATTATTGCGTGTGCTATCGCGAAGTGACCGTGAACGTGAACGTTTTGCCGGAATGGAAAAAGCTGTTGCCGAAGATGACACCGGGCACACCATGCCCCTGGATGAATTCAGGCAGCAGCACTTTTAAGCCCATAAATGAACCTTCCGGTTCGTACACATATACAATCCTGCAGCCCGCTACTCCGCGCGCAGGCTTTTCACCGGGTTGGCCAGCGCGGCATTTACGGCTTTAATGCTTACAGTGATCAATGCGATGGTAAAGGTAAGCGTGGCAGCCAAGGCAAATATCCACCAGCTAAGGTGGGTTTTATAGGCAAAGCCCTGCAGCCATTTGTCCATTGCATAATAGCCCAGTGGCAGTGCAATAAAGGTGGCTATGAGCACAGGTTTTAAAAGGTCGCGGGAGAGCAGCAGCACGATGCCCTGCACCGAGGAGCCGAGCACTTTGCGTACGCCGATCTCCTTAAACCGCTTGGTGGCGGCAAACGAAGCCAGGCCAAACAGCCCCAGGCAGGCAACAAAGATGGCCAGGCCGGCAAAAACTGTCAAGATGGTTTGCTGGCGCAGGTCGGTTTGGTACAGGTCGTTAAACTGCTGGTCTAAAAAGCGGTATTCAAACGGGTAAGCGCCGGCCTGTTTCATATACTCGTCTTTAGCTGCGGCGATGCCGGCCTGTAGCTTGTTTGCCCACAGCTTGATAGCGATAACGCGCCGGTCGATAGAGGGCGAAATCACCAGCGGCTCCATATTTTGCTTTAGCGAAAGGAAGTTAAAGTCTTCCACCACGCCCACCACATTGCGGCGCAGGCTGTCGCGGAAGGTGTTTTGTATCCACTTGCCTATGGCCTGTGCGGGCGACCAGCCCAGTTTGGCGGCGGCGGTGCGGTTAAGCAGCACCGAGCGCGTCGAATCGCCGGGAAACTCCGGCGAAAAATCGCGTCCGGCGATGACCTTTAAGCCGAGCGTTTTTACAAACTGGAAATCGGCGTATTCCGTGCGCGAAACCCATTTGTTATTTTGCCCTTCCACGTTAAAAAGCTGCTGGTCGAAAAAGCCGCCCGGCTCGCCCGACATGAGCGAAACCGAATTTACCAGGCCTGAGTTTTGCAGGTCGGTTTTGTAGGCCCGCATGTGGTTGTAAATGTCGTTGTTATCAATGCGCACCAGCAGGGTTTGATCCTTGTCGTATCCCAGCTGCTTGTTTTTTACATAGCTCATTTGCCGGGTAATGATGAGTGTGCCAACAATAAGCAGTATGGAAATGCTGAACTGCACCACCACCAGCCCCTGCCTGAACATGGCCCCGCCTTTGCCCAGCTTCAGCTTGCCCTTTAGCGCCTGTATGGGCGAAAACGCCGACAGGAAAAACGCCGGGTAGCTTCCGGCGAGTACGCCTACCACCAAAATAACCCCGCCGAGGAACAGGTAAATGGGCCAGCTGCCCCACGTAACGGTTAGCGTGTAGCCGAGCAGCTGGTTATACCAGGGCATGGCCAGCAATAGCAAGCCAACAGCTACCGCACAGGAAATGGTGGTAATTAAAATCGATTCGCCGATAAACTGCCCGATCAAATTGTTGCGCAGCGCGCCCAGTACTTTGCGCAAGCCAACTTCTTTGGAGCGGTCGACAGCCCGGATAGTGGACAGGTTCATGAAATTGATGCAGGCGATGAGCAGGATAAATGCCGCAATGGAAATAAAAATGTAAACCACCGTTTTATCGCCGTGCTTAACGCCGTCGAAGTTCACATTGTCGAAATAAACGTCCTTTAGCGGGGTGAGGGAAAGTGAAAACTTAAAGCCGAATTTACGGGCAACATCGCCCAGGTATTTGTTCATAAACTGCGGCAGGCGGCGCTCTATGCTTTGCGCCGATGCATTTTTATCCAGCAATACATAAATATACATGCCATTGTTTATCCACTGTGTCATGAAAGGTTGTTTTTCGTATATCGCCAGCGGCGTTACCAGGTCAAAAGTGATATGCGAATTGGAAGGGACGTCTTTGGCAATGCCCGATACTTTTAGCGGCTGGGTTTTGTCCAACAGCATGATTTTGCCCATGGCGTTATCAATGGTGCCAAAATACTTTTTGGCGGTGGTTTCGGTTAGTACCACTTCGTTAGGGTCTTTCAGCACGGTAGCCGCATTGCCCCTGAGCAGCGGGAAGGAAAACATGCTGAAAAAGTCGGAGTCGGCATTGATCACATGCATTTCGTGGAACGACTTGTTATTGCCTTTCAGCAGGTCGTCGTTCGGGTTTACGCGAACGGCTTTAAGTATTTCGCCTTTAAAATCGTTCAGCAGTGCCGGGGCATAGGGCCCCGACAGGTACGATACCGTGCCCCGCTTGCCGTAGGCATTAAAACCGCGCATTACTCGGTAAATGCGGTCGCTGTTTTTATGAAAACGGTCTACGGTGAACTCGTTGCTGATAAACAGGAAGATCATCATGCAAACGGCAATGCCGATGGATAGACCCATGATATTGATCAGGGAAAATAATTTGTCCTTTACCAGGTTACGCCAGGCAAGCTTGGAGAAAAATCGGATCATATGTATAAAATATAGCGAGGTATTGTCAAGGGTTGTGCCAAAACTGTAATAGGCTGTTATTTAGCAGGTTATTCAAGTAAAAACGAAAAGAGTGTTCGCAATCGGCACAGTTGAGATGTGCGGTTGCGATACATTGGCAAGATGCCGGCAGGCGCCGGCCAGGTTTAAAAAGAGCAATCGGGATTCCCTCTTACAAATTCCCCTGCTTTAATTCCCCAACGGCATAATCCGCTGCCCTTGCGGTTAGGGCCATATAGGTTAACGAGGGGTTTTGGCAGGCGCCGGAGGTCATGCAGGCGCCGTCGGTTACAAAAACGTTGGGGGCGCCCCAAACCTGGTTGTGACCGTTTAAAACGGATGTTTTCGCATCGCGGCCCATCCTGGCGGTGCCCATTTCGTGGATGCCGAGGCCGGGCGCCTGGTGCGTATCGTCCCGGCCGATGTTTTTAAAGCCGGCTTTCTCCAGCATTTCCGAGCCGGTTTCCAGGATGTCCTTCAGCATTACAATTTCGTTTTCCCGGTACGCGCAGTCGATATCGAGCAGCGGTACGCCCCACTTGTCTTTTTTATCTTTACTCAGGCTAACTTTGTTGCGGACATCGGGCAGGCACTCGCCCATGCCGGTCATGCTCATGTACCACGGGCCGGCTCCGGTTAAGCTGTCTTTAAAATTTCCGCCTATTTCCTGGCCGTCCTTAAAATTTCCCTGGCCCCTGCCGCCGCCGCAGGCAAAGGCGTAGCCACGTATAAAATCCTGCTCTTTTATCCCTTTCAGGTTTCGGAAGCGCGGTAAATAAACGCCTGTAGGGCGGCGGCCATAATAGTACTTATCCTGGAAACCGCCATGCTCGCCAAAGACGCGGCCCCGATAGTTATGGTCCATCAGGTAATGACCCAAAGCGCCGCTATCGTTGCCCAGACCGTTAGGAAAGCGTGAAGAGGTGGAGTTGAGCAAAATCAGCGTTGAGTTTAAAGTACTGCCATTTACAAATATTATCCGCGCAAAGTATTCCGTTGCCTGCAAAGTATTGGCGTCAATTACCCGCACGCCCTTTGCTTTTTGTTTCTCTTCGTCGTAAATAATGGAATGCACTACCGAAAAGGGCCGCATAGTTAAATTGCCCGTAGCAGCGGCCGCCGGTATGGTCGCCGAATTGCTGCTGAAATAGCCGCCAAAGGGGCAGCCGCGGTAACACAGATCGCGGTACTGGCAGGGCCCGCGGCCATTGAGCGCTTTTGACAGGTTTGCCGTACGCGAAATGATCAGGTTACGACCGGGAAAATTGCTTTCAATACTTTGTTTAAAATGCTGTTCAATTGCGTTCATCTCCATGGGCGGCAAAAACTCGCCATCCGGAACCTGCGGCAGGCCATCGCGGTTGCCGCTTATGCCGGCAAATTTTTCGGCATAGCTGTACCATGGGGCTATATCCTTATAACGTATGGGCCAGTCGATAGCAAAACCGTCTTTTGCGTTCGCTTCAAAATCAAGGTCGCTCCAGCGCTGCGTCCACCTCGCCCAAAGCAACGATTTGCCGCCCACCTGGTAGCCGCGTATCCAGTCGAACGGCTGGGTTTGAACATAAGGATGCTCCTTGTCCTTTACAAAAAAGTGCTGTGTTTCTTCTTTAAAGGCATAGCATCGGGCTGCGATGGGGTTTTCCTCCTGTAGCTTCAGCGTCAACTCGCCGCGGTGCTCAAAGCCCCAGGGGGGCGTCATGGCTGTAGGATAATCTTTTACATGATCCACATTGCGCCCGCGTTCCAAAACAAGTGTTTTTAACCCTTTTTCGCACAATTCCTTGGCGGCCCAGCCGCCCGATATGCCTGAACCGATAACTATGGCATCGTAAGTGTTTTTAGGGTTTGGTTTGTTATACAGGTATTCGGGCGTGGGGTTATCCATACTGGCTATTTAAGACTAAACGTTTATCCGGGCGAAAAATGCTATCCCAATTTTACGGATAATTTTTAGTTTTCGCGAAAGTATAAGACGGAAGGCAAAAACCTTCAGGCCTTTATCTAACGGCGCTCTGCATAAAAGACAGCGTTAGTGTTAGGCAAATCCGTTAGTTAGTCCGCAACCGAAAGAGGGTTTACGTGGGTTAACACAGGGTTAACACAATTCTGGATTTTTTGAAGTTAACTATTTGATTATAAAATAGTTAATAAAATAGGGGGTTTACACTTTTGGCGCTTTTTAATGCGGCTATTTTTAGCCCGGACTATGGCTCCGCTGGTTCAGGCGTCCACATCCGTTAGGCTGTATTTACGAA
>Ga0134126_10009518_pt1 | contig 12240 bp, 13 predicted proteins | sample KB31752_FD_96881 | JGI IMG/M metagenome (GOLD analysis project Ga0134126, IMG submission 96881) | Terrestrial soil microbial communities with excess Nitrogen fertilizer from Kellogg Biological Station, Michigan, USA - KB3-175-2 | ecosystem: Environmental > Terrestrial > Soil > Unclassified ...
CCGGAGAAGCCGGCGTATGAGCGGGACGAGCCGTTTCCCCCGCGGGGAAGACGGCCGTACAACTAGAAATCGGTAGTTGGCAGTTAGTAGCTGGTAGTTAGTCGATCATCCACCAACTACCAACTCCCAACTACTTTGAGCTACCGGCTAGCAGCTGGTAGCTGCTTTTATGAAGTTCATCAAGTACAAAAAATACGTCCCCGACCCGGCCTCGGAAATGAGCATGGAGGATATGCTCAGCGCGCTCTCCGATTACTTTCTGCAGAGCGGCTTCCAGGATCAGTACATGTTTTATGACATGCAGGACGCCGACCAGACGCTGGAGGATTTGCGCCGCGCCATCGAACAGGCGCTGCTGGAAGGCGACTTGATTGACGAGGAGATGCGGGAGCGCCTGCAGCAGATGCAGATGGAAGGCAAGCTGGACGAGTTAATTGAGAAACTCATCGAGCGCATGCAGCAGGAAGACTTAATCAGCGTGGACCAGCCCCACGACCCGTCGAAGCAGTCCAGCGTGGGCGGGCAGGTAGGCCAGAACCAGTCGCAGACGCGCTTTGAAATCACCGACAAGAGTCTGGATTTCCTCGGTTTCCGCGCGCTGCGCGATTTGCTGGGCTCGCTGGGTAAATCCAGCTTCGGACGCCACGATACCCGCGACCTGGCCACCGGCATCGAGACCAGCGGCGCCGCCAAGCAGTATGAATTCGGGGACACCCTGAACCTGGACATCACGGCCACGCTTTCCAGCGCCATCCAGCGCGAGGGCCTGAAGCTGCCGCTGAACATGGAGTACTCCGACCTGCAGGTGCACCAGTGCGAATACCAGTCATCGTGCGCGACCGTGCTCATGCTGGATTGCTCGCACTCGATGATTCTTTACGGCGAGGACCGTTTCACGCCCGCCAAAAAAGTCGCCATGGCGCTCTCGCACCTGATCCGCACCCAGTATCCAGGCGATTCGCTGTCGTTGATTCTGTTTCACGACTCCGCGGAAGAGGTGCCGCTTTCGCAGTTAGCCCGGGTGAAAGTCGGCCCCTACTACACCAACACGCGCGAGGGGCTGCGCCTGGCGCAGCGCATCCTGCAGCGTCAGCGCAAGGACATGAAGCAGATCATCATGATCACCGACGGCAAGCCTTCGGCGCTTACGCTGGAAGATGGCCGCATCTATAAGAATGCTTTCGGGCTTGATCCTCTGGTGGTCAGCCAGACCCTGGAAGAAGTTTCAAAATGCAAACGCGCCGGCGTCCTGATTAATACCTTTATGCTGGCCTCGGACTATGGCCTGGTGCAGTTCGTACAGAAGGTAACGGAGATGTGCCGCGGCAAGGCCTACTTCACTACCCCCTACACCCTCGGCCAGTACCTGCTGATGGACTACATGTCGCGCAAGACGCGTACCATTCATTAGAGTCCACCGCCCACTACCTCATACCATTGGTCATTTTGCACGTCAAAAAGTCTGGATTGTCATCCTGAGCGCAGCGAAGGACCTGCTTTTTGTAAGCTGAAGCACCGCTCTTGTCGGCCGCCCCCAACTACCTCTTCCCGAACTTCCACCTTGTGGCGCTGCCCACAAAATCCTTTTCCCAGAGACCGAATACGGTCTGCGGTCGGACTACATAGAATGGCTCGGAGCTGTAGCCGGACATATCGAAATCGTATTTCTTCTGATATTTGGCCGCGAATCGCTTCCACAGCTTGGGATCAGACAATTTTTTCGCGGAGCCCTCGATCACCACCTGCCCGCGCGCGTGTTCTCCGCACACCACGCAGAAGGGATTGGCTCGAAGGTTGCGTGCCTTGCGCGACTTGGCTCCGGTGCTGAAGTAAAGAGCACCGTCCATCCACACCGCCCACACCGGCATCACATGCGGCTGTCCGTCGGGCCGCGTGGTTGCCACCCAGAAGTTGTGTGTCTTCTGCAGACGCTCCTCCGCCCATTTCCACGGCAACAGCCCGGAGCCTTCGTCCGCACCTTTGATCCCATAGCCCGGCATGTGCGGACGGGTGGCGGATGGCTGGGTGATGGACGACGAATTGGCCCGCTTGCGCTTTCCATCCTTCGGCACAGGCTACCTCCGAATACAAGTTTCAAGTTTCTACAGCCATTGGGTCCAAACGGGAGAAGCGGCGATTTGGGGACTCGAAACTCAAAACTCGAAACTTCTACCCTCCCAACTCCTCCAGCATTGCTTCCATCTCCGATTTGGCGTGCTGATTTCCGGTGCGCTGAGCGGCGGCAATGCCCTCCCGCAGCATCTTGCGGGCTTCTTCCTCTCGCCCTTCCCGGGCCAGCATCTGCGCCGCCATAAAATAGCCAGCGGCGTAGTCGGGATTGGCGGCCAACAGAGAGCTAAACTCGCGCAACGCATCCTCCACCTGCCCGGCGTTGGAGTACTCCATGGCCAGCCCGTAGCGCGCAAAAGTATCCTTCGGGTTCTGCGCCAGAATTTCCTTCAGCATGGCTAGGCGGTCCATAGAAACCCGGGAGTCAGGGGTCAATAGTCAGAAGTCAGCAATATTCGCTGCCGTATGAAATTACTACAAAATAGAAGGAGCCGGGAGTCCGTAGTCAGCAACCGGAAAACCCAAGCCAGGGCCTCCACGGTTCTTTGCCGACTCCTGACACCCGGACTACCGACTCTCTATAAGATAGAATGACGCAGTTGCCGGAGACCCCCGTGGCCTGTCCTTACTTCATGCCTACCGCAAAATTTGAAGCCATTGCTCAGCCCCATCGCGCGCGCCTGCCGCTGGGGGACGGGTGGCAAGGCCACTGCACCGCTCCTGGCCACGAAGGCTTTGTGCCTGGCCCAGAGGACTTGGCAAACCTGTGCAATCTGGGCTATGCCCGCTCTTGTTCTCATCTTCCGCAGGAGCGCGCCTGGGACGCGGTGCGCTTTTCGGTAGCCCGCGACAAGGGGAACCTGGTGACGGTCCTCTACGTCTGCGAACGCGACTACCGCCCCGCAGACCATGGCACGCTGGATTATGATTGGGCGATCGGGCGCTGGCGCGCGATGCATCCCGACCCGCGGATTCAAAAAATGGCTGGGTGTTATTTGGAGTGTTATCTGTTGCGGCGCGACCAACCCGTCCTGGAGTCCAACATTCCATCATGAGCACAGACCTGCAACTGACTCCCCGGCCGGTAAAAGACTCGCAGTCGGAGATGGCGGAAATTGTTTTGCCCAACGACGCCAACCCGCTCAACGCCCTCCTGGGTGGCCGCCTCATGCACTGGATTGACCTGGCCGGCGCGCTTGCGGCCCACCGTCACTCCCGCAATTACGTGGTCACCGCCTCCATTGACCACCTCGATTTCCTCGTCCCGGTGCACGTGGGTGACCTGGTAATCCTGCAGTCCTCGGTGAACCGCGTCTTCCATACCTCCATGGAAGTGGGGGTCAAGGTTTCGGTCGAGAACTACATTGCTGCCAGCCGCCAGCACGTGAGCACTGCCTACCTGACCTTTGTGGCCATTGACCGCCACGGCCACCGCCAGCCGGTCCCGCCGGTAATCCCGGAAACCGAGGAGGAAAAGCGCCGCTACGAGGATGCCGGCCGCCGCCGCCAGATTCGCGAATCCGAGCGGCGACGGCGCTGCGCAGCGAAATAGAGCATTCTGCCAGCCGTTGCTCTGGTGGAGTCATGAGGCGCTTCAGCACCCAAGCGTCTCGCGTGCAGCGCCGGTTTCCTCCCAACTAGTTGTGCGCCGACTCCTGACTCCCGACCCCGGGCTCCCCCTTGCCCTGTGACGTCTATCACATCCCGGCGGGCGCCCATTTGCCGATAATTTTCTCCGTATGGACAGCGCACTCCTGGTTGACCGGCTGCATTTTGCCTTTACCGTCACCTTCCACTACCTGTTCCCGCAGCTGACCATGGGGTTGGCTCCGCTCATCGTGGTGCTAAAGTCCCTGGCGATCTGGAAGAAAGACGAAAACTACAACGCTGCCGCCCGCTTCTGGGCCAAAATTTTCGGCATTAACTTCGTGATCGGCGTGGTCACCGGCATTCCCATGGAATTCCAGTTCGGCACCAACTGGTCGCATTTCTCGCGCCTTGCCGGCGGTGTGATCGGCCAGACCCTGGCCATGGAAGGCATGTTCGCTTTCTTCCTGGAATCCGCGTTCCTGGGCTTGTTCCTTTACGGGGAAAAACGGCTCAGCCAGTGGGCCCACTGGGGTACGGCGTTGGCGGTGTTTCTAGGCTCCTGGCTGTCGGGCTACTTCATCATCGCCACCGATGCCTGGATGCAGCACCCGGTCGGCTACGCGCGCGCCACCGACGGCTCCTTCCAACTCACCAGCTTCTGGCAGTTGCTGCTCAATCCCTGGGCGGCCTGGCAGTACGCGCACAACATGAGCGGCGCCCTAGTGACCGGCTCGTTCGTCATGGCTTCCATTGGCGCCTTCTACCTGCTCAGCCGCAAGCACCTCGAGCACGGGCGCATGTTCGTGCGCGTGGGCGTAATCGCCGCTTGCATTGCCAGCATTTTTCAGCTGTTCCCCAGCGGCGACCAGCAGGGAAGAATGGTGGCTACTTATCAACCGGTCACCCTGGCTGGCATGGAAGCGCTCTTCCAGGGCCAGCCCGGCGCCCCCCTGGTAATCATCGGGCAGCCTAATATGCAGGAGCGCAAGCTCGACAATCCCATCATCCTGCCCAAAATGCTGAGCTTCCTCACCTACCGCCGGTGGAACGCCAATGTGCAGGGCCTAGACCAGTTCCCGCAGCAGGTGTGGCCGGACAACATTCCCCTTCTTTACTACAGCTATCACATCATGGTTGGTCTGGGGACTATCTTCATCGCCATAATGGTGACCGCGGTTATTCTGCTATGGCGGCGCAAGCTCTACGACGCACGCGCCATGCTTTGGGTCCTGTTGCTCAGCCTGCCCTTTCCCTACATCGCCAACACTGCCGGCTGGATGACCGCGGAAATCGGCCGCCAGCCCTGGCTGATTTACGGCCTCATGATGACCCGCGAAGGATACTCGCCCCGTGTTTCCGCCGGCAACGGCCTGTTCACCCTGCTCGGCTTCATGGGCATGTATACGGTGCTGGGCATCCTGTTCCTGTTTCTGGTACGCCGGGAAATCGAGCAAGGCCCGGTCTGGGTGGCGGATAAAATCGAACCCATGCGGCACGTGGCTGCGGCCGATTAGAGGAATGCTATGGAAACACTCTGGTACATCCTTGTGGCGCTTATGCTGGCGACCTACGTCGTGCTTGACGGCTTCGACCTGGGCGCGGGAATCATTTACCTGATCGTGAGCCGCACGCCCGCCGAGCGCAAGGCAGTGCTGCACACCATTGGCCCGGTGTGGGACGGCAACGAAGTGTGGCTGCTCGCCGCCGGCGGCACCCTCTACTTTGCCTTTCCCCTGCTCTATGCTTCCAGCTTCAGCGGTTTTTATCTGCCGCTCATGATGGTGTTGTGGCTGCTCATGCTGCGCGCCATCGGCATCGAACTGCGCAACCACGTGCCTAGCCCGGTGTGGCAGGGCCTCTTCGACGTTGTCTTCAGCCTGGCCAGTGTGCTGCTGGCCATCTTCTTCGGCGCCGCGCTGGGCAATGTGATTCGTGGCGTACCCCTTTCTGCCGATGGCTATTTCTTCGAGCCGCTGTGGACCAACTGGCGGGTCGGCGCGCAGAACGGCATTCTCGACTGGTACACGGTGCTGGCCGGAGTGGTGGCCCTGGTGGCGCTTACTATGCACGGCGCGCTGTATGTGATTCGCAAGACCGAGGCTCCTGTCTCTACGCGCGCCCGCCGCGTGGCCCTGGTCGTGTGGCCGGTGCTGCTGCTTGTGACCCTGCTCAGCCTGGGTGCAACCATGTATGCGCGTCCCCAGGTGCTGGATAACTACCACGCCCATCCCGTCGGCTTGCTCATTCCCCTGGCCGTGGCCGCCGCCTTGGGCATGATTCTGCATGGCGCCGTTGCGCAAAAGGAACGGTTGGCCTTTTGTGGATCAGCCCTCTACTTGGCCGCCATGCTGGTGGGAGCCGCCTTCGCTCTCTATCCCAATGTGCTGCCGGCCAGCACCGACCCGGCTTACAGCCTCACCATCTACAACACCGCCGCGGCACACTATGGCCTGAGCGTCGGCATCATCTGGTGGATTGTGGGAATGATATTGGCGCTGGGATACTTCTTCTTCGTCTATCGCATGTTCCGCGGGAAGGTAAAGGTCGAAGCGGGAGGGTGAGGGGTACTGAACGCGGGCAATGCTCCGCGTCTTTGTCATCCTGAGCACAGCGAAGGACATGCTTTTTTCTTGTAGTATTTTCGAAATGCGAAGAGAGAAACAGGTCCTTCACCCGTACGCGTACCGGTGTGTCGCGTACGAGTTCAGGACGACAATCGCTGATGGTTAAGCGATTTCAGCCATTATGACGGCGAGCGCCGCGATGGCCGCGGTTTCGGCTCGCAGAATGGTGGAGCCGAGGGAAGCCGATTTCCATCCCGCTTGCGCGAAGGCCTGCAGTTCCTCATTGGTCCAGCCGCCCTCAGGGCCGACCGCCAGAAAAAGGGAAGAGCCGCCTGCTCCGCACAGCCCCCGCAACGAAACGGTTGTCTCGACTTCCGAAAGCACCACGCGCGTCTCCCCAGCCAGCGTCAGCACATCGCCCAACTTCACCGGATCGGCAATTTCCGGCGGCGCCACTCGCCTCGCCTGTTCGGAAGCTTCCCGCGCAATTCGCCGCCAGCGTTCCACACGCTTGGCTGCCGCGGCGGCAAGGTAGGCATCGCTTCGCCGGGCGGCGAGGGGCACAATGAGGGCCACGCCCAGTTCAGTACACTTTTCAATCGCCCACTCCATGCGGTCGAACTTAAAAATCGCCAGCGCTAGCGTGACTTGCGGAGCGGGAGCGGTTTCCACCGCTTCGCCCAGTTCGAATTCCACCCGGTTTTCGCTCACCGAGAGTATCCGGCCGCGGCGCACCGCGCCGTCGGCGGCAATATCGAATTCCTGTCCCGGCTGTGCTCGCAGGACCCGCGCCAGGTGCGCGGCATGTTCACCCACCAGTGCGGCGCGGTTGCCGCTTGCCTGGTCGGCAATCCAGCGGCGTCGCGTCATCGCAGCAGCACCAGCCAGGTAGCCACGGCTGCCGCCGCATACAGCAGGCCAAACACAAGGTTTTGGGATTTCAAGCTCGAAGTTTCAAACCACCGGGTGTTGCCCACCATCTCCACGCCGCTGAGCAGGCCGATGGCGGCGGCCAGTACCAGCCAGGCCTGGTCCCGCCACAGGATGACATACAGAATCGCAGCCACAATAGAAGCCACAGCCGAGACCAACCCGATTTTGAAGTAGCGGGAGCGGGCCCGGGCGCTGGCCATGCGCTCGCTGGTAAGCACCGCCACCCGTTCCGGCATGCCCAACCTCATCAGCGCGGGAAGTACGGTCACGAACAACAGGAAGTAGGCGTAATAGTGCTCGAACCTAGCCAAAGATGTCTTTCACTTTGCTGAGCAGGGTTTTGCGCTGAGGCTTGTTCTCTACCCGGCCCAGGCCGTCGAGCTCCTGCAGCAGTTCCCGTTGCCGCTTGTTCAGCTTGCCGGGGGTTTGCACTCTCACTTCCACGAACAGGTAGCCTTTGCCGTGGCTGTTGACCACGGGCACGCCTTTGTGGCGCACCCGGAAGGTGGTGCCGGATTGCGTGCCCTCGGGAATTTTGAGCTGGTGGTCGTCTTCCATGGTCGGAACCATGATTTCCGCGCCCAGCGCCGCCTGCGAGAAGGAAATGGGAATCACGCAGTGCAGGTCGTTGCCCTCGCGGTCAAAGAACGCGTGCTCCTTAACGTGCAAAACGATATACAGGTCGCCCGCAGGACCGCCGTGCGCTCCCGCCTCGCCCTGCCCGGCATAGCGGATGCGCGTGCCGTCTTCCACCCCGGCCGGCACTTTCACTTCCACCATGCGCTCCTGCAGCATCCGTCCCTGCCCCTTGCATTGGGGGCAGGGGTCGGTAATTACGCTGCCCGCGCCCTGGCACGTGGGGCAGGTGCGCGCGATGCTGAAGAACCCCTGCTGGTAGCGCACTTGTCCACGGCCGTCGCAGGTCCGGCAGCTCACCGGCGCCTTGCCCGGCGCCGCGCCTGAGCCTTTGCAGCCTTCGCAGGCTTCATGCCGGCGCACACGCACCTGCGACATGGTGCCGAACACCGCTTCATCGAATTGCAAGGTCAGATCTTCGCGCAGGTCGGGGCCCCGTTGCGCCCGGCTGCGGCCGCGCCGGCTGCCGGTGCCGAACAGGTCGCCGAAGCCGAAGAAGTCTCCAAATATGTCGCTGAAATCCTGAAAGACGCTGGCGTCGAAGCCGCCAAACCCGCCGGCGCCGGCGCCCCCGCCCACACCGGCATGCCCGAAGCGGTCGTACATGGCGCGTTTCTGCGAGTCTGCCAGCACGCTGTAGGCTTCCGTCGCTTCCTTGAATTTTTCTTCCGCGTCCGGATTGCCCGGATTGCGGTCGGGATGGTATTGCAGCGCCAGCTTGCGGTAGGCGCTCTTGATTTCCTGCTCGCTGCAGGTGCGGGCTACTCCCAACACCTCGTAAAAGTCGCGTTTTCCGTTGCTGGTTGGAATAATGAATCCTCGCCTTGCCGATGGAATTTACTTTTTCGAGTTGCGCGCCACCCGCACCATGGAGGGGCGCAGCAGGCGGTCCTTCAGCTTGTACCCGCGCTGCAGCTCGTCGAGCACATGATGGTCTTTGACCTCGTTGCTGTCCACCATTTCGATGGCTTCATGCAGGCGCGGATCAAAAGGCTCGCCCTTGGCCGGAATCGGGCGCAGGCCCAGCTTCTCCAGGGCGTCCTGGAACTGCTTGCGGATCAGCTCCACCCCGGAGCGTAAGTCCTCCGCCCTCTGCACCTTGGTCTGCAGCGCGCGGTCGAAGCTGTCCAGAATAGGCAGCAGGTTCTTGAGGGCATCCGCCAGCGCGAAGTCCTTGTACTCCTGCTGCTCGCGCGCGGCGCGTTTGCGCGCGTTGTCGAACTCCGCCTGCAGCCTGGCCATGCGGTCCAGCAGCAGGTTGCGCTCTGCCTGCAGCTTCTCCAGTTCCGCTCCCAGCGCGGCCGCGTCTTCAGCCGCCGGAGTGGTTGCCGACTGCTCCGAGGCTGTTTCCTCCGCCGCAGGCAGTTCGTGTTCCAGGTCCAGATCCTGCGGTTCCATTTCTGATTTGCCGTTGCCCCTTGCCATGATTCACTCTGCGTCATTCAGGATTCGATCGAAAAGGCGCGCGATGTAGGACACCGCCGTGATGGTGTGTTCGTAGTCAATGCGAGTTGGCCCAATCACGGCCAGCGACCCCATAACCTCCCCGCCCACCCGGGCGGGCGCGCCGATCAGCACCAGGTTGCGCATGTGCGGAAGATTCTCATCCAACCCAATGATGACCCGTACCGCTTCTTCCCGGGTATTGAGATAAGCGCTGAGCAGCTCGGCCAGCCGTTCCTTCTCTTCCAGGGTCTTGAGCAGCTCCCGCAGGCGTTGCCGGTCCTCTTCGCTGACTACCAGGTTGGAGGTGCCCTCCACCCATACGGTTTGCTTGCCCTGCTCGCTTTCCAGGGCGCCTTCGCGGTAGAGCGCTTCCACGGACTGCATCAGGCGGTCGTATTCGCTGCGTTCCTGCTCGATACGCCGGGCCAGTTCCGTGCGCAGCGCTTCCAGCGTCCAGCCGCGGAAACTCTCGTTGATGTAGCGGGAGGCCGAATCCAGGTCCGCCTGCCCCAGGTCCCGGCTCATGCGCAGCACCCGGTCGCGCACCACTCCGGCGCGCGTCACCACCACCGCCAGCACCTTGTGTTCCGCCAGGCGGGAGAAATACACGTGGTCCAGCGCGTTGCGCGATCCGCCCGTGCTCATGGTCACGCCCACCCCGTGCGAGATCAGCGAGAGCACGTGCGAGGTGCGCTCCATGAACTCATCCGGGTTGCTGATCCCCTGCAGCACTCCCTGGATCATGTTGGCGTCCGCCGGCGCTATCTGCGCCTTGCCCGTGAGTTGCTCCACGTAGTAGCGGTAGGCCGCGCTGGTGGGCACGCGCCCGGCGGAAGTGTGCGGCTGTTCCAGGTATCCGGCATCGGACAGGTCCGCCATTACGTTGCGAACGGTGGCCGCGCTCAGCCCTTCCCGGCTGACCCGCGCCAGCACCCGCGATCCCACCGGCTCGCCCGTGGAAATGAACGTCTCCACGATGGCGGTCAGTATCTCGGTTTCCCGTTCTCCCATGGGCCCTGGCTGTGCCATCACGAATGTTTCGCGCGAACTCCTCAGGTCCCTGCCAGAGGCCGCTCGCACTTCTCCTAAGTACTTTAGATGCTGCCGCTTACACGAGGATTCACGCTCCGGAAGACTTTCCCCCCGCCGGATCTTCCTGGCCCGGCCAGCTTGACCTCGCTCTGCAACAAGGATAGCTTAATTCCCTTCGTGTCAAAACTCCTAAAAGTCTCTCGCAGGTGGTTTTTGCAGGCTTCTGCGGTTCTGGGGAGTTGGAGTGCCCTCGCGGCCGCGCCGCTTTTTTTCAAGAACATGCCCAGCAAAGTTGGAAACAAATCCGCTAAGTCTGACAGGCGCCAGGGGATTGTGGTGGTCGGCGCCGGCGCCTTCGGGGGCTGGACCGCCCTCCACCTGCTCCGCCGGGGAGCGCAAGTAACCCTGGTAGATGCCTGGGGCCCGGGTAACTCCCGTGCCAGTTCCGGAGGCGAAACCCGCATTATTCGCGGCACCTACGGTCCCAACCAGCCCTACACCAAAATGGTGGCCCGTGCCCTTCAGCTTTGGCAGGAGAACCAGAAGCGCTGGAATCGGGTCCTGTTCCGCCCCATGGGCGTGCTGTGGATGGTGGCCCGGGAAGACGATTCCTACGAGAAGAGCTCGCTCCCGATGTTGAAGGAAGCCGGCATTCCCTATGCGGAAATGGATTATAACCAGCTCTCCGCCACCTACCCCCAGGTCAACTTCGAGGGCGTACGCTGGGCCATTTTCGAGCCCGAGAGCGGCGGCCTGATGGCCCGGGAAGCCTGCGCCGCCGTGCGCGACGCCTTCGTGGCTGAAGGCGGAAAGTATCTGCAGGGCTCGGTCTTGCCGCCTCAGATCAGCGGTAGTGAGTTGGGCGAGATCGTCCTGCAATCCGGGGTGCACATTCACGCGAGCCGCTACGTCTTTGCCTGCGGCCCGTGGCTAGGGAACACCTTCCCCGACGTGATCGGCGAAAAAATTCGTCCCACCCGCCAGGAGGTCTTCTTCTTCGGAACCGCGGCCGGAGATGTTCGCTTCAATCCTGAAAAAATGCCCATCTGGGTGGACCACGGTGAACGCTTCTTCTATGGTTTCCCCGTGGTGGAGCGGCGCGGCTTCAAAATCGCTGATGATACCCGCGGGCCGATGTTCGATCCCACCAACGGCCAGCGAGAAGCCAGCGCCGAAGGTCTGGCTAGTGCCCGCCAGCACCTTGGCCTGCGCTTCCCGGCATTGAAAGATGCTCCGCTGCTGGAATCCCGCGTCTGCCAATATGAGAATTCGCCGGATCAGAACTTCATCATGGACCGCCACCCGCACGCCGCCAACGTCTGGCTGCTAGGCGGCGGCTCCGGCCACGGCTTCAAGCACGGCCCCGCCGTCGGCGAAATGGCCGCCGAGATGGTGATGACGGAAAAAATCCCCAACCCGCTGTTCGCCCTCGCGCGCTTTAAGTAGCGGCAGAAATTCCTCCCCCTGTCGTCTTGAGCGGAGCAGGGCGATTCGCTTGCGACTCGCCCGGCAAAATAACTGTCATCTGAGCGAGCGCGAACCGAGCTTGCGAGAGCTTGTCCTGAGCTTGCCGAAGCGGAGGCGCGGGTCGAAGGATCTTGCGTTTGCCCGTGCTCTTCTTGCAGTTGGGTGCTGTTCTCTCGCGGTGGTTTACGCGTTCCCAAAGCTCGCCGCCGCCGCTTCCGCGCTGGCATGAACCGCGATCATGTTGTGCACGTTGGTCAATTTCAGAACATCTTCCACCAGGCCTTTGGCTCCGGCCAGGCGCAGTTCTCCGCCGCTCTGCTTGAGCAGACCGCACACCATCATGATGATGCCCACGCCGGTGCTATCCACCCGGCTCACGTTGCTGAGGTCGAGCACGACTTTCTTTTCCTTGTCGCGCACCAGCGCCGTTCCCATCCACTCCAGGTGCTGGGCGTCGCGCCCTAGAATGATTCTGCCTGCCAGTTCCAGAACGATTACATCG
>Ga0134126_10009519_pt1 | contig 12239 bp, 16 predicted proteins | sample KB31752_FD_96881 | JGI IMG/M metagenome (GOLD analysis project Ga0134126, IMG submission 96881) | Terrestrial soil microbial communities with excess Nitrogen fertilizer from Kellogg Biological Station, Michigan, USA - KB3-175-2 | ecosystem: Environmental > Terrestrial > Soil > Unclassified ...
CATGCGATTGCCGAGGAACGGGGCGTTACCGAATCCGCGCTCCTGAAAAAGTTCGTTGATGTCGCGCTGCTCCAGAGCGCGGGTACACCATACTCGCACCTCGGCCCGAAGGTCGAAGCCGTTCCCCGGAACGCCCGCCTGTTCGTGCGGCTGCGGCCGGATGATCACGTGCTGCTGCATGAGCGCGCAGCCGCCAGAGGAATGGCTGCCGCTACCTATGCCTCGATTGTGCTTCGGACCCACCTGCGGGGCATCGCGCGGATACCCGACCGCGAGTTCGCTGAGCTCAAGCGATCCGTGGCTGAGCTCGGGGCCATAGGCCGCAACCTAAATCAGGTTGCCCGCGTTGCGAACGCGACAGGCCAGGTGAGCGGCCCAAGTAGGCAGGACCTGCAAGCGGTACTGCGTGCGTGCACAGCGCTCCGCGACCATGTGAAGGGACTGATTCGGGCGAACACCGCCAGCTGGAACACCTGATATGCCGAAGCGTCGTGTCGTCGATCTGCGGAAAGGCCAGCCTTTGTTCAACATTGCGAGCTACGGCCGGCGGGGACCGGGGCACCGCTTACCCTCCAAGGCGGAGATTGCGCATGTCTCCCGGACAGTTCGGCACGTGCCGGAGGTGGTCGTCAAAGTCTCCGGGGGAGCGCGAAGCCTCCGAGGGGTCGCTCAGCATCTTGACTACATAGGTAGAGAGGGCCGCGGAGAGGTGCAGACTGACGACGGCGAGCGTCTCCAGGGGAAGGGGTTTGAGAAGGCCCTTCTCGAAGGTTGGGATCTCGATCTCGAAGCGGAGCGGCGCCGCAGCGAGCGTGCGATTGCCGCAGGACGTAAGCCGCCCAAACTGGTGCACAACCTGGTCTTCTCGATGCCGAAGGGCACGCCGCCCGATAAGGTGCTGCGCGCGGTGCAGGTCTTCGCGCGGGAGAAGTTTGCGCTGAAGCACCGATACGCCATGGCGCTGCACGTCGACCAGGGACATCCGCATGTGCATGTAGTGGTCAAGGCTGTGAGCGAACAGGGGGCGAGGCTTTACATCCGAAAACCGATGCTGCGCGAGTGGCGGCAGGACTTTGCGAGATACCTGCGAGACTTTGGAATTGAGGCGAACGCTACCGAAAGGGCCGTCCGAGGAGAGGCCTGGACGACAAAGCGGGACGGCATTCACCGCGCGATGCTGCGGGGACATTCGACCCACATGCGGGCGCGTGCCGAAGCCGTCGCTGGGGAACTGGCGGCCGGCGGGCTCAAATCTGAACCCGGAAAGCGTGTGTTAATGGAGACTCGTCGGGTTGTGCTCGACGGATGGCGCGGTTTGGCAGACGTTCTTGAACACGGGGGCAACCCGCAACTCGCACGCGTTATCCGCCGCTTCGCGGAATCGATGCCGCCGCCCTTGACCGAGAAGGAAGCTGTGGCTCACCAGCTCGGTGCGAGTCTCCGGACCCACAGACCCAGAGACCAGGATCTGACGCGATGACCCGAAGGGCCGCCGCTAACAGGCGTGTTCCCCGAGCACGACTAATAGCGATCAGGGGCGATTTTGCCGGGGCCGCTCGAATCCCTCAATACACCACCGCAAATCAAAAGTCTGCCTAGTCCGTATCGCAGTTTAGGGCAATGAATCTCAATTCTTAAGCGCGTGAGCGAGACTTCGCTGCCCCTGTTCGCAAACGTATCGTGCCGCGGCGGCTGGCATTGGGGGTCACCCGAGACTTCGGGCGCGTTTGCTGGTATTTGCTGAGGTATGCGTCGCGATAATCGGCGTCCTGGCAAATGCAGATGCCTCTCGGGTCTTTCGCGACCGTTCTAGTGCGGATCGGCGGCAGCGGCTTCAATACGTCCAACTGAGTGACGTTGCTGTTGCCGAGAACGCCGAGCTTGCCTCTTATGGCAGCAGCTGCCAGCAGTACGCCTGCAAGGGCGGATTGATGCGCCAGCGGAACGTGCACCTCCGCGCGGGGTTTGCCGATCCGAGACAGCGGAAGTGCTGCACCTCCGCAAAAACCGTCGACATAGAGTTTTCGTAGCGGTTTCCCCTCGAATGGCAAGAGTCTGTCTAGCGGTATATCCTTCGCTGCCGCGATCGCCTCCAGCAAACTGCGCGGTACACCGTCGTTGCGGTGTAGCAGTACACGGATTTCCATGATTCGCGAAGACACACCGAATGCATCGGCAATGATGGCGTCCTCGTTCATCAGCGCGCGTTCGGGCAAATAAAGGCAAGATACACAAGCGCCGTTGAGGAAATCGTGAGTTGATATTCCGAGATCGCCCGGCTGGGTCCACGCATTTGTGATCCAGCGGGGGAGAGAGGCCTGTGCCGCGCGACGATCCTGTGCTGAATCTAGTGCAAGGAGCAGATGATCGATTCGGTGCCCATTTGTCTCCAGGAAGCTGGCGAGATCCTGCTCAACCGGGATTGCCTTCAGCGCCCCAATGAAGAAGCGAGCTGCGACTGCTGGCTTGGCCGAGCCTTCATCTACTCGGTCAGCAAGGACATAACGTTGTAAGTTGCCAAGATCGATACTTTGATGGTCGACCAGAGTGATCTTTCCGCTCATCGGCGCACGCGAGAGAGCCCAAACTGCCGCATTTCCGATCGCGCCGCATCCCGCTAAAACGAGGTCGGTCGACATCTTCGCTGTGGGGATCGAAGAACCGGCAGCCCGATTGTGGTCCATGGTGTCGAACGTTACGTCGGTATCGAGCGCAGACTCGGGCAGGAAGACACGCCTAAACAGATTGGCCGCTGCAAGGCATGCTGCGACACCGGCTCCGAACGGGATATTGCTATTCCCACAAGATTGAGGTTTGTTGTCGGAAAAGGTTGCCGTCCAGCCAGTTGATCCGGCGTAAAGCCGTTGGGACGCCCACGATCGAAGGCGAGTGGAGCCGACTACGAGCTCGATGGTCGGCTTTCCTTCGAGTGTTACGTGCGGATTTATGCGGCGAGCCAGGTCGCGAGCGCTCTCCGCGGCTGCCGACTTCGACTCAGCCCGAAATATTAAGGTTGGGTAAAGACGTGCAAGTAACCGGACGAGCAGATCGGTGAGTGCGCGTCCTTCTATGTGTTCCGAGTCGCGGCCGAGCGTTACGCCGACACGCACTTTATCCAGCGCGCCGCTCAGCCGGTCTTCATCCAGACCGGAGATAGCCTGCGCGATGGCGACTGCATTTCGCGCGAAGTAGTCGGGGATAGCCATGAATTAGGCTTCGAGCCGCAATAAGTCTCTGGCTAGTGGTAATGCCAGTTCGTCCCATCCGTTTGGCCCCAGACGGTAAAGCGCTGTGTGGGGCCCTCGGACGCCGAGGCGACCAAAGTCGGGGACTACTAGCGATAGCCCGCCTCGTGTGGTCACGATAGGAAAAGCATCGTCGGTATCCGAGTGGTATGCGGTGGTGGGATGCGAATGAACCTGGATTGCAAGCCTTTCCTGATGCTCGAACAACCAGACGTTCAGTCGATGCAATTCGCTTCCTTCCACACGGACGCACAGACCATCCGTCAATCGGTAAGCAGTTTGCTTAGGCACATGCATAGTGCGAATAAGAAGTACATTTCCGGTAATAGCTCCACTCCAGAGTACGAAGCGCTCATGACCACTTCGTCCAGCTTCGCGCAACTGCGTGTCCGTCTCGTCGCAGATGTTGCTTGGAACAATAAAATGTTGAAGGGTCTCGAACGTGTTCATAGGGGCGCGGGCCCCAAATTGAAGCCTATCTTCGGCATGAGCTGGACCCCGAATCCTGTGATTGGCTCAAGGCCATAACGGGAAATGATCTCGAGAAGCCGAACAAGCCGACCGGCTCCGATCGCGCGGTGAAGGTCCCAGACATCACCGCTATGGGCCGGGTGCTCGTGGTACTCGCGAACCCCTGCCAAGCAAAGGAAGGGTATTTCGTCGGGCGTCTGAGCTTGCATAAGAGGTTGCTGTGCCTGCATTGCAATTTGCGGAGCGCCGTCGGCCATACCAGGTAGCTGAATCTGCTGTTCCGGTAGAGACCTCATTAGCTGAGTTGGAAGCTCCGAGGCTCTATAAGGATGTCCGGTGAAAGGGTTTACGAGCTGCACCGAAGGCGGGGCGGCGTCGTAGCTCGTATAATCGAATGAGACTCCGGTGACGATGGCGCTTGGTGAGGTTTTGAGAGAGGCTAAGACGATCAGCGCCTTCGGGTATTCGGCATGTACCAGAAACCAGCCCCGCTTGCGGTAGTCAGCGCCGAGCCGACGAAATTCGTCAATCTCGCGATTGAATTTCTTGCGGGAGACCGCTGGTTCCGTGTATTGCCTCAGAGGCATTAGCCCCCCACGCCTGCCTTCAAATTCAGGAACAGCTTCGCGCCGTTAATGATGCCGTAATGCTCTACGGTCTTGCTCAGATCGAGAACTTGTCCGGCTGCGTCTCGGAGCTCCCAGTTCTCAACCGGCTGTCCGGAGTTACCCGACTTGTCCAGAGCGCGCTTGACGAGCTCGCGAAGTATGGTCTTGACGTTTACATGCTCGGCAATGGGCTGCCCGTTGACGATGACGGTGATCTCAATTTCATGCTCTTTCATTAGGTCCTCGCCCGCAGTTCGCATAATATCCACGGTACGCCGTGGGAATAGTGCAGACCCGGGGTGATAAAGTCAAGCTTTAGGAGGTGCGTTTTGGACTCAGTTCAGTTCGGCGTGAAGTTCGTACCCGTCGGCACAGGCTCTGCGGTCTGGGATCATCCCCATGCCGGTCAGGTGATCCAGAGGTTTATGCCGCCGGAGCGGGGACACGGGCCTATGATTGGCATTCTCCACCTTGGCGCCGTTCGTCCGACTCCGAACGTCCTCCGAGACGTGGTGGTTACCGTTGGCGAGGACGTGAAAGCGGGCCGCTATGGCGCCTTTACTCTGATTGTCAGTAGCGAAGACGACGCAACGAGATGCGTCATCCGTGATGTCGCCACCGCTCAGGACGTCGCGATGTTCGTGAGTTCGTCGTCTGTATGTCTCGACGGCGCCGAGCCGGTCGGGGGACTGACTGCAAAAGACCGCGAGACTTTGGATGCCGTCTTGATAGCGGGTGGGACGGTGACCGCCGCGGAATTCGCAGAGCGCCAGGGAATTGAGCAGACAACTGCCGGCAATCGGCTCGTTGCGTTGCATAAGAAGGGCTATCTACAACGAATACAGCGGCCGCATCCGGTTGGAGATCTCTTTGCAGATCCACGCTCGATACGATTCGATCGAACGGCAGTCGAGTAACGCGGCTTCAGACGAGCAGTGGACTGTCTCAAGCCATGATTGCGTACCTCTCGAAAGGTAAAAGTCTCGTGGCCAGCAGATTGTCAACGTCGGGGTAAAACGCCGGGTCGACCGAGGGTCTTTCATGACCGACAAGAAAATCAACCAAGACGGTCGCGATATCGATGCCAAGCCTATACCGCGCGACTGCTGCACTTCCGTTGTCAACATACTGGAATGCCTTGCGGCTCGATCCGAGGGAAGGATGACCGTTCCAGAGTTCGCGGATGCCCTATCTTCATCAACCGTTGGTGCCTACGACGGAGGAGCGATGATGCTCTATCACGGCAACACCGCGGGACTTGTGGAGCCGATTCAATACTCCAGTCTTGATTCCGGTCGGACAAAACGAGCGGATATAATTCTGGAATTGTACAACTGTCATTTTTGGGATGACCCAGGCGCCACATTGAGGATCAACGGTGACGAGACAAACCTGAGAGACGTTCTTGTTGAAACGACAGTCGGGGTGGAAATCGCGCGACGGCTTTGGAAATTTGCGTTTCCCGATGACGGCCGCGTCATAAACAAAATAACCCTGATGTCGCCAGAAGAAGTGGACGCGGAACATGATCGTCTACGGGATGAGCACTTAAAACTGGAGCGTCAAGTTACTGACATGCTGTTAGAAACGTGTAGGGAAAGGCCTCTGTTCGTCATAGCATCCTTGTGCAGCGCCATTCTAAAAACGGACGATAAAGCCTGTGAGCTGTTTGAGCCATGGGTCGGCGACGGAGACGGCCGAATTTATGGCGACCTAGCTCGCACGGCTCTGCATAGGATCCAGGCAAAGTCTGCTTGCGATAAAACTGCAAAATACTGGCGGCTGCGAGATTGGGCAATGGATCATGCGCCGATTCCGCGTGAACCATACTTTGATCGCTACAACATTCGCTCCCCCCGCGAGTTTATTAATGTCTTGCTAAGAGAGCTTGAAGGGGAGAGGTTTTTTGGAGAGGCTATTCGACTTGTAATGGTTTACATTTATGAAGGCGTTCCCGTCTACCGCGCGCGTCGTGACGGGACCTATGAGGAAGTTGAGCGAGAATCGCCGGATGTACAGGCAATGCGATATCTGGGACAGACCGGCATGTGCGCCGATGCAGGTCTGTCGATGTTTCCCGACATCATGCGCCCTGAGTATTACTTTAAAGCAAGCGATTTTGCTGCATACGCCATATTCTTTCATGGAGGAGCGCCGGACGGCGAGGAAGCCCTAAACGTACTGCGGGAAAACTACCGCCGATACATTGGGGCAAATGACTACAACGCGTCAGGCCAGAGTGCGAGTGCCGCAGAAGAGGAAGTGGGGCGGTTGAAGAGGGAGCTTGCCACGACGAGGAATGAATTGGCCGAGGCGCGCAATATGAAGGCGACTGGTTCAACTATGAGCTGGCCGTGGGGGGAGTACACAACTCCTGCGCTTGATGCATTGGCCGACATAGGCCGCGAGCACTTCGGGTCCGGGGTCAGGCACGATCCGCCGGCTGCTAAAGCATTTGCAAAGTACGGATTGAAGCCAGAAGAGTCGCACGCAAAGGTCCTAGCCGGAATCTTCAAGGATCAGTCTGCCCTGAACAGGAAGATTCGGGCAAGAGGGGTTAATTCTGGCCGCAAATAGCAGGGTGGCAGCGTCGGGTACCATGCAAAAGTGGCATTTCATCCTCGCGAGGGGCCTGAGGGCATGCACATGAGTACCTTTTGGGTACCTCTGGGCGCTTGCGTGCCCAAAAAGGGCCCGTTATCTAAGTAGGCCGACTTCCAAGCGGTCTGAGAGTCGGCAATATCCTGGCGGCGTTCACCGGATCTGGCCGATCCTCAAAGCATGAGGTATCGGCATGAAGCATTCTTCTTCCCGACGCGCCTGTGGTGCGACTCCCGAGGAGCTTTGCGCACCTCAGATCCGATACGTCCCGGGTCTGAAATGAAAGCCACGCACGAAAATCGAACGGTCCGCGTCGGCTCTTACCAGCAAGTACCTCCGCGTGTCTGCGCTCGTATTGAACTGGTGAAGGTGCTGATTGGCGGTGGGGTACTGGCGCTACTCGTCATCACGTACTTACTGCTGGCCTACACAGGGCGCGACCAGAGCGATCTGCTCGGCGTCATTGGCATGGGGCTTGGGTATATGCTCCATGGGCGCGGCGGTCGTACGGGATGATTGCACGTTATCGCCGCCGGTTGCCAGAGCAGCCGGTGAGACCCACAGATCTAAGAATCGCCCGGTCACGGCGTTCGAATCCGTCTCGGTTCTTAGGAACCTTCTGCCTCTCGCAAAACTGCCCAGGCTGGCTCCCCCAGCCCTGCGGCGACGCGCTCGAGGGTCGAAATCCGCAGATCCCGCTTGCCTTGTTCGACGAGCCCGTACTGTGCCCGATGCATTTCAATGTGATCTGCAAACGCCTCCTGCGTCCAGTTCTTAGCTTGTCGGTGTTGACGGATGACGTCTCCAATACGCTGCTTCAGTGAGAGGCGGGCACTACTCTTCATGTAGCAACTTTAAGATAGCCTACTTGCTATTGCACCCACGCAAGGGTAGTCTATTAATAAGTGTCATCTAAGCCGAATTGAGGAGGCTGCCTGGATGCCACTGGGAACGAGGAAGCGACGGAGAAAAAGCCTAGATCGTAACCATTGAGCACTGAAGCGGCGGCCGCCGGGACTGGCATCCCGGCGCCCGCCTAACCACGACACGCCCCAAGGAGGCGCGCCATGGCTACCATTAAGTCTACCTGCTCGGCGCCGAAGGGGAGCCGTTCACCCCGTCCGCGTCGGTCGATTCTGCCCCGCAGGCCGGGTACCCCCTTGACCGGCTCGCAAGCCGGCACCCCAGTGTCCGTCGAGCAGTTCCGGCGCCTCAGTCTTCTTCTCCCTCGCTGGCGGACGATATACGGCACTGCCCTCACTGCCGAATTGGCTCTTCGACATCAAGCGACTGAGCAGGATCCGGAAGTCGCAGATTGCCTTCGGGTGGGTGTGTGCGATCCGATAGCCGATCAACTGCGCGAACTCGAAGACCTCATCGTGCAGTTCTGCGCAGCGATGCCCGAGGGTAACCGTGAGCGCTAGTCGCCGATATTTACGGCGCCGACGTGGCGGCCGCGAAAACGTGCACTGGGCCAGCAGGAGGCAAGCAAGACCCGGGCTCATCGACCATCTATCTGTCAGCGCGTGCCACCCCGCATCGTCGATCAGATCGGTGCGCTTCAGGAACCCGCGACCGAATCCTCATTGGCTCAGGACTCGCGCACTTCAGCGCGGACGACTATAGACAAGTACATCCGAGATGGCGAATCGCTCAGGAGATACCACCATGCAGCAGACCAGGGCAAGACAGATATTGCAGTCACTCATCCAGGGGATCGACCCCGTCACGGCCGAAGAGTTGCCGCGCGAGACGGTGCTGCAGCACGCCGATGTGCTGCGGGCGCTGCTGGCGGGGCTGTCCGCGCTCGAACAGACGGCCGCCCGTGCGCAGCGGCGCTCGCAATTGCCCGACAACGTCGGTCGCGCATGGACCACCGAGGAGGAAAGCAGGCTTGTGACCGCCTTCAAGAAGGGGGAGTCGCCTGTCGCCCTTGCGCACGAGCATGGACGCACGCTGCGCGCTATCGAGGCGCGGCTGGAAAAGCTGGGTCTCATCACCGCAGAGCAGCGCACCACTCGTGGCGGCTTTACGGGCGTGGGCTGACTCCCCGTCGCAATTGTTACCCGGCCGGATGCCGTGCTCGCGGCCCGAAGGGCGGACTAGTGCTGCCCGAGGGTGCACGCGAGCACCCGGTACCCGGAAGGAAGGTTTTCGTGTCCCCGAACGATGAGTCAAATGATGAGGCCGTGGTCGAGGAATGCATAGAGGAGCTGGACGAACTCGTCATGGCTCTCGATCGTTACCCACCGACTGCTGTCGCTATTGCGATAGGCACCTATCTCGAGGGCTTGCTGGGGGCGCTCCTCGACGAGCGCCAGTGCACGGCCGAAGAGGTTCGCGAGCTACTGCGCGAGATCGAGTCGGGTGTGCTCCAGCCTCAGGGGCCGCGTAAGGAATAGGGACTTTCCGGGCGCGCGCACGGCGAGGCTCCAGCCAGCGCGCGTCCCTAGGACCGTGCAGGGTTGCAATCCGGTGCATCCTGGTGCAAGCGTCGGGCTGTGCGGCGGCCTCGTCCTAACCCCGTTCAGCGGGCCTCGACGACTTGCCGTCCACCACGACGGCCCGGATAGGATCGCGTGGAAGCTGGTCCCAGTGTTTCGCACATCAATATCGCGTCGACCAGCACCCATACCAACGTGGAATCTGCTGCCACTTTGCCGCCGGATGCCGCCGAACTCGGCCAAACTGGCCGGGCGACGCCCGGAAAAAAGTGCTAGAGAGTCGCCAACTTACGTCTGGCGCTTTCGTTTGAGTTTGTGCGAAAACTGGCTCTTAAACTACTGGTTCGGGTTGAAGCGCCGATTAGCCTTCAAGAGCTTTTCCAGTACCGAGCGCGCACCCTCCCACCTCCAATCCACCCCGGGCTGCCGCGAGTACCCGCGGAAGTAATAAGGTATGATCGTATGATGACCGGCACACCAGAACCGGTTCATTTTCTTACCAACTCCTATTTGAGAGGAGGCTGCGGCGTGACCGCCCGGATCGTGAGCCTGGTGAATCAAAAAGGCGGCTCCGGCAAGAGCACCGTCTCGATGTCCCTCGCCGGCAATCTCGCCTGGATGATCTACTGTTCAAGTACCGGGCGAAAAGCAAATTTGTAGAGAACCGATGAGGGGGGGCCGTGCAAGAAGAACAGCAAGAGCTTGAGACGAATGACCAGGACGAACTGGCCGAGCAGAAGAATCTAGCGGCTGAAGAGATCGCCACGAAACTCACCCGGACCCCGCCTTTTGTCTATCGCGGCGGCGGCGTTGAGATCGAGTGGAGCGATCCTGAACGAGACAAACTGAAGGATCCGACGCCGGAGCAGATCGCATCCGTGAAGGACAGCTCTGCGTACCGAATGGTCTGCAGCCTAATCGATACCGCCTTCGCTCAACAGGAGGCGCGAGGCGTTGCTCGTGCCACTCGTATAGCCGTTCAGTTCTTCGAGTCCTCTGGAACGATCTACAGGTTACGCGTGCGTAAGCTCGAAAATGAGCACAGATCCGCAAATCGGAAGGGGCGAGTCTCCCTTGATCACGTTCCTGCTGTCTGGCCCGACCGGATCTATCTTTGGGAACCACCGCAGTTCAATTCTGCGGGGGAGGGCTCTACCTCGATGGAGGGGGTCGATCGAGATGAGCTACGAGGGGCCGCGACCGAATTCTTTCAGGTCGGGATCCGTTGTTCCTGGTTCGAGAAGATGCTGCTCGAAGCGCTCGTGTGTGCCGAGCTTTACGCAACGACCAAGCATCTGAAGACCACTGCCTTGGTGAACCCGAACAGCATTACCATGGCGGCGCTGTACAACTGGGCTTACGAGAAGACCCGCGGGAGGGATCCTGGCTACACCTTCCTGGTGGTTGGCGGCCGATGGGTCCTCGGGGCGATCAAGGTAGTCATGTACGCGGCCCTGCTCTGGTATGTGAGCACTCGATACCAAGCGCATCCGACCTGGGGCAAACTGGCGGCAGTTGCACTTCTCGCGATTATCGGGGTCAGCTGGGTTGGCCGCAGCATCGTGCAAACGTTGGTCGGCTGGGCCAAGCCCCAGAGTCGGGGGATTGCCGAACAGCTACGAGCCAGCGGCGATATCGGCAGAGGTCTTGTTGCACTCTCGGAGCTCCACAGGGTGATAACCTCGCCGGTGATGTCGACCACGCTCGCTCAGCGAATGGCAATGGGTTGCTACGAGAAAGGCGGCATCATCGATCAGATTGTAATTCCGTACCTCGATCGCGCGGTTGCACAGAAAGAGTTCCTCTGGATGAACGGCTGGTGGTGAGTGCGCCAGGGCTCTAGAGCGCTTCTCGCCGCATGACCCTCCGTCTCTCGACTGCTGGACATTCTCCATGATCTGGCTATTTGCGTTCGGGATCATCGTCCTTATGGTGCTGAGTCCCGGATTTCGACGTTTCGGACTCTGGTGCCTGGGAATCGCCACGGCACTTTTCATTCTGCTGTTTCTCTACAACGAGAGCACCAAGGACCCCCTGTCGGCCAAGCGTGCCAGGCTGGCTCAGTGTGTGCTAGCGATGCCGGGCGGCATGTCAATGCCCTACGGTGGAGATTCCTATCAGTGGAACGAACGCCAGCTCGATCGCGGGATCGAGCTCTGTGAGGCTGACCTCGCGGCCTACCACGCGCGCCAGGAGCAGGAGACAAACGCCAAACTCGGGCTGCAGCCGTGACGGGCCCCCGGCGGGGGAGGTCCCGTACATGAAACTAAAGCTAGTGGCGACTGTAAACGGGAACTCCGAGAGATATTGGCAGGCGTCTACCAGATCACTCTCACAGAGACGCTGCCGGCCGAATCCGCCTATCGCCGGCCTCGATACGTGGATGCTGGCGCCCAGGTCACGATCTGGTGGTGCTGCGCGAGCGGAACAGTTGCCGAGGGTCAGCCGAAATAGGGCAACCGAAAAATCGGCGAAAAGTTCCGCTGGCGCCAGCGGGAGATTAGCGGGACTACAGGGTGATTTCCTGTGCCCTTGGGTGCCTATCGGTTGCAACGGCCGTCCGGCACCACACAGTTGAAGTTAATAAAATCAGTGACTTACAATTTGTCTCGTGAAGCAGGCATTGACCGATTCTCGATCTCGCCGCATTCGCAATGCGGAAGTTGAACTCCCTTCCGCTCTACCATAAGTTCCCACATTTCCGCGGATCCTGTCCTTCGCCGGATGGCGCGATTCGCTCGATGAGGTGACCGTGTCTACTCCCCGCACCGGTACAGATCAGCTCGACTCAGTCAACCGTTCGGGGTATCCGCTCCAGGTCGCGATTGCACGCGCCGTTGAAGCGCGCAGGAATGAGCATGGCTGGCGCG
>Ga0134126_10009520_pt1 | contig 12238 bp, 5 predicted proteins | sample KB31752_FD_96881 | JGI IMG/M metagenome (GOLD analysis project Ga0134126, IMG submission 96881) | Terrestrial soil microbial communities with excess Nitrogen fertilizer from Kellogg Biological Station, Michigan, USA - KB3-175-2 | ecosystem: Environmental > Terrestrial > Soil > Unclassified ...
AAATCCGCCGCGGCGCGTGGAGCAAATGCACTTCGGAGAGGAGTTGGCTCATAAACTCGATGCCGGGCTGAAACATGGCGAATATGGCGCCTTGGTGTTGGTCGCCGGGCCTAGATTCCTGGGCGAATTGAAAAGCCTGCTCGACGTCCAAGTGGCCAAATGCCTGATAGGCTCTATCGACAAGGACTACACCCATTTGAACGAGCGCGAGTTGGCTGAGCGGCTTGAAGAGGCGGTTTATGGGGCTGCGGCGCGCAAGTGAACGAACGCTCGGCTTCGGGCCGATGCCGCCAGCGGATAATGATCCACTTCCCGCTGGGGAGCGGGGCGGCGTGGCACGTTGCACCGTGCTATGATGCACATTGCGATGTGCTATGATGATAGCGCCCTACAATCGCTTGGGGGCGAAAAAGTTCGGAGCGGACCGGATGGCCGCCGGCCGATATCTTTTCGGCGGGAGGAAAGTCCGGGCTCCGCAGGACAGGGCGGTGGGTAACGCCCACCGACCGCAAGGTCCGGGAAAGTGCAACAGAAAGCAAACCGCCTCGCGAAGGGCCTTGCGTCCTGCGCGCGGTAAGGGTGAAACGGTGAGGTAAGAGCTCACCAGCAGCTTGGGCGACCAAGTTGGCTAGGTAAACCCCGCCCGGAGCAAGGCCAAACAGGAAGCAGTCGCCGGGCGTCGTTCGGCTTCGGCCGGAAGACGCCCGAGCGCGCGGATCGGTCCGGTCCGCCACCGACTTCCGGGTAGGCTGCTAGAGAGGCCGAGCAATCGGCCCCCTAGAGAAATGGTCATCCCCCGCCCAATCCGTTGGGCAGGGACAGAACCCGGCTTATAGGTCCGCTCCGAACTTTTTCTTATTCCGCCTCGACGACCTCGGCGCCCTCCTCGGTCTTCGCCAAGCTGCCGTCGGTGGGGATCAATTCCTGGTCGATGATTCGCAGCAGTTTCGAAATGCAGAGCTTGTTCATGCTGGTCTTGAAACCGTGGGCCTCATCTTTCAAAGCGGCATGCATGCTTTTCGGCAAGCGGATGGTAATGACCTGTTCCACCTCGTCCGGCGGCGGCAAGGTTTGGCCGGCGCTGCGCAGTTTGACCAGCATTTGCTGAATCGCCATGTATTCCTCGGTTTTTTCGAAGGCCGCCAGGGCCGCGACGGAGGGAAATGCTTTTCGGACGATCCCGTCGACGCCCAAAGTCTTGCGGAAGAAGGTCGCCCAATCGGGCTTTTGCCGATAAAGACTGTCCGCGGCCTGATAGACGTGACGTTCCTTGGTGGACATGCAAAGCTCTCCTAAAAAACGAAACACAAACTCCCTTTTCACCGGCCGCCTCCGAGCGACCACTCGGCGTTATCATGTCCGTGCAGTCAAGGCCAGCACCGATAGCATTGCAGTGCTAGCACTTACGCAAATCGCTAAGCATCGCCTCGACTTTGGGCAGCGGTGCCCGATTCAAAGCAGCGGGGTGCGTGCTTAAATCTTGTGCAGCACCTTTTTTCCCATCCGCAAAGGTGTCCATGTCGACGGTTCTCGAAACTTTTCTCCGGACTTAGCGAATCATGTTGGGCGGGACCAGTGCGACGGAGTGAAAGTCGGTCTTATGAGTCCGGGCGAGGGCGCCCGGTGCTGCATTAAGCGGTTGAGATTGCCATAAATCGTTTTGATTGCTAATGATAACGAGCGGCGGCGAGCAGGCCGGAAGGAGAAAACGCGTGGCTCGCTGAGGGGGCGTTTTTCGTTGACTCGTTGGGACCGAAGGAGCTACGATGGAGCCGTCGGCGTTGTGCCCTCGGCAAGTCTATTGGGATCGTTCGTCCCTTCGCGTGCAATGCGAGTCTGCGCCCGTCTGCCGAAGATGGCAGGCTCTGGGCGGAGGCCAGGGGCGCTCGACTGGAGTCATAAGCGAAACGTACCGTCCGCAATGAACACCGTCGGTTCGAGTCAACGAGTTCCCTCGCTTTCGTCGCCCTCGGCCGAGCCGAACGGCGCCACGGCCAGGGTCGGCATCGAGCCGCCGGCCGATTCCGACGACCGGACGGTGATATCCCAGCAGCCGCCGCTTCCGGCCCACGGCCCCGGACGCCCGACGGCGCCGTTCGAGTTGGGCAAGCTGTTGGCCGGCGAACGGTTGAACCACTTCGAGCTGCGAGAGTACGTCGGCGGAGGCGGCATGGGCGCCGTGTTTCGGGCGCTCGACACGATGCTGAATCGCGAAGTCGCGCTCAAAGTGCTCTCGCGAGACCAGGGCGCCGACGAAGAGACGCGGCGGCGTTTCCAGAACGAGGCCCAATCGGCCGCTCGATTGGACCACGAGAATATCGCCCGCGTGTTTTACGTGGGCGAGGACAAGGGCCTGAACTACATCGTTTTCGAGTTCATCGAAGGGGTGAACCTCCGCGAATTCGTGGAGAAGAAAGGTCCGCTCCCGCTGGCGGAAACGATCAGCTACACGCTGCAAATCGCCGACGCGCTGGCCCATGCTTCGAGCCGCGACGTAGTCCATCGCGACATCAAACCCTCGAACGTGATCATCACCGACGACGGCCGCGCGAAGCTGGTCGACATGGGTTTGGCGCGGCTGCACCAGGTGCAGACCGACGGCGAAGATCTGACGGCCAGCGGCGTGACCTTGGGCACGTTCGACTATATTTCTCCGGAGCAGGCGCGCGATCCTCGCAGCGCCGACGTGCGCAGCGACATCTATTCGCTGGGCTGTTCGGTGTATTTCATGCTGACGGGCCGCCCGCCGTTTCCCGAGGGCACGGTCCTGCAAAAGTTGTTGCAGCACAATAGCGACGCTCCGCCCGATCCGCGCGAGTTGAATCCCGAATTGCCCGAAGAGCTTTCCTGGGTGGTTCGCAAGATGTTGGCGAAAGACCCGCGGCGCCGCTACCAGCACCCGAGCGAGTTGATCGACGAGCTTTATTTGCTGGCCGAGCAGATCGGCCTGCCCGCGCCGCTGCCAGGGCGGACGGCTTGGGCCCCGGTGCAGACGCCGGCCCGGCTTTCGACGGTCCAGCGACACTTGCCTTGGATCATCCCCGTCGCGGCGCTGCTGGCGATCGTCGTCTTCCTCGATCGTTGGGAAATCGACGACGCGCCCGCGGACGACGGCCGGACGAAGCCGCCGCTCGAAGCGAGCGGCGCAATTTCACGCGATACGCGCGTGGCCGACGTCACCAGTGACCTCCGCAATGCTCGACCGACCGAGGCGGCGTCTGCGGCGAGCGATGCGGAAGCTGATGTCCCGGCGGACGACCAGAACCCGAAACTCGACGATCCGGCCGGTCCTTCCGCCGACCGGCCTTACGCCGGCAAAAATGCGCCGGCGACGCCCCAGGGCGATGCGGAGCGGTCGTCGTTGCAGCTCGATAAGCTAGGGGCGCGTGGCGAAGCGGCGGCGCTGGCGGACTCCGATCGCCCAGCCAACGAAACCTCCGCGATATCGAACTCCGCGAATCCGACGCTGCCCGACCCATCGAGAGCCTCGCTGAAGGATTCCTCCGATCCCGCCAAGGGACCGAAGCCGGACCAATCGAGTTCGGGCCAGGCGGCGGACGACGCGTCGCCGAAGCCGCTCGAAGCGCTTCCGCCGGGGGTGTTGGTCGTGGGCGATGCCGAAGGGCCGCAGCGCTATGCAAGTTTGTCGGCGGCTTGCGCGGCGGCCAAGAGCGGCGACGTGATCGAGCTGCGCTACAACGGCCCGCGCCAGGAACTCCCCATTTCATTGGCCAATCTGCGGCTTACGATTCGCGGCCACGAGCGCTTCCAGCCGATCGTGGCGTTTGCTCCCAACGATACCGCCGATCCCTATAACTTTCCGCACAGCATGTTGCGGGTCGCCGGCGGCAGTTTGAAGCTGTTGAATGTCGCCTTGGAATTGCACATTCCGCGAGGGGTTCCTTCGGAGAATTGGTCGCTCATCGAAGCCCAATTGGTCGAATCGCTGAACTTGGAACGGTGCGCGCTCACGGTGAGAAACGCCGCCGACCAAGGGGGCGCGTATCACGACAAGGTCTCGTTCTTCCAACTCAAAGCCACGCTAGGCGCCGATTCGATGATGCCCAAGGGGATGATGTCGATCCCGCCGCTCGAGCTCCGGCTGCAAAACTGCCTGGTCCGCGGCGAGGCGTCGCTGCTGCGAGACGACGACTCGCAGGCGGTGAACTTGACGTGGGAGAACGGCTTGCTGGCCACGTCGGAGTGGCTGCTGTCGACGGGCGGCGCCACGACGGTCCCCCCGACTTCGGGCGGAATGAGCGGCAAGATCCACCTCGACTTGGAGCACCTGACGCTTGACTTGGGCAAGGGACTGTGCCGGATGTGGAACAGTTACAGCGCCCCCGGCTTGCTCGACGTCGATATCCATTGCGCCGACAGCGTTGTGTTGACGGCGTCGGACCAGGCAGCGCTTGTCGAGCAGGTTTGCGTCGAACAGTCGGCCGATTCCGAGCGGCGGTTGAGTTGGAAAGGCGACCGCAACCACTACAGCGGCTTCAAGACGTTCTGGAAAATCGGCGACCTCGGCGCCGCCGCGACGCCGCGGCTGATGACCTTCGAGGATTGGCGCGCGAAATGGGGCGGCGACCGCGAGGTGCAATCGAACCTCGCCCCCCTCGCTTGGAAACGCCTGCCGGCCGCGGGACAACCGTTGAACCAGCGCACGCCCGCCGATTATTCGATCGACGAGGACTCCGCGGACCCGGCCATCTACGACACGACCGACGGCGAACTCGTCGGCTTCGATTCATCCGCGTTACCGGCTGCGCCTGCGCCCGATGGGCGCACGGAAAACGGACCTCCCGCCTCTGCAACCGCCCCGCCGCCCGTCGCACCGCCCGAACTCGATTAGCCGCCGCGAAACGTGTAGACTGTCGAGCTGCCAGGGAAGGACCGTGCCGCCTGGCGTTGGGTTCCTTATTAACTCTCCGCGAGACAAGCATGCAAACGCCGCAACGCGAAACGGCCGCGCCTGAGAATACCGACGCCAATCCCTATCAGGCGCCCATCGCCAATGGAACCGCGGCGACCGAAGCGGCGACCGCAATTTCTCCACATCGGACCAGCCACCCGATTGGCTTTTGGTTCTTTTTTTGGGGCGAACTGGCCGAGCGATGCTCGTACTACGGCATGCGGGCCATTTTGGCCCTCTATATGGCAGACCAGTTGGGTTTGAGCACGGCCAACGCCAGCACGGCCATGCACTGCTTCATCGCGGCGTGCTACTTGCTCCCCTTGGCGGGCGGGTACGTCGCCGACAACTTCTTGGGAAAATACTGGACGATCGTAGGGTTTTCGATCCCTTACATCGTCGGACAAGTGATTCTGGGCATCGAGAGCGTGCCGTTCTTGATTCTGGCGCTGACGCTGCTGGCAATGGGCAGCGGCGTCATCAAGCCGAATATTTCCACGCTGATGGGTCTGACTTACGATCAACAGCGTCCCGGACAGGAAAAGTTGCGCACCGACGCGTTCGCGATGTTTTATTTCGCGATCAACGTGGGGGCCGCCTTGTCCTCGCTTGCGATGCCATACATTCGCACTCGCTGGAACTACCAGGTGGCTTTCCTGTTTCCGGCCGGGCTGATGGCTTTGGCCTTCGCCATTTTTGCGGCAGGAAAGCCATTCTATGCCGTGGAAACCGTGAGGACGGCCGCCAAAACGCCCGCCGAAAAGACAGAACAATGGGCGGTGTTCGGTCGGATGCTGGGCATTTTTACGGTCGTCATTTTCTTCTGGAGCATTTTCGATCAGTCCGCGAGCACCTGGACCTTCTTCGCGGCCGAGCACCTCGATCTGGAACTGTTCGGAAAAACGCTCGAACCCGACATGATCCAAGCCGCAAATCCGCTGCTGATCATCGCGCTGCTGCCGCCCATCAGCCTGCTGTGGAAGGTTCTGGCTCGGCGCGGCATCGACTTCCGCGCAACCGATAAAATGATGGTCGGATTCATACTGACGACGATCACGATGGGCATGATGTCGGCGGCCGGCTTTCTGACCACCCCCGAGGCCAAAGTCTCGGTACTGTGGGAGATCGCCGCTTATGTAGTGATCACCATGGCCGAGATCTGCATCTCGGTCGTGGGGCTGGAACTGGCGTTCACGGCCGCTCCCAAAAACATGAAAAGTTTCGTCACGGCTTGTTGGCTCGTGACCGTGTTTCTCGGGAATCTGCTGAATTTGGCGGTGGCCCGCTTGTATGGGATGATGAACCCGGGCGCTTACTTCGGCCTGCTCACGTTGATGCTGCTGGTCGTGACGCTCTGCTTCTGGGGAGTCGCACGGCGGTTCAATCGCGCCGCTTCAATGGTTTAGCGCCAGCCAGGCGCGGCGAAACCGTCATCCAAGCCAGGCGAGCCATGTGCCTGTGTGCTACCACACCACCTGCGCCCGCGTCACCAGAACATCGGCATTGCTGGCCGTGTTCTGCTGGTTGAGAAAGGCGTGGATGTAGTTGAACATCAGCTTGGTCTGGAAATTCAAATACCAGTTCACGCCGAACGTGAGATCGGTGAGTTGCCCCCCCTGAATATTGCGGTCGCTCAGGTTCAGCGTCGAAACGCGGGCCGCGACCTCCCAGGCGCCAGGCCCCATCGCCACGCCGCGATTGCCGCGGACCCGGAAAAAATCGGAATAGGGTTTCGTCGCCACGTACAGGCCCTGGTTCCGATCGTAGACGCGGTTTTCGCCGGTCAGAAAGTAGCTCACGTAGGCGTAGGCGCCGTGCAGAAAGATCTGCGGGCCGGCGACCTGGTTCACGAAGGTTCCGTAATACTCGGCCTGAAACGACAGCGAACCGAAGACCGCCGAGGTCTCGACGTGGCTGATCTGGTAGTCGTTCATCAGGATGTTGCCGGTGTTGACGAACGAGGGAATCACCGAATTGGCGTTGAACTGCATGCTCACTTCGGGGGTCGAAGAGAACTTGCGGGTCTGGTCCGCCACGCGCTGATAGGTGTAAGCGGCCCCGAGTTGCCACAAGTATCGCCCGCCGCTCGGCAAATCGTACCACGGCAGCCAGACTAGCCGGTTGACGACGGCGTAGCGGCCGGCGTTGCCGAACTGCTCGCCGAAATCGGTCGAGTTCTGGGCGAAGATGCCGTTCCACCAATACCACTGCTCGTTCTGCGAATGGTCGTAGAACATGCCGCCAAGCTTACGCGCGGGGTTGAATGCCTGCGGCAACCCTCGCTCGATGAACGTCAAGTCGTTGGCGCTGGTGATCCGTTCGATGCTGAACGGCTCGCGGAATTGCCCGAGCCGCAGCGTCCCGAGCCAGGGCAATTCGTGGAGTTCTCCATAGCAGTCCGTGATTCGCGGTCGTTGTTTGGTCTGCGCGTCGGCCTGCACGAAGTCGACTTCCAAGCGATAAGACCAGACATCGTACCCCTTGCCCTGGATGCCCATACGGACGCGGCGGAAGTCGACGCCGTTGGGGATGTCGCCTAGTTGGCGCTTGTTGGCCGGATCTTGGCTGAAGGTGGCCGAATCGGCTTGAATGCGGCCGAAGATATTGTGGTCAAAGCCCTGCTTTTTCTTCGAATCGGCCGCGCTCGCCTTGCCCTGGTTCGCTTCGACCTTCTTCAGCCGTTCGTGCAGGTCCGGCAGCGTCAGGCCCTCATTCGTATCCGTCTGAAAATAGGCCTGCTGCGCTCCGGATGCTTCTGCGGTGAGCGCATCGCTCTCGACGACATGGGCGAAGTGCTGCGCGGGGCTGGGAGGCAGCCCGGCGGGTTGGAGGACTGATTTCGCCGGTGCTCGCGGGTAGGGCGCGGCGTTCGGCGGAACGTTGGCGGCGCCCTCCAGGGCCGCGGCGGAGCGGATCTGCCATGCCCCGAGGACTGCAAGCACCGTCGCCAGCGCGAAGGCGCGGCCCCGCCACGGGGCGGTGGACGTTGGAACACATGCTGGAGTCCGTCGTCTATTCATCGCGTGCGCAAGACTGCCTTCGGTGAGACCACGAAAGCCCTCTGCCACGAGCGCTCTCCCTAGTTTGCTGTATCGACCGGCAAAATCGGAAAAGCCATCAAAACCGGACCGCCCGCTCGCCCCGCAAGTGCAAGCGATCATTGGAGATTGTTTCTGTCCAGACTGGCCAGCCTTTTGCCCCCGCCAAGCTTCTCGCAGTCGCCCGACGCGCCGCCGGCCTTCGCCGTCAACCGATCTGGCAAGACTTTCCCTGTTTCGCTACACTGCCCCATCCGAAATTGCCAGGCACACGGAGGCGCCGATGACGCAACCGCCGTTCCGCTTCATTCATGCCAGCGACTTCCATTTGGAGCGTCCGCTCTGCGGCGTCGGCGAGACGCCCGATCATCTGCGGGCGGCCTTTATCGAAGCGCCATACCGCGCCGCCCAGCGAGTGTTCGACGCGGCCTTGGCCGAGCAGGTTGACTTCGTGGTCCTGGCCGGCGATCTGCTGCAGCCAGAGGCGACCGGCCCTCGCGGGCCGTTGTTTCTGGTCGAGCAATTCGAGCGGCTTCGCGCGGGCGGCATCCAGGCATATTGGGCCGGCGGCCAGGCTGATCCGCCCGAGCACTGGCCCGCATTCGCCCGGCTGCCCGACAACGTGCATGTTTTTCCCGAACGCAGGGCGGAGCAGATCGTGCATCATCGCGAGGGGCAGCCTCTCGCACGGTTGATCGGGCTGAGCCGCCGCCAGGCGAAGAAGCTGCGGCCCGGCGACTTTTCTTCCGACGCCGATGGCCTGTTTTCGATCGCCGCGACCTATGGCGCCATCGACCGCGGAGCGATCGCCAAGAGCGGCGTTCGATATTGGGCGCTCGGCGGACGCCACGCTCGCGAAACGCATTCGGAAACGCCTGGCCTGGCGCACTATCCGGGAACGACGCAAGGCCGCGACCTGGAGGAAGCCGGGCCGCACGGTTGCACCTTGGTCGACGTCGACGCCGAGGGCAAGGTGCGCACACGGCTCTTGCCGACCGACGCGGTGCGTTGGCGGCGCGAAGAAATCGCGCTCGACGAGCCGACGACGAAAGAAGCCGTCGAGCGGCTGTTGGCCGAGCGGCTGCGCGCGGTCGCCGCGGCCGCGCCGGGCCTCGATCAACTCATTTCGTGGGTCATCTCCGGCCCGGCGTCGTTTGTCGCCCCGCTGCGCCGGGGAAGTTTTTTGGCCGAGACGCTGGTCCGCCTGCGCACGGAATTCGGCTACGCTTCGCCGATCGTCTGGAATCTCTCGCTCGAAGCCGAATCGCCCGAGGCGCCGAGCGGCTGGTATCAACAAGACACGATCCTGGGCGATTTTTTGCGGGCCATCCGCGATCACCAGACGCAGCCCGACGATGAGCTGAACGGGCTCGAGCTGGAAACTTATCTCGGCGAGCGGCATCTTGCCGGCGCCTTGGCGGGCGCGGTTCGGCTCGAAGAGCCGGCGGTTCGGCAGCGAGTGCTGCGGAAGGCGGCGATGTTAGGGGCCGAGTTGTTGGGCGGCGAACTGTCGGGCAGCGAATTGTCGGGCAGCGAGGAGGCCACATCGTGAATCTGCTGGAACTCGAAATCGATGGCTTCGGCGTTTGGACGGGACTGAAGCTCGACGATCTTTCGGAGCGGTTGACCGCGTTATACGGCCCCAACGAGGCCGGCAAGACGACGCTGCTCGAATTCGTGCGCGCGATGCTCTACGGCTTCTCGCCCGAGCGCCGGCGCCGCTATTTGCCGCCCCTGAATGGCGGGCGCCCTGGAGGCTCGCTGCGCGTCGACGGCCCGTTCGGCCGCTTCAGCATCGCGCGACACGCCGATGGCCCGCCGCACGCCCCGACCGCCGATTCGCTGCGCGTGCGCGACGATTCGGGAGCGCTGCAAAACGAACATCTCGTCGGCCGGCTGCTGGGCCGAGTCGACGAAGCGACGTTCACCAATGTCTTCGCCTTCGGACTGCGCGAGATCCAGGAATTGGGCGCCCTGGGCGACACGGCCGCCGCCGAACTGCTGTACGGCCTTTCGACCGGGCTCGACCGCGTTTCGCTCCTCGAAGTGCTGCGCGAGTTAAGGGCCTCGCGCGAACGGCTGTTGTCGTCGGAAGGCAAGCCGTGCCAGGTTGTGAACCTGCTGGGCGAGCGCGAAAAGCTGCTCGGCGAAATCGACGAGCTGCGCTCGCTCTCGCACCGTTACGCCGCGCTCGTGCATCAGCGCGGCGAATTGGAAGCCGATCTCGAACGCCGCGAGCGGGACCGCGCCGAACTCGAACACTCGGTGCGCGTCGTCGAGGCGGCGCTGGCCGTGCGCGAGGCCTGGGGCCGCCGCGCCGAAGTCCAACTTCGAACCGAGCGTCTGTTGGCCCATCCCTCAATTCCGCCGATGCTGGCCGACCAGATCGAAGCGGTCGGCAAACGGTTGGCGCAGCGCCGCGGCAAGCTCGAAACCCTCAAGCAACAGCGGCTGGCGGTCCGCAAGGAAGCCGCCGCGCTGGGCCTCAACCGCTCGCTGGCGCGCTGCGCGCCGCGGATTGAAGCCTTGCAGGAACAAGAGACCTGGATCGGCGCGCTGGAAACGCAGGTCGACCAGCTTTCGGGCGAGGTTTCCGCGATCGAAACGCAATTGGCCGAAGATCAGCGCCGGCTCGGCATTGGCAAAGACCATCGCGCGGCGGCGCCCCGAATCGACGAGCGGACTCGCGGCGTGCTGCGGCCCCTGGCCCGCGCGCTGCGCGGACCACAAGGCAAGTTGCAATCCGCCGAGCGCGAGTTGGCAAGCCATCAGCAAACGGTCGACGCCTTGGCCGGGCGAATTCGCGATGCACTCGCCGACCGACAAGAAAAAGCGCAAGAGTTGGCCCCGGCGCTCGAACGCGCGGGCGAACGGGTCAGCCAGCTTCGTCGCCGCGTCCAGATCGACGAACGGCTCTCGCAAATGAGCGCCCGCGATGCGGCGCTGGTCGAACAGAACCTGAAGCTGGAAGAGCGTCAACTGCTGCCGCCGTTCGTGCTTTGGGGACTGGCCGGCGTATTCGCGCTGGGCATGGCGATGTTGTTGTGGGGCGGCGTGCTGATGATCGCCTCCGGCGGCAAAGGCGGCGAGGCGAGGTTGGTCTTCGGCTTGCTGTTTTGCGCCGCCGCCGCCGCCAGCAAGTACCTGCTCGAACGTTCGGCGGCCGAGCAACTCGAAGCCAGTCAGGGACAGTCGGCGGCGCTTGTCGCCCAGATCAAGCAGGCCAAGGAAGAGCGAGCCGCGCTCGACGCCGAACTGCCTCGCGGCGCCGGTCCTTGGCTGACCCGCTTGCAAACGGCCGAAAAGGAATTGGCCGCGCTGGAAGAATTGGTGGGCGTCGACGCCCAGCGGCAGGCCGCCCAGCGCGAAGTCGATGCCGCCGCCCAGCGAATTCGAGACAGCGAGGAAGAGCGGAAGTCGGCCCGCCACCGTTGGCAAAGCGCGCTGGCTTCGGCGGGCCTGCCCAAGCATCTTTCGCCCAAGGAAGTCCGCCATCTGAGCGAAGGGCATCAGTCGCTTCGCGCATTGCAGCGCCGGCTGAAACAAGCGCGAGTGGACTTGGAGGAGCGCCGCAAAGAATTCGATGCGCTCGCCGGCCGCGTGGCCCAGGTAATGAGCGATGCTGAACTGGAACCGGCCAGCCCGCGAGTCAGCGATCGGCTGAAGCAACTGCGGCAGGCGCTGGCCGATCATCAACTCATCGCATCGCGGCGCGAGGCCCTGGACGGGCGACTGCGGCGCATTCATCGGCGTCAAACGCGGCTGGCGCACGGAGTCGACCGCTGGCAGCATCGCCGGCAACTGCTGTTCGTGCAAGCCGGCGTCACAAACGAAGACGAATTCCGTCGCCGGATCGAAGACAGTGAATTGCTGGAATCGCTCCGCGGCCAGCATGCGGCCATCTCGCGCGAAATCGCCGCCGCCTTGGGAATTCGGCTCAGCGAGGACGACGTTCGCGTTTGGCTCGAAGGGCCGCAGGTCGGCCAACTCGAAGCGCGTTGGGAAGAATTCGCCGGCGCCTTGCAAACCGCGTCGCAGCGAGTGCAAACGCTGTACGAGGAGCGGGGCCGCATGCAGCACGAGTTGAAGTCGCTGGCCGACGATCGCCGGCTGCCCGAGCGATTCATCGACCTGGGCGCCGTCGAGGCGAGGCTGCGAGACGCGATCGAGCGGTGGCAGGTCGTCGCGGTCACGTGTTTGGTGCTCGACAAAGTCCGCAAACGATACGAGGCCGAGCGGCAGCCCGAGACGCTGCAAGAAGCGTCGAAGTATTTGAAACGATTGACCG
>Ga0134126_10009521_pt1 | contig 12237 bp, 13 predicted proteins | sample KB31752_FD_96881 | JGI IMG/M metagenome (GOLD analysis project Ga0134126, IMG submission 96881) | Terrestrial soil microbial communities with excess Nitrogen fertilizer from Kellogg Biological Station, Michigan, USA - KB3-175-2 | ecosystem: Environmental > Terrestrial > Soil > Unclassified ...
AAAGCTAAAAGCCCGCATCTCCGCTTAACCCCTCCCCGCCATTCGCAAAGCTACGGCCCGTCATGCTGAGCCCCATCCGACGAGCGCCTATGATTTCTCGCACAGCGGAATCTACTTGACTTTGTGGATAACATGCGCTACAAACTAAGATGGCGGATTTCTCGCCAGAGAGGGAGCGGCACACATGGTCTCAGGAGCAGCGCCAAGCGACCGGTTAACCACCCACTCCTCACCAGGCCCTAGCCACTGTCTTTTTCTAATCTACGGTACGGGGATTAGAAACGCCCTTAACCCCTTTGCCTGCAACGCAAATTCCGTTCTAATCTACGGTAACCGCATCCCGAAATATTATGTGCTGCCGGTTTCCCTTGTGCCGGGCCACTCCCCGGAATTATCCTTTTCAGCCCGCTTTGGATCGCAGCGAATGGCGGGTACACATTTTCATGGATAAGGGGAGGTTTCGTGCCGATTGAACGCGCGCTGATCAGTGTATATGACAAGTCCGGGCTGGCCGATTTTGCGCGCGACCTTGCCTCGCTGGGCGTCCAGATCGTTTCCACCGGAGGCACCGCCAAGTTGCTGCGCGACGCCGGAATCCCCGTCCGCGATATATCGGATCTTACAGGCTGGCCGGAAATGCTCGGCGGCCGCGTGAAGACGTTGCACCCCAAGGTGCACGGCGGAATCCTCTTTCAGCGCGGAAAGCCGGAAGACCGCAAGGAAGCGTCAGACCAGGGCATCGTCCCGATTGATCTTGTGGTCGTGAACTTATACCCGTTTTCGGCCACGGCCGCGAAGCCCGGCGTGACGCCGGAAGAGCTCATCGAGAATATTGATATCGGCGGCCCCGCAATGGTTCGTTCCGCCGCCAAAAATTTTCAGAGCGTCGGCGTGGTCACCGATCCCGCGGATTATAAGCGAGTGTCCGGCGAGCTTCGCGCGGGCGGCGAACTGAGCCTCGCCACCCGGTTGGATCTTGCCCGCAAGGCATACGCCCGCACGGCGCGCTACGACGGCGAAATCGCGACCGAACTCGAACGCCTTTCAGCGAATGGCGTCGTCGCCATGGGTTCGCTGGAAAAGCTGCCCGCGCGCATTCACGTTGCGCTCGAACGCCGGCAGACGATGCGGTATGGCGAAAATCCTCATCAGGCCGCCGCGCTCTATACGCCCGCCGGGCGTGCGGATTCGGGCCTTGCCGGCGCACGTCAGCTCCAAGGCAAGGAGCTCTCCTACAATAATCTGGTGGACCTGGATGCCGCGTGGGCGCTCGCCATGGAATTCGCGCAGCCCGCGGCGGCGATCATTAAGCACAATAATCCATGCGGCGCGGCGGAGGATGGCTCTCTGCGCGACGCCTACGTTAATGCGCTTGCCTGCGATCCAGTCTCCGCCTTCGGCGGCGTGCTCGCGTTTAATCGCGCGCTCGATTTCGCAACGGCGGAGGAAATAGGGAAGCTCTTCGTCGAATGCATTCTGGCCCCCGGGTACGAGCCGCGTGCGCTCGAGGTGTTCGCGGCCAAGAAAAATTTGCGCCTGCTGGAAATGCCCGCGCAGCCAGCCTCCGAGGGGCTGCAATTGAAGCCGATTCTGGGCGGCATGCTGGTGCAGGAACCCGATGCACACCATCTCAGCGAAGGCGATCTGAAGGTCGTCACCGAACGCGCGCCCAGCGATGCGGAGCGCCGCGCCCTCCTCTTCGGCTGGAAGGTGTGCAAGCATGTGAAGTCCAACGCCATCGTCTTCTCGCGCGATAGCCGCACCCTCGGCATTGGCGCGGGGCAAATGAGCCGCGTGGATTCGGTGAAAATTGCGGTGATGAAGGCGGCGGTCGCCGGATTGAAACTGGCCGGAAGCGCGGTCGCCTCCGATGCCTTCTTCCCGTTTCCAGACGGAGTCGAGGAGGCAGGAAAGGCAGGAGCGACGGCGGTGATTCAGCCGGGTGGATCGGTTCGCGATGGCGAGGTGATCGCCGCGGCAAATAAGCTGGGCATCGCCATGGTGTTCACCGGAATCCGCCACTTCCGTCACTAAAATGAGGGGCTTACTGCTGTTCCTCCGCGTTGCCGAACCCGAACCATCTATGCGCCTTGGCCGCAGGGGAGGCCCTTTTCAGCCGGCGATAAGTAATTTCCGTCACCTGCATGATGCCGTTCGGCGGCGCAATTTCCGACCGAAGCACAAAGGTATCGCTGTCCAGCCGCCTGAAAATCACGCGCTTCGGGTCGCCCTTCCCTGGATTTTCAAAGACGACTTTGTTGTGATCGGCGCTTTTGAGATTCAGCAAGGTAGGGTCGGAGTTCGTCCACGGCAAAAGCTCCGGCGTGAAATGGCTCAAGCGAAGCTCGATGCCGCCCGGTTTTTCCTGCATTGTGAAGAGCTCGAGCACCAGGGTCTTGCGATTGTCCACCAGGCGAAACGTTCCCACCATGAGCCCCGCCTTAGGCGACATCCAATCCTGCTCCGCCAGCCGCTGGCCCCATTGGCCCTGCCAATTCCCGGCGAGCCAGCTCAAATTGAGGAGCGGCGACTTCGGCGTGGATGGGGGAGCCTCACCGATTTCAGAAACGCCCGTCGTCTTAACGGTTCCGAGAATCGGCGGCGCGATGGGCTGCCCTCCGATTCCGGCGGGCTGCTGCCCGGCAAGGCTCGCTTGGCGGTCCAGCGGCGGCAGCGACGCGACGGCCGCCAGCAACATCAGTATGGTCAATCCGATGCGGCCCACCCGTTCCCTCCGAGCCTTCGATGCTCGCTCAAATCATCCCCAGAGACAATGAAAAATCGCGCGGCTGGCCCGCAATCGAATTCGGGATGGAAGATGACGTCAGGAACACGCCGCGGGGGAACACTTTGACGCGCCGAACAGCCTATAACATAATGGAAATCGCAGCACGCGAATGAATATGATGTCACCGAAAATTATCTTTTCCCTCGCCACACTGGCAATTTTTAGCGCGGCACCCGCTCGAGGGGCCCAAAAAGCTCCCCCGGCGCAGAACGGCGCAACGCAACCCTCTCCCGCGGCAAGCACGATCACGGGCCGCGCCGGCGCCTATTACTACTTCACGATGGGTCATCTGGACGAGCAGCAGTATGACCAGACCAACGATTCGAGCATGGCCGACGCTTCGATCGAGGCCTACAAGAAAGCGCTCGCGCTCCAGCCCGATGCGGCCGTGGTCCGCGAGAGGCTCGCGGAAATCGAGGCAAAGTCGCAGCGGATTCGCGACGCGGTGCTGGATGCTCGCCAAGCAATCAAAGATGACCCGAACAATGTGGATGCGCACCGCCTGTTGGCGGGCATTTACGTCCGCACGATTGGTGACATCAATAGCGGAGATGTTCAGAAGGCGAACCTCGATAAGGCTACCGAGCAGTTCCAGGATATTTTGAAGATCAAGCCGGACGACACGGGCGCGGCGCTATGGCTCGCCCGGCTCTACCGCTTCGAAAATCGGGATTCGGACGCGGAAGGTGTGCTTGTTACCTTCCTGCAGCACGATGCCGATAATCCCGCGGCGCTCGAACAACTAAGCCAAATTTATCTGGAGGGGGGAGAAGCGCACAAGGCGATTGATCTTCTCTCGCGTGCGGCCAACGATACAGCATCGCCCGACGTATACGATTTGCTCGGCAGCGCGTATTTGCAGAACAAGGATCTTCCGAACGCCGAGCAGTCGTATCGCAAGGCTATACAGGCTGATCCGGATGAGCCCAGCCATCAAGAAGGCCTGGCGAAAACCCTTTTCGCGGAGCAGAAATATACGGATGCGCTTTCGACCTACAAGAAGCTGGCGATCGCTGAACCGGATAAGTATGAGAATTATCTTCGCATCGGGCAGATCGAGACCGCGCTCGGAAAATACGACGATGCCGGCGCGGCGCTGGAGCACGCCAGGCAGCTTGCACCCGGGAATCTCGAAATCCTGAACAATCAGGCGATGCTCTACGAGGCTCAGGGCCGCCATGACGATGCGATCAAGGTCCTGAACGACGCCATCAGCGGAATGCGCCAGAAGCAGAGCGATTCGAGCGCAGGCGAAAACAACGGCGAAGCGCTGGAATTCCTCTATCAGGAGTTGGGGCAGATCTACGGTGAGCAGGGGAATTATCCGGGGGCCATACGCGCGTATCAACAGATGGAGCAGTTGAGTCCGGAAGCACGCCAGCACGCTCAGACGCTTCTTGCCGACACCTACGAGCGGAACAACGATATTGACGACGCAATCGCTGAAATGAAGAAGGCCCTCGACGCCTCGCCCAAGGACGAGCGGCTGACGATGAATTTGGCGATGCTGTATGGCGAAAAGGCGGACACGGCTAACGCGACCAAGCTGCTCCAGGGCCTGCTGCACGGCACGGATGCGGATCAAACCATCTATCTGGCGCTGGCCCAAACGCAGGAACGCGGGCGCGAATTCACGCAAGCAGAGCAGTCCGCTCAAAAAGCCGAGCAGATGTCTCACGAGACTTCGCAGAAGGCCATGGCATGGCTGATGCTCGGCGACATCTATGAACACCAGAAAAAATACGAAGATGCCGAGCGGCAGTTCCGCAAGGCGCTCGATGCGGAGCCAAACGATCCGACCGCGCTGAACGAATTCGGCTATATGCTCGCGGAGCGCGGCGTGCGCTTGCAGGAAGCCACGGGGATGATTCAGCGCGCCGTTCGGCAGCAGCCCGGCAATGGTGCGTTCCTCGATAGCCTTGGTTGGGCCTATTACAAGCAAAACAAACTCGCCGAAGCCGAAGGGTATCTGAAGAAGGCGGTGGACCGCGAAGGGCACGACCCAACCATCCTGGGGCATCTCGGCGACGTGTATTTGAAACTCGGCGATGACGAACACGCGGAGGCCGTGATGGAGCGTGCCCGCGCCGAGTGGCGAAAGACGCCGCCCGCGGATTACGAAGCGGATAAAGTCGCGCAACTCGACGCACAGTTGAGAGAATTGAAGCGGCGGCTCGCGCAGAAGTCCTCGACGGGAACCGAAAAACCACAGTAAGCTCCCCGCATGACGAAATCTGTCCGGCTGCCCGCCTTCGCCAAGATCAATCTGTGCCTCCACGTGCTAGGCCGCAGGCCGGACGGCTATCACGAGCTTCGAACCATTTTCCAGGCGATCTCGCTGCGCGATACGCTGGAACTTTCTCTCTCTCGCCGCCCGGGGATTACGCTTGAGGTCAGCGATCCGACGCTCGCGGCCGGGCCCGAAAATCTTGTATATCGCGCGATTGGCGCCATCGCCCGTGAAATCGGTTTCAAGCGCGGCGTCCACGCGCATCTCGATAAGCGCATCCCGATCGCGCGCGGCCTCGGAGGCGGATCAAGCGACGCCGCGGCTGCGCTGGTGGGAATGTTGCGCCTCACGGGCGCACGCGTGCCGCTGGAAAGGCTGATGCGGATTGCCGCGGGTCTGGGCGCGGACGTCCCCTTTTTCCTGTTTGGCGGCCGCGCCCTCGCGGTCAATCGCGGAGACGAGATTTATCCGCTCGCCGATGCGCCCAAAAGGAACATCGTAGTCGTCTCGCCTCGGGGAATCGGCGTCAGCACGAAGGATGCCTATCAATGGGTCTCCGCCGAATTGACAAACCGCGCCGAAGAACCTAATATTTGGAGGTTCTGCACTCTATGCTGGAGCCGGCCGGGGAAGCTCTCGAATGATTTTGAGCCTCCCGTGTTTAGCCGTCACCCGCGTCTCGGCGAAATCCGAGAACGGTTGCTTCAGCGAGGAGCGACGGAAGCCGCGCTGGCGGGTAGCGGTTCGGCGGTGTTTGGAGTATACCGAAACCCAGCGCAGGCGCGCCGAGCCGCCCGAGAGTTCCCGGAAGACTCCGTGTTCGTGGTGGAGACTCTCTCCAGGCAAAGGTACGGACGCGCGCTGGGATGGCGCGCCGCCGGCTGAGTCCTGAACCGATCACCGTCCTGAGGACAAGAGGGCAAGCTTTGGGCGAAGATAAGTTCAAGGTGTTTTGCGGGACGGCGAATTCCGCCCTGACGCAGGCGATTTGCCACTTCCTGGGCGTGCCTGTGGGCCGCGCCGAGCACGGTCTTTTTTCGGACGGCGAAACGCGCTTCCAGATTTTAGAGAACGTGCGCGGAGCGGACGTTTTTGTGGTGCAGCCCTGCTGCCAGCCGGTGGATTTTCACCTGATGCAGTTGCTGCTGATGATTGACGCGTTCAAGCGGGCATCGGCATGGCGCATTACGCCGGTAATTCCGTATTACCCGTACGCGCGGCAGGACCGCAAGGACCGGCCTCGCGTGGCGATTTCGGCGAAGCTGGTGGCGGATTTGCTCGAGACGGCCGGCGCGAGCCGCGTGCTTTCGCTCGACCTGCACGCGCCGCAGATACAGGGCTATTTCAACATTCCGGTGGACCACCTGTTTGCCGCGCCGGTGCTGGTGGAATATTTCCAGAAAAAGAATCTTGGTCCGATCACCGTGGTTTCGCCGGACGCGGGCGGGGTGGAGCGGTCGCGATATTTCGCAAAGAAGATTTCCGCGCCGCTGGCCATCGTGGATAAGCGGCGCATTGACGTGAACGTGAGCGAGGTGATGCACCTGATCGGCGACGTGGCGGGCCGGCCGGCGCTGGTGATTGACGACATCATAGATACCGCCGGGACGCTGGTGAAAACGGCGGAGGCGCTTGCGGAGCACGGCGCGACGCGCATCTTCGCGGCGTGCACGCATCCGGTGCTCTCCGGGCCGGCCGCCGAGCGCATTATGAAATCGCAGATCGAGGAAGTGGTGGTGACCGATTCGATTCCGCTGAACGAGCGCGCGAAAGGCATGCCGAAGATCACGGTGCTCAGCGTGGCCGAGTTGCTCGGCCGCGGCATTCGCTCGATCCACGAGGAAACATCAATCAGCGAGCTATTTATCTAAACGCAATTTTGGAAAGGGAATAGACGCATGGAAACATTCACGGTGGAAGGAAAGATTCGCGAGGAGCGCGGCAAGGGCTCCGCGCGCCGCACGCGGCAGACGGGATTGGTGCCCGGGGTGCTCTATGGCGGGTCGAAAAGCTCGCTGGCACTCTCGGTGAATGCCAAGCAGTTGAGCCGTATTCTGCGCTCGGAAACCGGACACAACACGATTTTCACGGTGCAGGTGGCCGGGGGCGCCGCGGAACGCGCCATGCTGAAGGATTGGCAGGTGGATCCCGTCAGCGGGTTGCTGCTGCACGTGGACCTGCTGCGGATCGCGATGGACGTGCGCATGCGCGTCCGCGTGCCCGTGCATCCCTTCGGCGAACCGCAGGGCGTGAAGATGCAGGGCGGCATTTTCGAGATCGTGACCCGTGAAGTGGAAATCGAATGCCTGCCGGCAGAGATCCCCGAAGAATTTAAAGTGGACGTTAGCGCCATGGTGATCGGCAAGCAGCTTCGCGCGGGCGATCTGGCGCTTGATCCGGAAAAGTTCAAGCTGGTCACCGATCCGCAGCGCGTGCTGGCGCACGTGGTGGTGCTGAAGAAGGAAGAAGAGCCCGCGGCGGAAGCAGCCGTGGCCACCGAGACGGCCCCAGCCGAGCCCGAAGTGATCAAGAAGGGCAAGAAGGAAGAAGAGGGAGAGGCCGAAGGCGGCGCGGAAGCGGCTCCCAAGGCGGAAAAGTCCGAAAAGAAGGGCAAGGAGAAGTAAACGAGGCTGCTCGATCGAGTGCTGGGGCGGGAAGCAGCGCCGAAGCGCGCGAATGGGCAGGATCAAGCGCCGCCGATGAGGCTCATTGTCGGGCTCGGCAATCCCGGCCCGGAATACGAATGGACGCGGCACAATCTCGGCTTTCTCGCGGTGGATGCGCTGGCCGAGCGGGCCGGCATTCGCGTCACGCGGCCGGAAGCAAAGTCGCTGGCGGGCCGCGGTGAAATCGCCGGGCAGCCGGTGGTGCTTGCCAAGCCGCAGACGATGATGAATCTGAGCGGCGTTGCGGTTCGGATGCTGCTCGAAAAGTACGAGTGCGACGCCGCGGCGATGGTCGTGCTCTTCGACGACGTGGATTTGCCCCAGGGCATGCTGCGCATCCGGCCGCGCGGGAGCGGCGGAACGCACAACGGGATGCGGTCCATCATCGGGGCGATTGGCACCGATGAATTTATTCGTATCCGGCTCGGGATCGGCCCGGAGAAGGTCTGGGGCGATTTGAGGGAGTACGTCCTCGGCAGAATGGACCGCGCCGAACGCGAAATTGCCGCGACGATGACGGCCGATGCGGCCGATGCGGTCGAGATCATCATGGCGGACGGGACCGAGAAGGCAATGCAACGCTTCAATCGCCGCAAGCTGCAGGACGCGGGCGAGGAAAATCCATAGCAGGGAACGGACGCAGCCGGTTCGCCGGCGGCGATCCAGGAGAGGAATCTTATGGAAGAGCGCCAGTACGATTTGATTTTCATCTGCCGCCCGGACACGCCGGAGGCGGAAATAGATAAGGTGATTGCTACACTCGATCACGCCGCCGCGGAAAAAGGCGCCAAGATCGAGAAGACGGAGAAGTGGGGCCGCAAGCGGATGGCCTATCGCGTCGCGAAGCTGCGCGAAGGCTTCTACGTCTACATGTCCCTGCGCTCCTCGCACGGGGAACTCGTGAAGGAACTCGAGCGCCGGCTGCGCGTTTCGGACCCGGTGATCAAATATTTGACCGTGCGCCTGGATGAAGAGCTCAAGCGCCAGGAAAAACTGAAGCGGCACCGCGAGCGCCGCGCCGCTCGGCGTCCCCGCAAAGCGGCTCCTGCGCCGGCGGGCGGGGAACAAGCCGCGGTCACAACTTAGCAAGGGAGAAATCGAATGGCAGACGAACACGCACCTCAGCAGCATGCACCGCAGCAACATTCATCCCAGCCGCACGCGCCGCAGCAGCACGGTTCCTCCAGCGGACCGGCTGGGCCGGGCGGCCCTGGCTCGCGCCCGCCAGGAGGGCGCCCCGGCGGACCTGCAAAGCGCGGCAAGCGCAACTTTGTCCGCAAGAAGAAGGTGTGCCGCTTCTGCGTGGACAAAGCGGATTTTATTGACTACAAGAAAGCGGAGATTCTGGCTCCGTTCATTCAAGAGCGAGGGAAAATCCTGCCGCGCCGGCTGACGGGAACGTGTGCGCGGCATCAGCGGTGGCTCACGGTGGCGATCAAGCGCGCGCAGAATATCGCGCTGCTTCCGTTTGCCGCCGAGCTCTAATTCCAAATCAGATCAGGGATAGGACATGCAAATCATTCTGCAGGAAGACGTCGAAAAGCTCGGAAACCGCGGCGAGCTGGTGGAAGTGGCCGAAGGTTATGCACGCAATTTTCTGCTTCCCCGCAAGCTGGCGCTCGAGGCTTCGCCGGGAAACATGAAGCGGCTCGAAAAGATGCGCGCGGCCTTCGCAAAAAAAGAAGCGACGGAAAAGGGCGCGGCACAGAAGCTGTCGGAGTTGCTCGCCACCGTCTCGCTCACCGTCTCGCGCAAAGCCGGCGAGAACGACCAACTCTTCGGCTCGGTCACCGCGGCGGACGTGGCGGAGGGCCTCGCGGCGCAAGGCTTCACCATAGATAAAAGGAAGATCGCGCTCACCGAACCCATCAAGGCCATCGGTGAATACGAAATCCCCGTGAAGCTCCACCGCGAAATTGCCTCCAGCATAAAGCTGACGGTTAAAAAGGACGAATGAGCGCGCTCGCTGCTCGCTAAGCCCGCCAGAGGCACACTTTAGGGCGATCTACGATGCAAAATCGCCGTACTATCGGTAAATTCTGAGCAATTTACGGGGCCCGCCGCCGGGCCTCTCTTCTCAAGTTCCGTCTTTTCAGTAGCTTGTTGCACCTTCCATTGGTCAGTAAATCGCTCTATAAAAAACATCGTTCCCATGCAGGATGCCGCGTTTTATAGGACAAGCGGCAGGCAAACTGACTAAAAGCCGGTGGCGCGAAAAGCCCAGCGGCCATTCACTAATTCGCTGTCCTGCGGAAGGCAGCTACCCAGCACTCTGTCTTGGAATGGATAGCGGTGGAGAGAAACAGATGCCTCCTACCGTTCTGTTCGTGGATTCAGATCCGTGTTGCCGTACCGAATGGCAAGTGATTTTACAGAATCACGGTTATCGGGTTTTTACCTCGGAAAGTGGAAAATCCGCGATTCAGGATTGCGCCCGCATCAAGCCTGACCTGGTGCTTCTGAATAACTCCTCGCCGGAAGTGGATGGCATTCGCGTCTGCCGCCAGTTGAAGGCCGCTCCGTTGACGCGACTCACACCTGTCGTTCTTATGCTGCCCTCTGCCAGTTCGGCGGAGATCACCCGCGGTATGCAGGCGGGCGCGGACGATTTTTGGGGACGCCCGACATCTCGATGGGAGGCGCTCAGTCGCATCCAATCGCTCCTTCGTTTGAAATCGTATATTGACCGGCAAACGGAATCCGTCATTTTATCGCTGGCTCGAAGCATCGAAGCGAAGGATCCTTTGACGGAGGGCCACTCCGAGCGCCTCGCGGACTATGCGGTTGCGCTTGGCGAGGCCCTGAATTTTTCGGCGGACGATCTTGCCGTGTTGCGCCTCGGATGCCTGGTGCACGATATTGGCAAGGTCGCCGTGCCGGATGCGATCCTGCTGAAGCCGGCGCGCCTTTCGCCGGAAGAAATGGCCATCGTGAAGCAGCACCCCGTGACGGGCGAGGGCATTTGCGCCCCGCTGCAATCCTTCCGCGACGTGCTTCCCACCATCCGCCATCATCACGAACGCATGGATGGCACCGGATATCCCGATGGCCTGTCCGGCGCCTCCATACCCCTGACCGCGCGCGTCGTCCAGGTCGTGGATATTTACGACGCGCTCACCACGGACCGCCCCTACCGCAAGGCCCTGCCGCAGGAGGAGGCGCTCAAGATCTTGTGGGACGAGGCGCTGCGCGGCTGGCTGGATCGCTGGCTGGTGGCGCGCTTCACGGACCTTTGCCAGGATTCGCCCGCTCCCTTCTGGCGGCCCCGGTCCATGCTCGCCGATTACTATAGCGCGCCGCGTGCGGACATCCAGGAGCGATGCTAGGCTCGCCGGGCTTTGCTCGCGATAGGTCGGTTGGATTTTCTTGACCGTCACACACGCGGCTGAAATCCAAATGAACTTGCCCCATGGTTGATCGCGGCTACGCGTTTCGCTATGCTGCGCGGCAGTGAGGTATCGCGGGCGATGATCTGTCCTCAGTGCCGAAGCGGCCAGTGCGTTCGCTCCCGCCGCTGCACGATATTCGATGGGATCGGCACGGTGGCTGGCCTTCGCCCGTGGCGCTGCGTCACATGCGATTTTCGCTTTTACGGCCGGCGCGTGGCGCTCCGGTTCTGCGGCTACGCCCATTGTCCCCGGTGCGGCAATTTCGATCTGTTGCCCATCTCTAGTCAGCGTGTGGATCGAGGACCGGTTCGGGCCGTGCAGCGTTTTCTCGGCGTGCCCGCTTACCGCTGCGATCCGTGCCGGCGGCGCTTTTTCAGCATGCTGCCGCTTCGCCGGATTCTTCCCTCCATCAATCCCGCCGCGCACGAGCGGGTCGACGCCTAGCGCGTCGTCCGGCACTCTCGGCGACGGGTTGCCGCAAATTCATGGCGCTGTCACAGTCTATTCACGAAGCCGGTGTACGGTAAAGGCCGCTGATGCCTGAGCCGCACGTTCCACGCGGCCAGGATTGAGCGCTGCTAGAAGTCAACTTCAAGGAGGATATTGAATGCGAGTACTTGCGGGATGGATGATTGCGCTGGTGTTGGTTGCGATGCCGGGCATGACCGCCGCGGCCGGGAAGGATGCCTCAAAAAGCGCCGGCGCCACTCGCGCGAGGGTCGCAGCGGCAATCCCGTCAGCCGCCGCCGCGAAGGGATCACCAAAAGCGTCCGAAGCAGCCGCAATCGAAGCAGAGCTGCAAGAACTTCGGCAGATGATCGTCCCGCAATCCGCGCAGCTGAAGCAGCAGCAGGACGAAATCCGATCGCTGGAAACCCGATTGGCCGCCAGTGCCGCGACTCCTGGAAAAAATAAAGCGCAGGTTTCCGCGCTTCCGTCCGCGGGGGGTGCAGCGGCTTCCGCTATTTCCGCATCGGGCGCGAAATCTGTCGCGATGGCCTCCGTCGTCCCAGCACCTCAGGAAACACCCGCCGCGCAAGCCTCGAATCCGGAGGTGCCCGTCAGCTGGCGATACAAGGGCATCACTCTGACGCCCGGCGGCTTCATGGCTGCCGAAACCGTATGGCGCGGAAAGGCGCTGGGCTCGGATATCAACACGCCGTT
>Ga0134126_10009522_pt1 | contig 12236 bp, 8 predicted proteins | sample KB31752_FD_96881 | JGI IMG/M metagenome (GOLD analysis project Ga0134126, IMG submission 96881) | Terrestrial soil microbial communities with excess Nitrogen fertilizer from Kellogg Biological Station, Michigan, USA - KB3-175-2 | ecosystem: Environmental > Terrestrial > Soil > Unclassified ...
CCCTTTCAGGGTTGAGGTCACGGGTTCGGGACGAACTCGGGACTTCCGCCACAGGGCCGGGAGGAACTCCACGCTTCCGTGACGGTCTCGCAACAGTCGGGGCCACGCGGTCGACCTAGACCCCCCTATAAGGGCCTGTAGGTCGACCGCACGACCTCAGGCCATGAGGATCCGTGACGTTCCCGGCTTCTTCGTCACGGGGCGCGCGTAGTTCGTGGACGAACGCGCACGCTCCCCGGTGCTCGACACGAAGCCTCGACTCTCTCCCCGCACCCCCGGCCGTCTCGGCCACGGCCACAGCCTGCCCGGGCCGTGGCCGAGACGGCCGCGTCCCTTTCGCTTTCGGGCGCCAGCCCTTCCCCTCCCCACTTTTACGTATCCGTTACAGCCGGATTTGGGTGAGTTCGGGGAACCCGGCTTGGGTAGGGGCCTTCACACTTAGGAAAGCGCTCTGGGATGCCGAAACTTGTTCTCGGAACGTGCGCTTACACTCTTTGAAGAAGCAGATGGACGAGCGCGATCAGCAGCGGCAGGCGATCGACGCGGAGACCGAGGGCACCGGACGCCTGCGGGCAGGCGTCGACGCGGCCAAAGAGGGCCTCGAGCGGACCCGAGACGGCGTCGAGGATGCCGCCTGGGCGGCGCGCGAGCGCGTGCTCTGGCCCGCCGAGGACAAGGTCGCGGGGCTGGAGCCACGAGCGCGGATCGGGATCTTCGGCGGCGGCGCGGTGGCGCTGGGTGCCGTGATCGCGGCGGTGATCGTCGCCACGAGCGGTGGCTCTGGCTCGGGCGACGTGACGACCGAGGCGCTGGTGGCGAAGCAGACCCCGGCGCCCGTGGTCAAGGCCGCGCCCGTGACGAAGCCGAAATCGAGGAAGGCTCCGACGAAGCCGACCGGACCGACGCTCCACGGCGCCGCACCGGACTTCTCCGCCGCCAAGGACGTGAAGGCGGGGGTCGGAGACGGCCAGGCCGTCGAACATGCCGCCAAGAAGTCTTCGAACGAGGAGACCGGGGAAGCGCCGGTTGAACGTGGCGCCGGTGACGCGGCGGCCTCGACGGCGCGGATCGGGGCGACGCCGCAGGCGAGCGCCTCGGCCAACGAAGGGGCGCAGGCCCTCGACAACACCGACAGCGGGGTCGGGCTCGCCGAAAAGGGCACCGAAGGCTCCGGGGTGGTCGGGCCGGTGGCGCCGAAAGCGGCGAAGCAGACGGCGCGCCGGTTCGCCCAGGCGTTCGTCGTCTACGAGGTCGGCGGCATCGACGGCAAGGTGCGCGGCGAGTTCCGCCACACCTCGACCAAACAGCTTTCCCGCGCCCTCCTGCACCGGCCGCCGCGGCAGCCCGCCGCGGTCAAGGTGCCGCAGGCGAAGGTCGTCAACGTCGTCGCCGGGCCGTCCAAGAACGGCGTCTACCCGGTCAGCGTCTCGCTGCTGCGGGTGGGCGTGACCAGCGAGCTGCGGCTCGAGCTGGAACAGGGCGTCGGCAAGAAATGGCAAGTCACCAACGTCCTCGGCTGATGCCCGACCGCCTTCGTAAGCTCCGCGCGCTCGCCGCGGCCGTCACCGTGACGGCGGCGCTCGCCCTGCCGATCGGCGTCGCCGCCGCGGCGGAAGGCGACCAGCCGGTCCGCGGCGCGACCCTCGGCGAAGAGACGACCGTCGGCCCGCCGGCGCCGGCGACGGAAGCCGCCGGGACTGGGACCGAAGCGAGCTCGGAAGAAGGAACGAAGGAAGGTGCCGCCGGCAACGCCGAACCCGGGACCGAAGCGGCCGGCAATTCCGGCTCGTCGACCGGCGACGGCTCCGAATCGGCGAGTGAAGACGGCGTGGTCGAAAACTCGCCGCTCGCCCCGGAAGGGGAAGCGGTCCGCCATCCCAAGCTGCCGCCGGCCAGCGGCGGGACGACCGCCGAAAAGACCTCCCCGGCCGAAGAAGAACTCGAATCGGCGGAATCGGAACTGGAAGCCGACGAAGCGGCCGAAAAGATCGCCGCCGAAAACGCCGACAAAGCGGCGCCGGCGCTGCAGATCCCGGCGCTGTCGGCCTCGGCCTGCGCGGCGGCCGCCGTCCCCCAGCAGCTCGTGCCGATCTACCAGCGCGCCTCGGCGCAGTACGGGCTCGGGCCGCAGGGCGCCGCGATCCTCGCCGGCATCAACGCGGTGGAGACTGCCTTCGGCACCAACCTCGGCCCCTCCTCAGCGGGCGCCGTGGGCTGGATGCAGTTCATGCCCTCGACCTGGGCGGAATGGGGCGTCGACGCCAACGGCGACGGGGTCGCCGACCCGAACAACCCCGAAGACGCGATCTTCTCCGCCGCCCGCTACCTCGCCGCCGCCGGCATGCCTGCCGACACCTATGGCGCGATCTACGCCTACAACCACGCCGACTGGTACGTCTCCGAGGTCCTCGCCGACGCCGGTTGCTACGCCGCCGAAGTCGGCGACGCCTCCTTCACCGCCGCCGGCCTGACGCCGCAGATCGAAGTCCTCAAGTGCCAGGCGGCGCCGGGCTGGAAGAAGCAGATCCCGGCCGAATACCTGGAAGCCTTCGACCAGGCGGCCGCCCGCTATGAACTCGGCAAGCGCGGCGTCTGGGCGCTCGCGGCGATCGCCCGCCTCGAGTCCAACTTCGGCCGCGGGATGTCGAAGAAGCAGCTCGAAGAAACCGGCCCGCTCGGCCTCGAAGCGAGCGAGTGGAAGCAGTACCGGGTCGACGGCGACGGCGACGGCCACATCCGCCACGCCGACATCTTCGACTCCGCCCTCACCCTCGCCCGCGAGATCTGGTCGAAGGGCTCGCTCGAAGCCGGCGTCTTCGCCCACAACCAGGCCGCCTGGTACGTCGAAGAGGTGATGAGCGAGGCCGAAGAAATCGAAGGCGGCTGCAAGACCTCCTACGTCGACTGGCGCGTCTCCCCCCTCGCCGCCGAAGCGACCGTCGCCGGCGCCGATGCGGTGATCCAGCCGAACGGCCTCGCCGCCGCGCCGGCCTCCGCCCCGCCCGCGGTCAAGGCGGCGATCGCCGCCGCCAACTCGATCGCCACCACCCCTTATGTCTGGGGGGGCGGCCACGCCAGCTTCTACTCCTACGGCTACGACTGCTCGGGCGCGGTCAGCTTCGCCCTCTACGGCGCCGGGCTGCTCGAAACGCCGCTCACCTCAGGGGCGCTGGAGAGCTACGGCGAACCCGGCCCCGGCAAGTGGATCACGATCTACGCCAACGCCGAGCACACCTACATGGTGATCGGCGGCCTGCGCTGGGACACGGTCGGCGACGCCAACGGAACCGGCCCGCGCTGGCACGCCGAACCGCCCTATCCGGAAGGGTTTGTCGTACGACACCCGGCCGGGTACTAGTGCGCTGAGCATTCGGCCACTATCCTGAGGAGGAGGAGCCATGACGACCTACTTGATGCTCACCAGCCTGACCGCCGAGGGCCTGCGGACCCTCAAGAACAACCCTGGTCGCGTGACCGAGGTCAACAAAGAGGTCGAGCAGATGGGCGGCCGGGTGGTCACCCAGTACGCGACGCTCGGCGATTACGACTTCGTCACGGTGATCGAGGCTCCCGACGAGCAGACGATGGCGAAGATCTCCGTGGAGCTCGGGTCGCGCGGCACGATGACCAGCCGCACGCTGACCGCGATGCCCGCGTCGGACCTCACCGGTTGAAGGCTCTCGTAGTCGGCAGTGGCGGTCGCGAGCACGCGATCGTGCGGGCGCTGGCGCGCTCGGCCGCGGCGCCTGAGCTGCTCTGCGCGCCGGGCAACGCCGGGATCGCCGCCGACGCCGAGGTCTTCCCCGACGTCGGCGTCGAGGACGTCGAGGCGATCGTCGCCCTCGCCACCGAGCGGGGCGTCGACCTGGCGGTGATCGGCCCCGAGGCCGCCCTGGTCGTCGGCGTCATCGACGCGCTCGAGGCGGCCGGCGTCCCCGCCTTCGGCCCGACCGGCGCGGCGGCCGAGCTGGAGGGATCGAAGGCGTTCGCCAAGGAGCTGATGGCGGAGGCCGGGGTGCCGACCGCGTCCCACCTCCTCCTGCGCAGCCACGAGGAGGCGGTCGCCGCGCTCGCCGCGACCAGCTACCCGACCGTGCTGAAGGCCGACGGCCTCGCCGCGGGCAAGGGCGTGATCCTCCCCGCCGACGAGGCCGAGGCGCGCGCGGCGCTCGACGTCTACTTCACCGAGCGCCGCTTCGGCGCCACCGCGGTGGTGATGGAGGAGTTCCTCGAGGGCGAAGAGCTCTCGCTGCTGGCGCTCTGCGACGGCGAGAACGTGGTGCCCCTCTCCCCCGCCCAGGACTACAAGCGGATCTTCGACGGCGACGAGGGGCCGAACACCGGCGGCATGGGCAGCTACTCGCCGGTGCCGGGCTTCGGCGCGGCCGAGGTCGAGGAGATCGTCGCCAAGGTCCACCGGCCGGTCGTCGCGGCGATGGCCGAGCGCGGCACCCCCTTCCACGGGATCCTCTACGCCGGGCTGATGATCTGCGCCGACGGCCCCAAGGTGATCGAGTTCAACGTCCGCTTCGGCGACCCCGAGACGCAGGCGGTGCTGCCGCGGCTGCGCTCCGACCTGGTCGACCTCTTCCGCGCCGCGCGCGAGCCGGGCGGCCTCGCCGGGATGAGCGCCGACTTCGACGACGACTGGGCGGTGACCGTGGTGCTCGCCTCGGCCGGCTACCCGGAGAGCTCCTCCAAGGGCGACGTGATCCGCGGGCTCGCCGAGGCGGGAGAGATCGCCGAGGTCACCCACGCCGGGACCGCCGCCGCGGGGGGCGAGATCGTCACCGCCGGCGGGCGCGTCCTCAACGCGACCGGGCTCGGCCCCGACCCGGCCGCGGCGCGCGATCGCGCGTACGATGCGGTTAGCCGGATCTCGTTTGCGGGAATGCAGGTCCGCAGCGACATCGCGGCCCGCGCGGTCGCCCGAGTTTCCAGTCCTTGAACCCAGGTCCCCGACCGACACCCGAGAGGAAGTCTTAGACAGATGAGCGACATCACCCCGGAGACGCAGACCGAGGCGCAGATCGAGCGGATCGAGGAGGAGTTCGATTCCTCCGGCACGCTGGTCGGGATCATCATGGGGTCGAAAAACGACATGGAGAAGATGCTCCCGGCGCAGAAGTACCTGGACGAACAGGGCATCAAGTCCGAAGTGCACGTGATGAGCGCCCACCGCGACCCGGACAAGGTGCACGAGTTCTGCACCACCGCGCGGGCGCGTGGGCTGAAGGTGATCATCGCCGGTGCCGGGATGAGCGCCGCGCTGCCGGGCGTCGCCGCCGCGCAGACCGACCTGCCGGTGATCGGCGTGCCGATCCTCGGCAAGAGCCTCGGCGGGCTCGACGCGCTGCTCTCGGCGGTGCAGATGCCGCCCGGGATCCCGGTCGCCTGCGTCGCCATCGACGGGGCGAAAAACGCCGGCGTCCTCGCCGCGCGGATCATCAACGCCTAGCGCGTCGATCCGCTGAGCGCCCCCGCCTCCCGCATACTGGGATACCGATGATCCCCCGCTACACCCGTCCCGAGATCGGTGCCGTCTGGACCCAGCAGGCGAAGCTCGAGACCTGGCTCAGGGTCGAGCTCGCCGCCACCGACGCGTGGGCGGAAGAGGGAGTCGTGCCGGCCGAGGTCGCGGCGGCCGCGCGCAATCGCGCCGCCTTCACGGTCGAGGCGGTCGACGAGCGGGAGAAGGTCACCGACCACGACATGGCGGCGTTCGTCGACGTCGTCGCCGCCTCGGTCGGGCCGGAGGGCGCGCAGTGGCTCCACTACGGGCTGACCTCCTCCGACGTCCTCGACACGGCGCTGGCGCTGCAGCTGCAGGCGGCGGGCGAGATCCTCGTCACCGGGGCGAAGGCCTACCGCGACGCGCTGATCGCGCGGGCGCTGGAGGAGCGCGACACGCTCTGCGTCGGCCGCACCCACGGCGTCCACGCCGAGCCGACCACCTTCGGCCTGCGCCTGGCGGGCTACGCCTTCGAGGCGCACCGCAACGTCGAGCGCCTCGAAGCGGCCTTCGACCAGCTCCGCTTCGGCAAGCTCTCCGGCGCGGTCGGCACCTACGCCTCGGTGCCGCCGGCGGTCGAGGCACGGGTGATGGACAAGCTCGGCCTGCGGATCGAGCCGGTCGCCACCCAGGTGATCCCGCGCGACCGCCACGCCGAGCTGACCGCGACGCTGGCACTCGCCGGCGCCGGGCTCGAGCGCTTCGCCACCGAGGTACGCAACCTGCAGAAAACCGAGGTGCGCGAGGTGGAGGAGCCGTTCCGGGCGGGCCAGAAGGGCTCCTCGGCGATGCCGCACAAGCGCAACCCGATCCGCACCGAGCGGATCACCGGCCTCGCCCGCGTCCTGCGCGGCTACGCCCAGGCCGGCTTCGAGGACGTCGCCCTCTGGCACGAGCGCGACATCTCCCACTCCGGCGCCGAGCGGGTGATCCTGCCCGACTCGACGATCCTGCTCGACTACATGCACGGCCTCGGCGAGGGCGTCGCCCAGGGCATGACGCTCCACCGCGAGCGGATGCTCGCCAACCTCAACATCACCCACGGCGCCCTCTTCAGCCAGCGCGCGCTGACCGCCCTGGTCGAGTCCGGGATGGCCCGCGACGACGCCTACCGCGTGGTGCAGGAGAACGCCCAGAAGGCCTGGGACACCGGCACCGAATTCCGCGAGCTGATCGGCGCCGCCGCGCCGCAGCTGGACCTGGACGAGGTCTTCGACTACGGCGCGTACCTGACCCACGTGCCCGAGATCCTCGCGCGCCTCGAAGCCCTCCAGGGCTGACCCTCGGCGCGCGCGGGCACCGCGCGGATCCTCTCTTCCACAGTGAACCGGGCGGACCGCTCGGTGAATGTCTTGCGAACTCGCTGATAGTCGGGACGGCGCGACTTTGGACGCCGCGTCCATAGCGGTCGAAGTCGTTTCCTGCCTGGCGGCGTATCGCTGTACAGCGGGCTAAACCAGCGTCGCCCGAGACTGGACGGTGGGCCTTATCCGGTGCGGCCAGGCGGACCTAGATTTCGGCGCCTTGCGAGCCGTCTCCCCAGGGCGGCTCTGCTCACCTGTCCACCTCGGCATCGGGAGATACATCCTTGATCCCCTCATCCTTTTTAAGGAAGTTGCTACCGCTCCTGGCGGCCTTGAGCCTGCTCGGAGTGGTGGTGCTCGCCTCGACGGCGAGCGGCGCGTCCTCCGGACCGCCCAAGTACAGCGAACTACCGGACCCACTCCAATACGGGAACTACACCCCGAAAGAAGTCAACCCGGCCGTCTTCGGCAAAACCACCCTGCAGGAACCGAACAGCAAGGGCGGCGGCGCGACCGGCGGGAACTCGTCGATCACGCTGCCGGTCCGCGGCAGCATGTGGCTGCCGGAAGGCTATTCCGGGAAATCGCCGCTGCTCCTCTTCGTCCACGGCAACCACGGCGAATGCGACAAAGGCAAAGGCCCAGAATGCGAAATCTATAAGCGCAACGACGAGGGCTACGCCTACATGGCGGAGAACCTCGCCAGTTGGGGTTACACGGTCGTCTCCCTCGACCAGGACGAACTGATGGCCCGCCAGGACAGCCTCGGCAAGGGCATGCACGCCCGTCGCCTGCTGATCATGGCGATGCTGGACAAGATCAAAGCGGCCGACGAAGGCCCGCTGACCACCGAAGGCGCCAACGTCGGCTCGATGCTGGAAGGCAAAGTCGACATGACCCGGATCGGCCTGATGGGCCACTCCCGTGGTGGTGACGCCGTCGCCAGCTTCGTCCTCTACAACCAGACGCTGCCGGTCGGGGAACGCTTCCCGCTCCGCGCGGTCGTCTCGATCGCTCCGGTCGACTACGAACGGCACGCCCCCTATGGCGTCCCGTACATGACCGTGTTCGGCAGCTGCGACGGTGACGTCTCGAACCTCCAGGGCGCCCGTCTCTACGAACGCAGCCAGTACGAGTCGAACGATCCCTACCCCCGGTTCCAGGTGGTGCAGGTGGGCGGCAACCACGACGCCTACAACACCGTCTGGCAGGCCGACGGCGACGACTCGAGCCAGGCCGACGTGGCCTGCGGTCCCGACGCCAAAGGCTCCAAGGGACAGGTACCGACGGAAAAAAATCCGACCACGGAACCGGGCGTCCTCACCCCGGAAAACGTCCTCGGCAAACCGAACACCGAAGACCCGCACAACATCCGCCTCTCCGGTGAAGCCGGTAAACACTTCGAGGCGGTCGAAGGTGAAACCAAGCCCTACCGTTGGGGCAACGCGGAAAAGCTCAACCCGCTGGTCAACACCCGGATGTCCGGTGACCCGGCGCTGATGGGTGACCAGGAGAAGATGGGCCTGGCCACGGTGGCCGCGTTCTTCCGCCGCTACGTCGGCGGCGAGGGCGCTTTCGAACCGTACCTGACGGGTGAACTCGCGGCCGAAGGCAAGCCGTCGATCCCGCAGTCGGCCTGCCCGACCAGCGAAGCAGGGAGGCGGATCCCCTGCATCGACCGCGTCGCCGACAGCTACACGGCGCCGCCGGCCGAACGGATGGACGTCCTCCGTCCCGACACCGAACACCCGACCACGGTCGACGCCCTCGGCACGGAAATCGAAGCCAGCGGCTTCGCCAACCCGTACCTGGCGAGCGGCGGTGTGCAACCGGTCCCGGCCAAGACCCCGAACGGGATCACCTGGTGTGACCCCGACCCGGAGCAGGCCGAACCGGCCAACCTGAACGAAAACAGCAAAAACTGGCCGACCTCCGAGCGGTGGTGCCCCCAACCGGCGCCCGAAACTCTCGGCGGCCAGGGCACCTACAAACCGACCGATCCCGAATCCGCGGCCGCCGCGCCGCGCGAACAGGCACCGGTCAACGGCTCCTACGGACGCCAGCTCTCCCTTGCCTGGGAAGGCGAAGCGGCGATGGGCCTGCCGGTCCCGGCGGCCGACGGCAACGTCAGCGGCTACCGGGCCCTGTACATGGCGACCGCTGTGAACTTCTTCGACACGCGCAACCCCGCGCGTGGACTCGAAGGAGAGTGGAACCCTGAAGCCGCCCCGCAGAACTTCACCATCGCGGTGACCGATGCGGAAGGCGACGAAGGCACGGTCGAAGCGGATAACCCCGACTTCGGTACGGCCACCCAGCAGACCCTCGGGTCGACGTCCGACCGAGTGCACGTGATGCTCCGGGATCTCCGCGTCCCGCTGGCGGAATTCGCGCAGCAGGGCGTCAACCTGAAGACGGTGCGCCACATCGAACTCCGGTTCGGCGAAGCGGGTATGCCGAACAGCGGTTCGATCCAGCTCGCCGACGTGCGCTTCGAGCAGCCGGCCACCGGCTTCTCGAACGTGTTCCTCGAATCGACCGCGCCGAACGCCGGCCCCGGCACCTCCGGGATCACCAGCGGCCCGAACCCGGTCGAAGAAATGGAAGACGGCACCTACGCGCGTGCCGACGGCGAATACGAAATCCCCAACGTGACCACGGTCCCGGGGGCCAACGTGTGGACCGTCGACAACGACAAAAAACAGTGCCCGAACGCAGAGTTCACCAACATCCAGGAAGCGGTCGAAAACGCCAGTCCGTGGGACACGATCGTCGTCTGCCCGGGTGTCTACGAAGAATCGTCGACGCCGGTCAACAGCGAACTGAACCCGGTGTCGGCGGCAGGCGAGACGAACGGCCTGACGATCAAAAAGCCGTTGAAGATCATCGGTGCGGGGGCCAGTGAGGTCACCATCAAGCCGAAATCGACGGTGACGTCGCTGGGCGGTGCCACCGGCACCCTCCGTGATGGCGGCGGCAACGTGATCACGGTGTCACGGCAGTCGCTCGGCTCGACCGAATACGACGAGGAGTACGTCGATATCTCGGGCGTGACGATCGAATCCGGTTCGACCGAAGCTGAAGCGGGCGTCGCCTTCTTCAACAGCTCCGGGCGGATCGCCGACAGCGTGATCAAATCGATCAAGCCCGCCAACGGCAGCGGGTGGGGTGTGGTCGAGACCGATTCGCAGATCGGTGCCGGCGTCGGCTCGCCCGAACGCCAGGTGACGATCGAGAACAGCACGATCAAGGGCTACGGAGCCGGCGGCGTGTTGTTCGACGGGTCGAAAGGCGGGGTCGATGGCGCCGCCACCAACACCGAACGGTCGCTGATGAATCAGGTCGGCTACGTGTTCGGCTCGACGATCGAAGGGGCAGGAAGCGGTTCCACTGTGCCCCAGACCGGTATCGCCTACCGCTCAGGCGCCCGCGGTGAAGTCACCGGCAGCGCCGTGGTGAACAACGAGACCGGGACCGGATCAGGCGACTCCTACGGCATCCTTGCCGCGGACGCCGGTGCCCTGTCGGTCGAAGGAAGCAACATCACCGGCAACGGTGGCCCTGGCTTCGGCGTCTACAGCGCCAACGCCACCGTCACCGGAGTCGGCACCGAAACGGTCGAAGCGGGCGACGACTACTGGGGAGCCAGTGGGACGCCGCTCGTCGAAGGGCCGGTGGACACGACGCCGGTCGCCGGTTCCGCCGCGACGGTCGCCGCGACGCCGGCGCTGATGCCGGACAAGGCACCGACCGGCGAAATCGTCAACCCGGCGGGCGGCGAAGCCGTCGAAGTCGGCTCGACGATCGAACCGGTGGTGCTCGCCGAAGACGACTACGGGGTCAAATCCGTGGCGTTGAAAGTGGACGGTGAACCGGTCGCGACCGTGACCGAAGCGCCGTACACGTACTCCTGGACCCCGACCGCGGCGGAGACCGGCACCTCGGTGCAGCTCGAAGCCACGATCACCGACAGCTCCGGCCAGGTGACGACCAGCGACGTCAGCGTCCCTGTCGTCCCCGTCGGGAGCACGGCGAAGGGCCGGGCCACGCAAGAAAAGGAAGCCAGGGCAGCGGCGGAAGCCGAAGCCCAGGAAGCGATCGCGGCCGCCGAAGTGAAGCTGGCGGAAGCGACCGCGAAGGCGGAAGCCGCGGCGAAGGCCACGGAAACCGCCACCGCCGAAGGCAAGGCGGCCGAAGAAGAGGCCGCTGCTGCCCTGAAGGCGGCCGAAGACAAGGTCGCCAAGGTCGAAGCGGAACTGAAGGCAGCCGAAAAGGCGGCCCCGGCTCCGACGGCCAAGGCGGGCAAGTTGACCAAGAACACGAAGACGGGAACGGCGCGCCTCGGCGTCGTCGTCTCCGCACCGGGTTCGCTGGTCATCAGCGGTCCGGACATCGCCAAGGTGTCCGGCCACCCGACCGGCCCTGGCGAAGTCCAGGTGCTGATCAAGGCCAAGGGCAAGGCACTGAAGACCCTGAACACCAAGGGCAAGGTGTCGGTGAAGGTGACGATCGCCTTCACCGCCGGCGGCAAGACGATCACGAAGACCACCACGGTCTCCCTGGTCAAGAAGTAAGGCGACGCGAGAGCGCCGCACCATGCGCCCCCGACTCCGGCTCAGGCCGGGGTCGGGGGCTCTTTTTTCGGGTACGCTGCCGGGCGTGATCCTCTACACGTGTGGGACCAAGACTGCGGGGCCCGGTTTCGCCCATCCCTGTGCGAAAGCGGGGAAGGCGCTCGACGCGGCGGGCTACGAGTACGAGCTGAAGACGGTCGGTGGCTTCCGGGCGATGCCGTGGACCTGGGGCAGCCGCAAGGAGGACCGCGCCGAGGTGCGCGCGCTGAGCGGCACCGACGAGGTCCCGATCCTCGTCCTCGACGACGGCGAGGTCATCTCCGGCTCCGGCACGATCGCCAGGTGGGCGAAGGAGCACCCGGCGAGCCGCGCCAAGTCCGGCGCCGCGTAGTCGCGTTCGCAGTTCTCCGTAATAGCTACGGCAAAGTGCGAACTCACCCGGCGGTGAGGGCTGGTTCCCGGGCGGGGCGGCGGGAGTCGATCACGACCGGGGTGCCGGCGCGGGGCGAGAAGGTGATGTTGCGGCGGCCGGTGCGCTCGGGGCGCGGGTCGACCTTGCGCAGCGCGCAGCGGGTGAGCACCTCGCGCAGCACGATCCGCATCTCGAACTCGGCGAAGGCCGCCCCGAGGCAACGGCGGACGCCGCCGCCGTAGGGGATCCAGGCGTAGGTGTCGGGCGGCTGGTCGAGGAAGCGCTCGGGCTGGAAGGCCAGCGGGTTCGGGTAGGACTCGCTTCTCGTGTGGGTGAGCCAGATCGCCGCGGTGACGTCGGTGCCCGCGGGCAGCTCGAGCCGCTCGGTGACCAGGTCCTCGGCCAGTCGGCGCCCGGCCAGCGGCAACACCGGC
>Ga0134126_10009523_pt1 | contig 12235 bp, 9 predicted proteins | sample KB31752_FD_96881 | JGI IMG/M metagenome (GOLD analysis project Ga0134126, IMG submission 96881) | Terrestrial soil microbial communities with excess Nitrogen fertilizer from Kellogg Biological Station, Michigan, USA - KB3-175-2 | ecosystem: Environmental > Terrestrial > Soil > Unclassified ...
GCCCAGATCATCACCGACCGGTGCGACACCAGCCTGGACCCGCGCTCAGTGAAAGACGGCAAGCCGCCCGCTGACGCCCAGGGCGCGACATGAGAAGCGCTGAACAAGCCAAGGCCCGCCCGGTTCGATGCCCTGCCGCCCGGCCTGGGCAAGGAGGTCGCCGTGGCTGACTATCCGTCCTCGCTCCCGCAGGTCAACCAGACCGCGCCTGTCCCCCGGCGGATCCGGGCGGTGCTCAACGGGCGGGTGGTGCTTGACACTACCTCCGCCCTCTACGTGTGGGAGTGGGAACACTATCCGCAGTACTACATTCCCGTTACCGACATCGACCCGGCCGTTCTGGTCGACGAGCGGCATGAGCAGCGGCTGAGCCGGGGAACCGCCCGCCGTTACGGACTGGCGGTGGGCGAGGTGTCCCGGGCGGCCGCGCTGCGCGTCTACGGCGACGACGCGCGCTTCGGGCTGGCTGGCCGGGCGCGTTTCGAGTGGGATGCCCTGGATGCCTGGTACGAGGAGGACGAGCAGGTCTTCGTGCATCCCCGGGACCCGTACACGCGCGTCGATTCGCTCCGCTCCACCCGGCACGTGCGCGTCGAACTCGACGGCACCGTCCTGGCCGAGTCCGCGTCCCCGGTCCTGGTGTTCGAGACGGGGCTGCCCACCCGCTACTACCTCAACCCGACCGAGGTGGATTTCACCCTTCTCACGGCGACCGGCACCGTTACCGGCTGCCCTTACAAGGGAACCACCAGCCGTTACTGGACGGCCCGCGTTAACGGCAAGGCTTATCAGGACATCGCCTGGAGTTACGACTTCCCCACCCGGCAGCTGCTGCCGATCGCCGGACTAGTCGCCTTCTACAACGAGAAAACTGACATCGTCCTCGACAGGCAGCGACTCGCCCGGCCCTTCACCCATTTCTCTTAGCGCGCCGCGGCACACGCCGCAGCGTGCTCCCCTGCGGCCCGGGAACCACTCATCGCCCGGAGGGAGGTGCCCATCCTGACGGGCTCAATGATCTCCGGGCCTCCTCGGCCTTTGCTCGTCGTGGCAGGCACCGGGGGCAAGGCTGGGGCGACCGGGGGAACCACGCATCCGTTCTGTGGTGTCCTTCATTTTCCAAACGGATTCCGGTGCCTGCCGCCCCGGCCCCTGAGCCGCCGGTCAGGTGTCACTGCCTGTCCCGGCGGTGAGGCAGGCCCCGAGGGCGGACATGCCGCGACGGACATGGCCGTGCACCGCAGACCTGCGGATCCCCATCGCGGCGGCGATCTGGGGGTCTGACCAGTTCGCGTAGTACCTGAGCACCAGGGCCTCGCGCTGGCGGACGGGAAGGGCGGAAAGCCCGGCCATGAGGGCCGAGCCCGGGATGCCGGGCGCCGGCCAGGTCCCGGCGTGGCGGCGCGGGTCACTCGGGTCCGCAAGCCGGGCGCGCGCCCCGGTGACTACGGCCCGGCGCAGGTAGCCCAGGGCCTCGTCACTGGCTTCCCCGCGCCGCAACTCGCGCTGCGCGGAGGCGAAGGCGTCTTTGACTACTTGCTCCGCGACCGCGACGCCGGCCAGAAGCGCGGCGATCCGGACCAGGGACGGATAGTGTGCGCGGTAGGCAACGGCCACAGCGAAGTCGGCACCCTGTCCGGGCTGGTCGTCCCGGAAGCCGTCGGCCGACACCGCGCCCGGGGCAGTTCCCAGCCCGGCCGCCCCGTCCGCCTGGTCATACCTGGATGAGAGCGCGGTGTCATCGGCACGGGATCGCCGGCCCCAGCGCGGTCCCCCGCTGCTGCTCATCGGCACTTCAAGGACACCGCCCTCCAAGGAAACAAGACAGGTCCCGCCATCCGCTTGAGCGGCGCGGCGGGCAAGCCACCTGATCCGTCACACGGGCGCCTGGCCGCGGCAGACGGTCCCGCAGCCCTCGCCCGCGGCCGTTACGAGCTGGCGCAATCCGCTGATGACCTGCGCCCGCCAGGTGGACGGGAGCTGGCAGGCAATCCGCGCCAGCTCACGCCCCCGTCGGCTCGCCTCCGTCCGGCCAGGTCCCTCCCGGACACGGTGAGCTCCAGCGTCACCACGCCGCGGTGACCTGGCTCGCTGTCACTGGACACGTAGCAGACAGCAGCCGCCTGTGATGCCTCAAGCAGGTCAGGCGCCAGTTCCGCCTCGCCCTGAACAGCCACTGAGGAGATCTCATGAGGAAGCATTGTAAGGAGCAACTATTGCATCATGCAAGATACTGTCATCGCGCCCGGGCGCCCGGGCACGAGGTGCCCGAGGTCAGGAACCGAATGCCACCGCGCCCAGCCCGGCGCCCGCCCCGCCACGAGCGGCACATCTTAAATGCGCGCGGGCTGTCCTGCTGGGCGCTGAAGGGCCGACGGCGGGGTCGGGTACCCTAGCGCGGGCGAATGCAACGTGACGGGAAGCGGCTCACCGGGGTCAGACGTAATGAGTGCCCGCGTACCTGCACCGCCTGCCACGAGGCCGGTACCTTCCTGGCAAGTGCAGCTATCGGCCCGTGCGGTAGCTTGCTCCCGGACCGACCGGATGGCGGAGGGCCTGCTGAAATGCCAGTGACCTGGGACGACGAAGGCGTGCCTAAGCTTGCGCCCGGGACCGCGGAAGTACTGCAGGCCGCCACCCGGATGCTCGCGGGGGTGGCCCTGCGGAGCCTGGACGCCCTGGCCGCCGCGGTGACGCTGCCGCAGTTCCGGCTGCTGGCCGTGCTCGCCGACCTAGGCCCGGTGCCGTCCGGGCAGGCCGCGCGCATACTTGGCCTCGACCCGTCGACCGTCACCCGGCTGGCCGACCGGATGGTCACCGCCGGGCACGTGGCCCGCGGCACCGACCCGCGGCACCGCGGCGTTGTCACCCTCCGGCTGACCGCCAGCGGCCTGGCCCTGGTCGCGGCCGCTGACGCCTGGCGCCGACGCGAGCTGGCGCAGCTCATGGCACGGCTCACGCCCCCAGAGCAGGAAGCGGTGACCAGCGCGCTCGCCCAGCTGGTCAGCGCGGCAGGCGACGACTACGGCCTCACCGCGCACCGCCCCATACCGCTATTATCAGCTCGCCTCAGGCGGGGTGGCGCGGCGATATTCAACGCGGCCAGGCGAGCAGTCCCGCCCGGCTGACCTAGTGTCCGGCACGGGTTAGCGCCTACGCGATCGCGACCGGACGGACCATCGAACCTGTCGCGCCGCCGATTTTGAGCGGTAGGCAAACCAGCAGGAACTCATATACCCGGTCCCGGGCCAGGTCCTCGAGGAAGGCGTTCTCCAGGAGGTGGACGCCGCGCTTGCGCAGGGCGAAATGGTGGACCGGGTGCGGGTTGTCCGGGTCCGCGGACGGGATCTGCTCCACCGTGGAGGTGTCGGAGCCGAGGACCACGCACTCCTTGTCGTCGATAAGCCAGCTGGCTCCGTCCAGGTCCGGGCCGGCGCCGTCGGTCGCCGCGTAGCGCTGCCGGTCCGGCCAGAGGGACATGAGGCCGGTGCGGATGAGCACGCAGCACTTCGGCGGGATGTCGGTGCCTTGCGCGTCCGCCACCCTTGCCAGCACGTCGCGCCCGAGGCCGTGACCGCGCGGCAGGAACGGCTCGCCGAGATAGCCGGCTGCGTCCAGCAGCACGCCATGGGTGATGATCGGCGGGATGGTGGCGGCGTCCGCGCGGACGGGGCCGAAGTCACCGCAGTGGTCCGCCGCGGAGTACCCGCCGTACCAGGTGTCGTCGCCGTCGGTGATGTGGCACAGGGCGTCCAGGTGGGTCCCCGTGTGCATGCCGGTGACCATTAGCTCGGTAATCATCCCGATGCCGGCGGCGTTCCGCTCCGGGGCGAACAGCTCGACGTCCCCGCCCAGCCGGATGCCGTGCGCCGTCCGGTAGGAGGTGAGACTGAACTTCGGGTGCCCGTCCCACTGCGGCATGCCGACGAACCGGCCCGCGTCCAGGTCGTACACCCGGCCGGTGCTGGCCGCGCCAAGCGCGGCCAGCACGTCGGCGGGGCCGAGGTCCCCGACACGGCCGATCTCAGCCGGGTCAGGCGTGCGCACGTTGTTCGCCTCCTGATACTTCCCCGTCCGACGGATCGCCGCCTGCGGCTGGCAGGCCGTTGACCTGCTCCGCCCCGACCGCCTCGGTGCCGCCCGCCTCGGCTCCGCCCGCCTCGGCGCCGACCGCGGAGGCTACTAGAGGCTCGTCTTCCTGGAAGTCGAGCTTACGGCCCCTGGTCTCCACGCCGGCGATCACCATCGGGATCGGGATGAGGGCCAGCAGGATCACCTGCATCAGCCAGAACAGGTTCCAGTTTCCGGAGCTGACCAGGTTCGGCCCCCAGTACGCGGAGGCGCCGTAGCCGAACATCCACTCGGCGACCACCGCGAGGCCCATCCCGACGCCGCGGATGCGGGTGGGGAACAGCACCACGAAGTACGCGGCGGTGACGCTCCAGCCAAGCTGGCGGAAGAAGCCCGCGATGAACAGGTACGACGCCACCGGGACGGCGCCCTGGCTGAACGGCGCCCGCCAGATCAAGATAGTGAACGGCACCGCGACCCACACGAACGGCAGCATCCACTTAGCCGACACCTTGTCCATGAACCAGCCGCCGAAGACCGTCGAGACCAGCAGCGCCACCTCGTAGGCGTAGGTGATCGTGTTGCCGGAGACGGCCGGGATCGGCCTGCCGGTGATGCCGCCGTGGGCGTACCAGGCAGGGTAGGAGAAGTCCCAGCCGCCCTGCGGCGCGCCGATAAGGAACGCGACGACCAGCGCGATGAGCGTGTAGCGGACCTGCCGCTTGGCGAACAAGGCGCGCAGGCCCTGGGTGACCTCGCCGGGGGCGCGGTCGCGGACCGTGCTGATCTTCGTCCAGGCCGGCGACTCATGCAGCCGCAGCCGCACCAGGTAGGACAGCGCGGCGAAGGCGAACGACGCGAAGTAGGCCCAGCGCCAGCCGAGCACCGACGGCGCGGCGAACGTCTGGGCGAAGACGTTGGCCAGCCCGTAGCCGATGCCGACCCCGGCCTGGGTGCCAGCCAGCAGCAGCGACCGGCGCTTGGCCGGCGCGAACTCCGACAGCATCGCCAGGCCCATGGCCCATTCGCCGCCGGAGAACAGCCCGGCGAGGAACCTGACCGCCAGCAGCTCCGGCTCGTTCTGCACGAACCCGGTCAGGCCGGTCATCACGACCGTGCCCAGGATGCCGTACATGAACGCCCGCTTGCGGCCGATCCAGATGTCGCTGAAGTAGCCGAGGAACAGCGCTCCGAGCCCGAGACCGACGGCGTACAGGAAGAACGCGTTGCCGACCGACCCGGTACTGACGTGCAGCGACGCCGCCATGGGCACCTGCACGAAACTGACAATCTGAAGGTCGAGGGCGGTCACCGACCACCCTAGGAACACCGTGAGCCAGACCAGGAACACGCTGCCCGACGACGACTTCTTCGTGTCGTTCACTTAAACCTCCCGTGACCGGAACACGGCCTGCTTGAACCTTGCCGGTCTATGCGCAGAATGCGCATAACTTAACAATACTGCGCGTTCCGCGCAATACCTCCGTGACGGCGAATCCGCGCGAACTCAGGGGCGGCTATGATCCATCCATGCGGCGGACCGCCGCGGCCCGTGCGAAAGGAGCGCAGACGGCAGTGACCGTGCGCAAGGGGACCGGCCGGCTCAAGGCCAGTCAGCGCCGTGAGCAGATTAGGCGGCTCACGTCCGCGCAGGGCCTCGTCAACGTGGAACAGCTCGCCGAGTCGTTCGACGTGACGCCGTCCACTATCCGCCGGGACCTGTCGCTGCTGACCGAGCGGGGCGAGCTGGCGCGCACGTACGGCGGAGCCATCGCGACCGGCCAGCTGCCGGAAGCCACGCTGGGACAGCGGGCCGCGATGGCGCCCGCGCAGAAAGAGCAGATCGCGCGCCTCGCCGCGACCTTCGTCGCCGACGGCGAGACCCTGGTCCTCGACGCCGGCACTACGACCGGACGGCTCGCCCGGCGGTTGCAGGGCCGGGAGAACCTCACCGTCATCACCAACGGGGTGACCACGCTCAGCGAGCTCGCCGACGCCGAAGGTGTACACGTCGTCTGCCTGGGCGGTGACCTGCGGCACATCAGCCAGGGCTTCGTCGGCCCGCTGGCCGAGCTGTGCCTGTCCCGCCTGACGGCGGACCGGGCGTTCCTCGGAGCGGACGCGCTCCACGCCCGGTTCGGCATCTGCGAGGCCAGCCCGGTCCAGACCCGGCTCAAGGAACTCATGATGAACCGCGCGGAGCACGTGTACGTGCTGGCGGACAGCTCCAAGCTGGGCAGGAGGCCGTTCGACGCGTGGGCGCCCATCGAGCGCCCCTGGACCCTCATCACGGACTGGGAGGCCAGCGCGGAGCAGCTGGAGCCGTTCCGCGCCCAGGGCGGGGTGACGGTGCTGGTGGCAGGCAGCGGTGACCGCGAAGAGCAGCCGCGCGCCGACGAGAAGAACGGGGCCGGCGGACTCGGAAAGCCCGTTGGGGTCACCGAGTCCGCCTAGAGCGCCTGCCGCCGCCCTTCTCAGGGCCCGCTCGCTCAGGACCCGGCGGTCGCCAGCTGGGCGGCCTGGCGCAGCGCCTCGATCAGGCTGAGATGATCCGCCTTCCCGGTGCCGGCGATGTCGAACGCGGTGCCGTGGTCCACCGAGGTCCTGATCACTGGCAGCCCGACGGTGATGTTCACGCCCGACTCGAGCCCCATTACCTTCACCGGCCCGTGGCCCTGGTCGTGGTACATCGCGACGACGAGATCGAAGTCGCCCCGCCCGGCGCGGAAGAACACCGTGTCCGCCGGCAGCGGCCCGTTGGCGTCGATGCCCTCGGCACGAGCGCGCTCGATGCCGGGCGCGACCTTCTCTTCCTCCTCGCCCCGGCCGAACAGGCCGTGCTCGCCCGCGTGCGGGTTAATGCCGCAGACGGCGATGCTCGGGCTGGCGATGCCGGAGCGGACGAGGGCCTCGTGTCCCCGCTTGATCGTCCGGTAGACGAGCCCGGGCTCGATCTTCTCCACCATGTCGAGCAAGCCGATGTGGGTCGTGACGTGGATCACCCGCACCCGAGGGCTGGTGAGCATCATCGACACCTCCGGGGTGCCGGTCAGCTCGGCGAGCATCTCGGTGTGGCCCGGGTACAGGTGCCCGGCCTTGTGCAGGGCCTCCTTGTTCAGCGGGGCGGTGCAGATGGCGTCCACCCGGTGCTCGACCGCCAGCGCGGCGGCGATGCGCACGGCCTGGTAGGCGGTCTCGCCACCGATCTCGGATAGCTGGCCGAACGGCAGGTCGGCAGGAACCAGGTCCAGGTCGATGCACTCGATGGTGTCGGGGCGGCCCTGGACCTCCTCAGGCTCGCGGACGCGAATGATCTCAGCGTTCACGCCGCAGATCGCGGCCGCCCGCTTCAGCCGCCCGGCATCGCCGATCACGAGCGTCCGGCAGATGTCGCGGACAGCCGGGTCGGCCAGCGCCTTGACGATGATCTCCGGTCCAATGCCCGCCGGGTCGCCCATGGTAATGGCGACAAGCGGGAGGGCGGGCGGGCTGTCAGATTCTGGCACGGAACTCTTCCTTTCCTGGGTGTCCAGCTTGGACACGTCTGCTGCACGGGGGACATCGCGGCCGTGCAGGACGCTGAGGGCGCGGGCGAGGACCCGCTCGTCGCCGAACGCGCCGGCCTTGGTGACCACCGGGCGGCCGTCCGGGCTGGCGACGGAGACCGGCACGCCGGTCGCTACCTCGCTGACCGGTCGCAGCGCGGTCACGCCGCACGCCGTGAGCACGGCAAGGGCGGTGTCGCCTCCGGTCAGCGCGAAGCCCCCGATCTGTCCGCTGTGGGAGCCGATGAGCTCGCCGAGGGCGCGCGACAGCACCCGGCTCGCCGCCGCGTCCAAGACGACTCCGCCCGGGGATTCGGGCGGGACGAGGCCGAGGGCGACGTCCTTGCCGGCGGCGAGTGCCGCACCGATCATGCGGTCGGCCGCGGCCAGGCCGTTCGCCGCCATGTCCACTGCGGGGCGGCTGGATGCGGTGTCGAGGATGGCAGCCGGATGGACGCGCACGACGCGGACGCCGGGCACAGTCTCCAGGTAGCAGAGCTGTGCGGCGGCGGCTCCAGCGGCGCTGCCGACCACGATGGCCACCGGCGCGGCGGCCACCGGCGCGGCGGCCGGGGCGATGCCGCTGGAGCCGCCGTTCCCTGGCCCGTCGTTGTGCACCTGGCGGACGGCGCGCAGGCCCGCAAGGTACTGCGCAAGGCCGGCCGAGCCAGTCCACAGCACGTTCAGTCCGGTGTCCTGGCCGCTGGCCGCGACGGCGGCCAGGTCATCTTCCGTCTCAGCGTCGCAGACCACGATGTCGGTCCCGCCGACCGCGCTCTGAAGCTGTTCCCCCGCGCGCCCGGACCGGATATCGTCCAGGCCCAGGCTCCGGACCCGGAGCCCGCCGGCCCGCAGCATGGCGGGGAGGTCGGCGGTCCCCCGCAGCCCTTGTGCCCGCCAGGTCTCGGTGCATTCCAGCGGGATCCCGCGCAGGAAACCGCGACCGCCGGTAACGGTGCGCCCGTGAGCGGGGAAAGCCGGGGCGACGACAGTGAGATCTGGCCGCACGCCGCGGATGGTAACCGCGAGCTCGAGCGCCAGGTGGCCGCGGAGCGTGGAGTCGATCTTCTTGTACCACATGGCCGGATGGCGCAGGGCCAGGGAGGAGATGGCTTCCGCCACGGCGGCGCGCGCCTCGCCGGCCCCCTGATCACGCGAGTCGGTGGGCACGACGACGGCCTGCGCCCATTCCGGGGGCTCGGCGGTTCGGTCGAGCTGGATAGCCACGTCCAGTCCGGCGCGGGAGAAGCTGACGCCGCAGTCGGCGCCCCCGGACAGGTCATCGGCGATGATAGCGACCTCTAGGTCTCGCTTCTCCATGACCAGGCTGTTTCCCTCCCGCGCGGCATCCATGAGGCGGCCATCTTGAGGCGGCCATCTTGAGGCGGACATTGCTTAGGTGCGCGTTATGAGCATATCTCCTACCTAGTTGCGCTAAACACGCAATATGGCGAAGAAGGCTCGGTGGGGTCCGCCCGGCTAGGTGCGCTGGCGGCCGGGACCTTCTCATTCGCCGAGGCGGCGCTCGTCTTCCAGGCAGGCGAGGCCGGAGATGAGGACGGCGTCAACCTCGACGGCCAGGGCGATGGCGACGATGACCTCGTCTGCCGTCAGCCCGGGGTGGCCGGGCTGCACGCCGGGCAGGCCGCGTGGGCCGCCGGCGTCTTCCAGAGACGGAACTGGCGGCGTCTGCTACCGCGTTTTGCCCTTCGGTCAGTCCGCGGTGAAGAAACCGCACAGCGTGGGCCTCGTCGTCAGGGGCGCAGGCACACGGGAGCATGTCCGGGCATACTCGCCAGTGGCACCCGGGAACCTTGCGTGACCAAAGCGGCGCTCACCACGGCCAGCACTGCGGCAGCGGCCAGCATGAGCGGGTAGCTGACGAGCGGGCGGACCGCCGCCAGCAGGAGCGGCAGGCCGAAACCGACGTAGGTCAGGGCATAGTAGACGGCGGTCAGGCCGGCGAGGTCATCCGGCCTGGCAATGCGCTGGGCCTCCAACAGTCCGCTGACCAGGCCGGTCCCGTACCCCGCACCCAACGGCACCGCGGCGGCCAGCACCAGCCACGGCTCCTCTACGGCCGCTGCCACCGCCGCGGCCGCCATCCCGGCGGCCGTCAGCAGCAGTCCAAGCACGCTCGCCGCCACGCGGCCAGGCTGGTCCAGCCGTCGCGTCAGTGACTGCACCGCGACACCGACGCCGAGTGTGAGGCCCGCGGCCACCCCCGCGAAAGCGACGCCAAACCCGCCCGTCCGGCTTGCCACCAGCGACGGAAGCACCGCGAAGGCCACCGACGGCCCGGCGAAGACCCACGGCGCGGCTGGTAGCACCACCCTGAGGAACCGGCGGTGCCCTACGCTGGGCACCCGCAACCGCTTAACGAAACCCCTGCCCGAACCTACGGCCTCCTGGCGGACTGGCACGCGCCACAGCAGCGGCGTGACGGCCGCCACGATCAGCAGGTGCGGCACGTAGGCGGTCAGCAGGGGGTCGGGTGCCCACTGGCCTGCGACGCCCGTTGCCAGCGGACCGACACCGAACCCGAGCGATAGAGCGACCGCAGCCCGGCGCGCTCCGGATTCCTCGTCACCGCCCGCCGGAGCGGCGGACAGGTCCTTCACCCAGGCGGTGCCGGCGGCGAAGATCGCACCGCTGGCCGCGCCTGCCAGGAACCGTCCCGCCAGCAGCAGGCCGACTGAGTCCTCGCCGCACATCAGGACGATCGTGGCCAGCGCTGACACCACGACGGCCGGCCGCACGACACGCGCCCGGCCCCATACGTCCGCCGCCGGGCCGGCGAGCAGGAGCGCGGCGATCAGGGCGAGCGCGTAGATGCCGAACAGGCCGTCGGTGGTTGCCGCCGACAAACCGCGCTGCGCGCGGTACGCCACCAGCATCGAGACGAACTGGTTCGCGCCCCAGGCGACCGCGAACATACCCGCGGCCGGGCCAGCCCAGCCGCCTCTCAAGGCCGCGGCGCTCATCGCTCCGCTCCGGCCGACTCGCGGAACCGCCCGACTTTCGCGATGTTGCCGCACCTAGCCATCGAGCACCAGCGACGCCGTCGGCCTCGCGAGGTGTCGAGGTAGAGCATCCCGCACTCCGGCCCGTCACAGGCCCGCAGCCGCTCGTCGCCTGCGGTTGCCAGCCTCACTAGCTCGCGGGCCAGGTCAGCTAGCACCGTCGTGATCGTCGCGGGCGGTTCCTCTGCCTTTATTTGCCCGGCGACCAGCAACAGGCTCGGGCCGGGTACCGGTCGCGACGACCAGGCGCTGAGCGTCTCGACATCAGCCCGCGCGAGCAGTGCCGGGCTGGCCAGGATGCGATACCCGGCCTCGCGGAGGTCGCGTGCCGCGGCCAGGTCGTCGGCGGTTACCGGCACGGCGGGCAGCCCCGCGCCTGCCAGCCAGTCCCCGAGCCGGCCGGCGCTTGTCAGCCGATCAACCGGGTGCCTAGACCGGCGCTGTCCCACAGTCGCCAGGAGATTCAGCGCCGCGCTGCCCGCATCGAAGCGCAGCTGGTCATTCAGCGGCAGCCCGCTGCCGGGTTCCCGGTCAAGCACCCTATTGCCCATGCCGCCAGTGTAACCACTCTAAGGCACTTAGAATAGTTACAAGTCGGCCGAAGCGACGTGACGCTCGCCACCTCCTGACACTCCCGGCTGCGGTCAGGTGCGACACTGTGGGCCCGATGACCATGCACCTGATAGCCACTCCGTTTAGTAAGACGGTGGAGGTGCTGGCCCGCCAAGGCCTGGTCGCGCCGGCGGAGACTGGGCGCGATGCCCGGCGGCCGGAGCGAAAGTCTCGTACTGCGGCGGCAGTCGCCCGCTCCAGTGCCTGGACCCGCGGCGTGATCGCGCCGTCCTAGACGAGCGCCTCGAGCCGGGCCGAGCTGTCGACTCCAAGGTCGGCTAGGCGCATGACGGCTTACGTGAGCTGACGACAGGACGCTCATGTGCTGGTTTCCTGTCGTCGCCCCGAATCTCGCCTGCTCTGTCCGCGACCCGCTCTTCAGCCCGTGCACCACCAGCCACCACCACCCCGGCCCGCGCCCGCCCGCACAGAACCGGCGGCCCCGGCCCCCGCCCCGGCCGCGCACTGCCCGCATGACGGCTTCCACGCAGCCGCGATTCCGGAGCACCACCGCAGGCCCGCGCCACCGGCCACCACTCCGGAACCGCGGCTGGCGAGCCGCCCCGGCCACCGGACACCGCAACCACGCAGTGCGGCCCCCCACAACCCCAGCCGGCAACCCGCATCCCAGCACCCACGGCCACCACGGAATACAACCTCAGCCAAACCGCACCCAGCGTCGGCCCGCGCCGGCACAACCATCGCAGCCGGACGGGCACAACCGCCGACCCGCAGCGCCAACGCGCTGGTAAATCAAGGAGTATTCTCAGGCCACCGGGGCTGGGAAGAGGCCCGTGGACGCCTCTGGCTTCGTTCGTGCGTTCTGGGGTCTGGCCGCACTTTGTCCGGTAAGGGGCGGGCGAGGTAGATCAGCGGCCCGCGGCTGTCCGGCCTGGTGTGCTGGGGGGTCATGTCGATCTTGGCCGCGACGCGCAGGGACGCGGTGTTGTGCGGCCGGATGGTCGCCCAGACGCGGCTGATCCC
>Ga0134126_10009524_pt1 | contig 12233 bp, 11 predicted proteins | sample KB31752_FD_96881 | JGI IMG/M metagenome (GOLD analysis project Ga0134126, IMG submission 96881) | Terrestrial soil microbial communities with excess Nitrogen fertilizer from Kellogg Biological Station, Michigan, USA - KB3-175-2 | ecosystem: Environmental > Terrestrial > Soil > Unclassified ...
CGCCCGCCCAGCGCCGACTGCCGCGCCAGCGCCTCGTTCATCTGCTCCTCGGTGATCAGCTTCGCGCGGACCAGCAGGTGCCCAAGCTCGAGTCGAACTGCGATGATGCCCTCCGAAGGCGAACGGGGCTTACCGCCCCAGCCGTCTCCAGACTCCCATGGCCCATGCGGTCTGGTGAATTCCACCTCCGTGTGACCCCAAAAGCGAAAGGGCACGCCGAAGGCATGCCCTCTCACCGCCAACGCTTGTCATTCCAGAAGCGTTCGGTCTCGTAAAGCGAGAGGGGCCACGAAGGAATCTCCTTTGCAACGAACCACTGAGAACTCAGAACGGACAACCATCACCGGTGTTTGATGAAGCTCCCGTCCTGCAGCTCGCTCATCGCCTGCCGCAGTTCGCCTTGCGTGTTCATTACGATTGGGCCGTACCACGCCACCGGCTCCTCGATCGGCTTGCCGGACACCAGCAGAAAGCGGATGCCCTGCTCGCCCGCCTGCACTACGATCTCGTCGCCGCGATCGAAAAGCACCAGCGAATGGTTCTTCGCGTCATACTCTGGCGCCGCGTTCGGATCGATACCCGACTCCGTCAGCACCGCCTGCGGCGTCGAAGCATCGCGAAACGTCCCCGCTCCGGCAAACACATACGCAAAGGCATTGCGCGTCACGTCGACCTTCAGCCGCTTCTTCTTCCCCGGCGCGACGGACACATCGATATAGTTTGCGTCCGCCGCCACGCCCTCCACCGGTCCGCGCTTGCCCCAGAACTCCCCGCAGATGATGCGCACGTGCGTACCGTCATCGTCGGTGATCTCCGGAATCGCGGTCGCAGGTATGTCCTGATACCGCGGGTCGGTCATCTTCATACTCGCGGGCAGGTTCGCCCACAGTTGAAAGCCGTGCATCCGTCCCTGTGCATCGCCCTTCGGCATCTCCTGGTGCAGAATGCCGCTGCCCGCCGTCATCCACTGCACGTCGCCCGCGCCCATCTTTCCCTTATTCCCCAGGCTGTCCCCATGCTCGACGGTCCCCGCGAGCACGTATGTGATGGTCTCGATCCCGCGATGCGGATGCCACGGAAACCCCTTGATGTAGTCCGCCGGATTGTCATTGCGGAAATCATCCAGCAGCAGAAACGGATCGAACTCCTTGGTCTTGCCAAAGCCGAACGCCCGCTCCAGCCGCACACCCGCACCTTCCAGCGTCGGCTTCGTGTTGATCATCTCTTTCACTGCCCGCAACGACATACTTCCCTCCCTCTCACAACTGCCCTGTCAGCCCGAGCGAAGCTGCCCGCGCCAAGCGAGCAGCGCAGCCCGAAGGACCTGCCCTGTCTTTCGCTTCTGCCGTCATCCTGAGCGCCCAGCGCGAAGGCTCCCCGGTATCTGCATTGTCATTCCGCAGCGTTCGACGCGAGTCGAATGCGAAGGAATCTGCTTTTTTCTAGTCCCGAGTCCCCAGCAACTAGTCCCTACGCCTGCTGCATTGTCATTCCGCAGCGTTCGACGCGAGTCGAACGCGGAGGAATCTGCTTTTCCTAGTCCCGAGTCCCCAGCAACTAGTCCCCTACGCCTGCTTCACAAACTGCGCATCAATCGTGATCGTCACATCGTCACCCACCAGCACGCCGCCGGTCTCGAGCGCCGCGTTCCACGTCAACCCAAACTCCTTCCGGCTGATTTTCGTCGTCGCCTCGACCGCCACACGCGTATTACCCCATGGGTCTTTGCCCGGCGCCGTCGGTCCCTCCACTTCGAACGCAACTGTCTTCGTCACGCCCTTGATCGTCAGCTCGCCCTCAACGGTGCCGTCCGCCGGAACAACCTTAAAGCTCTTGAACGCCATCGCCGGAAACTTCTCCACGTCGAAGAAGTCCGGTCCCTTTAAATGTGCGTCGCGCTGCGCATCGCCTGTCGCAATCGATGTCACGTCGACCGTGGCCTCAATGCTCGCCGCGGCCGGGGCCGCCTCGTCGTAGTCCAGTACGCCCGCCGCCTTCCCGAACGTTCCCTTCACGTTCGAGATCATCATGTGCTTCACCTTGAACTCCACTACCGAGTGGGCCGGATCCAAATTCCATGTGCTCATGTGTAATCTCCTTTTGGTCCAAATCTTGTTGCTGCGGTTCTTTGGATGCGCCAGCATGATATTCGTTGCAACGAATATCATGCCCAATGAAATCAATGGCCCACGCGGGCAGCTAACCAACTATCAACTTGCGCTTCGCGCCGTCTTCAGCAACTCCATCAACTGACCCAGCCGCTTCGCCCCCAGATGCCCCAGCTCCCGCCGGTGCGCCTCCTTCACCGGATCGTCCATACGGCTCAACAACTTCAGCCCCTCCGGCGCAATCTTTCCCATCACCACCCGCCGGTCGCGCTCATCGCGCCAGCGCTCAATTAACCCGCGCCGCTCCAACCGGTCCAGCAACCGCGTAATGTCCGGGTCGCGCGTAATCATGCGGTCCCCAATCTCCCCGCACGCCAGCCCGTCAGGCGAACCCCGCAGAATCCGCAGCACGTTGTACTGGTTCGAAGACAGGTCCTCGTCCTTCAGCACCCCTGCCAGCCGCCGCGAAAGCTGGTCCGCCGTCCGCAGCAGTTCCAGAAACGCCAACTCCTCCGGACAGGCCGGCAGCTTCGCCGCTTTCTTCACCCTCTTCACACTCCCATATTACTCGTTGCAACGAATGTTATAAATGCAGGCAACTTGCCCTGGGAGCCCCGCCCCGCCCCCGGCTGGCGGAAGCGGACTACGGACGCTTCTCTGACCCGTCCACCGGATGCAGCACACCAATCACCGCGCCATACAGCTTGTTGCGCATCTCAAAGCGGTCGGCCGCCCGCGTCACATACCGCACCAGCACATCGATCCCCGACGCCGCCGGTCGCAGGTCCACGCTCGGCGCGGCGGAAAACTGGCTCAGCCCATGCACCTTGCCGGAACTCCGCCACTCCGCCTCGGCCAGTTTCGTGTCCTGTTCCGTCTGCTTCGCGACAACGCTCTCGATCGCTGCCAGCGTCCTCTGCTGGTCGGCGCCCGTTGGCACGTTCAGCGTGATCTCGTCCCACATCCACTGCCCTGCGGTTGAGAAGTTGAAGAACTGCCCCGTCACCGCAAAGCTGTTCATGAACATTACGCGCCGCCCTGTGGGATGGCCCTTATCCGTCCAGTTGCCCGTCTCCAGCAGTGTCGTGCGGATGATGCCCACCTCCAGCACCTCGCCCGCCACGCCGTTAATCTCCACCCAGTCGCCCACGCGAATGCCGTTTTTACCCATCAGCACAAACCACCCGAAGAACGCCAGGATGAAGTCCTGAAACACCACCGTCAGGCCCGCCGCGCCCAGCCCCAGGATCGTCGGCGTCTGGCTCGGCGCGCCGAATATAGCCAGCAGCAGCAGCACCAGAGTTACCAGCTGAATGCCAAGGCTCGCAATCGTCCGCAGCCGATGCTGGCTGCGCGGATCGATCTTCGCCCGGTCCACCAGCGCCAGCACGCCCAGCCACACCAGCACGCCCAGCAGCACAATACCAGCCACGCCGGCGAAGGATTGCAGAATCAGGTGCCGCAAAATCCTGTGCTGCAGCTCGATCTGCGCGGTCCACTTCGCGTACGCCGTCGAGAGCTGCTCCTCCGTCGCGATCCGGTCCTCCAGGATCGAATGAAGCCGCGCCAGCTGATGCATCTGCCCCATGCGCGCGACTTTGCCCTTCGCCTCCGCGCTGTACGGCGTGTGCCGGCCGCCCTGCTGTGTGTCGGAATTGGACGCTGACCCATCTGCGCTCTTGGAAACTTCCGCCCCGCCGTCGTTTACGCTATCGCCGCCCGCATCTCCATTCCTGACCGCCGCCGATGCCGCATTTGCCTGCTGGTCCAGCTCGGTATGCTGCTGCTTCAGCGACACGAGATCCGCGTCGATCTCCGCCTTCGCCTGGGCAACCAGCCGCCGCCGCTCCCGCTGCCGCGACCACGCGCCCAATCGCCCGGCCAGCGTCCCATTGCGCTTCGCCGAGACCACTGCAATCTCGCCGCCGCTCAGTTGCGCGTCGTACTTCTTCATCGACTCTTCGCGCGCCGCCAGCTCCTGCTGGATCTGGTCGCGCTTGTCGCCGCTCGCGCGGGCCAGGTCGTCGCTGGCATCATTCTGCTCGTCGGAGTCGAGCTGTAGCTGCGCCTTCGCCACATCCAGGCTGTCCGAGACCGCATCGGCATTCTGCCCGCTGCCCTTCTTCGCGGCCTCCAGTTGCGCCGTCAACTGGTCAACCGACGCCTGGTCTTCCTTCACCTGCTCGCCCAGCGCGTTGACCTTCTGCTGCGCCGCCAGCGCCGCACCCGTCAGCGAGTGCCGCTCCATCTGCGCCTGCCGCAGCGCCATGGCAAACGCCTGGTCCACCTCGTGGTCCGCCAGTCGCTCCGCCTCGCGCGCGTCCTCCTGCTCCTCGGCGGAGACCGCCAGCGGAGCAATCTGCGCCACCGTCAGCCACGGCCGCTGGTCCACCAGCCCCGTTTGCTCGCCGCCTCCCCGCCGCAGGAATGCGAGGTTCTCCATTGCGCCCTGCGTCAGATAGCTGCCCACCAGACACGCCACCACCAAGGCCGCCGGAATCCCCAGCAGCAGCGCCCGCCCCTTCGTCATGCCCCGAAAGATCATGCTCTATGCAGCCCTCTTATCCACCACACGCAGCACCGTGCCCTCCGACCGCTGCAAATAAGCCACGATCTCGAAGAGGTTTTTCGCCTGCGGATTCCCCGAAGGCCCGAACATACGCATCAGCGTCTTCGGCGAACGTCCCAACTCCGCGCCTAGCTGCACAAATCCCACCGTGCCATTGATGTATTTTCGCAGGAGCGACTTTCCCGTCTCCAGGTCGCCTGTCAACATCGCGTCCAGCGCCTCGCGCAACAATGCGCGCCGGAATTTCTCGCTCCTCTGAAGCTGCGATTTCACCGTTTCATTAAAACTCTTCGTCAGGGCCATTTACTTCTCCTTCTTGCGCCGCTTGTATTCCTGCCATAGGGCCTGCGCGCGAGCAATGTCGTCCTGCTGTTTTTTCTTCGTCCCTCCGGCCAGCAGAATCACGAGTGTCTCTCCGTCTCTTCCAAAATAGATCCGATAGCCCGGACCAAAATCCAGGCGCAACTCGAAAATGCCGCCCACGCCCTTCGCCGCATATAAGTTCCCGCGCTCTAGACGATCGAGATACGCCGTCACCCGGGCTTGGACGCCGGTATCGAGTCTTTCAAACCAGCGCTCAAATCCGTTCCGCCCAAGCTCATCAATGTACTGGCGGAGTTCAATCACGGTTGAATGGTATCACAAACGCTACCATTATTTCTGGTCCTTCGATCGCCCCTGCCTGCCCTCGAACCACACACCCTCGAACCTCGAAACTTTCTTGTATACATTGGTATCCACCCTCATGGCTCTCTACGCCGCTACGCTCGCCGCCATCGTTATCGTTCTGCTCGCGGTCTCGCTCACGCGGCTCGGCAAGGTCCGCACTCGCGCCGACTATCTCGTCGCGGGCCGTTCCCTCCCCGCCTTCGTCCTCGTCTTCACGCTGCTCTGCTCGTGGATCGGGTCCGGCTCTCTGCTTGCCGCCGCGGAAAACGGCTATCGCCACGGATTCGCCGCCCTCTGGACCGCCGCCGGCGGATGGGCCGGCCTCGCGCTCATCTACTTCATCGCCCCGCGCGCCCGCCGCTTCGCGCAGTTCACCATCCCCGACCTCCTTGAAGCCCGCTACAACCAGGCCGCGCGCATCCTCGGCGTCATCGCCATCCTCTTCACCTACACCGCCATCACCAGCTACCAGTTCATTGGCGGCGGAGACATCCTCCACCTCGTCTTCCCCTCCGCGCTCTCGCCCATCCAGGGCCGAATCCTCATCGCCGCCTTCGTCATCCTCTTCACCGCCATCGCCGGCATGTCCTCGGTGGCATACATGGACGTCGCCATCGGCCTGCTCGCCACCGTCACGCTCTGCGTCGCGCTGCCTGTCCTCGTCCACAGCTGCACCTTCGCCGGATTCACCGGATGGGCAGCTGTGCATGCCGCTCTGCCAGCCTCACACTTCAAAGTCTTCGGCGACATCCACCCCTTCACCAGCTACGTCAACTCCACGCCGCTGCCCGACGGCACGCACGAGGTCGTCTCCTCGGCCTTCGCGCTCTTCCTGCCCACCATGCTGCTTATGCTGGGCAACCAGTCCATGTATCAAAAATTCTTCTCAGCAAAATCCGAGCGCGACGCCACCCGCGCCGTCGGCGGATGGATCGTCGGCACCGTTCTGCTCGAAACCGTCATCGTCGCCCTCGCCGTCGCCGGCTCCGCCGTCTATCCCACCGGCGAAGTCGCCAACCAGCCCCGCGAAGTCCTCGCCTACGCCGGCCTCCACCAGCTCCAGCCCCTTCCGGCCACCACCAACAATACTGTCATCCTGAGCGAGCCGCGCAGCGGCGAGTCGAAGGACCCCGACGCTGCTCACAGCGCCGCAGTCGATCGAACCGTTCTCCCACCAAATCAGCCGTCATCCCGAGCGGAGGCGCAAAGCGCCGGAGTCGAGGGACCCCCGCATTTATTTGTGCAGCAGCAAACCACACAGCGCACCGACCCCACGTACCTCCTCCAGTTCCTCGGCGCGCTGCTCGTCGGCTCCATCTTCGCCAAGATCATCTCCACCGCGAACAACTATCTCTTCTCGCCGGCGACCAACATGGTCAACGACATCTTCGTTCGCTATCTCCGTCCCGGAGCCTCCAATCGCCAGGTGCTGCTCGTCTCGCGCCTCATGGTCGTCGCGCTCGGCATCTGGGCGCTCTATCAGGGCCTGCACACCGAGTCGGTCCTCAAGAAGGCGCTCTACGCCTACACCATCTACTCCGCCGCGCTCACGCCAGTAATCCTCGCCGCCTTCTACTGGAAACGCGCCACCGCCTCCGCCGCCGTAGCCTGCATCTTCACCGGCACATTCGTCACCGCTTTTTGGGACACGCCCTTCATCCACGCACACTTCCCACCTGCCATCGCCAACCAGGACGCCATCCTCCCCGCCCTCCTCGCATCGCTCGCCTGCTTGATCCTCGTCTCCTTCGTCACCAACCCACCATCCGAATCGCACCTTGCATCGCTCACCCACTGATCTGCCGTCTGGAGAAGAATCGGGTGGGTTGCATCTCCGTTTGTCATCCCCGAAGGTGATCTGCGTCTGCCTTCCCGTCCCCATCCCGAGCGAAGGCGCATCAGCGCCGAAAATCGAGGGATCACGGTATTTTTTGCGGCTAGACTAAAGATGCCATGCAGAGACTCATAATCGCATTCGGAATGCTGCTCACCGCACCAACCGGTATTCATGCTCAAATCCTGCGCCCCGACGGCCCGCCTCCCTCGTTCGAAGTCGCGACCATCAAGCCGGTCGAGGGCGCACCGCCTCCCAGCAGCGGTCCGCCATCTCTGCCGCACGACGAGATACGGGTCATTGAAACTACCAAACTCCTGATTGCATCCGCCTACTATCTCCAGGCCTCATCGCCGAGCGAAATCATCGGCGGATCGGCGTGGACCGACAACCAGATGTTCGACATTAAGGCGAAGATCAATGGGCCACTCAGTGAAGCGATGCAGCAAATGTCCAGCAACGAACGGAAGCAGAAGATTCAGCTGATGGACCAGTCGCTGCTCGCCGACCGCTTCAAGCTCAAGGTCCACTTTGAAACCAGGGAACTGCCTCAATATGCACTTGTCGTGGCAAAAGGCGGCGTGAAATTAAAGCCCGCCGATCCAGCGGAGCCGCACCAGCGAAGCGCCATGGTTCCCAAAGGTCAGGGAGCTGAATTGACAGCTGCCGGCACAACCACGGAAGACCTGGCCTCCATGCTTCAGTTCCAGCCCGAACTCGGCGGCCGCATCACTGTGGATCAGACCGGACTCACAGGACGCTACGACATCACGCTCGACTGGACTCCCGCGCGAGTCAATGCAACGGCACCGAACTCCCAAGATGCCGGCCTCTCTCTCTTCACCGCTCTTCAGGAGCAGCTTGGCCTCCGCCTTGTCGAAACCAAAGGCCCGGTCGAGGTCGTCGTCATCGACCACATCGAAAAGCCCAGTGAGAACTGACCCATCCCTCCTTGCGATACCATTCCTCCGTTCCCTCAACGCACCGGAGACTCGCAGCATGAGCATTCGCATCGCCTGCATCGCCCTCGCACTCACCCTCGCCCTCTGCTCCGTTCCCGGGATCTCACAGACCACCTCCGCCCCCACCGTCACTCTTCGCGCCGGCAAGCTCAGCGGAGCCATCACCGCCTCCGGCGAAGCCGTCTTCAAAAACATCCCCTTCGCGCAGCCTCCCATCGGCGACCTCCGCTGGCACGAGCCGCTCCCCGCCAAACCTTGGCCCGGCGTCCGCGACGCCACCGCCTTCAGCCCTGCATGCGTGCAGAGCGGCAACGAAGGCGCCACCAGCAGCGAAGACTGCCTCTACCTCAATGTCTGGACGCCCGCATGGCCCATGCCCGCGCAGCATTCCGCAGCCGTCATGCTCTGGATATACGGTGGCGGCAACTTCGCCGGCGCCACCAGCGACCCCACCTTCAACGGCGAATCCCTCGCCCGCCACGGCGTCATCCTCGTCACCGCCAATTACCGCCTCGGCGTCTTCGGCTTCTTCGCCCACCCTGAGCTCACCCGCGCCTCGCCCCACCATTCCTCCGGCAACTACGGCCTGCTCGACCAGATCGCCGCGCTCCAGTGGGTGCATGACAACATCGCCAAATTCGGCGGCGACCCCGGCGACGTCACCATCTTCGGCGAGTCCGCCGGCTCGCTCGACATCAACGTCCTCATGGCCTCTCCCCTCAGCAAAGGCCTCTTTCAGCGCGTCATCGGCGAGAGCGGTCCCGTCATCGCACCGCCTCCACTCAGCGACGGCGAGAAGAAAGGCGTCGACCTCGCCGCCAAACTCAACGCACCCACCCTCGCCGAACTCCGCGCTCTTCCCGCCACTACTCTGCAAGCGGCCACCGGCCAGGGTCTCGCCTACCTCGGCGCCAACCTCGGCGTCACCGTCGACGGCTGGGTCTTCCCTGAATCGCCCATGAAGGTCTTCGCCGAAGGCCGCGAGCACAAGGTCGGCCTGCTCATCGGCAGTAACTCGCAGGAGCTGCAGAAGCCCTTCTTCCCCATGCCCGGCGGCGATCTGCGTTCCTCCATCGCGCAGCAGTACGGCCCGCTCGCTCCCCGCGCGCTCGCCGCATACAAACTCGACAGCACCACCGATCCCGCACCCGACCCCGAACTCGGCCCCGTCCTCGCGCAGTGGGCCACCGACTCGCAGTTCCGCTGCGGTACCGAGGCCGAACTCCTCTGGCACACTACCGCGCACAACTCCGGCTACCAGTTCCAGTTCTCCCGGCCCGCGACAGGAAAAGAATCCCTCGGCGCGCCCCACGGCAGCGAGGTCCCCTACGTCTTCGGCACATTGAACAACCAGCGCTACAACGACACCGACCGCCAGGTCTCGCAGGAAATGCAGATCTACTGGACCAACTTCGCAAAGACTGGCAACCCAAACGACATCGGCGCAGACAAGAACGACGCTTCTGCGGAAGGCTTGGAGTTGCCCACCTGGCCAGCCTTCACTCCGGCCACCCGCGCTTACATCGACCTCACCAGCTCCGGTTCAGTCGCCAAACATGATCTCCAGCGCCCAGCCTGCGACGTCTACACCGATCTCCTCAAATCCAAACTCACACCGTAGACCGATCGAATACCCGGTGGCCTATCCTTCGCTTGAGCGAAGGGTGGTTGCTTTTTGTTTGTCATCCCCGAAGGGGATCGGCGTTTGCCTTTCCGCCGTCATCCGAGCGAAGTCGAGGGCCCCGAATTTTGCCTGTCTGGGCCGCCACAGCCGGCCCTGATAGGCAAGCAAACTCAGTGGGAAAACCTTTTCCCTCCATGGGAAATCACTTGCACTTTTCACGATCCCCGACGCCTGCTTCCGCAGCCGATCTAAAGCACTTCCACAGATGGCATCCGGCTTGCATCTACCGACCCCAGTACACGTTTCATACTCCCCAGCCTGTCAAGGAGGGCCTACACCATGGCAGCAACTCATCTGTTTACTTGCACCTGCGGCGTTCAAAAGAAGACCACCAACCACTGGATCCTCGCGCTCGTCGAGCCCGGCTCTATCCGCTTCATTCCATGGGACTCCGCACTCGCCCTGCGCGATGACGTCATCGTCCTCTGCGGTGAGCGGTGCGCCGCCAAACTCCTCAGCCAATCCCTGGGCGACTGGAAGCAGACCTCTGCTTCCCTCGCCCAACAGCTTGAGGCGCTTGCCACCACGGCCGCATAACCATTCGTCGCGCCGCGCGATCCCGCTCCGTTAACCACCGTCGGGCCGTTTGGCGTCTAACCGACCATGTCCAGACGCCTCACCCGGCGCGAGCTGCTGAAGATCGGCGCCTCCGCCGGAGCCGCCAGCCTCGCCTCATTCCTCCCCGGCTGCGGCGCGCTTCACAACGCCGTCACCGGCACCGGAGGCACCACTTCCACCTCCTGCGCGAAGATCACCGACATCGAGCACGTCGTCATCTTCATCCAGGAGAACCGCTCCTTCGATCACTATTTCGGCAGCTACAAAGGCGTGCGCGGCTTCGCGGACATCAGCGCCGCCTTCCACCAACCAGATCCTGCCAACACCACGGCCTCGCCCACTGGCGTCCTGCTGCCCTTTCATCTCGACACAACCAAGATGAACTCCGCGTGCACCCACGACATCACGCACGACTGGGTCCCGCAGCACCAGAGCTGGAACTCGGGCGCAATGAACGGCTTCGTCACCTCGCGCCAGTCCATCAACGCCAACGACGCCATCCTCACCATGGGCTACTACAACTGCGGCGACCTTCCGCTCTACTACGCCGTCGCGGACGCCTTCACCCTCTGCGACAACTATTTCTGCTCCGTCATCGGCCCCACCGATCCCAACCGCCTCTACACCATGGCCGCATCCATTGATCCCGACGGCAAAAACGGCGGTCCGCTTCTCCAAACCCTCATTGCAAACCGCGGCGCATTCTTCGGCCGCCTCACCTACACCACCATGCCCGAGCAGCTACAGGCCCGGGGCATCTCCTGGAAGGTCTACACGTCCCCGGACCAGAACGTCCTCAACGGCGTCTTCTCCGACAACGTCCTCTCCTACTTCAAAAATTTCCAAAATCCCTCGTCGCCGCTCTACCAGAAGGCTTTCCTGCCGCAGTTCCCGGCCGACTTCCTCTCCGACGCCACCACCGGCAACCTGCCGCAGGTCTCCTGGGTTATCGCCTCCGACATCGACTCCGATCATCCGCCCTCGCCATCGCTCTTCGGCGAACTCACGCTCTCCGCCATGATCGGCGCACTGACCGCAAATTCTGCGCAGTGGGCCAAGACCGTCCTCTTCGCCACCTACGACGAAAACGGCGGCTTCTTCGATCACGTTCCGCCCGCCACAGCGCCGCCAGGCACCCCCGGTGAATACATCACCGTGCCCGCCGTGCCTGATCCCACCGTTATCGGCTCGCCCGCCATTAACGGCCCCATCGGTCTCGGCTTCCGCGTGCCCATGATGATCATCTCGCCATTCACCCGCGGCGGCTTCATCTCGTCCGACCTCTTCGACCACACCTCAGTCCTGCGCTTCCTCGAGACCCGCTTCGGCGCCGAAGTCCCGAACCTGTCTGCATGGCGCCGCGCGACCGTCGGTGATATGACTACCGCGTTCAACTTCTCAAAGACCGACACCTCCGTCCCATCGCTGCCCGTCCCGCTCACCGCCACCGCGCAGACCATCTCCGGCTGCATCACCAGCATCCTCGACGCCACACCCTACCCCATCCCCAATCCCCAAACCCTCCCCACCCAGGAGGCCGGCTCCGCCACCCGTCCCAGCGGCTCCTGCTAGTGCTAGCCACTCACAATTGAGAACTGTGAACTGACAACTTCACGTCCTCTCCCCCAAAAGTCACACCTCTGCAACTACAACAAACCGCCGCCGCGCCGCTACACTGGTCTCTATATATGTGCGGAATCGTCGGATACATTGGCCCTCAGTCTCCCGTGCCCATCATCATTGAGGGCCTGCGCCGCCTCGAATACCGTGGCTATGACTCCGCCGGCATCGCCGTCGCCGGCGGCCCCGGCGGCCTCGAACTCCGCCGCGCCCCCGGCAAGCTCCGCAA
>Ga0134126_10009525_pt1 | contig 12233 bp, 1 predicted proteins | sample KB31752_FD_96881 | JGI IMG/M metagenome (GOLD analysis project Ga0134126, IMG submission 96881) | Terrestrial soil microbial communities with excess Nitrogen fertilizer from Kellogg Biological Station, Michigan, USA - KB3-175-2 | ecosystem: Environmental > Terrestrial > Soil > Unclassified ...
ATTTCCGGAAACTTATGGGAAAACAATTTTAAAAAACTATTCATATAATTGAAAAACATCGAATTTTCTAAAAATTCGACATCATCTTCAGTCCACAATTTCAAAAACAAATCAAAAAATTTAACCTTTTCAATTTCTAAATCTGAAAGAACCGATTGCGGATCTATAGTATCTAAATAACTAGACGAAATCGTTTCACCGGTGGTAAATTCAAAAAAATCTCGAATATCATAATCAGAAAAAATCAAAGTTTCGTCAAAAGGCGACTCTACTAAATATTCCGAATTCTCTTTTAACAAAGGGGTAAACTGATAAAAAAAATCTGTTGAAATTTCAGATGCATCAAAAGAAAGAACTTCAGTGCGACCCTGGGACAACCCAAAATCAATTTCTTCAAAAGAACTTAACAAAGATAAAATATCGGAAAATTCAGCTACAGAACTAAGATAAAAGCCATCCAAATTGTTCAAATCAGTAATAATAAATTCAGTTGGATGTAAATGGCCATAATTATATCCTTCATTCTTATAAGCCATTAAATTTTTCATAAAATAACGATTTCTACGAACTCTCGAAAAAAACGATACCAAACCAAAATCATTTCTTCCAGGTAATAAATTAAAGGTTTGAAAACCTTCAGAGAATTTCCGCAATGAAAGCGATAATTCCTCAATTGAATTAGTAATTTTTGTACGAAAAGAACGTTCTAACAATGAACTATCATTTTTTATAATATGCCAATCGCCAAAAAAAAATTTATACAGTCTTAACTCCGTATCAATTTCCGTATAAAATTTGTCAACTAAATTACCGTTACTATTTAGTTTTAATGAAAATTTTAAACTCAGCAATATCTTATTTAGCAATTCCAAATCCTCATTAATTTCTTCTATCGTTCCATCACCAAAAAAAAAAAATTTCCTTAATTTTGAAAACAACAATACATCACACTGACTTATAATATATTTCAATAAAGCAATATCGTTATTTTTTACGGACGCAATACAAAAATTTAACTCATCAATTAAAGCTCGTATTTGACCAAATTTGTTCACAAATAATGGTGAATTTCGTGCTTCCAAAACTTTAACTAAAATAGATTCAACTTCACTGAGCTTGCTATTTATTTGAACATTAGGTTCTATATGAAAATCACTTAAATTTACCAAAAATTTGATAACCTCATCAATTTTCCACAAAGTGTTAGAAGTACCAAAAAAAACAGAAAACTCTGCTATAATATCTTGCAACAATTTAATAAGAAAATCCCTTTTTTCTATAAATTCTTTTACAAAAAGTACAAACTTCAAATCTTCTGACATTTCTTTTAAATTATCTATTTTTTTGAATAACTCAAAATTTGCGGCTAATTTTATACCAAAAAGTTCACTGTTAAATTTCGAATCTATTTGATTCTTTAAACCAACAAAAGAATCAAAAAAATCAACTGAAACCACAGAAGTTTTAGGATCATCATTCAAAATCTGAATCTGCTGAAGTTTATGTGTTATTAAAAGCTCGTCTTCAACACGAAAAAGAGTTAATAGTGGTACTGAATCTAATTTTGAGAATGACTCTAATTCTAACAATAAATCTGATATTTTTTCACTATTCTTAAAATAAAACTTAAAAACTAAACTCCTCAATTGAGCATTAATACTGATTAAATTATGTCTATCAATATAATTGATATGCATAATACCTAAATCTGAAAGCAACTCGTCAACTAAGTGCTGATATTGCGACAAGATAGCGGCCCGTTCACCTAATAAATCAGTATTAGACCTTTCAGCACTAATAGGCTCTTGCTTACTTAATAAGATCAAACGAGATTCTAAGATATCTAAATTTTTTAATACTTCATTATCTTTTTTACCATAAATTTTACGATAATGAGCTCTTATCCTAGAATGTAAAGCCCTTAGCCTATCAAAATTATCACCAAAATCATTGCTAGCCCCTAATAAAATTGAAAGATTCATCGTTTTTAACTTCTCTTCAATCTCATTTAATTGAAAAAGAGTTTTATCAAAATTATTAATAGAAATTTTAGTTCTTAATTTTTTTAATAACTTTAAGGAATCAACATATTGAGTTAATAATTCATGAGCAACTGAATTATCTTTATTCAAATCCCTTTTTTTTTTAACATTTTGTATCCAATGATTAATCTCTTTAGAAAAATTTTCTAATTTGTTATCGAAATTTTTATCCACTTTTGGCAAAAGAGATTCAATATCAAAATTCGAAGGCAATCCACTTTCTCCACTTAATGCTACAAACTGGGTCCTTTGAAGTTCTCTCTCCGAAGCAGATTTATTAAGAGCTTCCAGTTGCTTCAAATCTTTTGCAAATTTTTGAGAAAATTCTTTTCTGTCATCTTCATAGAGCATGAATTTCGTATATTCAAATTGTACAACCATCTCATCAAACCTTGACAAAACTAAATTACTATTTAACTCCATATCTAAAACGGAATTTAATAACTTTGAACATTCAGAAACTTTATTTACAAAAGCAGGCTGGTCTTCCATCAGAATAGATGCCTGGGAAATTTTTTTAGACAAATTGCTACTATTCTCAAATAATTCCCATAATTTTCTTCGACCAGCAAAAATTTCCAAATAGTAAACTAATTTACTTCGATAAGCCAAAAAAAAACTTCGTTCTGGAGCTAGCAAAGACGACGAAATTTTGTTTAATCGTTCAGCTAAAGTCGACATTAATCCTTCAAATATTATAACATCATTTAATAAATCCTGCATACTAGGATAAACAGTCTCTCGAAACTTCCCTAAAAAATCATTAAAAACTTCAAACTGCATTCTAAATTCTTCTTCATTAGCGTGCGAAATTTTTAAATTTCTAAACTGTTGATTCTTAAAAGACAACAAATCCTCACGAACTTTAGACATTTCAAGCTCAAACAGATTTTTTGAATCACTTATATCAACAATAGGTTTCCACAATTTTTCAAAGCTTTCTAAGAATGAGTCAGACAAACTATCCACAGTAATAAGAGAAGCGAAATTTTTTAAGGCATTCTTTAGCAAGTCTAAATTTTTATCAAATTGTGCCAATTTTGATTCGTCTCGATTTAAGACTGCAAGTTTTAAATCGTTTAACAACGCTGTCTCGATCTTCCCGACTAAATTAGCGTTTTTGAAAGCAATAGTTCTAAAAGCAGTAATTAACTGCTTGTATTTTTCAAAACGTTCGGAATAAGGTTGTAACTTCGCTATCAACCTTTGCAATTCCATCTCCACGCCATCCAATAATTTCATTATTTTTTGCTCATTAGCGGGAGCAAATTGCAAACCTAAAAAAAAGCTAGTTAACTCATTCACAAGTTTAAGATCCACAAAAGGCAGAGTTTGAACTTGTTCTGCCAACTTTAAAATATGATCCTTCTTTCTTATTAAATTCTGATCAATCGCCACGAAATTAAAAGTATTTTTCAAAGCAGAGCGTAAATTTATTAACGCAAAGCCCGACAATTGAGGTTCACCTGAAAGTTTCCATTTTTCAATTTCAAAAACATGTCTTATTTCTTCAAGTAGAACTTGCGCCTTTGGGAAATTATTTTCTAAAAGTGCAGCCTTAAAATCACTCTTTAATATTTGAATACGAGAAAGAAATAAATCTCGTTTGTCAAATGAATAATAACTACCAAACAAATTTACGACCTGATCAAAATTTGATAAAAATTTCTCTCCAAATTTTATAAATTCGTCCCCCGATATTATTACTGAACCTTGAACTTCTGCTTTATTGAAACTAGCATTCAATGAACTAGATCTTCCCTGTGAGAATATCTTTGAAAACCTACTTAAATTTTCACTACTACCACTACCAAAAGAAAAAGATCTTAAACTATTTAAAAGAGAAGTAATCTTATTTAGAACCAAAGTATCAGAAGTGTCAGGAGAATCAATTTTTTTTGTTAGAACCTCTAACATATCAATAATCTCTTTTGGAGACCCGGCAATAGCCTGCAATTTATTTCCTTCTATACTAGCCGTCTTTGCAAAAGCTTCAGATTTAAAAAATGACTCTTGTTCTTTGTAATCAACGCTAATTTTTTTTTTAACATCTAAAAAACCGTATTTCTGATTATAAAGCCGAACAAGTTCATTAATAGATTCGCGCTCCTTAAGACATAAACCACTTAGTTCCGAATCAAAAGACGGAAGTCTTGGATATTGAACACCATATGTTTGAAAATAGCGAGATTTAAATTGATTAATTAAATTATAGGCCAACCTTTGACTGTAAAAATCATAACTATTTAAAAACTTCTCCTCCATAAAAGAGTTTTTGTAATCTATTAATTTATCAACATTATCAAATGCAAAACCATATTTTAAAGAAAAAAAATCTTTTGCTTCTAACACCCTAGATTCCATTATACTTAAAAATGCATCAGATAGCTCTGGAAACCAAAGAGAAGCAAACTTTTTAAATTCTAAAAAATATTCATAAAATAATTTAATACTATTTTTATCAGCAATAATCTGCTGATACGAAAAATTATTCTCGCCACCACTCAAAGTTAAAAAGCATCTTTCATACAATCGAATAAAATTAGCAAATGACTCCTTTTTAACGGTATAAACTAACTGTTTTGCTACATTTTCTATCTCTACGAACGGATACAATTCATTTTTTTTATTCTTATTACTAAAAAAAAATTCAGATAAATTAAATAATTTTTCATCTGAAACTAAACCTGCCCCTGAAAAAAAATCTTGCCCACCAGAATAGGAACCATTAAATAAAAATTGATAATAATCCTTAAAAAATTCTCTAGTACCCTTAAATATATAACTATTACGTACATTAAAATTAACAATCAAAGAATCAAGCGAGTCTAAAGCTGAAAAATTAGAATCCTCAGAATTTGACTTGAGATTCAAATTATACGTAAATTCTTTTTCAACAAACTCCAAATCAAACAAAGCACATTTAGTCAAATTAGCAGTGTCAAATTCCAAAACCTTGACTTCATTTTCAAAATCAAAACCATACAAATTTGAAAAAGATTCTTTAGCTGAATTAAAATCATTCGAAACTGGTTGCAAATAATCAGAAAATAGAGTATTATTAAAAGGTGAAAGTATAGATTTATAATTCAACAACTGATACAAATCTTTTTGAAAACAATAGATAGCAGGAAAATTAAATTCGAAATAATCTAAAAAGTCCTGAACAATATGAATTACATCGACACGAAAATCACCTGAAAGCTTCTTTTTAGCCAAAAAATCTCTTAATAAAATAAGCTTACCATATAAAGACGACTGTTTATTAAACTCATCACTAAAAATTGAATCAAACGATCCTGATAGCAGTATGGAAGAAACCGAATCTAAACAACGAATCTGAAATTCAGAAAATAAAACCACCTTACTAAATTTTGAAAGTCCTAAAACAGGATTAGGTTCAAGCAGCCATGAAGACCCCTTTAAGCCAAATTTGTACAAATGATCAAACAAAAATTTATAAGAATTGAGGAACTCCACCCCAAAATTTTTCTCTAAATTAATGCTATTTACTGCGAAAGTATTTTCCTCAATTAATCCATAAAGTCTTGAAAGCCTTTCTTTAAGACTAGGTTGAACCGGCTCAGAAATTTTCATATTTAGCTTATCAAATTCGGTTAAATTACTAACATTACGCAAATCCCCCTCAAAATTCTTAATACGAGCAAAAAATATTTCATACATTCGAAGATAATTAGAAATATCGATAACAGTCGATATTGCACCAATAGACTTAGAATATTCTAAATAATCTAACAACTTTTCAACTAACCCTTTTTCCAAAAAATTTAAAAAGCCGGTTTCCCCAAACGCACAAAGAAAAGTACGGAAATTTTGATCAGACAAGAAAGAATGAAAGACCCAATTCTCAAAATCAAAATAGTTAAGAGGTTTCAAACTAATTTTTTCAAAGTCCTCAAAACTATCAAAAGATATATAACCAAAGAGACCCTTGGTCTGTTCATAAAAATAATCAGATAAAACATGCAAATTATTAACATTATAACTAAAACCACAATTTTCAAAAAACTGTTCTTCTAACCTAACTAAATCCTCCCGTTGAACGGAATTTAAACCACCAAAATTTTTTTTACCTATGCCTATCAAAGATGCTAACTCAATAAGACGAGCTAATTTTGGAAAAAAATCCAGCCATTTTAGATTAACTGACTGAGAATTTTTGACAAAATCCTCACTGGAGAACCCGGATAATTCGCTATTGACCTTCTCAAAAAAATCAAGCTTAGATATTTTTAAGACCGGTACTACAGAAATATCCTCTTTTTTACCATTTATTATTTGCTTTTCCAATTCAAAAATTGGTTTATATCGATTTTTAAATAAACCAAAAAAATAACTTAGGTCCTGGAGACGAGAATCATCTCCATTTGCAATAGCCTTGGAAATTTCAAACTCAAAACCCTCAGTAATTGTTCTATATTTCTCAAAGAACTTAGTGGCAAGTTTAGGTTTTTTTAATTCAAAAGGGTCCTCGGTTTCTAAATTTTCATCTAGAAAAAAATCCTGAGAATATTTTTCCCTATATGAATGAAAAAGAGCAGCTAATTCATCTCGGCTAAAATCAACGACTGCCTGCAAATCTGGATCATCAAACACGATAATATTATTAAAACCGCTAGGGAGGTAATAAGAACCAGTAAGGTTATTGTACTCTTCCATTTTCTTTCTTATAATATTTCGATCAATATGTTTTAATTCTAAAGAAGAAGGGAAATTCCCCCATTCCTGACTTTCTTCATCCCCCAAAATTGCATCGTAAAGCTTTTCTCTTAAACTCTTAAAATTATTAGCCATCTCAATACTAATAACATTTTCAACCATGCTCAATGTTTTCACCTCAGGTTGAACTTCTTTTTCTATATTTGTTAACAAATTTTTTCTAATTCTTTTTGCCATCCAAATGTCATCATAAGCAAAACCAAATTTCTGCTCAAAATTAGATTCAAAGGGGCCCAATAAATTCGAATTAAAAAATAACTCAAGTCTTTTATTATTCATAACTAAACAACAATCAGCCACACTTTTATTATAAACATTATTAATTAATAATAAATCCGAATTGGAAAAAAACCCAGCCCTTTTCAAAAATTCTTCCATTTCTAAAAAAAAACTTTCTTTCAAAAAACCCTTACCACCAACATCCACCAATGAAAACTGCCCCAGTAAATTATGAAATCGTTTAATATTATTAATATTATCCCAAAAAGTGGAACCATATAAAATTTCATACTTTCTTAACAAAGAAGACAATTTAACACGACTTAACATAAATTCAGAACAGTTACTTTTTTCAGCAAAATTTTCATATTTGGCAAAAAAAAACTTCAACTGGGAATTAATTTCCTCATACAACGCCCGCTGTTGACGGGAAAAAAATATAGGCTTCACTTCAGAAAAAAAAATATCTGAAGTTTTAGAAAAAGCCAATTTTTTATATTCTAAATAAGAAGAATAATCATCAAATGAAAAACCAAAATCCGTAATAAAATTTTGTTTCAAATGAAAAAAACGTTCTCCTTCATTTGTAAAAGAAGAAATCGAATCAATCTCTTGTGACAAACCTATTAATTCTAAGCGCCTCTCATCTATTGTGTTCAACAAAAAAAATTTCTCGCGATTTATAGAACTTATCTCAGAAGGATTTTGAAAAGACTGTTTTTTACCAAATAACTCACCTAACGAGAAAGTCTTTGAAGACATTATTGAATCTGAATCAAAAGTAAAGCTAGGAAAAGAATAAAGTGACAACGACCTTATCCCATAAATCGAAAAAATTAGATGAAAATTCTTAAACAAATCTACATAAGCACTAAAAGTATCACTTACTGAGTCAAAAGATGAAATCAATCTCGAATTAAAATCAATAGCGGAATCTTTATCAAGACTTTTTGATAAAAAATTAAAAAAACCACGTAACAAACCGTGACCACCAACATAAGTATGACTAAAGGAAATATCATGAGACAAAGGCTTCTCAACAATATCCAAATCTAGATCCAAGGAATGCTCATAAGACTCTAATAACTCAACAGTGTGAGCTTCAAAAGGTAAAGAATCCGTGTCTGGCTTTACAAAATTATAATAATTTAGTAATTTATTAATATTCTTCGAGCTTACAAACTGAAATCTTCGCACAACGTTATATTCATCTAAATAAATAAAATAATTTGGGTCAATAAAGAACCTCCTACCTTCTAACTCTGCCGGATCAATGGGTTTTAATTGGTTAAACGTCTCCTTTTTCTCTTGTAACATAGCTAAATCTGACTCAGTTTGTTGTTGTTCAGTTTTCGCTTTAATAACTTCATGCAAAGAAAAAATTATTCTTCCAGGAATATCGACCCCAGAAAAATTAAACTCCTCTTCTTTCTCAGAAGAAGATTCTGCCTTATTAGCACCTTTCTGCTTTTGCAAAGCAGTTTCATACATATGGTGAATATTAAAACTTTTTTTCACTACAAAATCTTCATGTAATTCTTTACCCGTAGGCTGCTTTTGTTCCTCAGTAGTGTTATTTTGAAATATCGTTTCATTCAAATCAAAGCCTAAACCACCTCGATATAAATAATTGTATTTTTGTACAATTCCACCCAACCAAGATTTAGAAAAATTATGAGAGGTATTTAATAAAATGTTATCTTGATCTAAAATTGCTTCATTCGAAAAATGTTTTTCTCGTTTCCCAGGATGTATTTTAAACTTTTGCTTTATTAAAAAATAAGAAGCAAAATTGGACGTTTCCAATTTATCCCTATTCCATATCTCCGGCATATAAAAAGAAAACTCAGAATCCCCAGCCCCTAAATTCCAAAACCAAAACCTAAAATCCAAAGGGTGAAAAAAATTAAAAAAACGCTGCATTCTAAACGTTAAAGGAGAATGCAAATTAAAAAAACTAGATTCAATTTCATGCAATTGAGGAAATTTTTTGTTTATATAAAAAACCCTCTCCATAATAGGACTAGCTGCACGATTAACAAAAATTAAATCTTCTGGAGACAAACTTAAATCAACAAATTTTGCATCTATAAAAATATTCTGATTCTGCTTTCGCTGAAAAGTTGAAAAAAAATAAATAACTAATCCTATAACAAAAAATTTAAATTTAAAGATAAAAACCACAATTTTTAAAAAAAAATTAAAGCAAAATTTTATCGGACGGTAAAAAAAATACTCTAAAACAAATTTTCCCACAAGTAAAGGAAAAGCTATAAATACTCGTAATAAGACCAGAATAACAAATTTAATAATTTCATAAAATTGCACCAAAAAAAAAACAAGTACGGAATAAATGGCATTTAAACCCCATATACCACCTTCCTTAATATTATCACTTGTATTTGATAAATTTTTATTATCAAATTTTTGCCTATTATTACTTTTATTGTTGAGCCCCGATGTCTCTTCTTTCATATTATTTTTACCACTACCATTCGAAGTACTATACATACGCTTACCAAGTTTGGACAAGTCTAGATTATTCACATTGGGTCCAAACTTATGAGTGCCCTTAGCAACCACATTCAAACCCAATTGAAAAAAATCAAACTTCACAAGAAATCGAAAAAAACCAAAAAAAATCAAAAAAAAAAATAAAAAACCTTTTGATTCTAAAACAAAATCATTCAAATAAATAAAAATAAATATTAAGTTAAAAATTTGAAACAAAACGTAATGATAAATAAAACCTGTCTGTAACCTTGTAACCAAAAAAGAAATATAACTAAAGAAACGAACAAAACTAAGCGGACCAAAAATTTCAAACACACCACGATCAAAGTTCAAAAATAAAAAATTAGAAAATTTATAAAACAAATTGACAAAAAATTTTATAAAAAAAAAATCAAAGAACCACTTAAAAAAATTACAATTTTTTACAAACTTAAAAAAATCATCGGACTGATAACCAGCAGCATGATAATGAAAATTCGACAAATTAAGATCAAAAACATTTTCATTTTTAAAACCAAAAGCTCCTAATAATATGAAAAAAATAGTTAAAATAAAAGTATCTACATCCTCTTCGCCCTCTCGAAAAAAAAATAAATCCTCCTCTTCAAAAAACCAAAATAAATTTGCCTCTCCCAAGAAAATATCAGTAGACAAAAACGTGAAACAAGTAAAAAAAAGTAGGAAAATAAGAGGTAAATACATAAATAATGAGCTATCATGTAATCTAGAAAAAACCACCTTAGGTCCATTATAACGACCTAGGAAAACTAAACTAATTAAACGAGTAGAATAATAAGTAGTGTTAAATGCTCCTAAAGTACAACAAAAAAATGTTAACAAATTTTCTGCAAATAATAAAAGATCAGAATATTCAATTATAGGATCTTTACTATAAAAACCACCAATAAAAGGGGCACCTATTAGAGCAAAAGAACCTAAGGAAACGGCAATAAAAGCCAATGGCATTTTTTGAACTAAACCACCCATTTTACGAATATCCTGCTCATCTGCTAGCGAATGTATAATAACTCCAGCACTCAAGAACAATAAAGCCTTAAAAAATGCATGATAAAACAAATGACAAATTGCTGAGGCATATTCAGTTAAACCACAAACAAAAAACATATACCCTAATTGACTAGCTGTAGAACTAGCAATAATTCGCTTTAAATCAAAACTATCAATTCCTATTAAAGAACATAACAAAGTAGTAAGCGACCCACTCAAAATTATTAAAAAAATAGCTGTAGGGGAATTTGTAATTAAAGTAGAGAAACGGACCACTAAATAAATACCAGCAGTAACCATCGTTGCTGCATGAATTAAAGCTGATACTGGTGTAGGACCTTCCATTGCATCCATAAGCCAACCACTTAAAAAAATTTGAGCTGATTTAGCAACAGCAGCTATAACTAAAAAACAGGAAATAATATCTAACAAATTAAAATCATAAAACAAAAAATTAAACTTTACAAATTCCAACATCCGAAATGAATCAAAAATAATAACGAAATCAAAAGTTTTTAAATAAAAATAAAGTAAAAACATTGCTAACAACAAAAACAAATCCCCCACCCTATTAAAAATTAAAGCTTTCAAAGCTGAATCATTAGTATTTTTGCGCATAAACCAAAAATTAATCAATAAGTAAGAACAAATACCAACTCCTTCCCAACCTAAAATTAACTGCAAAAAATTATCTGCCGTAACCAAGAGTAACATAAAAAACGTAAAAACGGATAATAATCCCATGAAGCGCTCTTGTTGAAAATCGTTTTCCATATAACTTATAGAAAACATATGTACTGCAAAAGAAACAATAGTAATCATTACACACATAATAGCTGTCAAGCCATCGAAGTAAAAAGACCAAGAAACATAAAATAAACCTACATTAAACCAATCTGAGAAAAAAACATTGCACGTAGAATTGCAGAGAACAACTTCATAAAAAATAAACAAAGATATCAACATAGACAAACCTAAAAAAAAAGTCGAAATAAAACAAATACCACGCTTACCAAATAAAAAACTTAAAAAAGCCGCTGAAAAAAACGAGAATAATGGCAAACAAATTATTAATAAGTACATATTTAATTTAATTTTTTAAAAGACTAAACAAATCTACTGATACTATTGCCTTATGCCTATAATTAGCTACTAAAAGTGCTAAACCTATAGAAGATTCTGAAGCAGCTAGACCCAAGACAAATAAAGAAAATATTATTCCAATCAAATCATCCAAAAAATTACCAAAATATGCATAATTGGTTACGGCAGAAAGCAAAATAAGCTCTATACAAATGAAAATTAAAATCAAATTTCTCCGAGTAGCAAAAAGTCCAGAAATACCATAGAAAAAAAGAATACAATTTATAAAAATTAAAGAAAAAAATATCAAATTAAAAAATGGAAACATTTTAAGTTAAATAAAACAACACAAATTTTTTCTAATCTTAAATACATATATGCCTTAATGGTAAAGAGACTTGAACTCTTACGGGAAAATTCCCATTGGATTCTAAATCCAACTTGTCTACCAATTCCAACATACCATAGAAACAAAAGATAACTGTTCTTTATTAATAAAAAACTAAAACTAGGTACAACCAAAAAACTGAACAAATACAGATCTCGATCGAAATAACTGCTTAAAACTCACTTGCTTAATAAAAAAACGATTATAAGACAATGTTAATATTATAGCACCTAACATAG
>Ga0134126_10009526_pt1 | contig 12233 bp, 8 predicted proteins | sample KB31752_FD_96881 | JGI IMG/M metagenome (GOLD analysis project Ga0134126, IMG submission 96881) | Terrestrial soil microbial communities with excess Nitrogen fertilizer from Kellogg Biological Station, Michigan, USA - KB3-175-2 | ecosystem: Environmental > Terrestrial > Soil > Unclassified ...
CTGACCAGCGCCGGACTGGCGGCGATGCTGGTGGCAGTGGCCCGCTTCACCCTGCCCATGCTGCAATCGCAGGCCAACAAGAAGGGGGTGGCGCAGTTGCCGCTGGCGCTGCTGGCCAATCTGTGCGGACTGCTGCTGATCGCCCTGCTGGCGCTGTTCTGGTTGAGTGCCCTGCAGTATTTCGTGTTCATGGCGCGCGTTTCGGCCACCGGCACCTGGATGCACTGGCTGGTCAGCTGGTTTCCGGGTTTTCCGCAGACGCCAGCCAGCGAGGCATGGCTGCGCTGGTCGACGGTCTTCGTTCCCTGCCTGGCCTACATCGCCCTGACCGGTCGCAACCTGCAGCAGATCAACCGCTCGTCGCTGCACGCGTTCTATCGCTCGCGCATCGCCCGCACCTATGTCGCGGTGGGCAACAGTCACGACCACCGCGCCGCGCATGAGGCCGTCCGCTTTCCGGTGTCGCCGCTGTCCGACAAGACTCCCGGCAATGCGGCCACGGTGAAGAAACTGACCGACCTGCTCGATGGCGACGACGTCGGCCTGCCCGCCTATGTTCCGCACGCCCATGGCGGGCCGATCCATCTGATCAATTGCTGCATCAACCAGACCATCGACGACCGCACCGACACCTACAACGCCGACCGCAAGGGCGTCTACCTCAGCGTCAGCGCACTCGGCCTGGAGACCGGTACCCGACCGGCCCGGCCGCACTCGGAAACAGCCAGCTCGATCGGCCGCACCAGCCTGGCCGAGTGGATCGCGATCTCCGGCGCCGCCGCCGGTTCGGGCATGGGCTCGCTGACGCGCACCGGCACCGCCGCGCTGTTTTTCCTGAGCGGCTTGCGGCTCGGTTACTGGTGGGCCAACCAGCTCGGCAGCAAGAGCTGGTCGTGGTTGCACCTGGGCAAGACGCGCGCGGCCCTGCAGGAAATGCTGGCGCGCTTCCCGGGCCTGCAGAATCCGGTGTGGTACCTCTCCGACGGCGGCCACTTCGACAACACCGGCGTCTACAGCCTGCTCAAGCGCGAGCTGAGCCTGATCGTGCTGGCCGACTGCGGCGCGGATCCCAGCTATGTCTTCGCCGACATGGAGAACCTGACGCGCAAGGCACGCATCGACATGGACATCGCGATCGACTTCATCGATCCGGCCAGTCTGCCGGCCAGCGCCGGCGCCGCCCTGTGCGCGCGCTTCGGCACGCCGGACAGCATCACGCCCGATCCGGGCAGCCAGCACCTGCTGCTGGCCAGGATCGGCTATCCCAGCGGCGCCAGCGGTTGCCTGCTGGTAGTCAAGCCACGGCTGGTGGGCGAGCTGCCGCTGGACGTCGCCGGCTATGCCGACGGTCATCGCGATTTTCCGCAGCAGAGCACGGCCGAGCAGTTCTTCGACGAGTCGCAGTGGGAAAGCTACTGCCAGCTCGGCGAAACCCTGGGCACGCCGCTCGACGCGGGCCTGCTCGACCTGCTGCCGTCGCTGGCCGCAGAGGGCACGGTCGCCCGCGTCAGTGTCGTCTCCGGCGAAGAGCAGAAGGCGGCGCAGAGCCGGCGCCAGCGCATCGGGGCAACCATCGGCGCCTCGCTGAGCCTGGGCGCCATCGCCACCGTCGCGGTGACGGGCTGGCAATCCTGGGATGCGCACCAGCAGGAGGTCCGCAGCGAGCAGCAGGGCGCACAGACCCAGCAGAGCGAGGCCGATGCGATCCAGACCGATCTGGAGGCGAACCTGGCCTACGACACCAAGATGCACGCCAGGCTGTATGCGTTGATGCAGAAATTCGAGCAATCCGGCAAGGCCGACGGCATGCCGCGCATCATGAGCCGGCTCGCCGACCAGTTGAATCGTTCCTGTGGTCTGCTCGCCGCGGACAATCCGCTCGATCAGCGTTGCCTGCTGGACTATGCCGCCTTGCGCGCGGCGGCGACCGAACCGTCGGACTGGCGGAAATCCATGCTCGCCTACGCCAGCGCCACGCCGCAGCCGCTGCTGTCGGTGGGCACATGGTTCGGCAGCCCGCGATCTGGCCGGCCAACTCAGGTGGCGAGCGGTACCCCGACGCCGAATCCACCCGAGGCTGTCGCCACTCCGCCCGTCGTGGCCGCCGCTCCGCCGCCACCTCCACCGCCGCCTCCCGAGGCACTCCCATCGCCCAGCCCGACCGCTCATGCGGGCCATCCTGGCGGCGCAGCGGCCAAGGCATCGGCGCCACCGGCAAGATGGACCACCGAAGTTGCCTCCGCGCCCTCGCTACCGTCACCCGAGTCGCGCGCCCCGCTCAACCCCGCCGCCTCCGCGGAGCGTCCCGTCAACACCGCCGTCGAGGAAACGGCGCCACCGGCAGGAGCGGGCACTGCAGTCGCCGGCACCGACGTCAGCCAGGCCTGTGGTGCCGCGGCGAGCGCGACGCCCGGGCCATTCGTGGTCTACATCCAGATTTACGACGACAGCCAGCGCGCCATGGCCAGTCGCCTGATGGCCCAGTTCGGCACATTCGGGCTGAATACGCCGGGCATCGAGAACGTGACCAATACCGCGCGCAGAACCGGGCACCGACAACCGGCGAGTTGGCCCCGTCCGGTGCTGCTGTACAACGCCTCCAACGACCAGGCCCAGACCTGCGCCCATGCGTTGGCCGGTTGGCTCGGCAACCAGCCCGGCTTCCTGCGGATGCCGCCGACCCCGTTACCGCTGCCGACCCGCCTGCATGGCGACCCGAAGGTCATCGAATTCTGGATACCTGCATCGTCGCGGTAGCCATCTGCACGTCCGGCAAAGCCGCAGCGCAACGCGGTACGTGAACTGGTCCATCGCGGCCGCCAGGACGGCATCGTATGCCGTGTTCGCGCAACGGCGAAGCGAGCGTTCCGCCTTGTCTACCTGGCACCCGGTACGTAGGCCGTGCATTGCAACTCGACCCGCGCGCCCAGCGCAAGACCCGTGGCGCCGGTCGCGCTGCGGGCCGGGAACGGCGGCTTGAAGTATTCCCTGTAGACATTGTTGAAGGCCGGCCACTCCTTCATGTCGGCGAGGAACACGGTGCACGCAACCACGTCGGCCAGGCTGGCGCCGTGACGCTGCAATATCCCGCGCACGTTCTCGATCGCCTGCCGCGCCTCGGCCGCGATGCCGCCAGGCACCAGCGCCATCTTGCCGGGTTGCGAGCCGATCTCGCCGGAGACGAACAGCAGATCGCCGGCGCGCACCGCTTCGGAGAACGGCAGGGCCTTCAGCGCGGGATCGGGTGACGGGTAGAACTCCGGATGTGCAGGGATTCGCGTCGAGGTGGCGGCGGCAAGCGTCGGCACGAGCAGGCTCGTCAGCAGCGCGACCAACAATATGGGTCGATTGATCGTCATGAGCAGTGGTTCCCCGGCAGGTCGCACCCGGCCGGGTGCGCTCTTCGGCTTATACATCCTGACCGCCCGGCCGAACAACGGTGGATTTCCGCCATCGCCGCAGGTACGACGGCCATGCCATGCCCACGGCATGAAGCCGCCCGGATCGCTCCGAGCGGCTTCATGCTCGCGAATGACGACGATCAGTCGACGCTGCCATCCAGGCCGCGGCGCTTCAGCAGCGGCTCAATCTGCGGCTCATGGCCGGCGAAGTCGCGAAACAGCTGCAGCGCATCCTTGCTGCCGCCGCGCGAAAGCAGGGTCGCCCGGAAGCGGTCGCCATTGGCGCGGGTCAGGCCGCCGTGCGCCTTGATCCACTCCACCGTATTCGCATCCAGCACCTCGGACCAGATGTAGGCGTAGTAGCCGGCGGCGTAGCCGCTCATGATGTGGCTGAAGTACGGCGTGCGGTAGCGCGGCGGTACGGCGGCGTAGTCGGTGCCGTTCGCCTTCAGCGCCGCCGCCTCGAACGCCATCACGCCGTCGGCCGCGGGAATCCGGTCCGCGCCGACCTGGTGCCAGCTCTGGTCGAGCATCGCCGAACCGAGGTACTCGGTGGTGGCGAAACCCTGGTTGAACTTCGAGGTCGCCAGCACCTTGTCCAGCAGTGCCTGCGGCATCGGCGCGCCGGTCTGATAGTGCTTGGCATAGTTGGCCAGCACGCTCGGCCAGTCGGCCCACATCTCGTTGACCTGCGACGGGAACTCGACGAAGTCACGGGGCACGCTGGTGCCGCTGAAGTACGGATACTTCACGTTGGAGAACATGCCGTGCAGCGCATGGCCGAACTCGTGGAACATCGTGGTCACCTCGTCCCAGGTCAGCAGGGTCGGGCCATTCGTCGGCTTGGTGATGTTGAGGTGATTGGCCACGATCGGCAGGTCGCCGGTGAGGTCGGACTGCTGCACGTAGGAATTCATCCATGCACCGCCGCGCTTGGACGGGCGTGCATACATGTCGGCCAGGAAGATCGCCAGCTGCTTGCCATCGGCGTCGACCACGTCGTAGACCAGCACGTCGGGGTTGTACACCGGCAGGTCGGTACGCTGCCTGAAAGTCAGGCCGTAGAGTTGGCCGGCGGCGTAGAACACGCCGTTCTCCAGCACATTCTTCATTTCCAGGTACGGCTTCAACTGGCTCTCGTCGAAGTTGTATTTGTCGGCGCGTACCTTCTCGGTGTAGTACGCCCAGTCCCACGGTTGCAGTTGGAACGTTGGCTCGCCCTTGACCGCCTGCTCCCTCTCGATCATCGCCTGCAGTGCCGCGCCTTCGCGCTTCGCGTTCGCCACCGCCGGCGGCGCCAGCTTGTCCAGCATGGCGTTGACCGCCTGCGGCGTCTTCGCGGTTTCGTCGGCCAGCACGTAGGCGGCCCAGGTCGGATAGCCGAGCATCTTCGCCTTCTCCGCGCGCAGCTTCATCACCTGCGACACGATCGCGGTGTTGTCGTAGGCGTTGCCGCGGCTGCCGCGTGCGATCGAGGCCTTGTACAGCCGCTCGCGCAGTGCGCGGTTCTCCAACTGCGCCAGCGGTGGCTGGCCGGTGGTGTTGAGCAGGGCAACGACGTACTTGCCGTCGATGCCCTTCGCCTTGGCGGCTGCCGCGGCAGCGCCGATCTGCGCGTCGGTGAGGCCGGCCAGCTCGTCCTTCGTATCGACCACCACGGCCGAGTCGTTCACCTCGGCCAGCACGTTCTGGCTGAACTTGGTGCCCAGCTTCGCCAGCTCGCCGTTGATCCCTTTCAGGTGTGCCTTGTCGGCACTGGACAGCTTGGCGCCCGCGCGTACGAAGTCGGTGCGGTAACGCTCGATCAGGCGCACGCCTTCGGCATCCAGGCCCAGGCTGGTGCGGGTGTCGTAAAGCTTCCGGATGCGCGCGAACAACGCCGGGTTCAGCATGATCGCATCGCGATGCGCCGAAAGTCTTGGCGCGTACTCGGCCTGGATCGCCTTGCGCGCGTCGTTGTTTTCGACGCCGACCAGGCTGAAGAACACGGTCGAGGTGCGCTTGAGGATCTGCCCGGACTGCTCCAGCGCGATGATGGTGTTGTCGAACGTCGGCGCTTCGGCGCGCCGCGCGATGGTGTCGACTTCCTTCAGCTGGTCGGCCATGCCGCGATCGAAGCCGGGCGCGAAATCGCGATCCGTGATCCGGTCGAACGCGGGGTAATGCAGCGGCAGCGCGCTTTCGGCAAAGAACGGATTGCGGGTGGCATCGGCAACCACCGCATTGGCCTGCGACGCGCCGCGGCCTGACTCGTGCTTTTCCGAACCCGTGTCGGCGAACGCCGCGACGGAACTGGAAAGCGCAAGGGTCATCGCCAGGGAGAGGGAGGGTTTCATCGACATGAGCTCTTCATGGGGGAACCCCGATCCTACCCAATCGAGCCGATCGATACCCATGACCAAAGCCATGGGTAACCGATTACGCGCATCCATGGCATCGGCGCCGAAACGTTCAGGGCTTTTGCAGCAAGTCCCGCAGCTTCAGGTAAACACCGTTGCTCCAGCCGAAGCCGATGACGTTTGCCTTGTAACCCGCGCTGATCTTCACGTCGGCATCGCCGCTGGCCATGTTGTATTTCTCGCGGATGGTGCCGTCGGCGGCGAAGCTGCGGTCGATCGTGCCGGTGAACTTGTCCGCCAGGCGACGCGCGTCGACGTGGAAGCCGTAATCGTCCAGCCCCTTGATCGCCAGCCAGTTGGTCGGTGCCCAGCCGAACGGCGCATCCCACTGCGCGCCGCTGTCGTGGTCGCTCATCTGCAGGCCACCCTTGCGTTCGAACAGGGGCAGCTTGCTGCGCAGCGAGGCTGCCTGCGCCGGTGATGCGGCACCGGCCCACAGCGGGTAGAAGGTGCTGACGAAGTCGTAGCCCGAAGGTCGGCCGGCGACGAAGTCGTAGTCCATGTACATGCCGCGATCCGCTCGCCACAGGTATCGGTCGATGGCCTTGCGTCGCGCCTCCGCCGCCGCGGCCCAGCGCTGCGCGTCTGCGTCGAGGCCCAGCCGGACGGCGAAATCGTGCAGGTCGCGCTCGTAGCGATACAGCAGGCTGTTGAGATCGACCGGGGCATAGTGGTGCGTGGAACCGCCGAACGGACCCATGCGGAAGGTGGTGTCGAAACCGGACTCGCGCATGGCGCGATCGCCGAGGAAATAATCGGCGCGCAGGCGATAACCCTTCGACCAGGCGTCGGCGCATACGGTCGAGGCCTGCACGTCGCAGCTGGTTTTCTTCAGGCCCGCCACCTCGGCTGCGTCCGGGTGTTGCGACGCCTTGATCAGGTAGCCCGGGTCCTGCCGCGGATGCGCCAGCAGCCAGTCGATCACCCCGCGCAGGTAATCGCTGTCCTGCATTTCCAGCACCGGACTGGGGCCGCCGTAGCCGTAGTAGCGCGCGAGCCCGGTATCGCCGGCGCGATGTTCGGGGCGCATCCAGGTCGAATGGTCGCGCACCAGCAGCGGATAGGCCTGACGCAACCAGTTCGTGGCCGCCGCCCGGTCTGGGAAGCTGGCCGGGTCATCCAGCACCGCGCGGATCATCGATGAGAGAAACGGTGGCTGCGAGCGGGTCAGGTAGTAGCTGCGATTGGCGTTGAGTACCGCGCCGTAATGGGCCACTTCGAACAACGCATTGTCGGCCATGCCCCGCGCCAGTGCCTCGTGGTGATCGGCAACCAGTCCCAGCACGATGAAATAGCTGTCCCAGCCGTACATTTCGTTGAAGAAGCCGCCTGGCACCACGTATGGGTTCGGCAGGTACAGCAGGCCCTGCCGCGGCAGCCGCGTCGGCTGGAAGTCGCCGAGCCGGTGGATGGCCTGCGGCAGCACGCGCGCGTCGACGTGGCAGTGCCGGACGATCGCGTCGAGCCCGGGCGGCCGCGGCAGGTCGGCGGGCAGGTACAGCAGCGGCCGGGTGCCGACCTTGCTGTCGGCCAGCGCCGAGCAATCGTCCATCGAGCGGGTCAGCGTGGACCAGGCATGGTCGATGTAGGCGCGCGTCTTCTGCGCATCAGGCGCGGCGGCCGGCGCGGTGGCGGCAAACAGCAGCGACAGCGAGGCCGCGATCAATCCCGAAAACTTTTTCATCAACCTCTCCACTGGCGTGACCGATGGCATTGCCCGACCAGCTCAAAGCGGGTCGGCGTGCGTCTGGAGGAACCGCTGCAGGAACGCCTGGCGCGCGGCACCCCGATCGACTTCGGTGCGGGTGTGCGCCGCGATCACCTGACGCAGCAGCCCGCCATCCGATTCACGCACGGCGGGCCAGTGCGGCAGGCCCGCCCCGTTCGGATCGCCGGTCTTGATGAATTGCGCGAAATAGCCCTCCATCGTCGCGGAGGTGCGGCGGTCGGCAGCGGTCCAGGCGTAGACCTCATTGGTGGCGAGATTGCCGAGCGCATATTCGATCTCGCCGCTATGTACCGCACCGGTGTCCGGCTGTTCGCCGGCTGCCGGATGGCGCCTGGCCGGGCGCGGCTGGGCGAAATAGTAGAAGTAGACCGGCGCGCGGTCGTGCCGCCACTGCAGATCCATCCAGCGCCACGTGGTGTGGGCGATGAAGAAGTCGCCGGCCAGCGCGGTCGCCGATCGCTTGACCTCCATTTCGCTGTTCCCGGGGTACAGCGCCAGCGCCTGCTCCGCCTGGCTGCCGAACAGCTTGCGCAGTGCCGCGCGGTAATTTTCCGGCGTGGGCGGCTGCTTGTTCAGGATGGCGGTGTAGAAACCCTCCTGTGAATTGGAGCCCAGCAGCAGCGGAACCTGTGCCTGTTTTCCGCGCGCCATGGTGACCGCCGGCGGTTCGCGCAAAAACCAGCCGTCCAGATCGACATCGGCATCGCCATTCTGGTCGCGCGTGGCCTGCAACAACTTCTCCGCCGGCAGCGCGCGCAAGGCACTGAGCGAATCGACACCCAGCTTTCGGGCAAACGCCTCGCCCTGCTGCTCCATCTTCGCCAGCGGCAGCGGCGCGATCGGCGCGATCAGCGCGCCGCTCTCGCCGATGGCCCGTGCGAACAGGCCGCGTGAGAGCGGCGAGGTCATCAGCGCACTCACCGCGATCGAACCGGCCGATTCGCCGGCGATCGTCACCTGCGCCGGGTCGCCACCGAAGCGCGCGATATTGGCGCGTACCCAGCGCAGCGCGGCCACCTGGTCGAGCAGGCCGTAGTTGCCTGCGGCATGTTGCGGCGATTCGTCGGCCAGCGCCGGCAGCGCGAAGAAGCCGAACACGCCCAGACGATAATTCACGGTGACCGTGACGATGCCCTTGCTGGCCAGGCTGGCGCCGTCATAGCGCTTCTCCGAGCCGTCGCCGGCCACGAAGCCGCCGCCGTAGAAATACACCAGCACCGGCAGCTTGCCGGTGGCGTGCGCGGGTTTCCAGACGTTGAGATAGAGACAGTCCTCGCTCATGCCGTCGGCGCGAAACACCATGTCGCCAAACAGCGGCAGTTGCATGCAGCGCGGCCCGAAACGAAGCGCCTGGCGCACGCCGCTCCACGGCTTGGTCGGTTGCGGCGGCTGCCAACGCAATGCATCCACTGGCGGCGCCGCGTACGGGATGCCCTGGAACTCCTCAAGTGGAACGGCACCTGCCGGCGCACTCCTGCCTTCGATCCAGCCATCGGTCAAATGAACCCGCGGCTGCGACGACGGCTCGATGGCCTGGGCCGCCGGCACCGCGAGCAGCAGGGACATGGCAAGCATCGCAGCGACGCGACGCCCATTCCGGGCTCGACGCAAGACCGACAACTCCAACATGGCAGCATCCCGGGAAAGACCGATCTGCAGCCTAGAACATCCGCGCCTGCCAGGCTACGCCGCCTCCGGATGCGCCACCCGCACACGCCGGAGGGACTCAGCCATTGCTGCCGGTGCAGCGTGCAGCGTCGATCCGTTGCGCGCAGTCGGCCTGCGCGGTGGCGACGCTGGAAGCGGATGGTGTCGCACCCGTCATCTGCACGGTGGCGGACTTGGCGGTCAGCATGGCGCCCATGACCAGCGCGCAGATGCCGAAGCAGGCCACGAACAACGTGCCGAGGATCATTGATTCGAATTTCATGCGATGTCTCCGTGATGGACCGAGAGCCCTGTGCTGTCCATGGAGCAATCGCCGTGCCAACCGGCATCCGGCACCCAAATCCTTGAAATGACGCAATGCCAGGGTCGTCGAACCACGGCACATGGTTGTCCGCGGACAGAAGTGCAGTCACTGGCGGACAACGGTGACCACGCATCCCGCATGCCGCGGTCAGGAGTCACCGGCACTCCGCTCGCGGGCGAGCAGATCTACCAGGTGGCGCTCCACGTCGAACACGTGCGGATCGTGTGCGTCGAGCTCGCGCAACGCCGCGGCGAGCTGCAGCAGATAGTCCCGGTTTGGTCCGCTCGGGCCGGATGACGCGGCGATATGGCGGGCGATCTCGGCCTCGGGCGCCGGCCCCAGGAACGCGGCATTCTCTTCGGTGGCGATGTACACCAGGCCCTCCGCGCACGCGCCCTCGCCGAACTGAAGCTCGGTGCCGAAGCGCAGGTAGCCGTTCTTCTCGCGCACGTCGAGCTGGGCAAACACCGCCGGCGCGATCAGGTAGGCCATGCCGATGCAGACGGCATCCGGCTCGGGAATCAGGGTCACCACGCGACCGGGCGCTTCCGGCGTGCCGCGATGGTCGTGCGAGCCCTGCCAGAAGCGTCGCACCCAGTGCCAGATGCATGCCGCGCGCCGCTCGATGTAAGGGAAGTCCACCTTGTAGATCAGCGAGCCGTAGCCGAACAGCCACACCGGCGCCGACCCGTCATGGCGATTCAGACGGCGATTGGCCTCGCGGGTATCCACGGACATGTTCGGTTCCCGGCAACGACTGCGATGGCGTCAGTATCGTGCCTCGGCGGTGCAGGCGCCGAATCCGGACCTCGCCTTTGCGCCTGGCGGTACCGGGATTCCCGGTCACGCTCCATTAACAAACCATCAAGTACATTAATAGCGTGTCGTGAGACACCGATCCCACCGTGCGGTGAGGCTCCCCCTCCTCCTCCACACATGCATAGATGGACCCCCCGAACCCGCAGACTCCCCTCTGCGGGTTTTTTTACGCCGTTCTCGTGTCCGGCGTCGGTTCTTTTCCGCCCGGGCACCGATACTTGTCATATCAAATGCGAATGAATATCATTAACTGAACTCCGGAGATTGCCCTTGACTCACTTCATGCATCGCTATGGCACGCCACTGACCGCAGGCCTGTTTGTCGTGTCGGCCGTGTCGGGCATCGCGCTGTTCTTCCACTGGGCGCCACGCAGCTTCCACGCCATGCATGAGTGGCTCAGCATGCTTCTGCTGGCGCCGTTCGCCTTGCATCTGTGGAAAAACTGGAAGCCGCTGGTGGCCTATGCCAGGCGCAGGACCTTGTACATTCCGCTGGCCTTGTCGATGGTCGCGGCGGTGCCGTTCGCCGTGCTGGCCGCCAAGGGTGGCGGTCGCGCAAGCAGTCCCGCGTCGCGTACGGTGGCGCTGATGACCGAGGCGAGTCTGATCGACCTGGCACCGGTGTTCCGTTCGACCCCGGAAGCCCTGTTGCGGCAGCTGCAGCAACGTGGATACAAGGCAAGCTCGACCGGGCAGTCGCCAGGCGCGATCGGCGCCGCATCCGCCGCGCCCGCCAGCGAGATCCTCTTTTCGATGATGACCGAGCGACGCTCGACACCGGATGCAGCCGCGGCGGCGCCATAGCCGTGCTGCGGACGATGGAAGCCGGCCTCGCCACGCGCGCGCCAATGCAGGTGATCGCTTCGCCAGGTTTGACGCATGCGCGTCGTCCGCCGGGAAGTGGACCGGGCAGGCATTCAGTGATCCCGCGACTCCGGCTTCAACGCACCACGCGGTGCGCCAGCGCAAAATCGATCGCCGCGCACACCGCCGCCACCTGGGCGGCATTGCACTGCTCCGGCGTGGCACGGGGACTATCGGGATAGACCTCGGTGGTGGTCTTGTACGGGGCGCCGGTAATGCCTGCGCAGAGGCCAAGCTGGCTGAACTGGTACTGGATGACGCCCGGCGTCACCACCGGCGAACCGATGATCTCGCCGCGTTCGTCGGCCGGCGCGATGTGGGTGACCCCGGCCACCGCATCGATGATCGCCTGCTGGAACGCGGGTTGCGGGTGCGCGCCGTCGTCGACCAGGTAGAAGCCGTCGGGGATTTCGCCCGGCATGAAAGCCACGCCGTCGCGCGCCGCCAGCGCCGGGCGGAACTCGGACTCGTCGGTGTCGGTGGTTTCATGCAAATCGACGTGCACCAGCACGCGCTCGCCGACCGGCGCGACGAGGCGCATCAGCGCGGCCGATTCCTGCGCCGGGCTGTCCTCGCGGAACGATCGGTTGGGATCGAGGGCGTCCGCATTCCAGCGATGAATCCGCTCGTAACCCCATGGACTGACGCACGGCGCAACCAGCAGATTCAGCCGCCCGGCATAGCCGGCCGCCTTCGTTTCCACGAATTGCAACGCGCCGAGCACGCCGCTGGTCTCGTAACCATGTACACCGCCTGTTACCAGCACCACCGGCAGGTCGTCGTGCCAGCCCTGGCTGCGGATAGCAAACAGCGGGTAGCTCGCGGAGGCGTATTCCAGCGCGCCGTACTGCGACACGTCGAACCGCGCGCGCAGCTCGTCGATCCTGCGCAACACGTCTGCGGCATAGCTGCGCCGGACGGACTGTCGTGACCGCCAGCTGGCGATCTCGGCCTCGCCCCAGCGTTGCCCGGGCGTACCGATCGGATAGAAAGCCTGGACCGTCATCGTCCTCTCCATCGCCAAGTCACGCCGGAATCCGGAGTACCAG
>Ga0134126_10009528_pt1 | contig 12231 bp, 7 predicted proteins | sample KB31752_FD_96881 | JGI IMG/M metagenome (GOLD analysis project Ga0134126, IMG submission 96881) | Terrestrial soil microbial communities with excess Nitrogen fertilizer from Kellogg Biological Station, Michigan, USA - KB3-175-2 | ecosystem: Environmental > Terrestrial > Soil > Unclassified ...
AATCCAATCCAGATATGCATGTACGATCTGACCCATCTGCCCGTCGGCGGCTGCGAACCCCCAGCGCTGCTTTCCGTCCGGCAGCATTTGGCGGAAATGAATGGCGCCCTGCGGATCCATGGAATAACCGAACGCAGCGCTTCTGAGCGAGCGCGCAAATTCAGGAAACAGATGAGCGGTTGTGGTTTCATAATTCCACACGTGCGTGCAGTTTAAAACAACAGCCGACGTGATCGTTCGAACCCTCGAAACCGTGAAACTCGCCATCCGCGGTGCGGAACGAAGTGGTGGAGACCAAAGTTGATAGATTCGCCGAGGCCGCCTCCTTCACTTCGCCGGGCAGCGTGCTTTCGCGCATGACGGCAGCGAATCGGCGGGTGCGCTTTTCCAGATCCGGCAGGTTCGTCACTGCAAATTCGGCCGCGCTCCAGGCATCTTCGAAGCGGGTCGCGTAGTGATTCCCAATAATTGCGTTTTCAAAACCGTGTGGAGCATCCCAGCCGCACCACTTCGGCGTGCGATTGGCAAAATGCCAGGCCAGCAGAAACGTGTATGTTTCGGAAGCGCCAGGAGCGATGCTTCGCTGAAGGCACAACGCCCCGATGGGCTTGCGCTCCCCCGGTTCATTCGATAAATCCCCTTCGTGAGAAAACTGATCCCAGAAGAGCATGGGCGCGTTCCACCAGGGGCTCTTCGGCCAACCGCGCCAGTAGCTAAGCTTTCCTGTTCCAACACCGCATGCGCCAAGCACAAACGTTCCTTGCATCGGGTGGTCTTTCGGAATGCCCGGATTGCTCATAATCAGCCCCTGCAAACCGTTTCGATCGCGAAATTCATTGCTGCGGCTATCTTCAGCGCGCAGGTTAGCCGCTCCCGAGGGATCGTGGCCCGCGTCGACGGGATTTTCAATCGAGAAAGCGATGCTCGCCTGAACCGGCCGCGCTTCGGTATTCTTGATCGTGTATCGCAAAATGGCGACGGGCAGACCGGAGGCATCACAATCGTGAGGAATAAATGGCGAGAACGCGTCTAATGACACGGAAACGGGAATCTGCGAATCGTGGAAATCTATATGCGCCAGTGGAAACTCGCCCGTAAAGGTCGCCTCGGCAAGACGCGCGAGGCCGGGCACGTTATTCGCGCCTAGGCCGTCCTCACCTTCGTAGGGAGGCAGAATTCGCGATTCCAGAACGCGGGCGATGGGCTTCTTACCTTGAGACTGCACCCAGAGTGATGGAAAGGCATACGACGGCGTATGTTCTTTATCCGGACGGTTGAAAATCTCCCAGTCGCGAAGTTGCCCACGGCCTCCCAATGCAAGACTCCCGGCCGCGACGCCACCCAATGGAAAGGCGATCATCTTGAGTTGACGTCCGGAGAAGACGCGCGGATAGGCGATGCGCTCGCGGATGGCTCCCGTACTTTGAGCCGCCGCCACTTCGGTTGGAGAATCGATCGATGCAGCAACACCGGCTCCGGCGATAGTCTTCAAAAAGCCGCGGCGACCAGTCGAGAATTCTTTCATGGAAGATCTTCCCAACAGTTTATAGAGTCGGTCGCTCCGAATGCCTGGAGGCTGCAGGTGGGCGTGGTCGATTTTTCTATGCCATCGCGTGGCGCGCGGCCAGCACCGGGATTCACCCCGTTACGCAAAGCCACCGACACCCAATCCGGATAAATATCTGGACGGTCGACATCGGGTCAGAAAACGGCATGCCGAAATATAGAATGGCGGTATGAAAAAAGGCGTTCCCAATTCGGTTGACGAGTACATCGCCGCGCAGCCTGAGGCGATGCAGCCAAAGCTCGAACAGGTGCGCACCGCCATCAGGAGGGCCGTTCCGGAGGCGCTGGAGGGTATCGGATACGGTATGCCCGGATACAAGCTGCATGGAAAGCCGATGCTGTATTTCGCCGGCTTCAAGGAACACTATTCGCTGTTTGCCGCGTCGGGTACTTTTTTCGCGGCGCTCAAAGATGAGCTCAGCGGCTATGACCTGCGAAAGGGGACGATCCATTTCGAACTCGCCAAACCGGTTCCAGTGAAGCTCATCGGCCGGATCGCAAAGCTGCGTGCGGCTGGGATCGCCGCCGCCGCGACAAAGCCGAAGCCAGGCCGAGAGAAAGGAGGGCGCAAGCCGGCAGGGTAGGAAGTACTGTGCTCAGCCAACGCGCGAGCGCCGCTGAAAGACAGTGACCTGCCAGAAAGCTCTGCTTGGGAGACGAACCGCCCTTTACTGCACCCGTAGTGCTTCGACCGGATCGACCTTAGTCGCCCTTCTCGCGGGAAGATAGCTGGCAAGTGCCGCGGCCAGGATCAAACTCGCTGAAGTTGCCGCATACGTAAGCGGGTCGGAAGGGCTGACGGAAAACAGCAGCGACTTCATCAACGGCGTCAACATAAACGTCGCGCAGAGCCCGCACGCGCAGCCAATCGCCGACAGCATCAAACCGCTGCGGACAAAAGCAGTTGTGACCTGTGCAATCGGCGCACCGAGGGCAAGCCGGATCCCGATTTCCCGCGTGCGCTGCGAAACGGAGTAAGAAATCAGTCCATAGATACCCACGATCCCCAGCAGCAGCGCCATCCCACCGGCGATCGCGAGCATGATCAGCGTGAACGAAGTACGCGCGAGTGAGCGATCATACAGCGCCTCCACTGTTTCCACATTGGCGAGCGGAAGGCTAGCATCTATGCTCCAGATGGCGTTGCGCAATTCGTCCCGAAGGGGAATCGAACCAGCGCGCGGTGTACGAATGACAAAGGCAACAGAGCGCTGAACATTCACCGGATCCGCTTCAAAATTCTTCTGAAAGAGCGGCCAATACACAATTGTCGGAGCTTTTTTGTCAACCCCGTCCGTGTGCTCATCGCCAACTACGCCGATCACTTCGCGCCAGTCGTCTTTTAGATTTACTCGAATGCGCTTCCCAATAGCTGCTGCGGGCGAGCCCCACATCTCGCGCGCGGTATTCTCGGACACAAGCGCAACGGGGCGTTGGTTGTAGATTTCTGCCCATCTCAGATCGCGGCCGGCGAGCATCCGCTGTCCCATTGTCTTGAAATAGCCGGGCGCAATCCATTTAAAACGGCGTAGGGGCGCAAGTGTGCCTTCGCGATACGTTTTATCTTCGGCATATACCGGATCGTTCGATTCGTAGCCGCCCATTGTTACCGACGACGTGATAGAAACGGACCTCACACCGTTGATGGCGGAGATTTTATCGAGCATCGCCCGTTCCATGCGCACCACACGCTCCGGTTCCTTCACCTGTTCATCAGGAATCGCGATCCTTACGGTTTGAATTTCGGCAGCATTGGTGAATCCCGGATCGACGCGGCGTAGATTGCGGAACGTGCGGATCATGAGCCCCGAGGTCACAAGCAGAATGAGCGCAAGCGCCACTTGCACAACAACAAGCAAACCTCGCACCCGATGTCTATCCCTGCTAGTCGTCATCGATCGCCCGCCGCCGCGGAGCGCATTAGCGATCTGGGGCTTGGCGTAGCGCACCACGGGGATCAAACCGAAGAGCACGCTCACGGTTATTGAAGTAACCATGGCGAACAGCACTACCCAACCATCGATGTGGATGTTAGGGGCGCGCGGCAGACGTACCAACTCGGACGCCGAAAGCAGCTTGAGTGCGGCCCAGGACAAGCCGAGCCCCACTACTCCGGCAACGACCCCGAGCGTGATGCTTTCAAAAAGGAGTTCGCGCGCAATGCGCGTCCATGCTGCCCCGAGCGCAGCGCGAATAGCAAATTCCTGCTGCCGCGCTTCTGCCCGAACCAAAAGCAGGTTCGCCACATTGGCGCAGGCGATCAGCAGAACGATGCCCACTGTCGCCATCAGCACCCAGAGCATATTGCCGATATCGCCCACCAGGTCGTCTTTCAGTAGCCTCAAATTGGGCGCGATGTGCGCATCTTCAAGCATTTTGACTGTGTACCCCGCAGGCGGGGGAAACCGGTGCAACACCAAAGGCAGGATGCGGGCGAAATCGGCATCCGCTTGCTTTAACGTTACGCCGGGCTTGAGCCTTCCTACACCCAGATAGGAGAACACCCCGAGATTTGTTTTCGCGCGGTCGAACCGCAGCGGAATGAGCAGGTCGGCCTTTTGATCCATAAATTGAAAGGAGGGCGGCAGGACACCAATTATGGAAACCGGATTACCCTCAACCAAAAGCCGCCGGCCGAGCACCGAAGGGTCGCCGCCGAAATGCAATCGCCAATAGCCGTCGGAGAGCATTAGCGTGCGTGGGCCTTTCGGATCGTCGTCAGCAGCGGCGAATAACCGGCCTATTTGAGATTTCACGCCGAGAATGGGAAGCAACTCGTGAGAGGCGAAGATGGCGGATACTCGTTCCGGTTCTCCGATACCGGTAACGCTTGTTGTGCCGCTCGTCCAAATACTCACGGCTTGAAACGCGCGGCTGGCATCGGCCATCGTGAAATAGACCGAAGGACCCATGTTCAGGTTCTCTATTTTCACGCCGGGCGCCGTCATCCACAACGAAACCAACTGCTCAGGATGCGGGTACGGCAAAGGCTTCAAAAGCACGCCGTTGATCACACTGAAAATGGCGGTCGTAGCGCCGAGGCCCAGCGCCAGAGTCGCAATGCTCACCATTGTGAACCCGGGAGTAGCGCGCAAGCGGCGCAGCGTATACCGTGCTTCCTGAAACATCTCGCTGATAAAGCTTTCCCACCCATAGGAGCGCACCTGTTCGCGAAGCGCCGTACTGCTTCCGAGCGCCATCCTGGTTGCACGCGCCGCTTCGTGTGGGGTTAATCCGCGCGCTTCGAAGTCGGCCTTCGCCTCAGCGAAAAAATTGTCGACCTCTACGGCAATATCTTCATCGGCATATTTCCGCCGAAGCAGATTTCGGAGGCCATGCACCAGTTGCCGCACAATTGACATGACGTTAGGCCTGCGCCTTGAGCAATCGTGAAATCGCGGCCGACCGTCGCTGCCAATCCGCCGTCTCGTTTTGCAGTTGTTTTCTGCCCGTCTGCGTCAGCCGGTAGACCTTCGCCCGGCGCGAGTTCTGGGTTACCAGCCAATCTGCAGCCAGCCAGCCATTCCGCTCCAGGCGCTGCAGTGCTGTCAACAGCGAGCCGGCGTTTACCTTAAACACGTGTTGTGTGGTTTGCTCGATTCTTCGAGCAATGCCGAAACCGTGCATAGGTTCCAGGCTCAGTGTTTTCAGGATCAGCATATCCAGTGTCCCTTGAATTACGTCCGTATTGGCGCTGTTCATCAAAGCAATCACAGGATAGCGACTGCTCACTATGATTGTCAAGATATGGGCGTCAGCCTTACTTTCATCGCTTAGCGCGAACTCCAACAGCCCTCCGCTACGCTCTAAAGAGAGATGCAGCGAGTTCCTGTTGCGACCTACCGGCTTCAACTGCACGCCGATTTCGGCTTCGACGATGCTGCCGCAATCGCGGATTATCTTCACGACCTCGGCATCTCGCACGTCTATAGTTCGCCCTATTTGCAGGCCGCGCCAGGAAGCAAGCACGGCTACGATGTCGTCGATCATCACAAAGTGAACGACGAACTTGGGGGCTCCGAAGCGCACGACCGCTTTTCACTCCGGCTCGGCGCGTGCGGTCTCGGCCAGGTCCTCGATTTGGTCCCGAATCACATGGCCATCAGCGGACGCCGCAACCGGCTCTGGTGGGATGTATTGGAGAACGGGCCCTCCAGCCGCTATTCCATTTATTTCGATATCGATTGGCAACCGCACGAAGAAAAGCTTCGGAACAAGCTGCTGGTTCCGATTCTCGGCGATCATTACGGCCGGGTCCTCTCTCGCGGAGAAATCGAGATCAAGCGCCGCGGCGGCGAGTTTTATATCCAGTATTTCGATCACCAGCTTCCTGCCGCTCCGCGGTCGCTTCCCGCCATCCTTTCAGTAGCCGCCCAAGAGAGCGGCTCCGATCACCTCGCCTTTTTTGCCGATTCACTGTGGCGGCTGCCTTTGCCCAGCGTGACCGATCGCGCCAGCGTCACGGAGCGCCATCGCGATAAGGAAGTTATTCGCGGTTTGCTGGAACGCCTTTTTGCAGAAACTCCCTTCATCGGAGAGGTGGTGGATAGAACGCTCGGCCAATTCAATCGTGATCCTGCCCGGCTCGATGAGGTTCTGGAGCTGCAAAGCTATCGTCTGGCGTTCTGGAAGACAGCGCAGCAGGAACTGGCCTATCGCCGCTTTTTCGATGTGAACACGCTGGTCGGTCTACGGATGGAAGATCCGCACGTCTTCGCGGATACCCACGCGCTTATTCTGAAATGGCTGCGCGAAGGTGTGCTGGATGGTATTCGCATCGACCACCCCGACGGCCTGCGCGATCCCCGGCAATATTTTGAGCGGCTCCGGCAAAACGCTCCAGACGTTTGGATCGTCGCGGAAAAAATTCTCGAACCGGGTGAGCGGTTCCGCAGTGAATGGCCCATCGACGGAACCACCGGCTATGACTTCCTGAACCAGGTGGAAGGGCTGTATGTCGAATCGGCCAACGAGCAGGTCTTCACCAGCTTCTACGCTGCTTTCACGGGCGAGCCAACGGACTACCTGCCGATTTGCCGCGACAACAAACACCGTGTTCTCCGTGACCTGCTAGGCAGCGATGTCAATCGTTTGGCGAATCTGCTTCTGGAAATCTGCGAATCGCATCGAGAGCGCCGCGATTACACCCGCGATGACGTTGTTCGCGCTATTCGCGAACTAGTGGCCGCCTTCCCCGTTTACCGGACCTACATCGTTCCCGAACGCGACGAAATAGCCGAAGATGATAAGCGCTACATCAACGAGACCATCGATAATGTCAAAGCCGGCCGGCCCGATCTCGATGCCGATCTGTTTGAGTTCATGCGGGACATCCTGCTGTTGCGCGTGCGCGGTCTCCTCGAAACCGAATTTGTCATGCGGTTCCAGCAATTCACTGGACCCGCCATGGCCAAAGGAGTGGAGGACACTGTCTTTTATTCCTTCGACCGGCTCGTCTCGCTAAATGAGGTGGGTGGCGATCCGGGACGCTTCGGAGTTTCTCCGGATGCATTCCACCGCTTCTGCCAGGAGTTGCAGCGGTCGCACCCTAAAACCATGCTGGCGTCATCCACGCATGACACGAAGCGAAGCGAAGATGTGCGGGCTCGAATCAATCTTCTTTCGGAAATGCCGGATGAGTGGAAGCAGGCTGTCGAGAGATGGTCAGCGATGAATTCGAAACACAAGGTCCGCGGCTGCCCTGATGCGAATACGGAACACCTGCTGTACCAAACCATGCTCGGCGCGTGGCCCATCTCAACCGACCGAATCCAAACCTACATGGAGAAGGCTTGCCGGGAAGCGAAGCAGCATACCTCCTGGCTGGCGCCCAACGAGGCATTCGAGAGCGCCACCCACACTTTCATATCCTCCCTTTACGAGGACCGCAAGTTTCGAAATGATTTCGAGGAATTTGTCCGACCGCTGATTGGACCTGGCCGGGTAAATTCCTTATCGCAACTGCTTCTGAAGCTGACTTCTCCCGGCATCCCCGACATGTATCAGGGAACGGAATTGTGGAGTCTCGACCTGGTGGATCCGGATAACCGCCGGCCGGTTGACTACGAAACACGCCGCAGCCTGCTCGCTGAGCTGCCCCGCCTGGATGCCGCTCAGGTCTGGGGACGCATCGAGGAGGGCCTTCCGAAACTGTGGACCATTTACCATGCGCTTCGGGTCCGCCGCCGGTACCCGCCATCTTTTGGCGAGCGCGGCGATTACACTCCACTAGCAGCTACAGGAGAGAAAGCTCGTCACCTGGTCGCTTTTATGCGCGGTAAGCACGTGATGGTGCTCGCGCCCCGGTTAGTCTGGCAACTCGGCGGAGAATGGACCGATACGCAAATCGAGATTCCTCCGGGAAACTGGCATAACGTTCTGAGCGGCAGGAGAATCGCCGGCGGTGGAAATCTTGATCTCAGCAGAGTATTAATGGATTTCCCAGTCGGCCTACTCGTCAAACGATAGCAACATGCATAACTTCAAAGTCTGGGCGCCTCGTGCCCGAACGGTTGCGGTGCGGATCGCGGATTCTCTTCATCCGCTACAGCCGGCCGAGCGCGGCTGGTGGAGCGGCGATGTGAGTGAGGCTGGCCGCGGAACCGATTACTGGTTTGTGATCGATGGCGGCGATCCTATTCCCGATCCGCGGTCGCAATTTCAACCGCTCGGCATCAACGGCCCTTCACGCCTGATCGACCACGCCTCATTCCCATGGACCGATCACAACTGGCAGGCGAAACCCCTCGCGAGCGCCATCGTTTATGAGTTGCACATAGGAACGTTTACGCCGCAAGGCAGATTCAAGAGCGCCATGGAGCGCCTCGATTACCTGGTGGATCTCGGGATCACGCATCTGGAAATTATGCCGGTAAGTGAATTTTCCGGCGACTGGGGCTGGGGCTACGACGGCGTCGACCTTTATGCTCCGCACCATGCTTACGGGACGCCCGATGATCTGAAGTCACTTGTGAACGCGTGTCACGAAAAAGGCCTGGCCGTGATTCTGGATGTGGTCTACAACCATTTCGGCCCGCTCGGAAATTATCTTGACCGCTTCGGGCCGTACTTCACGCGAGACTACAAAACTCCCTGGGGCGCCGCCGTCAATCTGGATCATCGCGGCAGTCAGGAGGTGCGCCGTTTTTTCGCCGACAACGCACTGATGTGGCTGCGCGATTACCATTTCGACGGGCTGCGCCTGGACGCTGTGCATGCTTTCTACGATCGTTCCGCCGTGCACTTTCTGGAATACCTCTCGGCTGAAGTGGATGCATTAGCGTCCCAGCTTGGGCGTTATCTGGTGCTGATTGCCGAAAGCGATCTCAACGATCCGCGAATTGTTACCGGCCGCGAAGCCGGCGGGTTCGGAATAGCCGCGCAATGGAGCGACGATTTCCACCATGCGCTGCATTCGGTCCTCACCGGCGAGATCAATGGGTATTACGAGGACTTTGGCTCGTTTGGCAACCTTGAAAAGGCGCTTAAGCGGGCCTACGTTTACGACGGAACGTATTCGGAGCATCGCGACCGGCTGCATGGCCGTCCGGTGGTTGGCCTCTCCGGGCACCACTTTTTCGGGTATTCGCAGAATCACGATCAGATTGGAAATCGGGCCCAGGGCGAGCGCCTTTCGCACCTGGTCAGCGTAGGACGCCAGAAAATCGCGGCAGCCCTGGTCCTAATGTCGCCCTTCGTTCCCATGCTGTTTCAGGGCGAAGAGTTCGGCGCGTCCTCGCCTTTTCAATATTTCACTCACCACGAGGATAAGGATCTGGCTAAGGCCGTATCCGAGGGCCGGCGCGCCGAGTTTGCGCTGTTTGGCTGGAAGCCGGAGGATGTTCCCGATCCGCAAGACTTTGAAACCCTGCAGCGTTCAAAGCTGCGCTGGGACGAGATTGCCCGCCCTCCGCATTCCGAGATCCTTGCCTGGTACAAAGAGCTGATCGCGCTGCGCCGCTCGAACTCTCAATTGACCGATGGAAATCTCGAAGGCGTTGAGGTGCGCTGCGATGAGCGCGCACAATGGTTCGCGATGAAGCGCGGCGATTTTGAAATCGTCTGCAACCTGGCGACTGGCCGGCAGGAAATTCCCGTCACCCGGACATCGAAAGATGTTATCTGTTCGACGCCCGAGTACGAGCTTCGCCCCGGGCTGATTGACCTGGCGCCTGATTCCGTTGCCATTGTCAGATAGGACCCGCTCACATCCGACTTTGGCGTCAGTCTAAGATGACAGCATGCGAGTCGTTACCTTCGAAGCAGCAGGCAAGGCCCACCCGGGCATCGTAACGGACGACGAGATTGTTGACGTCTCCGACGGCGGGTTTCACTCCGTTATCGAGATGATCGAGGCCGGTCCGGAAGGGCTCGCAAAAGCGCGCAAATTCGCCAACGATGCGCCGGACAGCGCGAGGCATTTGCTGCGGGATGCGAAACTGCTTGCGCCCATACCGCGGCCGCCCAAGCTCATCTGCGTCGGCCTGAATTATCTCGATCACGCCAAAGAGACCGGAACAGAAATTCCGAAGGTACCCACGATTTTCAACAAATTCGCGACCGCGGTCATCGGGCCAGGGGCGAATATTGTGCTCCCGAGGGTCTCAAAGGCTCCCGATTTCGAAGCGGAATTCGCGGTCGTTATCGGGCGCGGCGGGCGTCGCATCGCCAAAGATCACTGGAAGGATCACGTGTTCGGTTACACCATCGTGAACGACGTGAGTGCGCGCGACTACCAGCGCGCTACTACACAATGGCTGATGGGCAAAACCTTCGATACCTTTGCGCCGATGGGTCCCTGGATCGTGACAGCCGACGAGATCCCCGATCCGCACAATTTAGACATCGAACTGGAAATCGAGGGCGAGATTCTCCAGGATTCGAACACCCGCGAACTGATTTTCAAAGTTCCCGACCTGATCGAGTTTCTGTCCAGCGTCTTCACGCTCGAACCGGGCGACGTTATTTCTACGGGCACTCCCTCCGGCGTCGGTTTCGCGCGCAAGCCGCCAAGATATCTTCGTGCCGGAGAAGAGATCATCGTCCGCATCCCTGCCATCGGCGAGCTCCGAAACCCGGTAGTCGCGGAAGTTTGATGCCGTCCTTTACACTCGGTCAGCTAGCCGGTCTCCTGGAATGCAAGCTGGAGGGCGAATCGAAGACCGAGATCAGCGGTGTTTCCACGCTGGAAGCTGCCGGACCGCAGCAGGTCACTTTCCTCGCGAACATGAAGTACGCTCGAAAGGCAAAGGCTACCCGGGCAGCCGCGATCATCGCAGCCGAACCGATTGCGAGTACGACGGCTGCAACCCTTGTCTCAAGCAATCCCTATTACGACTTCGCGCGCACATTAGCGCTCTTCTATCAATCCCCAAAGCCCGCCCCTGGAATCCATCCGGCCGCCGTTGTCGCTCCGGACGCGACCATCGGCCCAAACCCTTCTATCGGTCCGTATGCCGTCATCGGCGACAAAAGCACGATCGGCGCAAATGCGGTACTTTACCCGCACGCCGTCGTTTACGAAGGCTGTATCATCGGCGACGATTTCACAGCGCACTCGCATGTGTCGGTTCGCGAGCACTGCCGGATCGGCAATCGTGTCACGCTTCACAACGGCGTCGTTATCGGAGGGGATGGCTTTGGATTCGCCAAGGACAACCAGGGAAGGCAAATTAAGATCGTCCAGTCCGGCATCGCCGTTCTGGAAGACGATGTGGAAATCCAAACTCTGACCTCCGTAGACCGGGCCACACTCGGCGAAACACGGGTGAAGCGCGGCGCAAAGATCGACAGCCTGTGCCAGATCGGTCATGCTTGCGTGGTGGGCGAGGACAACATCATCTGCGGCCAGACCGGGCTCGCCGGCAGCACGGTTCTCGAAGAGAACGTAATTATGGCGGGGCAGACCGGCTCATCCGGCCATCTCACCATTCATAAGGATGCCATCGTGTGGGCGCAATCCGGCGTGGGGCACGATGTAGCCCCAGGCACAATCGTCAGCGGATCACCGGCTTTCGATTCTCGCGACTGGCTGCGCGCATCGGCCGCTTATACGAGGCTGCCCGAGATGCTGCGAACGATCCGCACCCTGGAGCGGAGGGTGGCCGAACTGGAAAAGCAACTGAATCGGTAGGACATGCGGCTCGTCATTGGAATCACCGGCGCGTCGGGCGCAATTTTCGGCGTACGCACCTTAGAGGCGCTCCAGGCGCTCGGCGTTGAAACGCACCTGATTCTGAGTAAGTGGGCGCGCTCGACCCTCGCGCACGAAACAAACTACACCGTCGAGCAGGTAGAAAAGCTCGCCTCCTTCGTTCACCGCGCCGATAACCAGGCAGCGCCCGTTTCAAGCGGCTCTTTCAAGACGGACGGCATGATTATCGCGCCTTGCAGCATGAAAACGCTGGCGGCCGTTCGAGCCGGCTACGGCGATACCCTCATCTGCCGCGCCGCCGATGTGATCCTGAAGGAGCGCCGGAAGTTGGTCTTGCTCGCTCGCGAGAGTCCGTTTAGCGAAATTCATCTGGAGAACATGCTGGCTCTCACCCGTATGGGCGCAATCATCTTTCCGCCGGTACCCGCCTTCTACAACCTTCCCCAGAAGATCGAAGACTTGGTTAATCACATTGTTGGCCGGCTGCTCGATCAGTTCGGGCTCGATATGCC
>Ga0134126_10009529_pt1 | contig 12230 bp, 12 predicted proteins | sample KB31752_FD_96881 | JGI IMG/M metagenome (GOLD analysis project Ga0134126, IMG submission 96881) | Terrestrial soil microbial communities with excess Nitrogen fertilizer from Kellogg Biological Station, Michigan, USA - KB3-175-2 | ecosystem: Environmental > Terrestrial > Soil > Unclassified ...
ACGTCATCGACGCCCCCACCGAGGAACCCTGGGGCATCCTCGTGGAGCGCGTCGAGCTGAAGGACATCTCCCTGCCCGAGTCGATGAAACGCTCGATGTCACGCCAGGCCGAGGCCGAGCGCGGCGGGCACGGCCCCCTGGCAGGGGTCATCGACCGCATGGCTGGTGGCAGTCAACCCACCCGGACCGGATGACCGGGACGACCCTCACTGTCGTTCTTCGCCAAGAGCGTGCAAGGCCACCGTGGAGTGCGCGAAGGCGCCGCCCGCGCGCATCTCGGCGGCTACCCAGATGGCTTCCATGATCTCCTGATCGCTCGCGCCCGCCCGGCGGGCGAGCTTGGTGTGCCCCCTGATGCAGTACGGGCACTGGGTGACGTGCGCGGCGGCCACCGCGATCAGTTGCTTGGTCTTGGTGGGCAGGGCACCGTCGGCGAACACCTGTCGGCTGAACGCGTCCCACGCCTGATGGATCGCCGGCGCGAGCTCACGGCGGCGGTCACCGATCTCGCGGGTCGCGGGCGGATAGACAGCGCTGGTCATGACCAGGTTCCTTTCCTCGCTCGGCAGCGCGCCGGGCAGCACGCCGGGGCCGCCGCAGACGATCGCTGCGGATCTCACACCGCTAGCCTCCCTCAGGGAGGTTGCAGATTGCCTGCGCGCCGGCAGCAGTGATGACCACCCAGGTTCTCAGTCGGGCACCGGTCCGCCCGCCAGTGCGGCCGACGTTCCACCGACTCCAGATTCGGCTCAGACGGTCGGCGGGCTGCCCAGGAAGCCAGTCCAGCTTGATGGTGGCCGTCACGTGAGGTGCTGTCTCGGCGACGGCTGTCTCCTCGCCGTTCTTTCCGGCCGGGCGGCGCCAGCGGATCACGACCCGTCTTCCCACGTCCCCTACGGCCAGCCGGACGTCCAGGCGGTAGCGCACTGGGTCTCAGCCACACCCGCAGTAGAGCCAGGTGACGCGCGGTTCACAGCTCGTCGTCCTCGCCTTCCGCGCGGGCCAGCCATGTGGCCAGCCGGTCGACGGGGACGTCGCACTCGGGATGCAGGTCGACGAAGGACTGCAGCCGGGCGGCGAGCCAGCCCAGTGTCACCTGCTCCTCGCCCCGCCGTTCGCCAAGTTCCTCGATCCCCCGGTCAGTGAAGTACACCGCCACCTCCATGCAAGTTTTGCACTAATGACATAGTATAAACATCCTGGGAAGGGTCAGGCGGTTGAGGCCACCTACCTAGGGCACGCTTGACTCGCTGGAACGCGCCGCAGATACCGGCAGGGACACCGGTCTCGCGCTTCTCAAGCGGCTGACCGTCCAGTTGCTGCACCACAGTCTGAAAGAAGGAAAATCCTGTACCCGCGAGCCGACGACCTGCTGCCTCCGGCCGCAGCCGAGCGGCTGCGAGTGCCCCTCTGCACCGGGGAACTGCCTATCGGATGGGTCTGCTTGATGAAGGCTCGGCACAAGTCCCGGTCCCAGGGCGCGTACACATGACGCGCAGAATAAATCTAACGTTCTCTCGAATTATTAAGCAGAAGGCAGAGCTAGGCCCGATGGATCCGCGCCGGGCGACCACCCAGGAGCCAAGGGCGGTGCGTGGCCCTCTGCGTGCCGGAATTCTCGCGAGGTTAGTCTTGTTGAAATAAACAACTGAGAAAAAAAGTCCGGCGATCCGGTCGGCGGTCCGGAGTAACCCGAGCAGCCGACACCGTGCCGTGTTCTGGCGCTCGCTTCCGTCGCCCGCTTGCGCTGACATCGGCTGGAAAGGTTGTGTGCCATGGCTGCACCTCGTACGCAGATCCGCGTCCATCGCTACGTCTCGGGCTGGCTGGTGCGAGGCCGCTCTGCACGACCGCTGCAAGAACAGCTACGTCGGCTCCGCCTGCTGCTGCTGGTGTCACCGGCAGGCCGTTCCCAGGACCGGACCCGCGGCTGTGGCCCGCGGATCCGGTAAGTGACGCGGAGGGCTGGGGAGCATGGCTGCCATCGGAGCCGGACAGGCGCGGTCGGCCGAGCAGACGACCCGATTGGTGATCAACGTCAGCCCACCGTTCCGTCTCGGTTATGTGGTGTGGGCCCTGCGCCGCCGGGCGCACAACGAGGTGGACCGCTTCGACGCCGGCTACTACCGGCGCGTCCTGCGCCTGGCCGGCGAGCCAGCCGAGATCACCGTTCGCGAGGGTCCCGCCGTCGGGAGGCCGTCGCTGATCGCGGAGCTGCGCGGCGCCTCGGTGCCGGTTGGCCGCGCCGCCGCAACCGAGGCCTGCGCGGTCCTGGAGCGCACGCTGGGCCTTACCGCGGATCTTGATGGGTTCTACCGGCTCGCCGCCGGGGATGCCCGGCTGAACGCGCTCGCGGCGCGGTTCCGCGGAATGCGGCCGCCGTGCTTCCCGACCGTGTTCGAGGCCGTGGTCAACGCCGTCGCCTGTCAGCAGCTGTCCCTTGATGTGGGCATCCATCTGCTAAGCCGGCTGGCCCGCCGCTTCGGGCCGAGCGTATCCGGAAGGGTGATCCGGTACGGCTTCCCGGAGCCAGCCCGGCTCGCTGGGGCCGAACCGGCCGAGCTGCGTGCCCTGGGGTTCAGCATGGCGAAGGCCCGTACCATCGTCTCCGTCGCCGGGCAGGCGGCAGCCGGGGCGCTGGACCTTGAAGCGCTTCGCGACGCCGATGACGACCGCGCTATGAGCACCCTGCTCAGCCTGCCCGGTATTGGCCGGTGGAGCGCCGAGTACGTGATGCTGCGCGGCCTCGCCCGGTATCACGTGCTGCCCGGCGACGATGTGGGGGCGCGTAACAACCTGCGTCGGCGCTTCGGCCTGTCCGAGGGCGCGGGCTATGACGCGGTGGCTAGGCTGTCACGCCGCTGGCAGCCATATGCCGGGCTGGTGTATTTCCACCTGCTGCTTGACGCGCTCGCCGCCCGCGGTTGTCTGGGGGAGGCCGGGTGATACCGGAAGGTGCCGAGTTCACGGTGACCTGCAAACGTCAGCGGACCCCGGTGATCGTCGAGTTTTTGCTGTGCCCCGGCGACCGGGTGCTGCTGCTGGCCCCGGTGCGCCCCCTGGCCGAGGCGAAGCTCCGGCGACGTGCAAGCACCCCGGACGTCGTTCTTCTCGGCCCGCACGCAGCGGGACATGATCGACGACGAGCGGTTCCGGAGCTGGCGGCGCCACCATCCCCCAGTTCGGTTACCTGTGCGCGCTGAGCTGGGCGGATCCCGGCGATCCTCGGCAGCTGGTTGCCGGACCTGTCCGGCTGGCGGGTTTACATCGCCGACCCGCCCGGGTTTGTGACAGCGTGCGCGGCAGCCACCCGCGCCTGCGGGGCCAGGCCCAGCCGGGTGCACACCGAGGAGTTCTCCACCGAGCCGCGGCCGTGGGGAGCCGCGCGGCGGCCACGCCCTCAGCGAGCCGATCATGACCAGGAGCGGGATCCATACCAACACCGGAGATGACGGCACCACCGGCCTGCTCTCCGACGGCCGGGTGTCCAAGGGCGAGTTGATCGATGCGTGCGACGATATCGACGAGGCGGTACCCGCGCTCGCTCGGCCCGTGCAGCCGTACTTGCCTGCGCCAAGCCCTCGACGTCAGCCACCCGCCCGGCCGCCACCTGTTGGCTCAACGCCACCGGCTCCCTCATCGGACCGCGGCCGGCCTCGTGCCGGGCCGGCGCCGTGACCTGGCTCCTGCCCGGACGCCCAGTCCAGCCATGCCGTGTCACCGAGAATCATTATCAGGCTGGTCGGCTCCAGGAGCATCGCCCCGCGGGCAAACGCCGCCAGCAGCCGCCCCGCCGCCGCGACGAGCCGTAGCAACGCCGCTGCCAGCACGGCCAGGGTCAGCAGGTACGCCGACCTGCCTGGGCCGGCCCAGCGGAGCACGCCCGGGAGCAGGGTCAGCCGCCAGGCGAACCCGCGGTCGGTGTCCCTCAGTTGCTGCTCGATCTGGCAGAGTTCTTGCTGCTCACCGGTGGTAAGCATGGTAATCAGCTTCTTTCTCTTCGTGACCCGGGAACGGGGTCATGCGGGGCGGTCGGGTGGCGCTGACGCGCAGCGCGGCCTGGAAGTCCTGACGCGGATCCTCGAGGATGTCGAGGGAGACGACCTCGCGGCGGAACAGCAGCGCCAGCGTCCAGTCCGAGACCACGCGCAGCCGCCGATTCATCGTGGGCAGTTTCAGCAGGTGGTAGGTGCGGTGGGTGATCCAGGCGGGGAAGCCGCTAATCCGCAGGCCGTAGACCTCCGCGACGCCGCGGTACAGGCCCAGGCTGGCCACCGATCCGGCGGAGGTGTGCCGGTAGGGGCGCTGCGTGCCGCCGCGCAGCACCGCGGTGATGTTCCCGGCCAGTCGGCGGGCCTGGCGCCAGGCGTGCTGGGCGGTAGGCGCGCACAGCGTCCCGTCATCAAGCCGTATCCGGCCGCCCTCGGCCGAGCTCAACCGGGTCTGGAGCCGAACCTCGATGTGCCGGCTACGCAGCAGTGCTGCGGTGTAGCCCGCCATCGCCGGGCTGACCTCGGGCAGGATCCGGTTCGCTGCCTCCACCAGGACCCAGCGCATCTCCCGGTGGCTGAGCTCGGGGTAGTGGGAGCAGGCATCGAAGGCCATGTCCTGCAGTTCGGCCAGCGCCTCCACCCCGGCGTACCCGCCGCCGGTGAACACGAACGTCAGCGCGGCCCGGCGGGCCTCGGCCGAGTTGGCCGAGGCCGCGGCGTCGAGCCGGCCGAGCACGTGGTTGCGCAAATGGATGGCCTCGCCGATGGTCTTGAACCCGATCCCCGTCTCGGTCAGCCCAGGGATCGGGAGCACCCGGGAGATCGCTCCCGGCGCCAGCACCAACATGTCGTAGCCGAGGGGCCATTCGTCATTGTCGCCGGTGGCGAGGTAGGCGACCCGGCGCCCGTGGTCCACGGAGCTGACCGTCGCCTTGATGACCTGGGTGCGGCGCAGGACGCGGCGCAGCGGGACCACGATGTGCCTGGGCTCCAGGTTGCCAGAGGCCGCCTCGGCGAGCAGCGGCTGATAGGTCATGTACGACCGCGGTTCGGCCAGCATCACGCTCGCCTCGCCTGGGCGCAGCAGCCGTTCCAGGCGCAGCGCGATGTGCATACCGCCGTAGCCGCCGCCGACGATCAGGATCCGTGGCTCACAGCTCATCTTTTCCTCCAGCGTTACTAGTTAAAACGAGTTCACTATGTAAATATTTCCTGCGGAGGACGCCGTCGCAAGCTCGCGGAAAAGGAGGGCACCCGCCAGCAGGGCAGGCAGCATCGCGAACGGCGTGGATGGCCGGGCCAGCCGGGACTGCCGGCCGGACAGGCACCGCGTGCGTGAATCAGGACGTCAACGACGACGACGCCTGGGACAGACTTGCGATCCGGCGCGGCCCGGCGGACCTTACTGTCGACGTCCGTGTCGTGCGGGACCCGCCGTTGGACCCGTCGATGATGGACAAGGGTGCCGCCTCGACCCTGGGCTGGCGGGTCATATGACTGTGCCCGCCAGACGGCGAGGCCACCGGCTTACACGCGTTATTCTGGCAACCGCTAGAGAATCTCCCAGGAGGGTGCCAGCGATGGCGGCGGAGTTGCAGCTTCAGGCTAAGGCGCTGGGTGATCCAACACGCCACCGCCTCTTCCGTTACATCGCCGAGGCCCGGGAACCGGTCACCGTGGCCGAGCTCACCGCCTACGCCGGGCTCAACCACAACGCGGTCCGCCAGCACCTTGCCGTTCTCAGGGACGCCGGGGTGGTGATCGAGGAGGTCGAACGGCGTGACCGGCCTGGGCGGCCCCGGCTGCTGTACCGGCTGCACCCCGAGGCGGCCGGGGAGTGGGGCACCCCCGGGGCCTACGCCTGGCTAGCCGGAGTGCTCTCCGCGGCACTGCGCCGCGGGCAGGACCCGCGCCAGGCCGGCCGGCACGAGGGGCACCGCCGAGCCGCCGACATGGCCAGCCCAGGTGATCCGGCTGAGCTGCTGGAGCAGCAGATATCCGGGCTGGGTTTCCGCCCGGTCCGGGAAGACCGGGGGCCACGGATCGAGTTCACCCTCGGCCGCTGCCCGTTCGCCGAGGTGGCCGCAGCCGACCCGGACACCATCTGCCGACTGCATCTCGGCCTGGCCGAGGGACTCACCGAGGGACTCGGCGGCCTGATCACCGAACGCCTCACGGTCAGGCCCGCCCGCCGCGCCGGCTGCCGCCTCACGGTGCTCAGGGCAGCGGCCGTGGGGGAGATCTCGGCGCAAGCGACGGCCGAGCAGGTACGTGGAGGGAAATGATGACTAGCGATCAGACCCTGCAGGGACTGAGCGAACCTGCCGCTGATCCCCTGGAGGCGGCAAGCCAGGCACGATCCCCGGCCGGATCCGGAGAGGCCGGCGACCCGCCCTGCTGGGCTTGCCTGGTCTGCGAGGAGTGCGGAGCCGTGGTCAGCGAGGGCCACCACGCCGGGTGCTCCCGTTCCTCACGACCGGCCGGTCCATTGCAGGCCGGTACGTGACCACCCGGTATCCCAGGCGACAGGCCGGCACCTGCCCAGGACCGGGCTGGCAATGAATCTGGCAACCACCACAGCGGCCGCAGCAAGGCCACAGCAGCCAGCGCTGCGAACGCCTGCCTTGTGGTCACGTCCGCGAACTGCACCGGGACTCCTAACTAGCTTGCCCGACCGCTCGGTCCACACCATGACGGTCGTTCCGCTCATGGCACCATCGGGGGCGTAGGCCCGGCCCAGCGTGGCGCTGCGTCGGGTGCGGTCCACCGCGCCCGCACCAGGGCTCTAGAGAGCGGCGCGAGACCCGGCCGACGGTCCACCGCGGGAAGTTGCGGTCCGGCCGCGAGCGGACCGAGGCTTCCGCAACCAGCCGGGACCCGCGCCGGCGACGGTTTACCCGGCTCCGCGATCACCGCCGTGACGGCTGCCCATCCCAGGACCACGACGCAGGTTCCAGTGCGCGCCCATTGACACGGCGCAATAACAATTTCTACCATGACTCTAGTGATAATTATTTGAGGAAGGTGTCATGGCTCAGGTAGGCCTGGTGCTCGGGCGCGGGCAGCCCTCGACGCCTGCTGGCTTGACCGTACGATCGCCGCTGACGCTGGCCGAAGAGCACATGCTGCTGCTGTCACAGGTCACGGCGCGCGGAGGAACTGCTCACCGCGACCGCGCAGGGCCGGTGGCCCGGTGCCGAGTTGGCGGCGCTGGCCGGCTACGCGCAGGCCGAGGTGTTGCGTCAGGCGTCTGACGAGGAGGCACTGCTGTTTCCCTCAGACTCTTCCCCGGAAACGGCCGGGCTGGCCAGGGACCACGCCCAGCTGCGCTCCGCCGCTGACCTGGTGGCCCGGGCATCCGCCACTCATGGCAATCGCGACACCGATCGTGCAGACGTGATCGCCGCGCTCAGCCTGACACTCCCCTCCCTCGCATTGTCCTCGCAACACAATCCAGTTCGCGGAAGGAAGGACGTTGGACCCTGGCTCGCGCATCCGAACAGATCTAACGTCCCCCACAGAAGCGGACCAGCCGCGGGTACCCACGTGTGGCTCTGGGCTTGCGCAGCGCGCTGACAGGATCATTCCAGGCCGTGCTCCGCCGCTGTCACGGCAGAACGAAGGAGGTAATGCAGTGCGAGCTGAAGACATCCCGATGACGTTCATGTGGGGCCTGCCCGGCCAGTGAACCCATGACCTTCATCACCGGACACCAGCCCTCCGCAGCCAGTTCCCTGCCACCCCGCGTCCCCGCAAGACGCGGATCATCGATGGCATCCGCTCTCGGCGGCAGATCGCCGGGCGGTTCTGCGGTGATCCGGATAAAACTGCTCGGCCAGTTCACAGTTGAACATGACAGCCATGAGATCGCGCTAGGCTCGTTCGGCGGCAGGCTGGCCCGGCGACTGCTGCGGCTGCTGGCGCTGCGACGCGGAATCCTGGTCCCTAAGGACCTGATCGCCGACGCGCTCTGGCCGAATCATCCCCCCGCAGACCCCGCGGGAAATATCGAGGTCCTGGTCAGCCGGATCCGCCGCGCGATGGGCGACCGCACGCTGATCAAGACCGGCCCAGGCGGATACACCCTCGCCGATGGTGGCCGCTGCTGGGTTGATGCCGAGGAGTTCCTCGCCGAGGTACAGGCCGGCCGGGCCGCGCTGGCGGGAGGGCCGGACGTGGCCCTCGCATCGTTCCGCGCAGCGCTTGATATCTGGCGCGGCGAGCCGCTTCCCGAGGACACCTACGCCGACTGGGCGCAGGCCGACCGGCGGCATCTTTCCCTGGCCTACCTTGAGGCGCTGGAGGGAGCCGCAACGGCCGCCCTGGCGAGCCCCGGCGCCGTTACGGCCTTGGAGGCGGCCTCCTGGGCCAGGCAGGCACTGGCTGCTGAGCCGCTGCGCGAGTCCTCGTTGCTGCTGCTAGTCCGCGCCCTCGCCGCCACCGGCGACCAGGCCGGGGCGCTGTGCGCCTTCGACAAGTACCGGGATCGCCTGGCCGCCGCAACCGGACTGGTGCCCACGCCGCAAGCCAGCCAGGTCCGCCAGCGCATACTGGCATGCCAGCCGGGAGGCGGTCAGCCGGGCTCCTCCCCTGCGCGGGCCGCCCGGCCCGATGGCTCTTCTCCTTGCCTCGGGACCCCGTTCCTCGGCCGCGAGGCGGAGCGCGCGATGATCGCGGACGCGGCGGCCGGCCATGGTCCCCGCGCCGTACTCGTCACTGGGCCGGGCGGAATCGGCAAGTCCGCGCTGCTGGCGGCGGCGGCGCGGCGGGCCGGCGTTCCCGTACTAGCCGCGCAAGCATCCGCCCCGGATCGAAATGAGGCATGGTCGCTAGCGGGCCAGCTTCTCAACCAGGCCGCCAGACGGCTGCTCGTGCCGGAGGCTGCGGTCCTGGCGGAGCCGGAAGCCAGCGCCCTGGCCGAGGTGGTGCCCGGCCTCTGCGGACCGCCCGGCAGCGCCCTCGGCTCCCTGGATGGACAGGCCCGGCATGCGCTCGCCCTGCAGGGCGCAGTCCGCCTCGTCGCGGCCGTCGCCCGGCCTCGCTGCCTGATCGTGGCCGATGATCTGCAGTGGGCCGACCCGACCAGCCTGACACTGCTGGGCCTGCTGCTGCGCCGCCTGGACGGCGTCAGCCTGACGGCCGCCTACCGGACAGACGCCAACCCCGACTCGGACCTCGCTGAGGCACTCGGCCTGCCGGCTTCTCATTTGATGAGCATCACGCTCGGTCCGCTGCCAGCGCGTGACATCAGGGGCCTGTTCAGCGACCAGCTGCTAGCCGAGGCGATCCTCAGGGAGGTCGGCCGCACCCCGTTCGCCGTCACCGAAGTCATCGCCGCCCTGGCCCGGCAGCGCGCAATCACCCGCGACGGTGACAGCAGCTGGCGGCTGTCGCCAGGCCGCGACGCCACCGAGGCCGCGAGCATCGTCGCCGCCGGGATCGGGCAGGCCGCGCGGAACCGGCTGGCCGGACTGTCCTCCCGGTGGCGGGACATGCTGGGCCTGCTCGCATTCCTCGCCCGCCCCGCGCCGCCGCCCCTGCTCGCCGCCGCGAGCAGCACCAGCCTGCATTCCGCGCTGGACACCCTGGAAGGGCTGAGCAGCGCCGGGCTGGCCAGCCCGGCGCCGCATGGCTGGGCGCTCAGCCACGACCTGTTCCGCCAGGCGATTACCGCCACGATGCCTCCCGCCAAAACCGCACGGTGTCACGCTCGTCTCGCCCAGGCGCTGCGGCAATGCGAGGCCGACCGGGCCGAGGTGGCTAGCCACCTGGCCGCCAGTGGCGACAACGACGGGGCCGCCACGGCTTACGCGGCCGCCGCCCGCCGCCAGCTGGAGCGGATCTGCGACCGCGAGGCGATGCGCTTGGCCGAGACCGGCCTGTCGCTCGACCCGGTCGGCAGCACCCGGGCAGCGCTGCTGGAGGTCCGCGGTGAGGCCAGCCGCCGCTCCGGCCAGCTCACTACCGCCCGCGCCGACTTCGCTGCCGCGCTGGACAGCCTCGACGATCCCGCCTCCCGGTCCCGGGTGCTGGCCCAGCTGGCCATCCTGGATGCCAGGACCGCCGACACAGCCCGCGGCGGCGAGCTGGCCGCACTGGCGATCGCCGAGGCCGGCGACCAGCCCGCAGCGCTGGGCCAGGCGCTGGCGGCGGGCGCGATCATCGATCTGACCGAGGGTAGCCTGTCCCGCGCCCGGCACCGAGTGCGCCGGGCGGCCAGGCTGCTGGACCAGGCAGGCGACAGCAGCGGCAGCGCCCGCCTGCTGTACTGGCGGGCGATGGTGTGCTTCATCGAGGGCAGGCCGCACGAGGCCGCCGGCCAGCTCGATCGCCTGACGCGCCTGCCGGTAATATTCGGCGAGGTGCTGCGGCTGTGGAGCCCGCGTGCCACCCGTGGCCACGCCCTCGTCCTCCTCGGCCAGACCACTGACGGCCTGGCGGAGATCGAGGAGAGCCTCGCCTGGGCCCGCGCCGCCGGCCACCCGGCCGTCAAGGCCGAGTGCCTGTGGCGCCGCGCCGAAGCCTTGACCGCCCTTGGCCGGAGCGCCGAGGCGATCGAGGCGGCAGAGCAAGCAATCGGCATCGCCGTCCGGATGGAGCATGCGGAATGGACCGCCGCCGCGCACCGCGGCCTGGGGATCGCCTGCGAAGCGGCGGGACTGCCAGGCCGCGCCGAAGCGGCCTACCGCCGCTCGCTGGAAGCCGCCGAGGGCATAGCGTTGTTCCGCGCCTGGGCAGCGGCCCGGCTCGGCGCCTTCCTGGCCCGCCAGGGACGATCGGCCGAGGCCGCGGCGCACGTCAAGGCCGCCCTCGCGGGCGGCACTCCGCTCACCCGCCACGAGGCGCGGTGGGCGCGTGCCGAGGTTCTCGCCAGCCAGGGCGAGGAGGAGGCGTGCCGGGCAGCCGCCACGGCCGCCCTGGACCAAGCAAGGGCTGACGGCTATTTGATCCTGGTACCGCGGCTACGCGAACTGGCCGACCGCTGACCTGGGGCGAGAATCCGGCAGCCCGCTCATGCCCCCAACATGACCGGGCAGCTCGTCATCCGCGTCACGGTCACGGGCCGGGCGACGAACTTCTGCTCGGGTGTCAGCAACGCTAACAAGGACGCGGCCTGCGTGTTGCTGGGAAGCTGCAAGCTGGGCGCGCTAGCGTGCGCGTAGTCGGGTACAGCAGCGGAGGGAGGGCGGAGGGAGATCGTGTACAGCAAGATCAAGATTGGCGGGTACGCGGTGCGCCCGATTGGTGCAGGACCTACACCGACACGCCGCCTGAGCCCGCAGGCATAGGCAAAAGACAACTCAGAAAAGAAAGATGCCGGGAGAATGGGCAGGCCAAGGCCACGGAACGGACGAGGAGGTCATGTGGCCGACCCAATCGGACGACAGACCAACACGAGTGACGGGCAGCGCCTGACCGCTCCGGACGGCCAGCGCGGCGACCTGCTGGCACCGTTGCTGCCGGCGGGTGAGCCGGTCGAGCAACTGCTACGCAAGGCGCAGTTCTTCGTTCCCGGAGGCACGCCGAGCCTCGATTTCCGCGAGGTCCACCGAAAAGGCGGCCGGGGGGCGGAGGAGTTCTACCGCGAGCGGTGGCGACATGACAAGGTGGTCCGGTCCACTCACGGAGTGAACTGCACCGGGTCCTGCTCGTGGAAGGTGTATGTAAAGGACGGGATTATTACCTGGGAGACCCAGGAGACCGACTACCCGTCCACCGGGCCGGACTCGCCTGAGTACGAGCCGCGGGGCTGCCCGCGGGGGGCATCGTTCTCCTGGTACACCTACTCCCCCTCGCGGGTGCGGTATCCGTACGTGCGCGGAGAGCTGCTGTCGTTGTGGCGGGAGGCGCGGGGCCGTCTCGGTGATCCGGTGACTGCGTGGGCGGAGATCATCGGCGACCCGGAGCGAGCGGCACGTTACAAGCAGGCCCGGGGGATGGGCGGGTTCGTCCGGTCGTCCTGGCCCGAGGTGAGCGAGCTGATCGCCGCTGCGCACGTGCACACGGTCAAGGAATACGGCCCGGACCGGGTGGTGGGGTTCTCCCCGATCCCGGCGATGTCGCAGGTCTCGTACGCGATAGGAACCAGGTTCCTGTCGATGATCGGCGGGACGATCCTGTCGTTCTACGACTGGTATGCCGACATGCCGGTCGCATCGCCGCAGGTGTTCGGCGACCAGACCGACGTTCCTGAGTCCGGCGACTGGTGGAATGCCGCCTATCTGATGATCTGGGGCA